>Ga0181523_10000378_pt1 | contig 49521 bp, 40 predicted proteins | sample PEATcosm2014_Bin_43_FD_119752 | JGI IMG/M metagenome (GOLD analysis project Ga0181523, IMG submission 119752) | Peatland microbial communities from MTU Mesocosm Facility, Houghton, MI, USA - PEATcosm2014_Bin05_30_metaG | ecosystem: Environmental > Terrestrial > Soil > Wetlands > Peat | place... | reverse complement strand
GGGGCGAGACTCCCGCCTGCGCGGACGAAGTCATTTTCGGCTCGCGAGGACGCTCGCCCCGCCATTCAGAATCAAGCAACTGCCGTTCGAGCTGGAACGTGGCCTGTTTGGGTGCCAGTAAAATCAGGGGCGGGCCCTCCGCGCATTCGCGCAAGGCCGTGCGGATTTCGGCCAGGCAGCGGAACGTCTTGCCGCTGCCGGCGGGGCCGAGAAGGAAACGCGCTTGCACACGGGATTTTTTGTCCAAATTCAGCCGGTCGCAAAGCAATTTATCTGAAAAAAGAGGCAAACGCCGTGCAGTGGGCGCTTGTATTTTTTATTTCCTTTTGAGCGGATTGGACTATAATTGCCCCCGGTTGGCAAAATCCGGATTCGATTCAACAATAAACAACATGGAAAGCTTATGCCACTGACACACACCCGTGAACTCTTCGCGAAGGCGTTGAAGGGCAAATACGCGCTGGGCGCGTTCAACGTCAACAACATGGAGTTGCTTCAGGCCATCGTCGAGGCGTGCGAAGAGGAAAAAGCGCCGGTGATGCTGCAGATTTCCAAGGGCGCGCGCCAATACGCCAACCCTGTCTATCTCAAGAAGCTCATCGAGGCGGCCGTCAGCCTGTCCACGATTCCGATTGCGGTGCATCTCGACCATGGCGACACGTTTGAGTTGTGCAAGGACTGCATTGACGAGGGGTTCACGAGCGTGATGATTGACGCCAGCCACGAGCCGTTCGAGAAAAACGTCGAAATCACCAGGAAAGTCGTGGAATACGCCCACAAACACAATGGCGTGGTGGAATCCGAACTGGGCCACCTCGTCGGCGCGCAATTCGATGAAGGCGAGGAAGGCGGGAAGTTTTCGCATGGCGGTCATTACACCCATCCGGAGGAAGCGGTTAAATTTGTCAAGGAATCCGGTTGCGATTCGCTCGCCGTCGCCATCGGCAATTCGCATGGCGCCTACAAATTCAAGGGCGAACAGCATCTCGATCTCGAACGGCTCAAGGCGATTAAAAAGGCGCTCATGGACGCTGGCCTCGGCGATTATCCGCTCGTGTTGCACGGAGCCTCGAGCGTGCCGAAAGAGCTGGTCGAGGAAATCAACAAATACGGCGGCAAGCTGGGGACTGACGCCGCCGGCGTGCCGGAGGCGGACATCGAAGTGGCGCGCCGCACCGGCTGCACCAAGGTGAACATTGACACCGATCTCCGTCTGGCCATGACCGCCGCCATTCGCCAGGCGATGTTTGAGAATCCAAAGGAATTTGATCCGCGCAAATATCTCGGCCCAGCCCGGACAAAAGTAAAAGACCTCGTCCGGCACAAAATCAAAAACGTCCTCTGCTGTGCCGGACACGCATTTGATTAGTCACGAAATATAAAATTATTGCAAGGCTTCGTGGCAAATTGCCTGGAGCTTTTTCCAGTTCCGGGATCGAAATTCAGTTTGTCGTTTTGGCACATTCGGAGTGTGAAAAAATCCAAATTGCGCCATTACGACTCTATTCTTGATAGGTGATATTGTGTCAATAAAACCGTAAGATATTGGAAATCAATAAGATAGATTTTTAATCAAGCCTTGGCACGGTCTCCGCTGATTATCCCGTTGAACAATTAAGTAAAGGATAATTATGAGACTGATAAAATATCAAAGACCTGATTCGGTATGGCCGACCTTCGGAAGGCTGTCGAGCTTGCGCGATCAGTTGGATCGCCTGTTCGAATCGCCACTTGCCGAATGGACTGGCACTGCACAATTGTTGAGTGGCTGGACTCCGGCGCTCGACGTTTACGAAGACAAGGAAAACTTCATCGTCAAGGCCGAGCTGCCGGGCATGAAGCGGGAGGATATTAACGTTTCGCTGCACGACGGGGCGCTGAGCATCTCCGGCGAACGCCAGAGCGAGACGAAACATGAGGACGCCGAGGTGCATCGCACCGAACGTTTCTTTGGCCGGTTCCAACGCACCGTGGCGCTTCCCGCGTCGGTCGCCGCGGACAAGGTCAAGGCGCAATACAAAGACGGGGTCCTTACGGTGACGCTTCCCAAGACCGAGGAGGCGAAGCCAAAACAAATTGACGTTTCGGTCAGTTGAAAATAGCCGGGGGGAGTTCCCCGCCGGAGTTTTCAAGAAACTCTCAAACCTTTTTGACGAACATGAAACCGACAATTGAAAAAGAAACTCCCGGGAATATTGAACGCGCCCGGGCGGCGGAATTTGTTTCACCCGAGGTGAACATCTATGAAACGGCGGATGGCTACCTGCTGGAAGCCGAAATGCCCGGCCTGGACAAGGACGGCCTGAAAATCACACTCGAGGGCAACGAACTCACCATCACCGGCCGGCGCAACGCCGAAAGCGTGGACGGTGAACTGCTTTTCCGCGAACGCTCGCGCGTGGATTTCCAGCGCACATTCGAACTGGATCCGGCGATTGACACCGCCCACATCAACGCGAAGATGAACCAGGGTTTGCTGACCTTGACCCTGCCGAAATCCGACTAGGTCAAACCGCGCAAAATCGCGGTGAGCGAATAAATACTGAAAATCCTCTGCACGAATCCCATGACGGGTCAGCCATGGGATTTTTTATTGCCATCATTGGCTTGACTTGCTCAAACGGCTGCAGGCGGTCGCAAATCAAATAGAGGAAAGCTGGCTTGTCGGGCCGTAGCTCGGAGCGTTGGTAATTGGATGGTGATTGAGTCCGCCTTCACTTCGTTCCGGCGCGACAGCCCCGAAAGCCTTCGGGGCTGGTGGTAGGTGATGGATTCGAACCATCGAAGGCGTAAGCCAGCAGATTTACAGTCTGCCCCCGTTGGCCACTTGGGTAACCTACCATTCGCAAAAATGGACGCAGATTAAGCCAGACCCCTTCGTTTCGCTCAAGTTCAAAGTTCCGCTTTTCAGGTTTGGTCAAGCGCCAGGCATCAACATCCAAACTCCAAATTCCAAATGGCAAAGCCGCGCTCGAAGTGTTTCGGAGTTTGAGGTTTGAAGTTTCTCTGGTGCTTGGTGCTTGGAATTTGGTGCTTTGAACTTTAATTTGATGAAATGTTCGATTCGTTAAGCGGCAAGCTCCAAAACGCCTTCCGGAACCTGCGCGGACTCGGGAAAATTTCCGAGGCCAACGTCGCCGATTCCCTGCGCGAAGTCCGCATGGCGTTGCTGGAAGCCGACGTGAATTTCAAGGTCGCCCGTGATTTCATCGAGCGCGTCAAAACCAAGGCCATCGGCGCCGAAGTCGTCCAAAGCATCCAGCCCGGCCAGCAGATCATCAAAATCATCCACGACGAACTCGTGGACCTGCTCGGCTCGCAAAACGCCGCACTGAATCTGAGCGGGAATCCAACTTGCATCCTGATGATTGGTCTGCACGGTTCGGGCAAAACCACTTCCAGCGGCAAGCTTGCGCGGCTGCTCCAAAAGCAAGGCCGCCAGCCGCTGCTCGTGGCGGCGGACGTTTACCGTCCGGCAGCCATGGACCAATTGGATACGCTCGGCAAACAACTTGAATTGCCGGTCTTTGTGAAGCGTGGCGAAACGGATGTTTCGAAAATTGCCCGCGAAGCGCTCGATTTCGCAAAGACGAACAACCGCAATGTTCTGATTTTCGACACCGCCGGCCGGTTGCAGATTGACGAGCCGCTGGTGCAGGAACTTGTTCGCCTGCGCGATCTCGTGAAACCTCAGGAAATTCTGCTCGTGCTGGACGCCGCCACCGGCCAGGAGGCTGTCAACGTCGCGACGCATTTCGATCAAGCGCTGCAAATCACCGGTTCCATTTTAACCAAACTCGACGGGGATGCGCGAGGCGGCGCGGCGTTGAGCATGAAGGCCGTCACCGGCAAGCCCATCAAGTTCGCCGGCATGGGTGAAAAGCTCGATGAGTTCGAGCCGTTTCATCCCGAACGCATGGCCTCGCGCATCCTCGGCATGGGCGACGTCGTCAGCCTGGTCGAGAAGGCCGTTGAAGCCGTGGATTTGGAGGACGCGAAGCGCATGGAAGAAAAGATGCGCAAAGGCCAGTTCACGCTGGAGGATTTTCTGGAACAATTACGCCAGATGAAGAAGCTCGGCTCGCTCGAAAGCGTCGTTGGCATGTTGCCGGGTGGCGCGGAGATGTTGAAACAGCAGGGCGATTTGTCGAAGCAGGAGAAGGAATTCCGGCGCATGGAGGCGATGATTTGCGGCATGACGCCGCAGGAACGCAAAAGCCCGCAAATCCTGAACGCCAAACGCCGCATCCGCATCGCCAAAGGCAGCGGCGTGAGCGTGACCGAATTGAACACCATGCTGAACAAGTTCGGCCAGATGCAGCAGATGATGAAAAAGATGGGCAAGTTCCAGCGCATGATGGCCAAGATGGGCGGCGGCCTGCCGGGAATGTTGCGAAAATAGAATTTGCTCCGCGTTTGCGCGACACGACCGAACAGGACAATGGACGCGAAAAAAATCAAATCCGCGCTGGCCGACATTACCGCCGAGCGGGACCCGACGCTCAAAAGCGCCAAGCTCGCCTCGCTCTGCAGCTCGCTCTGGGCGGAACAAGGCATTGAGCTTGTCGTGGTCGGTGGCTCGGCCATCGAGATGTTAACAGAAGGCGCTTACGCTTCCGGTGATCTCGACATGTGCCATCTTGGCGTGGCGACTCTGCCGGTTCGCCAGCGGCAAGAAATCATGGGCTTGCTCGGCGCTAAAGGTGGTCCGCGCAATTGGCAGGTCGCCGGCATGTATTTCGATTTACTCGGACCGGCGGAAAGTTTTTCGTGCACGCCGTATCGCCGCGTTCGTGGCCCGTATGGTGATTTTCTGGTGCTCCAACCGGAAGATTTGCTGGTCGAGCGCGTCTTGATGACCTTTTATCCTGGCGAAAGTCAGACGGCGCGCAATTGCGCCCGGATTCTGATTTCCGTGGCGCTGCGCGGTGAAATTGAAATGAATTGGGCTGAAGTCCGACGGCTTGCGAATCGGCCGGAATATCGTAATCTAACGGAGTGTGAGAAACTGGTAAAACAAGTTGCCGATGAACTCAAAATCAAAAGTCCCTTGCATCCCAATTGAAGGTTCAATCAGTTGGGAGGACTGGCTCAAAGGCCGTCGTGCGCGGCGCGAGAGCAGCCAGCTCGTCTCGCCCGGAATCAACCGGCGCCAGCGCAGTTCCAGCGACCGGCGGCTAAAAAAACTCTTCAACGGCGAACGCGGCCTGCCATTCACGCCCACGGAAAAACTTTAAGAAAAACGGCAAGTTCCAGAAAATGACGGCCAAGACGGGCGGCGGCCTGCGGGGAATGCTGCGGAAACAAGCTGAAATCGATTTGAAGCCACTACTTGGGTGCGAGTTTGACAACTTCGCGATGAATCAACCAAGGAAAATAGAATGGCGTTTTCTCAATGACTGCGTTTTTCTCCGCCTTGAGTTTGAAATAGTTAAACGTTGACGGAATCACAGCCCCGCCAGTCAAAAATCTCCCAAGCTCTTTGGCGTGTTCATTCTCTATGCACTGACACAGCACACCGGCCCCGACTATTATGGCAACTTTGGCATTTTGGAGGACTCGTGACTTTGAAATCTTAGTTAAATCGGACTCGATTTGCCTGATTGCTTCATCTGTCGTTCTCATAATCTCCAACAATTTCTTCTCCGAATTAACTTTTGCACTGCCGACAAAAAACGATTGGATTGTTCTGTTATATCGAGCAAACACATCACCGTGTTCTTGCCGGATCGACGACAGAAGCTCGACGGAAATATTCGCCAAATGTGGTAAATAAATGTACGCGCGCCGGCTACTCGTCACTCCATAATGCGCATGGGCTTCGACTAATTGTTGGCGTAGCGCCTGTTCGGAAAGGTCAATGATTCGGATTGAGGGTATCTCCTCCTCTAACAGAAACCAATTTTTCTGAACGATGCAAGATTGTCTCTTGATGACAAATCCTTCACCACGAATTCCGCCAGCTACGTCGGTAAGATAGGCAACGGACTTGGGCGCGATCATCAATGCGCCCGACTCCATCAGGGGAAAGTAATTCAATACAAGATAGAACCAGCTTTCAGGCACTGCACGGCTTGACTTTCCTGGAGAAGAAAATTTTGGCGTCAAAATAACCCCGGTTTGGGAGAGGAAAGATAGTTTTTTAATTATCATTTCCATCGGCGCTCCAACTGCCACATCCTCTGTGTTCCGCTTTAATCCTAAACACAAATTGAGGCCATCGGATTCAGCCAATTGACGAACCACATCGTTTCTAAAAGCAGAAAACCAAGCATAGATGCTCGCGTCCAATCTGTTGAACCCTTTTGAATCAAGCTTGCGAAGGTCCCCAACGTTGCGAACTTGATTCTCTAAAAAAATTTCTTTTAGCCGAACAATCGCGTTGTTCATGTGCGCTTCGAATTTTATCAAAGTGGCCCGCCCTCGTTAATTTTGTGCTTCAGGCAATACGCGCCGTTGTCCACGTATTTTTCCGCCCAACATCTTAACCCGGCGCGTTCCTTTTTCGTCAGCTTGCGCGCGACCCTCGCCGGTGCGCCCAGGACGAGTGAGCCGGGCGGGATTTTCATGCCCTGCTTCACCAGCGCCTTGGCGCCGATGACGGATTGTCTGCCGATGACCGCGCCGTCTAAAATCACCGCGCCCATGCCGATCAGCACTTCGTCGCCGACTTTGCAAGCGTGGACAATCGCGCCGTGACCGACGGTGACCCAGTTGCCGATGATGCACGGAAAATCGTCCGCGAGGTGCAACACAGCGTTGTCCTGGATGTTCGTGTGATGGCCGACGATGATGCGGTTGATGTCGCCGCGCAGCACCGCGCCAAACCACACGCTGGAATACGCGCCGAGCGTCACGTCGCCGAGCACAACTGCGGTTCTGGCGATGTAAACGCCCCTGCCGAGCTTCGGCTGCTTCCGCAGGAAGGTGTCCAGTTGTTTTGAAACATTGGTTTTTTTGAGCTGCACGACTCAAGGCTGCCTTCGCCAAACCTGCCGGTCAAGCGGACGGACTCGAAAGTAGTGTCCTCATTTGGCGTGGGCGGGTGCGCCGCCGCCGCGCCACCACAAAATCAAAACATTCCCGTCCGGATGGCGGCCAGGTCTGGTGGGGCGAGGCTGCTGACGAGCCGCCGTCGCTACACTTTCGCGCGCCGTGTCCGGCTCGCGGGTACGCTCGCCCCCACCAAGCCCTTGTCAAATTCAGTTCAGGCCGTCGCCATGCGGGTTTTGCCGCCGAACAAACTTTTGATCCATTGCCAGACAGCGCGCAGGCCGGTGGGGCGCACGTCCGCGAAACCGTAGATGGAGGCGAGTTGTTCCTCGTGCGAACGGTAGCGCGGCGGCAGCAGGAAGGCGGTGCGGGCGCTGTCACCGTCGAGCTGGAGAATTTCCGAGAAGAACGCGCCCTTGCCGATGGCGTACTGGGCTTCGGGCAGGGCGAGGACGCGTTCCGACAGCACCAGCCACGGGCGATATTTGAAAATAAGATTTCCCTTTTCATCGCGCGAAAGCCGACCGTAGGAGCGGGCGGGAACCTTATTTATTTTGCGGCCAAGGAACATGCGGTTTTCGGTTTTGTCCGGTGTGAAGCGGCTGCGGCGCACGGTAAAAAAGTCCCAGATAAACTCCAGCCCGAAGAATGACAGGCGGAACGACCAGCCGGCAATGAGATAGGAAATCAGGATGATAATCAGCGCCCAGGCCGCGCCAATCCACGGATTAATCAGGGAACTGGCGGCGACGCTGGCGAGGATGGCGGTGCGGAAGGTCTTGAGCGCGGCATCCACAACCGTGAATGGGCTTAGCAAAATCAGGATGTTTATGGTGTTGGCCGCGAGGAAGACGATGAAAAAAGCGGCCATGGCAATCGGGATCATCAGGACGTTGTACAGCCAGGAAAGGTCAATCGTCGCCAATCCGAGGGAACTGAGCGACGCGCCGTCCGAGAGGTGCGCGTGGAACGTGGAGACGGCGAGCGGCACGAACGCGCCGGTGGCAACCAGGCCGCTGATCTTGTTTTCCATGGCTTCGAGCACGTCAAAGGGTTTTTTCAGCACCGCCGGCAACGCGATGCCGGCGGTGTCCTTGACGAAGCACAAACCGACGAGCAGGAGCGCAGGCACGAAAAACCAGGGACTGGAATACCACGAGAGCCGGGCTTTGGCCTCGGGCGTTTTGGCCGCATAATATTGGTACGCCCCGACGACGCTTACGCCCAGCAGCGGCGAAATGGCCACGCCTGTAATCATCGAAAGATTCCGGGCGATTTGTTGGCCGGACATGGACTGGCCGCCGGAACCGGCACTGGCCATGGTTTGTGCCTGTGCCGCGAACAACGTGAGGCCGAGGAGGATGAAGGCGACGAGCCAAAAGCTTTTTTTCATGGTCTTAAATTGCCCAATTTATGCCGGCTGTAAAGCGGACTTGTAACTTTTTAATCAATGCGTTCCTGGCGGCAGGCAGTTGAAAGACAAAAAAGCCGGATTTTTCAAATTTGTTCAAGGCACACCATCTGCTAAAATGAAAGGGCGAATGATAAAACCAGTCTCACCGCCTCCCGCCGCGCCGCGCCGGCGGTTGCCGCGTTCGTTCAAGGATTTGACGCCGTCGAAACATTTCAATCCGCGCACGTTTTTTCGCGAACTGATCTGGAAAGCGCTGCTGACCCGACGCACCGGCCAGCATCGCCACCCGGTTTTTCCCAAACTGTCGCGCGGGCAGGTGGCCATCACCTGGATCGGTCACGCCTCGTTTTTAATCCAGTTTACGGACCTGAACGTGTTGATTGATCCGAATTTTGCCAACTGGTTGTTTCTGCTCAAACGCATCAAGCGTTCCGGGTTGAAAATCCGGGATTTGCCGCCGATTGACCTGGTGCTGTTGACGCATGCGCACTTCGACCATTTTCACAAACCCACTTTGCGCCGCCTGCCGTATCCGAAAATCGGCATCATGCCGCGAGGCGTCGGCGATCTGGCCCAGAATCTCGGCTTTGCGCGCATCATCGAGCTGGACTGGTGGGAGAGGTTTTCGCAACGCAATTGGGAGGTCACCTTCACGCCCAGCCGGCATTGGGGCGCGCGCACGTTGCACGATCATCATCGCGGATACGGCGGGTTTGTCCTGGAGCATCAAGGCCGGAGAATTTATCACGCGGGCGACAGCGCCTATTTTGAGGGCTTCAAGGACATCGGGAGACATCTTTACCCGGAAATCGCGCTGCTGCCCATCGGGGCGTATCACCCGGAATCATTCCGTCGGGTGCACATGGGACCGGACGAAGCGGTGCAGGCATTCCGGGATTTGCGGTCGCGTTGGCTGGTGCCAATGCATTACGGGACCTTCAAATTGTCGTTCGAGGCAATGGACGAGCCGCCGCGCTGGCTGCGCGAAATTGCCGCCAGGGAAAATCTCACGCAAAAATTGCGAATACTTGACGAAGGCGTGCCGACGGTGTTTTGATCTCCAAATTGCGCCGCGCCAACATGACCGACGACCACGGCAATTACCCCGCATCGCCACTTGAGGCACTCCGGCGTTACGTTCCACTGGCGGTTTGGGCGATCGTCATTCTGGTCATTCTGGCCATCCCCTTGAAAATTATCAGCTACGGCTATTTGCCGGGTGACGACGCGTTACGGCACGCAGCGAAGGCGGTGAGTGGCAAACCGTGGTCGGAAATCCTCATCCTCAACCACACCTACCAGATTGACCATGAGTTCGGCTGGAATTTGCTGCTGGAAAAAATCCATCATTGGGAGAATTGGGACGCCGAAAAGCTGGTGATTTTTTCCGTGGTGGCGCTTTTTGTCCTTACCACCGGGTCGGTGCTGCCGTGGTTGAAGCGTCCGGAAGCGTGGCTGATCACGTTGATGGCGGCGATGATTGTTTCGGACCTCCCGCAGCGGTTCACGCTCGGACGGCCATTCCTGGTGACTTTGTCGGTTTTGATGACGCTGCTGCTGTGGCAGATGCACGGCGCATCGTCGCCGAAATGGTGGATGGTTTTGCCGATGACCGGCTTGTTTGCCCTTTCAACATTTGTGCACGGCGCGTGGTATTTGTGGGTATTGCCCATCGTGGCGTTTTTTTTCGCCGGACAGATTCGCTGGGGGCTGGCACTGGCGGCGGGCTGGGTGATGGGCGTTTTGCTCGGCGCGGCGCTCACGGGACATCCCGTGGCTTATCCGCGGCAAGCCCTGCAACTGGCGCTGCTCGCCGGCGGGATGCACTCCACCGCGCGCACGATGGCGTCGGAATTGCAGCCCTTTGGAGGCGACGTGCTGGCGCTGATCATACTGGGCGGCCTGCTGATTTTGCGTCAACTGGCCAAGTTAAACGCGCGGCCGTTAACAGCCACCCCGGCGTTCTGGCTCGTTTGTTTCTGCTGGGTGCTCGGCTTCAAAATCTCGCGGTTCTGGGAGGATTGGGGCTGGCCGGCATTGATGGTTTTGATGACGTGCGATTTACAGTTGCTTTTGCAGGCGCGATTCGCGGCGGATTCATTCAAACGGCTGGGGCTGGCGTGCGGGCTGGGGGCGGCGGCGTTTCTGTGTTTGACCAGCGATCTCAACAGCCGCTGGTCCTCAACGCTCGCGACTCAATACCTGACCACGGACAATCCCGACCTCAAAGGTTGGATGCCGGACAAAGGCGGCATTTTTTACACGGTGGACATGACTTTGTTTTACCGGACATTTTTCAAAAATCCCAAGGGCGATTGGCGTTACATGCTCGGTTTCGAGCCGACCTGGATGCCGAAGGAGGATTTCGAAGTCTATGACAAGGTGCTGTGGAATTTCGGCGACGCCAAAGCCTACACGCCTTGGGTGGGAAAATTGCGTCCGGAAGACCGGCTGGTGATCCTCGGCGGACGCGGCAGCCCGCCAAATATTCCGCAGCTTGAATGGAATTATGGAGTCAGCGGCATCTGGATTGGGCGGCTGCCACGCACCAATGCGCCACCGCCTGCGCCGATCATTCCGGCCACGGCGCCCCGGTAAAGTCTTCCGCGTGATGTCCCGATGACAAGCGACCAGAACAATTTTCAGGCGACGCGCTTGGACGCGCTGCGGCGTTACGTTCCGCTCACCGTCCGGGTGGTTGTCATTCTGGTCATTTTAGCCATTCCATTAAAGATCATCAGCTACGGCTATCTGCCGCCAGACGACGCACTGCGGCACGCGGCAAAGGCCGTGAGCGGCAAACCCTGGCCGGAAATTCTGGTGCTGGGCCCCGCATTCCAGATAGATCACAACTATGGCTGGCATTTCCTGCTGCGGCAAATTTACCTTGGGAGCAACTGTGGCACCGAAGGACTGGTCGTGTTTTCCGTCGTGGCGCTGTTCACCCTGGTGGGGTGGTCGGCGCTGCCGTGGTTAAGGCGGCCGGAAGCGTGGTTGATGGCATTGACTGCCACATCCCTCACTTCGGGAGTTTTGGGACGACTCATGCTCGGGCGCCCGTTTCTGCTGACGATCGCCGGGCTGTTGATCATTCTTTTCGCCTGGCAAAACCGGGGTTCAACTCCGCCAAAATGGTGGACGGCGGTGTGGATGGCCCTGTTGATTGCAATTTGCTCGTTTGTGCATGGGGTGTGGTATCTCTGGGCGCTCCCGGTGGCGGCATTCTTCCTCGCCGGACAATTTCGTTGGGGCTTGACCCTGATAGCGGGATGGATGATGGGAGCATTTCTGGGCGCTGCCCTTACGGGACATCCGTTTGAAGCCCCGTACCAAGCCGTCGTAATGGCCTGTCGCGCCTTTGGCATGCACCTTACCGAACGCACCATGGTCGGCGAATTTCAGCCGTCGTCCGGTGAGGTTTTCGGCCTGATCATTCTGGGTGGGCTGCTGATTTTGCGCCAACTGGCCGGATTGAAGGCGCGAACACTGACCACCAATCCGGCTTTCTGGCTCGCCGGTCTCTCCTGGGTGCTCGGTTTCAAGGCGGTGCGTTTCGCAGAAGACTGGGGCTGGCCGGCGTTGATGGTTTTAATAACGTGCGATTTGCAGTTACTTTTGGAAGCGCGTTTCGCAGCGGATTCTTTCAAGCGTCTGGCGCTGGTTGGTGGACTGGCGGTAATAACCTTTCTTGCCACCACCAATGACGGCGACAGCCGCTGGACAAATAATCTAACCCAACAATATCTGACACCTGACGACAGGAACCTCACGGGCTGGCTGCCGGAAAAAGGCGGCATCCTTTACTCTTCGGACATGACGATTTTCTATCAAACCTTTTTCAAGAATCCCAACGGCGACTGGCGGTACATCCTGGGTTATGAACCCGCGCTGATGCCCGACGAAGATTTCCAGGTGTTTCACAAAATCCTGTGGAATTACGGCGACGCCAAAGCCTACGCGCCGTGGGTGGAAAAAATGCGGCCCGAAGACCGGCTGGTCATCCGCGGCGGACGCGGCAGCCCGCCCAATATCCCTCAACTCGAATGGAATTACGGGGTCAGCGACATCTGGATTGGGCGGCTGCCGCGCATCCCGCAAAGCGGGACGCCGCCGGATGAAACCCCGCCGACCATCCGGGCGACGGTGTCGCTCGAACAAACGACCAATTCGGTGACCTCACCGAAGTGACAGCCCGTCGAATTTTCGGGCGAGCACGAAATCCTTTTTCGTCAATCCGCCCGCGTCATGCGTCGTGAGCGTGAGCGTCACCTTGTTCCAGCGGATGTCAATGTCCGGATGATGCCAGGCCTGTTCGGCAAGTTCGGCGACGGCGTCCACAAATTTTATCGCAGCGGGAAAATCCTTGAATTGAAACGTCCGCGCAATCGCCGTGCCCTGCCTGTTCCAGGCCGGCGCCCCGGCGAGCGCAGTTTTGATTTGAGCGGCGGTGAATTTTTTCATGATCAAAACCATTCCTTGCGGCCGTCCACGTAAACCCGCACGAATTCCTCGTCCGGCTTGCACAGGTAAATGATGCCTTCGATGAGGCCGATGATGTGCATGATAGGCGAGAGGATGAAGCAGGAAAGCACGGTGACCAGCAGCATGATCAGACCGGCGCCGGTGTAGCCTAAAATGAATTTATGGATGCCGAGCGAACCCAACAGAATCCCGAAAATGCCCGCCGCGATTTTGTGCGAGGCACGGGCCGCCACGGCGCTGGACGCCGGGATGACCGGGGGCGGGACGGCATTCAACTCGGCGGTGAATTGAGGGAGGGAACTCAGCGGTTTCCAGTCCTGGGCGCCTTCAGCTTGGACAAGGGTTTGGGCATGAACGCGGTTTTCGGCGAGCCAGTGCCGGATTTGCTCCGCGTTCACCGGCCCGTATTGCCGGCCATCGGTTCCAATGATTTTATACATACGACGTTCTCCAGAGTTTTGTGGTTCTGCCGGACGAACCCGGATTCAAGCTTTGGGCGGGGCAGGACCGGCGGCGAAATCAGCTTTTCCGGAAGATTCCGCCGCGGCATTCCGGCGCGCTTCAGAAAACAGGCCGATACTCGTCACCAAAGCCCAAAACCAGGATGCGACAAACAAAATCCCGCCCGTTCCGCCAATCCAGCCGACCGGATGCGGCTGGGCGTCGTCACTAATCTGGTCATAATATTGAATCATCACTTTGAAAAACCACACGACGACCATTACGAAACCCGCCACGGCCAGGGCGAGTTGTCCGCTGCCCGCGATCCAGCGCCCGGCCATCAGCGAGCCGAGGCCGGGCGTGGCCAATTGATTGACAAGCGCAGCATTCCTGGCGGTGACGGTGTCAACCGGTTTGCGCCTCGGCTGAGGAGAAGATGGTTTCATACGCATACATCAATGCCCCCAAGCCGATGGGCATGGTGAACAGCATGCCGATGCAGCATAGTAACACGCCGACGACATTGAGCAAGCCCACCAGGACAACCAACCCGAAAACCAACCACCAGTGTTTGTTGACCCTTTTCCAACTCGTCGTCATCGCCGGCCAGAAATCCATTTGCTTGTCAATGATGAGCGGCAAGGTGAATGACCAGTTTATCTGCAAATAAATCACCGGAATCAAGCAGATCAAAAAAACCGGCAAGATAATCGGAAGCTGGGTCTCGAAGACCTGAATGATCATTCTTGGATCCGGCGACGCGCCATGCGCGGTCGCTGCTACCCGCACGATGTCAATGACCAGCACGATGATAAAGGGGATCATGCACAAGCCAATCAGCAAGGCCGGAACCAGATAACCGAGAAAAAGTTGCAGGAAAGCCCTGCGAAATCCGGCAAATACATCACTGATCTCCACCGGCTGATTGCGGATTGCCAGGATGAATATGTAAAAAACGCCGCCCATCAACGGGCCGACGATGAACAGGTTCGCAATCGAAAACAGCGGGCCGATAATGGGAATCGAGCCCAATCCCGCAACGGCACCTTCGATCAGGAAATAAATCAAAACGCCGACGAACAGCAGGCCAAAATTGTTTTTCAGCAATGTCCAGCCACGGCTGATGCAACCACCCATGTCGAGATCGTAATCGCTTTCCAGCAGGTTGGGAGGGGCGACCGATGCCGGCGGTGGCGATGCCGGTGGTTCGGCGGCGGCGGCGGCGAGCGCGGCCACGAATTCCGGAAACCCGCCGAGCGGACGAAATTCCTCGTCGCCTTCCGCCTTCGCCAATGTCTGCGTGTTGAGCCGTCCCTCGGCGATCCATTTGCGCATGTCTTCCGCCGAAACCAAGCCGTATTCCTTTTGGTCGCCACCGATGATTTTATACATCATAGCCATTTTGAGTTAAACGGGCATTGGATTGTTTTCGGTTCATGGGTCCCAACGCAGTGTGTTCAGTCGGGAATCAGTTACGGCTTCAACATGACCATCCGCAAAAGCGACGACAAATATTCGCCCGCGTCCATGACGGGCATGGTTGAGCATCAACTCAGGGCCGCCGCTGACATTCCAGCCGCCCCCGGTTTCAAAAATCAGCACGGTGTTGGGGTTGACCTTGCTTGCGTCAAGGCCGTCCAGCCTGGCGTTGTAGGCGTAGTGGCAGCGCTGGCTCTGGTCGCCGGCCGGACATTGAAAAATTCTTTCCGAACCAACGTGAGACCGGATGGCGTCACACCAGGTCGCGGCGGGCGGGAACTGATCCTTGTTGTCGTTCGAATACATGTGCACCGCCAAGGCCAGTTGCTTTTCGTTGTTCATGCAATTGATCTCCTGGGCTTTTTGCTTCGCCGCCGCCAGCGCCGGCAGCAGCATGGCGGCAAAAAGCGGAATCATGATCACAACGATCGCGGACACAATCACCCCGGCCAGCGCGATGCCAGTTCGTCCTTGCTTTGCCTTGACCAAGGCAATGATTCCCAAAATCAACCCAAACAACGCCGTGATGCCGCACGTGAACAGGCCCAATATTCCCAGCACCAGCGAGGTGACGGCCAGGCCGCTGGTTTTTGCGGGAAGGGGCGGCGCGGCGGACGGTGCAGGCGGTGGCGCGCCTGAGGCGGCGGACCTGGCGGCAAGCGCGGCGGCGAATTCGGGAAACGCCGAGAGCGGACGCCATTCCGCGTCGCTCTCCGCCTTGACCTGGGATTGCGGGTTGACCCGGCCATCAAAAATCCATTGGCGCAACTGTTCATCTGTTACCGGGCCATATTGTTTTTGATCGCCCCCGATGAGTGTGTAGTTTGCCATAATCGCACTGGATTAACTCGTGTTCTAGCCCATTGCGCCCGGTCGTGCAAGCCCGGAAAAGTTCAGGTGTTCCGCACAAACAATTTGCCGGGGAGTTGCTTTACCACGCGCTTCATTTCCAGGCCCAGCAACGCCACGCTCACCGCCGAACTCGGCAGGCCGCTGCGCCGAATCACCTCGTCAATGGACGATTCCTCGTTGTTCAGTGCGTCATAGACTTTCTGCTCGTTTTCGCCCAGTTCGAGCGCGGGCAGCACGCCGGTTTCGCCCGGTGACGGCGGACGATTGCTGGCCGGGAACAGATACTCGAACTCGCTCAAAATGTCCTCCGCGTCTTCGCAAAGCTTCGCGCCCTTCTTGATCAGGTCGTGGCAGCCCTTGCTGCGCGGCGAATCAATCCGGCCCGGCACGGCAAAAACCTGCCGTCCATATTCCGTCGCAAAATTCGACGTAATAAGCGCGCCGCTGTGCAGGTCGGCCTCGACCACCACGACGCCCAGGGTCATGCCGGCGATAATCCGGTTGCGAATGGCAAAGGATTGTTTGTCGCCGTTGCGGTTGAAGGGGAATTGCGTGATGACCGCGCCGGAATCGGCAATGCGCGCAAACAAGTCGCGGTTCTCCGGCGGGAAAACGATATTAATGCCCGTGCCGAGCACGCAGACCGTCCGGCCTTTCGCTGCCAGCGCGCCCTGATGCGCCGCCGTGTCAATGCCGCGCGCGCCGCCGCTCACGACCGTGACGCCGACGTAAGCCAGTTGGTAGGCCAGCTTGCGCGCGGTCTCGAGGCCGTAATGCGTCGTCATCCGCGAGCCGACCATCGCCACGGCGCTCTTGTCCTTCGCGGTCAGCGCGCCTTTCACATACAGCACCAACGGCGGGTCGTAAATTTGCCGGAGCATTTCGGGATAATCCCCATCGGATTGAATCAGAACGTGGCAGCCAAATTCCTGGATGCGCTTGAGTTCACCCGCAAGGTCAATGGATTTGTCCCATCCGGCAATCGCATCGGCGGTTTCCTCGCCGATGTTGCGGACGCGGAGCAATTCCGATCTGGAAGCGGCGAGAATTTTTGGCGCGTCGCCGAAATGTTCGAGCAGCAGACGCGCGCGCACCGGCCCGACGTGCTCGATCATGTTCAACGCAATGAGCGCTTCTTTCGGTTCCACACGCCTTCAATAACTTTTTATGATTTTTACTGCAAGCAAAAGCTGTGCGCAGCGTTGCAATTCTCAAATTCTCTGCTACTCATGGCGTGTGCCTGATCCCAGCCTGCTCATCCTCATCCCGGCTTACAACGAGGAACGCCGTATCGAACCGGTGCTGCGCGATTACGCGGAATTTTTTGGGAAGAATTATTCCGGCGAATTCCAGATCGTCGTCGTGCTTAACGGTTGCACGGACAACACGCTGGGCGTGGTCCGGCGTGTCGGCGCGGAATTTCCCACCGTCCACGCGCTCGAATTCCGCGAGGCTATCGGCAAGGGCGGCGCGCTCATCGAGGGCCTCAAACTCGCGGAGCACGCGGACTTGATTGGCTACACCGATGCCGATGGGGCGACCCCGCCGCGCGCCTTTCTCGAATTGGTCCGGCACATCGGCGAGGCCGATTGCGTCATCGGCTCGCGCTGGGTGCCCGGCGCGGTCATTCATCAGTCACAGGCCGGCCACCGGCAATTTGCCAGCCGCGCGTTTCACTTGGTTGTGCAACTGTTGTTTTGGATGAACATTCACGACACGCAGTGCGGCGCGAAGGTGATGAAACGCAAGGTCGTCGAAAACATCCATCCCTACCTGCGCATCGCCGACATGGCGTTCGACATCAATCTGCTGGTTGCCATCAAACGCGCAGGCTTTCGCATCCTCGAAGTGCCGACTGAATGGACGGACCAGGCCGGTTCCAAAGTGATGTTGTTTCACTCCTCGCTGACGATGTTCCTTTCCGTGGTGCGAGTGCGATTGATTTACTGGCCCTTCGTTTACAGATTAATGCGCCCGTTGCGCCCGCTGGAAGGCTGGGTTTACACAAAACTGCGCGCGCCGCCGCCGTTGCCCGGACCGGATTCTGATAAACGAGGATAGAGAATGGATGATGGAGGATGGGAAAACCAGGCTCCCGGCTCACATTCCATTTTCTATCCGCCATCTTCCATCTTCGTTTCTTTCCTGCCCCAGGTGAACCACGCACACGCGCCCAGCAGTAACAGGTTGAAAACCCCGAGGGTTTTCAGCACCGTTATCAGGCTGTCGTGAAATTGAGTCAAGGCAACACCGTAAGCCGCGGCGAGCAGCAACAGCACCGGCACGATGCGGAATTGCGACCGCGCCAGCAGGTTGTTGACCAGGGCGTAGGCCAGGGAGAGCGGCACCATCGCCCACGCATACCACGGCAGCACCGCCGCCGCGGTCTGCACATAGGAATCCCTGTAAACAAATCTGATGATCCACGGCCCCAGCACTGTCAACCCCAGCGCGCCGCCCGCCGACAGAACGGCCGTGCCGAACAGCACGAGGCCCAGCAGGCTGCTTTTTTCCGAACGTGCCACGCTGTGGACTATTTTCGGAAACATCACCGTCGCCAGTGGCACCACCAGCCAAAGGAGCGCACGCGACAACGTTCCGGCGCTTACATAAAATCCCGTTTCGTCACCGGGAAAATACGCTTTGACGAACATCGTGTCCGCCGTGAATAAGAATTGCACCGCGCCGAATCCGAGCATCAGCGGGACAATTTGCGCCAGGAGGTCGCGCCAGGCAAACGGCTGCGCCGGCAAACGCCACAACCCACGCGTCTGCCAGACGCTGACGCCAGTGGCCACGGCCAGTCCCATACAAACGCCAACCATCATCCCCATGGCCGCCCAACCCACCAGGATGACCAGCCCTGCCGCCACGCTAAAGCGGCCGACGCTGTTGATGATGTTCGACCAGCCCAACCAGAAAAAATCCTGCTGTCCCTGCAGCACACCCCAAAACAAGGGCAGCCAGAGGGAAAACAGCACCACTAAAACCGTGATCCACAATTCAGTCGGGCTGGTGAGTTTCCAAGCGGCCAGAATGTCCGCCTGCCAGAGCCACACACCGAGGGCCACCAAGAGACACAGCCCTGAAGTTCCGAGCCAGGCCAGACGGATCATGCCCGCCAGTTCGTGGGTGCGGTTCGTGGCCAGCGCCTTGGCCGTCTGTTGCGCAAACACCATTTGCAACGGCAGATTCGGCACGCACATCGCTACCGCCAGCATGACGCCAAATGCCCCGTATTCAGCCGCGGAAACATTTTTGCTTTTGGCGAGAAAGTGGACGGCGTACATCACCAGGCCGCCGGCCACATTCGCAATCATCAGCCAGCCGCTCTGGCGGAAAAAGGCGGCGTGATGCGAAGCGGTACCTCCCGGGGTCGTCTCGGTTGTGGCTGCGGGCATGGGCGTTGGACAATAAAAGAACTGAACGGTTCAGGAAAGTGATTTCAGAAAGTTCAAAAGCAGATTTTTGCCGCGTTCGAGCGACGCCAGTGAAATCCATTCGTCCGCCGTGTGCGCCTGCGCGATGTCACCGGGGCCGAAGACCACGCTCGGAATGCCGGCGCCGGCCAGCACTGCCGCGTCGCAAAAATAATCCACTCCCGCCGGCTTCGACTGGCCGATGCTCCGTAAAAATTGCCGGACGAGCGGCAGCTTCGGGTTCGTTTCCAAGGGCAACGCCGGCGCCAGTTTGGTGCTGGAAATTTTCGCGGGCAAATTTTTCGAGTTCAGGAACGCGGCAATTTCACGGCGAACGCCGGCCTCCGTCTCACCCGGCAATGTCCGCCGGTCAATCGTGATCGCGCAACGGTCGGGCACGATGTTCGGCTGCGCCCCGCCGGAAATCGTGCCTACGTTCACCGTCGCCGCGCCGAGCAGCGGATGTTTTCGTTTCCGCAACCGCACGGCGTAATCCGTTTCCAGCGCGTCCACGATGCGCGCCATTTCATGGACGGCATTTTGGCCGAGATGCGGCGCCGCGCCATGCGCCGCCTTGCCGCGCGTTTCAAGCTGCAGCCACAAGCTGCCCTTGTGCGCCGTGACCACCTGCAATCGCGTCGGCTCGCCGACGATCGCCAGGTCCACCGTTTGGAGTTCCGCCTTCAGGCGGCTCGGGCAATCAACAGCCTCGCCTGCCCGCCTGAAGGCGGAACTCCGAACCGCCCCCTGAAATTTCTCCACCACGAGCGCGCGGGAACCCGCCTGCGCTTGTTCTTCGTCAATCAAACCGGCGAAAACAATTTCGGTTTCAGCCGGACGTGATTTGGCGTTCGCCAATTCGCAAAGGGCGGTGAGCATGGCGGCAACGGAGCCTTTCGTGTCGCAAGCGCCGCGTCCGTGCAGCCGTCCGTTCTTTCGACGTGGAATGAATTGCGATTCGTCGGCGCCGACCGTGTCCAAGTGCGGCGCGAGCAGAATGGTCTGGCGGATTTTATTCCGCGGGAGGAGCCGCACGATAAGATTGGGACGACCGGGCAAAACCTTTTGAAGTTCCACTTCGAGTCCGGCTTTGGCAGCAACCGATGCCAGGAAATCCGCAATGCGCTTTTCACCGTAATGCGATTGACGAAGGCGGGCCTGTCGCGCCGAAGCTCCATCGGATGGAGCGAAGGCAGGATTCACGCTGGGGAGCGCGATGAGTTCGGCCAGGAGTTTTTCCGTGCGCGTCATGGCTTCAGGGTGGCACAGGCTTCCAGCATGTGAAAAGTAATTACTACGCAGGCTCGAGGCTTGGCCACTTTGTTCTCGACGCAGTGTATTTGCAGGCGTAAATCAATTCGCAAATATGTCACTAGCTACCATCTCCTTCTTTAGTCAGTTGCTCGGGGCGTTTATCAGTGGCGCAATCGGAATTTTTGCGGGATTTGGGATATTTTGGTTCAAGCGCCGCCAAGATGGTAAGGATGCTTTTTTGTTGGTTACTGCGGACCAGAAAGCCAAGCTCGCAGTGACAAATAAGGGGAAACTGGACGAATTTTACCAGCTTAGTATTCCAATCATGAGTCAAGCAGTATATCGGGCGTTGCAGTTTCTGAATAACAACCAACGGCGCGCACTGGTCGCAGTGTGGAATGAATACCAATCTCAAGGGAAAAATCTGTTTGGAAGTCGTGAGGAGTTCGTAAATGTTGCTATCGAGTCTATGGTTGAAGGAAATCTAGGTACGCCCTGGAAAAGGCTCGAAGATTTCTTTGAGAAATTTGATGAATGCATTCAGACTCGCAAACCAAATCCCATTTCGAACAAAAATTGACGTATGAAAACGACCCTCCTAGTCCTACTATCCTTGGCGTTCTTGACCATCCCGGCGGCTGAACCGACCAATAATCTTGCTGAGCTCAATGCACCACCTACACCGACCGGTAATGTTCCTGGCCGTTACCAGTTAGTGCCCGGTCGTCTCGATACGGCGACTGGGCCTGTCTATGGTGTTTGGCGCATAGACACGATGACCGGACAAACTTGGTGGGGCCAGGAGCACAAGTGGCCTGGCCTTAACGTGCTGGGATGGGAACCGATGGACGAAGATCCTAGCGGCTTCTACCTTCGCTTCAAGTCAAGCGTTCCAGGCACCAAAACAGGTCCAACCATTCAAACCCCCAACAAAATCGAGTAAAACCAACTTATTCGCAATCAGTTGGTTCGCGATACGACCAATTTTATTTCTTTCAAACCATTTCCACCGGACTTTTGGGCAGCGCGTCGAGTAATCCGCCGCCAACGCCGTAGGCGCGACATCTTTGTAGAACCCAGACGTAAAATGAACAAAGCTCCGCCAGGAGCGGCATATTCGGCATTGCCCTGACGATGCCGCTCCTGACGGAGCTTGATTTATTGGCATCGCCAAACTACAAAGATGCCAGCCCGACGGGCTTCGAAATCGGCAAATAAAATTCCCACTGGTGGCACATGAAAATAATTCCGTCGAAGACCCAAAAACGCAACAAGCGACCAAGCCGCAAACCGCGCCTTTCGCTTCATGATCGAGCCAAAGACCTTTGCGGCAGCATCTCCGGCCCGCCGGACATGTCCGCGCGCAAACTCACAGGTTATGGCCGTGATTGAGTTGTTCTTTCCTTTGCGGAATTTGCGGATGAATGAAATTCTTCATGCAATTTCCACTGGGCATTCCGGCAACGCCGTGGGCGCGACATCATTGTAGAAACAACCGCCCATAATCCCAAGCTCCATAGGAGTGGCGGCGTCAGGGACCAGCCAAGGGCAGATTTCGCTCCTGACGGAGCTTGATTCATTGGCATCGCCAAACTACAAAGATGCCAGCCCGACGGGCTTTAAACATCGCAAACCGATATGAAAAATTTGATTCCTGTTTTTCTGGCCTTAAGTTGCGCCATGACCCTGCGCGCCGCCATCCACATCGAAACTGTTGAATACAAGCAGGGCGACACCACGCTCGAAGGTTTTGTCGCCTATGACGACGCCATCCAGGGCAAACGCCCCGGCGTGCTCGTGGTGCATCAATGGATGGGTTTGACCGATTACGAAAAGCACCGCGCAGAAATGCTCGCCCAACTCGGCTACGTCGCGTTTTGCGCAGACATTTACGGCAAAGGTGTCCGTCCGCAGAACACGGCGGAGGCCGGCGCGCAGGCGGGCAAATACAAGGGCGACCGCCAGCTTCTGCGCGCCCGCGTCAATGCCGGTCTGGATGCGTTGCGGCGGCAGCCACAAGTGGACCCTAATCGCATCGCTGCCATCGGCTATTGTTTCGGCGGCACGACGGTGCTGGAACTGGCGCGCAGCGGCGCGGACGTCGCAGGGGTCGTGAGTTTTCACGGCGGACTGGATGCGCGGGACCCGGCGGACGGCAAAAACATCAAATGCGAGGTGCTGGTGTGCCACGGCGCGGATGATCCCTTTTCATCGCCGCAAGACATCGCCGCGTTTGAAAATGAAATGCGCAAGGGCGGTGTGGATTGGCAGTTCATCCAATACGGCGGCGCGGTCCATTCCTTTACCCAACCCATGGCGGGCAATGACAATTCCAAAGGCGCCGCCTACAACGAAAAGGCGGACAAACGTTCGTGGGAAGCCATGAAACAATTCTTCGCCGAGATTTTTAAGTGACTTGAAAAACCTCCAAGCGCCAACATCCAAGTTCCAGTCCCGCATGGGCGGGATCAAGCGTCAAGCCCCCAAAAATATCGCGCGACAAAATTGGAGGTTGATATTTGAGATTTCTCTGGATGTTGGAACTTGGAATTTGGAGTTTTAATTCATGCGTATCACCGGCGGCAAAGCGGCGCGGCGGATTCTGAAAGTTCCCAAAGGACTTGCTGTCCGCCCGACGCCCGACCTCGTCAAACAGGCGGTCTTCAACAGCCTCGGCGCGCGGGTCGGCGGCGCGCGGGTGCTGGAATTGTTCGCCGGTACCGGCGCGTTGAGCCTGGATTGCTTGAGCCGCGGCGCGGCGTCGGCGTTGTGCGTCGAGAAATCGCACAAACACGCGGAATTCATCCGCCGCAACGCCGTCACCGCCGGCTACGGGGAAATTCTTGAAGTCCGCACGCAGGACGTGTTTCCGGCGGTGCATCAACTCGTCGAAAGCGGCCGGCAGTTTGATTTGATTTTCGCCGACCCGCCCTACGGCGAAAAAAATATCGGCCATCGCTCCGCTTCATTCGCGCAACAACTGCTCGACGATGCGAACCCGCCGAAGCTGCTTGCGCCCGGCGGACGATTCATCCTTGGTCACGCCCGGCGCGACACGCTGGAAATTGTTGCGCCGTGGCGCGAAGTGAAGGCGCTCAAGCACGGCGACAGCGTGATGAGATTTATGGAAATAAATGCTCCAAACTCCAACATCCAAGCTCCAGAGAAGCTTCAAGCACCAAAATCAAATGATGCGAAGCGAGCTTGATTGGAGCTTGAAGTTTGTAGCTTCTCTGGATGTTGGAGCTTGAAATTTGGAGCTTATTCCTCTACCGCCTCGCGAATGACCTTCCTGAATTTCTCAACGCCCTGATCGAACGCGGCGGCGATGGGCAACGCGGACACTTTGCGGATTTTCTTTTTGAACTGTTTCAAATTTTTCTCCGCCACCGGCTCGTCCATTTTGTTTGCGACGACCAGGCGCGGTTTTTCAAGCAACGCCGGATCGTAAAGTTTCAGTTCGCTGAGCAATTGGCGGTAATCATCCCACGGCGCGCGGCCATCCGTGCCGGCCATGTCGAGCAGCAGGACGAGGATTTTACAGCGCTCAATGTGGCGCAGAAACGCGTGGCCGAGCCCGACGTTTTGGTGCGCGCCTTCCATCAAACCCGGCACATCGCAAACCGTGAGCCGGTGGAAGTCGGTATATTCCACGATGCCGATTTGCGGATGCAGCGTGGTGAACGGATACGGCGCAATCTTCGGGCGCGCCTTGGAAATGGCCGTGAGCAGCGTGGACTTGCCGGCGTTCGGATAACCGACCAGCCCGACCTCGGCCATGATGCGCAGTTCGAAAAGATAATTGCCTTCTCCGCCCGGCTCGCCCGGTTGCGCGAAACGCGGCGTCTGGCGCGCGGCGGTGGCGAAATTGCGGTTGCCCAAACCGCCGCGACCGCCCTGGCACAACACGAACTGCTGGCCGTGTTCGGTAAGATCGGCGACCAGGTCGCCTTTTCCCGAGTCGCTGGCGGACAATTCCCCCGCGCGTTCCCGGCTCAGATCAATTTCCTGCGCCATCGCGCCACTCGCGCTACGAATCAATGGACGCTTGCTCGCACTGGATTTGAAAACCGGCTTTTTATCCTCCACCTCGCCCCTTGGCGCGTCGGAGTGCAACGAAGACGGCTCGTCTTCCGTCTTTTTTGTTTCGATGGGCGGCGTGGTGTCCGCCAGCCGCCAGACGAGCGTGCCGCAGGGGACTTTGACGAGGAGATCTTTTCCAGCGTGGCCGTCCATGCCTTTGCCGAGGCCGGGCCGCCCGTCCGGTGCGATAAGGCGCGGCTGATAATACTGGGCGATGAGGTTGTTGAGGTCGTGATCGGCCTGCAAAATCACGCTGCCGCCGCGACCGCCGTTGCCTCCGCTGGGACCGCCCTTGGGCACGAACGCCTCGCGATGGAACGCGATGCAGCCTTTGCCGCCATGTCCCGCCCGCGCGTAAATTTTGATTTCGTCAACGAACATGCCGCCGCATTTATGATTGATGATTTACGATTTACGATTTTTCAAACGCGCCGAATCATTAATCATAAATCGTAAATCATAAATAAAAAAGGCGGGGCGCTTGGCCTCGCCTTAAAATTTATTTGCGCGGTCTGATCCGCCTAATTCTTCGCGGCGGGTTCGGCCACGACATTCACCCGGGTGCTGTTCTTGTCGAACTTCACCTTGCCGTCCACCAGCGCGAAGAGCGTCCAATCACGGCCCGTGCCGACGTTGTGGCCGGCGACAAATTTGGTGCCGCGCTGCCGGACGAGGATGCTGCCGGCGGTGACAAATTCCCCGCCAAATTCCTTCACGCCCAGCCGTTTGCTGACGCTGTCGCGCCCATTGCGGACGCTGCCTTGACCTTTCTTGTGTGCCATAATTATTTGTGTGACAAGTGACAGGTGACGGGTGACATGATAATGAATTCGTGTCACGTGTCACATGTCACGTGTCACCGTTAAGTTTTGATTTCCTTGATCTTCACCACTGTCAACTCCTGGCGGTGGCCGATGCTTTTGTGATAACCTTCGCGGCGCCGCATCTTGAACGTGAGCTTTTTCTCGCCGCGTTTGTGTTCGACCACGTCGGCCACGACGCTCGCGCCGCTCACCGTGGGCGAGCCGACCGCGACTTTGCCGTCGCGGTTCACCAGCAACACGCGGTCAAACGTGACCGGCTTGCCGGCCTCAATGGCCAGGCGCTCGATTTCCACCGTGTCGCCCGCGGCCACACGATACTGTTTGCTTCCGGTTTCCAATACGGCGTACATAAAATTTCCCGCAAAAGGGGTTTGATAAGACCAGAAATGTGCCGGGCTGTCAATGTTGGATTTTGGGGAATTGGCTTGGAAAAACCTAAATTTCCGCGTTTTAACCACGAGTTGCCTAACGCGGCTGACGCCGCAACCAAAGTAGCGCAGACTTCCAAGTCTGTGTACCCCGAAGGCGTTCGGGGCTGGTCGCGGGTTTCACAACCCGCCGGGCCCACCGCGCCCGAAGCTCTGCCGATTTGGAAATCGGCGACACGGCAGGTTTGGAAACCTGCGCTACAGCAAGGAGTTGCGATCCTCCCGAAAAAATTTACTCAGGCAAACAACAATTTTGGAGATTGTAGTACGGATTGGGAAGGGGTGTCCGTTCGCCTCAAATCCGCAATTGCGGCGCGCGGCGCCACAGGAAATTCATCAGCCCGAACAACTCCAACGCGAACGGCACATAACCGCCGTAGCCCAGCAACGGCATCTCGAAGAGGTGCAGGAAGCCCGCGCCCGGCGTGTGGTAAACCCACTTCGGCCACGACCAATAATTCCACATCTCCCAGAAAAATCCGCACACCAGCGCGCCGAGCGACAGCGCCAGCACCGGCCGCCAATCGCCGCGTTGCAACCATTCGAGCAAATGCCGCCGCCCCAGCCGGCGGTTCAGCGGCTCGAAAATCAACGCCAGCGAAATCCAGACGAACGGATAGCAAACCTTCGGCCAGAACAGCGTCAACGTCAGCATCGCCATGCCCGTGAACAGCAGGCCGAGGTGGAGCTTTCGCGTTGGCGTGACCGGCTTTCGCGAGGCGAATATTTCCATCCACCGGAACGTGCGCACCAGTTCCGCCGTCTCGAACACCGCCGGCATGACCGTCGAGAACGACAGCGTGCAGAGCGTGTAATATTCGAGCGGCGAGAGGGCGCGGGTGCTGAGATATTCCCAATTGCCCGTGCGCCAGTTGACCATTTCAAACAGCCACCACACCGGCGCCGACACGACAAACAGCAGCACGAAGTCCCGGCGCGAACGCGTCCACAGCGAAGTCCCGGCGCGCGCCAGCACCAGCGCGTCCACCACGAGGACATAGCCGAGCCACAGCGGGAAGAACAGGTAAGCCGTTCGCATCCCGGGCAACGTCCAGTTCAACGGCCAGCACACGGCCAGCAGCAACAGGCCGAACCAGCCTTGCCGCGCCAGCCACGCGGGACTCCGAGTCGAATTCATTGCCATGTTAAACCCAATTGTCGTGGGCAAACCCGCCCGGCGCAAGCCCGGAACGCGACTCTGCGGGCCAATGTGGAGTGGGATGAAATGAAGAATCGGTTTCAAAACTACGAATATGAGTCAACGCATCAATGAAACCCTCGTCCGTTATCCAGCCTTGGCAACATTAATCCTGAGCCGAGTTGGCCAAAAAATAAAGATTTGTCTGGAAAAATATTGACAACTCCGGCCTCGCGTGAAAGACTGCAACACTGTAATCCTGTATCCGCCTATGAAATACATTATGAAGTCGTTAGCTGGCAGTATTCGGTTCGCTCAGAACTCGAACGAGAGAACAAAACACACAATCTTAATCTTCCCGCTCCTGGCCCTTGCCGCAGGGTTGGTGCTGGCCGCCGGCCAGGCTCAAGCCCAAAACCTCCTGGCGAACCCGGGTTTCGAGGCAAACAGTGGAAATAACATTCCAACAGGCTGGACATATTTTTCTCCGCCGTCTGCGCGCGTGGACTATTGGATCGTTACTCAGATAAGCGCAAACGATGGAGGGTTGGTGACGGCGCAGTCAGGAACCAATTGGTGGAAGCAGTGGAATGAGCTTTATAGCACCACTGTGAGCAACGTGGCGGGCATATACCAAACCTTTGGCGCCGCTCCTGGGTCAATCTATCAGGCCAATGGGTGGATGACCACGTCGGCCAACGACCCACTGCCGTCACCGAATGACTATAGTTGGATTCAAGTCGAGTTCCTTGGTGCGAGCAGTAATCTTCTTACCCTTTACAAATCGGCTAATTTCTCCGTCAGCGTGGGGGAGACAACTTGGTTCCAATTCCAGGTAACCAACGCCTGCGATATAACTCAACCGGTGCCTACGGGTGATCCAACTTTCAACACCTATGCCATCACCGGCGCGGTCAGTCAGTTGGTGGCCCCGGCGGGGACCGCATTGATCCGTTACCGGTATTGTGCTTTCTTCGCTGGTGGCGATGGAGGATCCACGTATTTTGACACTGCTGCTCTGAACCAGGTCAGCGGCCCGGTCGCACCGGTCATTAATAATCTTTTCCCGCAGAACATGATCTTTGTAAATCCCAGTAACGGCATCAGTTTTAACGTCAGTTCGCCCAGCGGCTTTACCATCAATAACAGCGGCATTCACCTGGTCTTGAACGGCACCGACGTCTCCGGAAGCCTGGCCATCAGCGGTTCCGCCTCGAGCAAGAACGTGGCCTACAACGGACTTCAATCCAATTCAACCTACACGGTGTCCATTAGCGTGACGGACGCCTCCAACCTCACCGTCAGCGCAAGCACTTACTTCGAAACAATGTGGTACAGCATCCAGCCGGTCACCTATCTGTGGGAGGCCGAAGATTGGGATTTTTCAAGCGGAATGTACGTTGATAATCCCCTCTTGTGCAACGCCTGTTGCGAAACCAACTGTTACTTCGGACAAGTGGGCGTGCAGGGTGTGGACGAGAATAACACCAGCGGCGACTCCGGGCCATATCGCCCCGGTGACCCGATGGGCACCCAACCGTCGGGAGATTACTTGCGCCCAAACCTTTTCGCAGCGGACCGGGTTGATTACTGCATCAATCCGTTCATCGGCAACGCATCCTACTCCAGCCCCGCCGAATGGGTGAACTACACCCGCGACTGGCCTGCCAGCACCAATTGGATCATTGCCCGGCTTGCCACCGATGTAGGTCTGTCCGGGACACTGCAAATGAGCCTGGTGAACCCCGACTTAACCACTACGGCCTTGGGCACCTTCACGATTAACGGCGGCCTTGGCTGGACCGCTTTTGAGAACGTCTATTTGCTGGACACCAACGGCAACAACGCCAACGTCGTCCTCAATGGCGAGCAAACCTTGCAAGTCACCAGCGGCGGCAACCTGTTACCTAACTTCTTCATGCTCGTCGCCGCCGAGGTTGATTTGCCGATTTTGAGCGGCCTGTATCCCGACGGCAAACACCCCTTCGAGTACACCAACGCCCTGAGTTTCAAGGTAACCACCCTTGGAGCAACCTTTCCTGCCAACGGCATCCAGGTGATCCTGGACGGCAACAATGTCTCCTCAGGGCTGGTGATCACCGGCTCAACCTCGAGCAACAACGTGGTTTATCCCACACTGGAGCTTAACGCGGTGCACACGGCAATTATTACCGTGACCAATTCCCTCGGTCATGGCATCAGTCTGACCAATCAGTTCGATACGTTCACCCAGAATAATTTCTCGTTTGAGGCTGAGGATTTCGACTATGGCGGCGGGCAGTATGTCAGTGCAAGTGATTGGGTCCCGGACGCGTATGCAGGCTTTGTATCGTTTACCAACATTGACTTCCAGCACACCCCTGTCGCTGGCGAGCCTACGGATGGATCCGAATACCAGTATCGTTTCGAAACCGGGATTCCCCAGCAACTCTTAGAGCCAAATACCCCAGGGGTCCTATATGATTACCTGCGGCTGCCTTGGGTCAATCAGATCGGGTCTTTTGATTATTACTTGTACTGGTTCGGGGGCGGGGACTGGGCCAACTACACCCGCGTTTATCCTACGAACGGTTGTTTTGTTTACGCACGTTCGGCCGGGCAGGGCACCAACTCAATGTATCTGGATCAGGTCGTCAGTGGCGCGGGAACAACCAACCAGGTGACAAAGCGCCTCGGCGAATTTGCTGCGGTCAATAACGCATCGTTTACCTGGGTGCCCTTGACAGATGCTGGCCTGGTTGCGCCGGTCGCAGTGAACGTGGGGGGGACCAACACACTGCGCATCTCAACCACCACCGGCTACTGCTATCCGAATTATTTCATGCTGGTCCAGGCCTCCGGCATCCGCCTGTCGGCGGCGAGATCGGGCAGCAACATCGTGGTCTCTTTCCCAACCCAGGCCGGATCCAACTACCGCGTCTTTTTCAGGACTAATCTGAGCACCGGCAACTGGACCCTTCTGAACTCGGTGCTCGGTGACGGCACGGTCAAATCCGTGAGCGACTCCAACCCCGCAGGCAGCCCGCGGTTTTACGAAGTGACCTCGCCATAATCGTAACAGGCGGCACGAGTCCAAAAAGCGACGCACCGCCGCCTTTGGTTCAGCCGGTTTGTGGCAGGGCTCTGCCGGCCAACGTGGTCGGGAGACCAACCCGCCCGCGACGGCGATGACTGCGCCGTCGGCCGAGGCTTCGGCGCGCCATGCGGAAGCGGATTTCTTCGGCGGACCGACAGGAAACCTGTTTCGGGTGAATCAGTTTTTCGCAGAGCGAGTCCCACCCCACGACGGCAGGGTTACATCCCATGGCAAAGAGCCAGCCGACCGCGCCGCGTGCCTCCTGTGATAAAACGAAAGAACCAAATGCAGGCTCTTCGATGTTTTCAGTGGGTGACAGGGCGTGAAACCGGACTCTTCGGGTTCAGCCACGACATCTTGGATGCAAGGCTTACATTCGCCCTCACCCCGGCCCTCTCCCCCAGGAGAGGAAGGATCGTTCGCCGCCCCCTTGAGAATTTATCCGACTGGCTTGGCCGGACGCTCATCCGCAAAACCAGAGACCATCGAAAGCCATTTCCTCTCCCGGGGGGAGAGGAAAAAAGGTGAGGGCGGACGTAAACACTCATTCCACTGAAAACATCGAGGAAGCCAAAAGCAAATTGAGCCGGCCTGGTCCGTGGATGCGGGCGACAATGCCGGCAACCCGGCTCCCAATGTTGACAGCAATGTCGCTGGCAAATCGGCGACTTATCCATCCTGGGTGGCCGGCTGACTCACCGGGCTTGCCGGGGTGCGTTGGTTCCCTTCTTCTTACCGGGCCGTCCCCGGCTTTCCGCCGCACGCCTTGACCTGCGTGTTCGCGGAGTGGAGGCCGTTGCGCCGTCATGGAGTTTTCGCCGCCGGTCGGCCCCATACGGAATCGTTGTGACAAAGGCCGGTGACCTGTGATAAAGGTTGGCTGGTCCCGAACATAAACGCGAAATGAAAAGAAACGGACTGATCCTGGGCTTGATCGGGGTGATGATGGCGGGCTGCCTTTATGCCCAGCCGCCGGTCAGCGACTCCCAAATGAACGCCTTCATTGGCGATTTGATGAGCCGGATGACGCTGGAGGAAAAAATCGGGCAAATGAATTTGCTGGCGGTGGGCTTCGATGTGACCGGGCCGGAGCTTAGCCGGGACGTGGAACCGAAGATTCACCAAGGTCTGGTGGGTGGGATTCTCAACACCTACACGCCGGAGGCGATGCGGAAGCTGCAATCGCTGGCCCTAAAGGAGAGCCGTTTGGGCATCCCGCTGTTGTTCGGGTACGATGTCATTCACGGCCACAAAACGATTTTCCCCATCCCGCTTGGGCTTTCCTGCACCTGGAACCTGGATTCGATTGAACGGAGCGCGCGCATTGCCGCATCTGAAGCGAGCGCCGATGGCGTGAATTGGACGTACTCGCCAATGGTGGATATCGCCCGGGACCCGCGGTGGGGAAGGATTGCGGAAGGAGCGGGGGAAGACCCGTATCTGGGCGCGCAGATCGCCCGGGCGATGGTGCGTGGCTACCAGGGCGACGACCTCAGCCGGAGCAACGCGGTGATGGCGTGCGTGAAGCATTTTGCCTTGTACGGCGCGGCGGAGGCGGGCCGCGAATACAACACGGTGGATATGAGCCGCATCAAGATGTACCAGTATTACCTGCCGCCGTACCGGGCGGCGGTGGAGGCCGGCGCCGGCAGCGTCATGAGTTCCTTTAATGAAATTGACGCCGTACCGGCATCGGCTAATCGCTGGTTGCTCACGGACCTGCTGCGAACGCAGTGGGGTTTCCAAGGCTTCGTCGTCACGGACTATGCGGCCATCAGCGAGATGAGCGAGCACGGCATGGGCGATTCCCGAAAGGATGCCGAATTGGCCCTGAAAGCCGGAGTGGACATGGACATGGTGAGCGAGGCCTACCTCAAGTATTTGCCGGAGCTGGTCGCACACGGAGAAATCTCAGAGTCAATGATCAATCAGGCCTGCCGGCGAATTCTCGAGGCAAAGTACAAACTCGGTTTGTTTGCCGATCCCTATCGCGGTTGCACGGAGGAACGGGCCCGCCGGGAACTGCTCACGCCGGAAAACCGGAAAGCCGCGCGGGAAATCGCGGAGCAATCGTTCGTCCTGCTGAAGAACGACCAGCAGATCCTGCCCTTGAAGAAATCCGGGATCATCGCGTTGGTGGGTCCGCTGGCGGATGACCGGCAGAATCTGCCGGGTTGCTGCCGTGCCGCCGGCGACTGGCAACAGGCGGTCAGCGTCCGGACGGGCATCAGCAATGTGGCCGGCTCGGCGGTGACGATCCTGCACGCGAAAGGCGCGAACCTCACCGATGATCCGGCGCCGCGGGCAACGCTCAAGGCGTTCGGCGAGGAGATTCCGGTGGACGGACGTCCGCCGCGAGAGATGGTGGCGGAAGCGGTGGCCGTGGCGGCCCGCGCGGACGTGGTGGTGGCAGTGCTCGGCGAATCATCCAGCATGAGCGGCGAGGCCGCGAGCCGCAGCGACATTGGACTTCCGGAATGTCAAAAGGACCTGTTGCAAGCGCTGGTGGAGACCGGGAAACCCGTCGTGCTGGTGCTGATGAATGGCCGGCCGTTGACGCTGAGCTGGGAGGCCGAGCATTGCGGCGCGATTCTCGAAACCTGGTTTGGCGGCACCGAGGCGGGCAATGCCGTGGCCGATGTGCTGTTCGGCGATTACAATCCGTCGGGGAAGTTGACGGCGACTTTTCCGCGCAACGTCGGTCAAATCCCCATTTATTACAATCACAAAAACACGGGGCGTCCCTACAAAGGGAATCCGGGGGACAGGTATGTTTCCCGTTACCTCGATGTGCCGAATGACCCGTTGTATGCGTTCGGCTACGGCTTGAGCTACACGACGTTTTCCTACGGCGACATCAAGCTGAGCAAGACCGCCCTGGCTGGTGAGGAGGCGCTGGTGGCGTCGGTCGGCCTGACCAATACGGGTGAACGTGCCGGTGAGGAGACGGTGCAGTTGTACCTCAGCCAGCCGGCGGCCAGTGTGACGCGCAGCGTGGAGGACCTGCGGGGGTTCCAAAAAGTGCGCTTGCAGCCGGGCGAGACCAGGGAGGTGACGTTCCGCATCACCCCTGACGATTTGAAATTCTACAACGGCAACCTGCAATACGACTGGGAGCCGGGGGAATTCATCGTCCGGATCGGCGGCGACTCAACCCGGCTGAAGTCGGCGACCGTGCGCTGGAGCAAGCAGGCCGTTCCCGCAAAGGCTCCGTGAGCGAGCCATCCGATTGTGAATCAGGAACCTACTGGCCCGCTTGGGCCAACGGCGGGAGGTCAAAAACTAGACCGTTTTCAATAAAACTGTGGCCGCAGGCTTTGAGCCTGCAAAAAACCACTGATTCATTAGGGAACTCAGATAGTGCTTCACAAATAGCCTCACAAAAAATCGGTATTGCGTTCGATGGTCTGGATTCCGTAGTTGAATCGTGGCTGAACCTGCCCCCTGCACTGCAGGCGGCAATTGTGGCCATCGTTGACTCATCAAATATGGCCCGTCCGGCCACAGGACTCGAAGCCTCCGCGAGCGAAGCTCCTCCTAAAAGCGATTTTCCTGCTGTGCCTCCGTCCGCAGCGGGGAACCAATTAAACACGACGGAAAACAACAAACCAATAGTTAATTCATTATGATCGCAACATTCCAAATACACAAAGAAACCTATGGCAAATGGCCGGCCAAGAACGGCAAACCAGGGGGCGAATCGTTTGACCTCGACCTCATAGACATGACCGAGCCGGCGGCGCACGCCTATCGTGGCATGGTGCCGTATCGTCTGACGGACGAAGAAAAAGGAAAGTATTGGGGCAAGGCCGCGCGCAAATTCGTCAAGGTGGCTGTTCATGAAATTGGGCAGTCGCAACGCGGACCCTATTTGCGCGGTGAAATCCTGTCGCTGGGCGACAAGGCGTGAGCCATGAAAAATTCGCTCGACAGATACGCCTATTCACTGGCCCGCATTCGGTGGGACGTTTTTGGAACTCTGACCTTCAGGTCAGTCCCGTCCCCGAAAAGAGCGTTTGGCCGGGCTTGGGCACACATGCACCAGGCGGCGGAAATTGTCGAGCGTCCCTATTCTCAACTCCTGATTGCGTTGCGCGCGGAGTTGGGTGAAAGGGGTGGTCGGTTCCACTTTCATTATTTGTTGGGTGGGACCTGGGCGCGCAATGCAATCACGCTGGCGCACCAGCTTGAACATGGCTGGTTTGGGATGTTTGGGCAGGGTGCAATAGCCAAGTGTCGGGCATATGACCGCTCTCGCGCTGGAGTGGCATACGTGACCAAATGCCTTGATCAGGGGCTTTGGGGAGCGAATGAATACGAGTTGCGAAAATACAACTTGGCCGACACTGTGACGCTGTCTCGTTCCGTGGTGCTTGTGATTGAAGACCTGGAGCGTATGGGGACAGACGCGCGGCGCGCACGTGTGACAAATCAGGCTGGCGATGAGTTGGCCTCCGTGATCGTGGGCATGTAGGGCTGGCCGTGGCTAAAGAGTGCCAAGTGCACCACAGTACGGCAAAAACAGCCCTGCGACAATCCTCGGCAGTATCACGGATAAAATGGCGGACTGTTACTGACGCGCACGTGACATTCAAGGGCCCCCGCCTGGCGCGGCGCGCACGCGCCAGCGTGCGCCCGCGCTGGCGGGGTGGCTTGAAGACGAGTTGTGCTCTGGTTTAGAAGGGAAAAAATGTCGGCATAGCGTGTTCATCACAGCAAACGGAGTCCCGGTGGTGGCAATGGCTAAAGGAAAATTTGGATTATGAATCAAAGCACATACCATCATTAACCATCCAATTGAAACGACCGCGACCAAAACCCCCTTTAGGATTAAATTGGCAGCCAATTGGCCTTGGAGTAGTTCCGCTGCCTTTGGGGACAGCCTTGTTTTGTTTGCGGCATTGCTGCCGGTGTCATTTGCAATAGGTGTATTGTTTGACATATCCGCAAAGGGCCAGTTGTCAACCACCAAGACGAAGGCAAAATAAGGCAACCGATGAAACTCCTTGAAAACAAAGCGCCGGCGATGGTTAAGCTGCGCGTGTGAATTTGCAAAAGTAGGTGCTACAAGTATCTGTAGCGTAGCTTTCGCAAGGCAAGTTCCTGGATCTGGCGGACCCGTTCGCGCGTGACGCCGAATTTTCTACCGATTTCCGCCAAGGTTTTTTGCGTGCCGTCGTCGGGTCCGAAACGATCACGAATTATCGTCGCCTCGCGTTGGTCGAGCTGCCTGAGCATTTCCTTCAACTTGTCGGTCATGTCTTCCGGTTCCTCATCAGTCGGCTTGCGGCACAGTTTCTCCCGCATTTCCGACCGGGTGGGGTACATCTTAGGCGTTTTGTCCGCGAGTTGCACCGGCAGCCGAATGGACTTGGACGGATATTTTCCATTAATCAGTCGTTCCAACATCGGACGCCTTTCATCAATAGCTTTCAAGGTGGGTGCAAGTTTCAAGCGCAATTCTTGTTTCTGGTTCTCCGACCAATTCTTGACTTGACGATATTTGAGGTCTGCAACCAATAGCTCAAGTGCCTGAACAGCCAACCATATCAGACGTCTAACCTCTGAAAGCGGGTCTTTAGGGTTTTTGGGAATAGGACAACGATGGCGGACGGGCATTCCCGCTTTGTGAGCAGCATAAAGGTCGCGGCGACGTTTCAACCTGGGAATGCGCTGATTGCGTTGCCACTTCCGTTTCGCACGCAAGTAAAGGACGTGCCTCTTGACATTTTCTATTGCGAATGGAAGAAAAAGTTCCAAACAGGGGTCTTTATTCACCCGCGCGATAAATGTTCTCAGGCGGATAGTTGGCGGCTCACCTAAATAACTTAACCATTGAGTGCGCGATTTTCCGGCATCATTGCGGTAGCTTCTGACCAAATACCAGCGCGGTTTGCCATCAACTTTTTTGGGTTGCGCCCGAATTTTCACGGCCGGAATTTACCTTCGCCGCTGCGATGCGCGCGGCCAAGGACATTGGCAAAGAAAAAACCGTGATTGGTTGCCGCCCATATCAATTCACTTCCCAGCGTCTATATTTTCTTCCCAATCTTGGAAATCACGGTCTTCTTTGGCAGTGTCCATATTAACCTCATAGTTTATCATGTATTTTTGCATGGGGGAAAAATCCTCGTCCTTCAAAACTAACTTATCATTAAACCAATTCCAGACTCCACTACTACTCTTATTGTCATTGCTCAAAACAAACTCGGCTGTCTTACGCCCGTTCAAATTAACATTTACCATCCACCAGTAAAGTTCGGCTGTTTTACGCCCGTTCAAAGTAGCATTTACCATCCTCGACCAATTTTCTCTCTCATCGTCGCTTAACTGTCGTTCAGCTTTTGCAAACAGCATCAAGTTTAAGTTCGCAGACGACGCAGGAACGATGAACGTGAAACGACCTTCGCTGTCTGTGGTCGTGATTTGAATCCTTGGGCAAAAATGATCGGCGGATGGCCAATTGATTTGATCCCACAAATCGGCCTGCGCCTCGATTGCATCATCAAACTGTTTTTTTTCGGGAGATGATTTTTTTAATTTGTGCAAGTCACGGATTTCCCCCTGTACCTTTTTCGACCAGTCAGAAGCCTGTTCATAATCGCTGCGACCGTTATACGAGTCTAGGTTAGCAGTCGCCATTGCGTTCTCATGGTATTTTTTGGCAGCGGCGAATTTTGCCAAGTCGTCTTTGTAAAGTGCATCGTAGTTTCTAGTTGCTTGGTCAACTTTCAGCCGTGCCGCCGCCAGCGCGTTCGACCATTCAAGTGCTTTGGAATTGAAATATGTTCCCGTTTGATCCGCGTCCAAAAGAGCGACTTTCACGTCGCCAAGCACAACATTTTCCCCTCCTTTGGTAACGATAAAAATTTGGCCGGTAATCAACGCCTGTTCGGATTCCACGACTTTATTCGCTATAACTTGCTCCTTCTCTTTCGGTTTGCACCCGGCGACCGCAAAGACAAAAAAGAGAACCAAGCAAATGTATTTTATCTGGCCGGCGGCTTCACTAGGAAAGGCGATATGCCCGCCGCAATGCTGGCAACTGCATTTGGCTTCGGTAGTCATAATTTCTCCAGTGCCGGAAAAACGCGAAGTTCCCGCGTCAACGGGTCACTCGATGCTGCCTCGGGGGTGTTGGCCGTGTCAACTATGTTTGCTGGTGCTCGATTTTGAAACCAGAGCCGTTCAACGTGCGGAGGGAATGAATCAACCAACAGATCAATCGCCCTGAAAAATCCTTACTGAACCCGCCGGGTAGTAACGCGGCTAGGATGAACACAAACCGATGATGCTCGCTCGCGCGTGATTTGTCCTGGTGGTGTCGGATTTGAAACCAGTTCTGCGAAGGGTGGCGGGGCGCAGTGCTGGTGGCAAAATTGACACGACCAGGCTTGCATGGGGTGAGCGTTCGCGTGGTTGGCATCCGGCTTGGCTTTTCATTCCGCAAGCTGCATGACAAGCACGGGAACACGAACGGGGATTACCCAACCAAAAAGGCCTTTCGCTTAACGAGTTGCGAGCTGTTTCATTTTGTTTCATTTTTGTTATTGACACTTGTTGCATGTCGTATTATTCTGTTCTCACAGTTATGAAAAATGTAGAACTATATCGCGACAAGCTGTCTGAACAAGATGCTGCTTTGGCCCTACGGATTGAAGCCGAAGCTGACAACACTCCGGCCAGAGACAAAGGTTTAGCCATCCATTTTGGTGCTATTGAGAAGCTGCGGGCAAAGGGCTACTCCTATCGAAACATTGCTGAATGGTTTGGTGAACGTGGCTTTAAGGTGAGTCATGTGGATGTCTGGCGCGCTCACAAGAATGGCATGGACCATGTAGAGTTTTTTGCAGCCGCTGACAACGATGAGGAGTGGCAGGAATATGTGAAAACGAAAAGAGAAGGGAATGTCACCAAATATGAAGAGGTCATTCCCGAAGCAGCGGCACCGCCACAGGTGGCGGAAAAAACACCAAAGAAATCGTCGAAGGCGGCCAAACAGACAGCAAAACGCACTCGCAAGGCTGCGGTAAAAAAATGAATTGGTGAAACATGAATTCGCCTGTCATAAAGCACAACGAGAACAAACTGTTGCGAAAGCGAGATGTGGCAGAAAAACTGTCGTGTTCATTGCGAACAGTGGACCGTTTAGCGGATTCCGGTCGCCTGACGCGCGTAAAATGCGCTGGTGTGCGTTTTCGTGCAAATGAAGTTCAGGCAATTATCAATGGCTGTTGATTATGATTAATCACATTTTCAAACCCAAAGGCTCACGAATCTGGCGCTGGAAGTTCCGTCTGCGACCGGAAGACAAAAAAATTCAGGACGTGTCGCTCAGCACTTCGGACAAGCAAGCGGCTGAATCGAAGCGTTCTAAATTGTTGTGTGAGAAAGAACACGAACGCGCGGGTTTGGCTCCATCAAAGGCGGCGTGTAAAGCTGCACAATGCAAATTGGCGGAGCATTTAGAGGATTTTTTGGGTGATTTGCGAGCCAAAGGACGGAATGGGCATTACATAAAGGGCATCGCCTTTTGCCTCGGCCAGTTAATTGATCAATGCGGCTGGAATTTCCCGCCAGACATTACCGCTGATTCATTCGTCAAATGGCGCAGTTCCCAGAACAAGGCAGCCAAGACGCTCCGTGAGTATTTAATCAGCGCAAAAAATTTCTGCAATTGGCTGACGGCACAGGGGAAGATTGCTGCTAATCCGCTGGCCTCGGTGCGGAATGTAGAACTGCGCGGGCGGGAAGTTCGTTGCCGTCGCGCGTACGATGATTCTGAATTTGGTGCTTTGCTGGCGGCGGCCGGCGCGCAACGCATGGTTTATTTGACTGCGGGGCTGACGGGCATTCGTCACGGTGAATTAAAAGAGCTTCGCTGGGGTGACATCAACCTGGCTGACGAGAAACCGTCTGTCACGGTGCGAGCATCGGTCAGCAAAAATCACAAGCTGGCTTGCCTGCCGCTCCATGCCGCTCTGGTTGGCGAGCTTAAAGCATTCCGTCCCGCCGACGCGGTAGCGGGTGATTTGGTATTCAAGGGACTGGTGCCTCGTTCCAAAGTGTTCAACGGCCATTTGAAAGCGGCAAAAATTGCGAAAGTTGATTCACAAGGGCGGGTGGTGGATTTCCACTCGCTACGGCACACGTTCTGCACTAACCTGCACCGTGCGGGGGTGCCGCAACGCGAGGCGATGGAATTGATGCGGCACAACGATCCGCGTCTGACGGCGACTACTTACACGGATGCTTCCCTGCTGTCTTTGCGGAGTGCGGTTCAAAAACTCGGTTTTCCAGCCTCACAAATAGCCTCACAAAAATTAGGCGCAGAGGGGCAATCGCTGACACTGCCTGTCAATAGTTCTGCAAAGGCAAACAGCATTGAAACCATTGAAAACAAAGGGGGAAAGTCACTTTCTGACGTGGCGTGGCGCATTCTGGCGAAAATTGAGAGATGGTGCGCGCTGCAGGCTTTGAGCCTGCGCACTACGCGACTTAAAAGTCGCGGCTACAGCCAGTGTGAAACCGCTCTAGTCCAGATCAAATCGGCGCGGGGCGCAAGCAGGTCTTCGCGGGGAATGGTCGGCGTCACGTTCCAGGCGCAACCATTTGCTCAAGGTGGATAACCCGACTCCATGACGAGTGGCAAAGTCCCGTAAAGTCAAATGACCTTGCTGGAAACGTGCCAGCCATCGTTGCCGCTGCTCAGGAGTCCGGCGCCGGCGATCTAATCCGTTTTTTGAAGAATCCATGCCGCCCTGATTTCATAATCCGGCGCGAGAAACTACACGTCGCCCGTCAGACCGACACTATGAATCTCTATAACCTTACCTCCACAATATTCTCCTGCCGATCCAGCATGGCCAAAAATTGGTCGGCTGAAATCACTGCTCCGCCCTTGCGGTATTTGTTTTCTTCATACTTGAACTGAATGGCCTTGCCATTAATGGAAACAGCTTTGGGGCTGAAATTGCCTTCCTTGACAGCATAACTGAACGTCACAGCATGATTCAATAAATCCATTGAGGCGGATAAACCATCCAGGGAATGCGGCATGACAGGATCGATGATGATCTTTCCGGATTCAATCCGTAAGCCAAGCAATCGCGAAACGACCAGGCCAATATAAATACCAGGCCCGCTGGAATACACCCGCCATCCGCCCCTAAGCGTGATCTTGCCACTTCGTATTTCATCGTAACGTTCATCTGCCTCATAACGGTTCCTGAAGGTAACATCCGAACTGCTGTAATAACAATTTGACTGGCGGATATCCCCGCGGGGGACAACCTCCCGGTACCCCACTGGAATAGCCTGGCGGAGCGCTTTCATGAATGCATCCGCCCTGCCGGTAAGGGCCTGCGATTCTGCATAACGGATATGCTCATGCACATACATCAGGCCAATCTCGCGGCCAAAGAAGCTGCTGCTTTCCGCCCTTTGGAAAATGGTTTGGATCCCTCCTTTGTACCTGAGTGGACGGTCCATCAGGCGGGCGCCGTCAGGACCTTTCAGATGCCTTTCAATAAGATCCTGGTGATGCTGCGCTTGTTCCTTGGTGAATATCTCGCTGATGATGCCGCGGTTCATTGGCAAAAGACTGTACCGGATCCCGGTTTTGGTATCACTCGGATGGAGCAGGACGCTGGTGTTACGGTCGTCTTCAATCAAGCCGTATCCCGCAACGACGCCATCCTTGATCAGGTATTTGTTGAAATCAGCTTTGATCCTTTCACAGGTTTCCTTCAGTTCTCCGGCCTTTCGTGTATTGCCGGTTTGTTCATATACCAATTGGTATTGAGCAAAGGCCTGGTAATTCATCTCGACCGTCCAGCTTGAGATCATCCGTTGTGCCAATTCCCTGCTGACCGGCTGCAGGGAATCGTTCCAGTCACCGCCGTCAAATGGTACCAATGCCGTGCCCGGAATGAATGAATCAATGATCATCCTGATCAGCCGGTCAACATGCTCGCTGAGCGTCGTGTGCTCAGCCTGGGCAGGACCTTTTTCATGATAATAAGGAAGGACCTCGTCCAGAATTTTCAGGTCGCCGGTGATTTTGACATAGTTGCTGAGCGCAATGAGGCACCAGTAAAAAATGTCGCCGTGGGAACTGTCGGCCCGGATGTTCGAGTAGCGGTCGAACATCCACCATTGCGGCCATCCACCATCCGGGTTCTGGTTTGAGAACATGAGGCAGAGCACTTGCCTGGCCTCATCATACTTTTCGAGAGTCAACAGCAGGTCCAGCGGCCCCTGGGACACATCGCGCGTGCCCCAGGCGGCCCCACTGAATTGCTCCAGCCCATAAGGGGTCAGAAAATGGGTGATGGCATTCATGCCATACCAGGGCAGGATCTCCCGGATGGCTGCAATGTCTCCCTGGCTACCTCGCAGGGAAAGGTTCAAACTTAAATCTTTCCAGGAAGACCGTGCATCCTGGCAATCTGAAAGCCACTGACGATCCGAGTCTTCGACAGTAACTGCCTTGGCAGCAGCGCAAACTTCACCGATGAAACTCATGCAGAAATCTGCTGTTTCACGGACATCTAGGACGAACAAACACCCACCCCGGTTGTGAGGGCTCGGATGCAGAGCTTCGTCGCCACAAGCCCGGTAATCAGAGCCGGTGCTGTGGATCAAGATCCTGAATCGTGCCTCCGGAAATTTACCCGCGATCATGCTGTCTGCCCTGGGCCTGGCCGTAAATTCACCGGCATTGCTGCCCGGGCTGATGGTCCATCCGTTCAGAGGGTCAAAATCATGCGTAATGAGCAAGTTCACTTCTTTTCCGCTGATCACCTTAAAGTCCATATTGACCTGCGGAGCGGCTTTAGAAGTCCAGGAACGGACCTGGAAGCAGTAATTGCCGTGTTTATAAATCCATCGGCAGTGATTCAGGCCCATCTCGAAAGCAGAGGGAACCCCAAGCAAATAGCGCTTTTCATCCACTTCCACAAAGATCCGCTGACCCGTTTCCGGAGCGAGATTGAACTGGCTGGTGCAGACCGAGAGCAGCACATTGAAATTGGTATTGCCCTGTGTGATATGTGAATTGAACACCCCAAAGGCATAGGAAGTCGTGGACATAATGCTTTCATCAGGCACATACCCGGCCCGGGCCTGCATAATGTGCGCATGCGGCCGGTCAACCATTACCTCTTTAGCCCGCAACACGACATGGTTGTTTTGTGCGCTAAAAAATGACAGCAACCGGCCATTTTCATCTTCGCGATGGCGCCTTTCACTATTAAAAAAGCGGTTCAGCTCATCATCGCTCAAATCATCCACCGGCAAGAAAGAAGTTGTATTGAATAAATTACTTGCCGGGGCAATCAGGTCATTCGCGGGCTGAGACGTGGTCTTGTCATTGCATTCGAGCATCAGGCTGGGTAAGCGGTTAAGATCGTCCTCTGATGTGGCGTGTGGATGATCCGGCTGATAGGTGCCAACAAAAACACTGTGATGAATCCCGCCAGCGGCCAGGCGGAATGGTTTTTCCCGCAAGGCAAATACCGAAGATTCCCCCGCATAATCACCGCCCGGGTTATCTGCAACCAGCCCTTCCGGGATGCCTGTTTCCCGGTATGTCCTGCCATAAAACTGCATGCCGTCAACACTTCCTGCCACGGCTGTGTTTTTGCAGGCCAGCATAAACCAGGGATGGCCGGTTGATTCCTTCATGTTCTGACGGCAGCACGCCACGGCGCCAAAGACTTTATCTTCGAGGATACGGCGTTCCAGATACTGGGCTACATAATATTCGTTGATCAACCCGGCATTTACTGGTTTCAATCCGGCGTCCTGCACGTAAATCAGATCCAGTTCAACGGGATTGTCAGACAGATTTTTGATATCAACACTCCACCGCCAAGTCAGGCTCTTGTCCGACACTTGCAATACACAGGTGTAATCTAGCCATGCCCAGCCTCCCCTGGCAATAAAAGCGTCACCGGCCATTTTAAAAAGACTGTTACTTTCCGGGCCTAAAAGAGCGGCAAATGCAAATGGTTTTTCCCTTTTCCTCAGGTAGAGGTTCGTACCTGGCTTGGAAAAAGGGGATGCAGCTTTGAGGTTTATCCTGATAGGATCAGCTTCTATGCTTTTCAGGGAACCATTCTCAAGAAATTCAAAGGCTAAACCCAGAGAATTCTTGAGACTCATATTGTTGTTCAGAGACATCCTCTTCTATTCTTTCAAAGTAATAGGTAATGAGAGCGTATTACGATCCTTCTGTGTTATGCCGTCATCCCGCTCCACAACTCTGCGAAACATAAACGTGATTGTTATACAGAGATTCACAGAGTGAGTTTTCATAATATTATCTTGATACTTAGGGTCATTTCTTCCTGGTGTTTGTGACTGTACATGAAAGTGATGCGTTTGTCGTCACGAACCATTTTCACAGGGTCACCATGAATCGTCGCAGATTTGATCTTATCAACCTTGGAGCCCTCAAAAACGATTTCCCCGGCCAAGTCTCGATCTCCGTGCAGGCTGATCTCCAGCTGGCCGTTATTTCCTGCAACACCGAGGATATCCGAGGTGCTATGCAGGATCTTAATGCCATCAGAAACCTCCAGGCACACCGGGGTCAATACGCCGTAAAGGGCCGGCCATATCATTCCGTCCTGCGCGTACGGTACATTGATAGCCTCCCCGCTTTCAGGATGCGTGTAGGTGACTTTGCCATCCTGTTCTTCGTTGTAATAGTTCCCAATGAAAAGAATTGCAGCCTGATCGCCCGTAAAGCGCTCCCTGACTGTTATATACTCATTCGATGCGGATGCCTGCCTGAGCTTTGCGCCTGATTTCTTCAGGATGGCTTCATACACTGCCTTATGTCCTTCGGTATCGAACCCGATCCATGTTCCCAAATGAATGACGGAGCCGCTGCCGAGGGGCTTGGCGAATCCGCAGGCGGAACCGCGAATCGTCCTTGCGATGACCACGGCGCCGGCGAGCAATGGCTCATCATAAATGATCTGCGGATTGGCACACTTGATGTCTTTCAGGTCATAAATGTCAATCAGCGGAGAATCGATGATCTCTGTGCCGGATGGCGTTACTAAGATGGCATCTCGTATGATGGTGCAGGGCTTTTGCGACATCTGGCGGTCAGGCAGATATGGAAATATAACCAACTGGCCCCCGGCCCTGGTATAATCTACCAGGAGCTGCTGATCCTGGGCATTCATTTCATCGGTGCTGAACGCCCAGACCTGCTTGTATTTGCCTAATGTCTCAGCTGTAGCCGCGCAGAGGTCCACCATATCATAATCAATGTTCAGCACTTGGAGCGCTTTGAGCAAGCCGTCGAAATAGGCCGGCCGGCGGATGGCTGACGGATTGTAGAGCAGCTCGCTTGCTCCGGTTTCAGGCCTCTCCAGTTCGGTGGCATAATAGGGCGGATAGAAAAGAACGCAGACCTCTGCGTTGCGTTTTGCCTCAACGATCAGGTGTTCGGAAGTTTTAACGATTTTGCTCATCCGTTTAACCAGGGAGAAAGAGCTGCTGCGCTCACCTTCTGGCGTCAACGGGTTAAACCAGTAGAACCTCTCCCCGGAATAGCCTCTGTGCCTCGGGTTTCGCCCCTGGGAGAACATGTAATAATTCCAGCCGGTCAGTCCGTGGGCAATGCTTGCCTTGTAGAAAAGTTCCATCTCACGGGGGTTCGTCACCACGTGATATTCGCGGGAGCCGCACTGGAACTCGGCGGCAAACAAAGGCTTGTTCCCCTGCATGGCACAAGTGATGTCATTTATGATCCGATCATCGTGCATGTTCCGGTGTGAAAGGAATTCCGGGATATGATCGACGCCGAACATGAGCTCGCTTTTGTCCCCGAAGAGATCCTGGTACATGGTGATATTAACCGGGAATTCATAGCCGCTTCCATAGATCCAGCCCGGAAGATTATGATAAAACGGAACCGTCACCCCCCTTTCTCGGGCCATGCCGGTCAGCCTTCTTAAATAATCGCCATAATACGTCCTCCAGAAACAGTGCCATTCATAATCACGGCCGCGGTCACCCTTTGAGGCATAAGGAAGCCTGCCGTCAGGGGGAAGTTCTACGTGGGCAAAGTCCGGGTAAACCGTTCCCCAAAGGCCGTTCATTTCCGCAATACTTCTAAATTTGCCCGACAGGTATGCAATGAAACGAGCCCGGACATTTTCAGAATAGTCTCCCTGGTGCGCCAGCCATGAGAATACACCAATCTCATTACAGACCTGCATCATGATAATCGGACCGCCGGCCGAGATTTCGCGTTTGCTGATCAAGGGCATGACCTGGTCATACCAACGCGTTACCTTCTCCAGGTATTTTGGGTTGAACAGGCTGACGCCTTCGCCCGGCACGATTTCACCTATACGGTTGTGCATCTTGACTACTTGACGGTATTGATCCAGGAACCAATCCGGCAGTCCCGCTCCACGGGTCTCGGCTAGGATAAACGGCCCCGGTTTGACGATGCAGGTCAATCCGTTGACCTGGCATCGCTGCAGCCAGCCTTCAAGGTCGCGTTCCTGGCATGAGGTGCCGTCAAAATCAAAAACGCCTTCCTCTGATTCGTGCCATGCCCAAGGGACATAAGTACTGACGGTGGTTAAACCTGCCTCCCTGGCCGCCTCCAGGTGCTTGTCCCAAAGCTCCCGTCTAACCCTGAAATAGTGGATCTCCCCCGAATTGAGAAATACTTTCTTGTTATTTAAATAGAAATTGCTTTCCTTTATATTGAATGTCATTCTCTTCATTGTACATTTCTATTACCAAGCGTCACAGTCCAAAGGATATACCCGTGACCAGCCTTAAACCGTCGCTGATCCCGTTGCCTTGTTTGCCTCTTTTGAACGTTCCTCATTGCGTTGCTTTAAAAGATTTTTGATCTCCTGTGACCGTTTTTCAGTCAATGAGTAACGGAGGAGAAAGAAGATGGAAAAAACGCTCAATAAAACTGGCAGCCCGATCTCGACGACCCGCATCATCAAAAGAGTATAAGGTGTTTGTTTTGTCAGCGGTACAATGTCCTTTTCTATTGTTGTAAGCTCTTTGTCCAGGTCATGCAGGGATGATGCTGCGTTCAGGCCGGCAATGCGGTTATCTACTGTGGTGACGTTCTGGATGATCTCCTGATAATGCTCCACGCTGTTTTTACTTTCCTTTGATTTGGATTCCAGATGCGACATAAGCTCAAATGAATTCATCCTGGCTTTTTCAAACTTGGTTTGAAGTGTCAGAGGAATGGCTTCTGCCATAGTGGCCTTGACCTGGGAGTCTTGGGCCTGGGGCCCCAGGTTTTCCAAACGCGATTTTAACTGTTCCAGTCCGCCCGCCGTAGCTTTTATCGTGGATAGTGCATTCAGCAACTTGTCGCGCTCACGGTTTTGGTATTCAGTTACAGATGGCTCAGACGGCTTCTGCTGTTTTACAGATTTCTTTTCCAGGTAGCTCAGATATTCTTTAGCCTCATCGAGTGCTTTTGCGACCTGCGTTTTGGTTTTCCCGAGCAACTGCTCATTGGTGCCGCTGAAAGCCTGATCACCTCCCCAGGACTGAATCTCGCTGCGAATTTCCCTGATATTCCCCGAGATACTATCGACTTGGGTAACCTGGATCTCGTCAAACGCAGTCAATACGATCAGTGCGCCTGCGACAAGGCTGGCAAACGCAGTTCCCATTTTAATGAACCACCAGAATATCGAGTAGTAACTTCCCTCCGCGCGATAACCCGTCTTTAATTCATCTTCATCACAGATATCGCCTACCATGGAAGATCCAAGTGTGAAGAAAAACAGCATCCCGATGGAGAGCAGGACGGTGGGTATAATGAGCAGGTAGGGATAATCAGGGTTGTAGCAGACAATCTTGGAAAGTTGTGCCAGGCACATGAGCAAGATGGAAATCGTAAGGGTATTCCGTTTGCCCAATTTCGGGCTGATCCAGATCAGGGGGAAAACGGCCAGTAATCCGGTGATGGCCCAGATGGTGCCGTTGATTCCGAGCAGATAAGCGCCCGCAATTTTGTTGCCCCCGAAAACATAAAAAATAGGGATGTATGACCCGAGAAGCTGAACGAAATTGAAACCCATGGCGAGGGTGAAAATTGTCAGGGTCAGCATGACAAAGTTCCTGTTGCTGGCGGTACGTTTCATATCTTTCCAGAAGGGGGTTCTTTCATGCTTTGCAGCTTTTGCAAATCCCGGCTCGCGCAATTTGAAAGACCACCAGAAAGAGAGCGGGATGATCAAAGCCGCGACCATGATGGACACATAGCGCATGCCATCGGCTTCGTTTCCTGTGCCTTTGAAAACTTCCATATTGGCGAGGGCAAAAAGCCAGGGTGTGCTCATGGCAAAAAGATTGCCGACAAAACTCTTGGCACTGAAAAGGCGAGTGCGTTCATGGTAGTCAGTGGTCATCTCCATGCCCAGGGCACCATGAGGGATCTCAAAAATATTACAGGCAGTGAAAAATAACAGGAGGGAGAAAAGAATATAGACCAACTGAAACGCCTGGAAGCCTGTTTCTGACGGGAACCAGACCCGCACCCTGTCGCCTTTGGGGATCCACCACATGACCACAAAAAAGACAGCAACCAATATACCTCCTATCAGCAGGTAGGGTCGCCGGCGCCCCCAACGGGTCCTGGTGTTATCGGAAAGGTGACCGATAATGGGATCAGAAAGCGCATCCCACAAACGCGGGATGATCAGGATTACGCCCAGCCAGAAGGCACTGAGCCCCAGGCTTATATTTCCCATCAAACCTACGAGTATGCCGGCGATGTTGAAGAGGGCAATGGGAATAATGCCCCCGGCACCATAGGCAGCTAATTGTGAAAATTGAATGCGGTCTTCCAGTTTTGTTCTGTGAACCGCAGTTATTTCCTGTTCTGTCATAATTGAGCCGCCAGGTTAATTATGAGACCACTTTCCCGGATAATTGGTTGACACTTTTGGCTTTTGGTTTTGCTGGACACAGATCAGACCCCGGGTCGGAGCCGGGCTTCGACGGTGACCTGCCACAAGGCGGCCAGACGTCGGTGATCATGCTGCAGCGTAGTTCCGATCATCCGTTCAAAGTCTTGGAAAAGCAACCGGAAAATGATTCGACGTTGGTACAAGGTCCAACGCAGTCGTCGGGCGTCGTCGTGGAAAGCGGCTCAGGCGGTGCCGCCTTTTAGCACCCCTCCCGGGCTGAAAACAGCGAAGTTAAGTCACCCGTATTGAACCCGAGCAGCGATTCGGGCGCGGTTACGGCGTGCGCAGAAAGCGCGAGCGCGAACGAGTTGGCGAGAGTCCGGCAGGAATTCAGTTCATCAGGATGGTCAGTTTGACAAGAAGTTTTCGTCCTTGAGTAACGGCAGGGATTTTTGAGCGATCGGATCTGCGGCGAAATGCCTCTGAACACACTGGTCGCCAAGGTAATTCGCGAGCGCGAGAAAGATCATTCCCTGATCCAACACGAGGTATTTATGGGCGACTTCGCCGGAAACGGGGTCAACGGCATCGTAGAATCCATACTGGCCGTAGATGTCATAGTTCTCGATCAAATTGCGAAGGTTCGCAATGGCATCGGCGGGTGTGACATAGATGGCAAGCGCGGTCACGTGCGGCGTGATGACTCCTGCCTTGTAGCCGCGAACGCCGAGCACCTTCACGCCATATTCCGAGTAGCTGTCGGTGGCCGTCATGGAGCAGGGCGACATCCCCCACACAGGATATTTCAACGTTTCAAGGGCATAGCGGCGCTGGATCACCGCGTGGATCACGTCGTTGGTTCCGACGTTCTCCGGTCCGTATTGCTTTTCGTCGATGATGACCGTCGGCATCAGCGCCTCGAAAAGACTGCCGCCCCAGCTTGGAACATATTTGAGACCGTTCCATTCGTACCAGCCGCCGATCGTTTCGTGTCCGTCCACGGTTTTCACCTTGCGCTCATGTGGTGTGAGGGATTGCCAGTCCGCGTCGGACGGGAAGGTGCGCAGGAGCTGGAACCAGTGTTCTTCGGGAACATCGCCCTTGCCGATGGCGATCAGGCTGCCGGCGCGCGACTCCGTGTAGAGCAGGCCATAGACATATTCTGCGCGACAATTCATGTGGACCCAGAAGCCGTGGTTCATCACCTGATCGACATCATCGTAAAAGAATTTGTAGTTACCGCGACCGATGAGTTTCGTACAGCGCGGGCTCAATTCCGGAAAAGCCTGTCGCACCACCATCAGTCCTGCCGTCAGCCACGCGCTGTCAACGAACGAAATGAAGTTGCTCGTGCGCTCCCTCGTTGTCGTGTCGTAATAGTTGTAGAGAAACCCTTCGTAGGATTCCATTCCCTCGATCGAGTCGAGCGTGCGGCGCAGGCGTTCGAGAGCTTCGTCGCGCGTGATCAGCTTGAGATCACAGGCGGCCGTGACCGACAGAAGATAGATGCCAATGTCGGTGACGTTTGCGTAATCGCCGGCGCGGCTTTCCGCGGGATCGACCGAATTGGTGGCGAAACGCACCTGGTCGAGAGGCAGCCGATGCTCCCGGTCACAGAGCGAATCGATGCCGGTCCAAGTGTCGCGCGCGACACGCAACAGAAATTCCCGATCATCCTTCGGAAACGAGGATTTGTCCGCGAGCAGGTTGG
>Ga0181523_10000372_pt1 | contig 49942 bp, 39 predicted proteins | sample PEATcosm2014_Bin_43_FD_119752 | JGI IMG/M metagenome (GOLD analysis project Ga0181523, IMG submission 119752) | Peatland microbial communities from MTU Mesocosm Facility, Houghton, MI, USA - PEATcosm2014_Bin05_30_metaG | ecosystem: Environmental > Terrestrial > Soil > Wetlands > Peat | place... | reverse complement strand
TGGTGCCGGGAGGGGGAATCGAACCCCCAAGGGCCGAAGCCCGGCGGATTTTGAGTCCGCTGCGTCTGCCAGTTCCGCCGTGATAATAAACAACTTAACTAAGAACTCACGTAAAACTGTGTAAGTAAATGTGTCAGTATTTGGGCATTTTCCACACCTTACCTCGCTCAGAAATCCCCGCGACTGGAGAACACATGGCGCCAAGCCGGTGTGCATGTCATATCATGTTGCGGCAAAGGAGCAGCATTCATCCCAATTTATGTTCACGCGAATCATAGCTTGTCTTCTCTTGACCCTGATCTCGGCCCGAGGCTTGTCTGGCGCCGATTTTGCCATGAAGGTGACCGACAAGAATTACCTCGATACTCAAGGTTTCAGCGTTTTTCTTTACGACAGCACGTACCATCCGGTTTTTGTGGACCAAAAGAACACGGCCATGGAGATGATTCTCCACGGCCAGCGCATCGCCACCAACGGCGACGTGCGCCTGATGCCAACGCCCGAGCAGTGGGACCTGGTGGCAACTCTCAAAGATCGCCATGCCGACAAGGCGAACAACCGGCTCAGCGCCGACCTCGCGTTCCCGACATTCGACTTCAGTTACACACTGGAAGTGGCAGCGGAACCAGGCGGCGTGAAGGTCAGCATTAATCTCGACAAACCTCTACCGCAGAAACTCGCGGGGCGGGCCGGCTTCAATCTCGAATTTCTGCCCTCGATCTACATGGGCAAGGCTTACCTGGTGGACGGAACCAAAGCCGGCATCTTCCCGCGGACGCCGAACGATCCGATGACGAAGGTTCTGCCCCTGCCTGATGAACCGAAGAAGGCGTACTACCTGGAGGACTGGGATAAGGCCAAGGGATACACTCAGCCGCTGCCGTTCGCCGAGGGCAAGAGCATCACATTGGGAATCGACGACGCGCTGGCCCGCGTGAACGTCGTATCGGATACGGCCAACCTCATGCTGTTCGATGGCCGCGACCGCGCGCCGAATGGCTGGTTCGTGTTGCGTTCTCTGATCCCTTCCGACAAGACGACCGGCGCCATCGTCTGGCACATCAGGCCGGACGTGATTCCGAACTGGACGCGGCCGCCGATGATCGCGCACAGCCAGGTCGGTTATGCGCCGGGCTTCTCCAAGGTGGCGGTGCTCGAACTCGACCCGAACTACAACGGCCCGAAGACGGCCAAAGTGCTGCGCCTGATGGAAGACGGATCTTACAAGCAGGCGTTCGAGTGCCCGATCACGCCTTCCACTCCCTGGCTGCGCTACGTCTATTCGAAATTCGATTTCACCGTGGTCAATGACCCTGGCCTCTATGTCATCGAGTACGCAGACCAGCGTACGGCACCCTTCCCCATCTCAAAGGACGCTTACGCAAATATCTGGCAGGACAGTCTTGACCATCACCTCGCGGCGCAGATGGATCACGTTTCGGTTCGCGAAGGCTACCGTATGTGGCATGGCGCCTCGCACCTCGATGATGGCCGTATGGCGCCAGTGGTCGGGGAGCAATTCGATGGCTGGAATCAGGCAACGGCAACGGACGGGAAGTACAAAGGAGGAGATCACATCCCTGGGATGAACGTGGGCGGCTGGTACGATGCCGGTGACTTCGACCTCGAGGAGCCTGCGCAACTGAGCGTGATTCAGAGCCTCGCTCTGGCGTATCGCGAATTTAATCTCAAGTACGACGAGCTTACGGTGGATGAAGTCTCGCATGAGGTTGAGATGCACCGTCCCGATGGCGTGCCGGATACGGTGCAGCAAGTGAAGCACGGTGCACTGCTCATCCTGGCGCAGTTCCACAACATCGGCCACGCCATCCGTGGCACTCACGAGCCAGATCTGCGCCAGTACACACAGGTGGGCGACGGGGCGTCGAAAACTGACGGCCGCATTTATGACCCGAAGCTCGGCCCGAACGAGACGAAGGGCGATTACTCGGGCAAGCCGGACGATCGCTGGATCTTCACCACGAACAACTCGTACTTCCAGTGGAATGCCATCGCGGCGCTGGCTGCGGCGGCGGATACGCTGAAAGGCTGGGACGACGCATTAGCGAAAGACTGCCTAGAGACCGCAATCAAAGCATGGAAGGACACGACGGCAAATCCAACGCTGTATCCGACAAGCGCCGGGCCAGACCGAGAGGCTCCGCCAGGTGTGCTGGCTGCGTCTCAGGGTATGGTCTCTGGAGCGCAAGGTCGTAAGCCAAAGAGCAGTTCGGGTACGCCAACAAACTCTGGTGCACCAGGCGCTCCGGCAGCTCCGCCCGCTGGCTCCGGCCGGAGCCGATCTTTCGTGGGCATGGACTGGTCCGCGACTCTGGAACTGACCATCGCCACGAATGGTGCGGAGCCCTACAAGTCCCGCCTGAAGGAATTGTTCCCTCAGATGATCACTCCCGAGCAGATGGACTTCAATGGTTGGAAAGCAGTCCGGGCATTGCCTTACTTGGATGCGAGCGCGAAAGATCAAATGCGCGAACTGGTGAAAACATACATGGCAGGTTTGGACAAGCGGCTGGACGAGACGCCATTCGGCGTGCCCCCTAGCCTCGGCACCTGGGGCGGATCGGGTGCCGTGGTCGACATGGCCATCCGAATGTATTTCCTGCACAAGGCGTTTCCGGATCTCGTGGGCCCTGAATACACACTTCGCGCCGTCAACTACATTCTCGGCACGCACCCGGTGTCGAGCACTTCGTATGTAGCTGGAGTAGGCACGGTCTCCAAGACGATGACGTACAGCAACAATCGCGCCGACAATGCCTACATCCCAGGTGCCGTGATTCCCGGATACATCATCATCAAGCCCGATTTCCCGGAGTGCATCGACGACTTCGGATTCCTGTGGTTTGAAGATGAAGCCGTCGTGGCCGGGTCGGCAAGCTGGGTCGTGGCCGGCAACGCTGCGAACGCAATCATCAAAGAATCGAAGTAGGCCCAGTACTAAAGGCGCTGGGACAGGAATAGTCTTGCTCGATGCGGCTCAAAGGGTGAAGGTTCGATCATTCATGGTCTTCTCGGCAAGCTTCAGTGCCATATCTACTTCCGAGCGGGCGGTTGTCGCTCTGTTCATCTCAAGCATCGACCAGCATAGCCGGAAAGCAGGAGAAGAGGCTGCGCGAATTGCATTGGGCATTCTGAATTTAAAAGTGCCGCCAAAGCCGCAGACTTTGGTGCTACAGCCCGAGTTGGTTGTGCACGAATCGACACAACGACGCATGAGTAAGAACATTTCAAAAAAGGCGCGAACAGGAGTCAAACGAAACCAAAGCCGTTAAAACGGCTCCCTCGCTTGGTAGAACTTTGTTGTCGTCTGGATTTGCTTTGCGCAGTTCGATACAGTTAGCGATAACGTCATGCGAATGAGATCGACCTTACTTCCATCGAGCAGGTTCTGGACTTCTCTTTTCTTCGGCCTGTGCTGCCTAACCTGGATGGCGAAACAGGCAACTGCCCAATTGTGGGATGTGCCCCCGCTACCTCCAGTCAAGTACGCGCAAGCTCAGGACGGCATTAGAGCGACGATCGGGATCGAGAGCGTTCACATTTCCGTTTGCCGTCCCTCCGTTATCCATTTCGTGTCTACGCCCGAACCGCCCACTACTCGACAAATTAAGCCGTGGATGCTCGATTCAAAGGAATCATGTCCAGGTGCAAAGTTTAAAGTGTCAGAAACAACTGATGCCGCGATCCTCACCACCGATACGCTGAAGATCGAGCTCTCGCTCAAGTGGGGCAACGTCCAATTCAGCACGGCAGGGGGCGAGAATCTCTTGCGCGAGCGGAACTCGATTCCCCGCACCTACGAACCTGCTGAACTGAATGGCGAAAAGACATTTCACGTTGAAGACAGGTTTGCCCCGGATTTCTCGGAAGGTTTCTACGGTTTGGGCCAACACCAGAGCGGAATGTTCAACTATCGGGGCGCCACCGTCGAACTTGGGCAAAACAACACCGATGTCGCAATTCCTTTGCTGTTGTCGAGCAAAGGCTATGCCTTGATGTGGAACACAGCCTCCTTGACGCATGTCGATAATCGCTTCCCGCTGGAACTTAATTTGGATTCACTTGCCGGTCATGCCGTCGACTACTACTTCATTTACGGCCCAGAGATGGATCAACTCATCCACGAGTATCGAAATCTTACCGGACACACCCCGATGCTGCCGAAATGGTCGTACGGATTCTTTCAGTCGAAGGACCGGTATGTTTCGCAAGAAGAAGTTCTGGCAATCGCACATCGCTATCGCGAACAGCACATACCGCTCGACGGAATTGTTCAGGACTGGTTCTGGTGGAAATCAGAAGGTGATCCGATCTTCAATTCCAATTTCCCCGACGTTCCCGGCGAACTCGAGCAACTCCACGATGAACACGTCCATGCCATGCTCTCCGTCTGGGGGCTGTTTGATTCCAAGTCTCAGAACTTCCTGCAAATGACGCAGCAACACCTGGATGTCCCCAATGCCCATGTTTACGATGCTACGAATCCCAAAGCGCGGGACTTCTATTGGAACAACTTTGCTGGCAAGCTCTTCTCTTTGGGTTGGGACGCATTCTGGCTCGACAGCGCGGAACCAGAAGAATATTGGCCCCACATGGGGGACGCCATTTTGCGGGATAAGAAGATCTCGATCGGCAGTGGCGCCGAATACACGAACATCTTTCCGTTCATGCACACGCTGGGGGTCCAGGAACACTGGAAAGCTTCCACTGAACAGAAGCGAGTCTTTCTGCTAACGCGGTCTGCGTTTCTCGGCCAGCAGCGAGTTGGAGCGGCGGTCTGGTCAGGTGACGTTTATGGCTCCTATTGGGGGTTGCGCCACCAGGTGGCGGCAGGGTTGAACTTCGCGCTCTCTGGATACCCCTATTGGACAACCGATATTGGCGGGTATTGGCCGCCGCATGACAACCCTGTCGAGGACCCTAAATTCCAGGAACTCTATGCACGCTGGTTCGAGTACGGAACCTTCTGCCCGATTTTCCGCACGCACGGTCACCGCCCGCAGAATGAGATCTGGGCCTTCGATAAGGTCGAGCCGATTCTTATCAACTACGACAAGCTGCGCTACCGCCTCATGCCCTATGTCTATTCCCTGGCGTGGCGGGTAACAAACGACGACTACACGATCCAGCGGCCACTGGTAATGGATTGGCGCGCCGATGTCAGAGTCCGGGACATTGGTGATCAGTTCATGTTCGGACCTGCGCTCCTCGTCAACCCTGTGCTGCAGCCAGATGCTACTCACAGAAGCTTGTATCTGCCGGACGCCCCAGCTTGGTACGACTTCTGGACGGGAGCTTCGACAAATGGAAGCCGCGAGATCGATGCTGACGCACCTCTCGATCGCATTCCCCTCTACGTGCGTGCCGGTTCGATTCTTCCCCTCGGTCCCGAAATAGAGTACGCGGACGAGAAACCTGCGGGGCCTATCGAATTGAGGATCTATACAGGTGCCGACGGAGAATTCGTCCTCTATCAAGACGCCGGCGACGGTTACGACTATGAGCACGGTGTGCACTCTGTCATCCCAATGCAGTGGTCTGAGTCAAACCGAACTTTGACGATTGGTCAGCGAGAAGGGGAATACCCCGGAATGCCCGCCAGCATGGAGATGAAGGTGGTATTGGTATCTGCCGGACACGGAACAGGACTTGAACCGACCGCGACCCCGGACAAGCTTGTTGTCTACAACGGACAATCCATTTCGGTTCAAGCGCGGTAAGAACCTGCGCGAAACAGCTAAGGATGTATCGAGAGTCCAGGAGTACGGATGAACCATTGCAAGATTTTCTCGCTGGCCGGAATCGTCGTTGTCATTCTCGCCGCCACCTCGATCGCACAGGATACTTCCATCCTGCCATACATGAATCCCAAGCTCTTTCCTGAAGAGCGCGCGGCCGATCTTGTCCACCGCATGACGCTCGAAGAGAAGGCATCACAGTTGGTCAATCAGGCACGTGCCGTACCGCGCTTGAATATTGCTTCTTACGATTGGTGGAGTGAAGCCTTGCACGGCGTCATTTCCGATGGCGTGACCGAATTCCCCGAACCCATCGGTCTTGCCGCGACGTTCGATGCGCCTCGCATTCACGAGATGGCGACCGCGATCGGGATTGAGGGCCGAATCAAGCACGCTCAGCACGAGCGCGCTGGACATTCCAATATTTTCGAGGGCCTCGATTTCTGGGCGCCGAACGTCAACATCTTTCGCGATCCGCGCTGGGGACGCGGCCAGGAAACCTACGGCGAAGATCCCTTCCTGAGCGCTCGGTTAGCCGTCGCGTTTGTCACAGGTATGCAAGGCGATGATCCCCATTATTACCGCGTCATCTCCACGCCCAAGCACTTTGCCGTTCACAGTGGTCCCGAACCCACGCGCCATTTCACTGACGTGGACGTCAGCAAACACGACGAGGAAGACACGTACTTGCCGGCATTTCGCGCGGCCGTCGTCGAGGGCAAGGCGGGTTCCGTCATGTGTGCCTATAACGCGATCAATGGCGAGCCTGCGTGCGCGAGCCAATTCCTGCTGCAGCATACCCTTCGCGGCGCTTGGGATTTCCACGGTTATGTCGTTTCTGACTGCGACGCCGTTCGCAACATCTTTAATGGCCACCACTACCGCGCGACGCAGCCGCAGGCCTCGGCAATTTCAGTGATCCGCGGCATGGATAACGAATGTATCGATTTCGCTAAAGTAAGTGATGATCACGATTACAAACCCTACATCGAGGCTGTGCAGCAGGGATATCTCCCGGAAAGCTCGGTCGACACTGCTCTCATGCGTCTCTTTACGGCTCGCATCCGTCTCGGAATGTTCGATCCACCCGCGACGGTGCCCTACATGAACATCGACGAGAAGCAACTTGACAGTCCAGCACACCGCGAGCTTGCGCGTCGCATCGCCAACGAATCGATGGTTCTGCTCAAGAACGATGGCGTCCTCCCGCTGAAATCTGCCAAGCGCATCGCCATCGTCGGTCCGCTCGCCGATCAAACCGCCGTCCTGCTCGGCAACTACAACGGCAGCACCTCGCACACAGTCTCGGTGCTGGAAGGAATGAAAACCGAGTTTCCGGAGGCAAAGATCACCTACGTGCCCGGCACTCAGTTTCTTTCGAATCAGGCAGATCTCGTGCCCGCGTCCGTTTTTACCACCCCGGATGGCAAGCCCGGCCTCAAAGGCGAATACAGTTCGCGTCCCACCTTCGACGCGAAGCCGACGCCTCTCACGTCGCGGGTCGAGTCCTCCGTAAATCTGAACGAGAGCAATGTACCCGAACAGGCGAAAGGAATTGCCGGTCTGTCGGTGCAGTGGACGGGATCTCTCAACCCCACGGCAACCGGCGACTATCTGTTGGGACTCAGCGTAGATGGCTTCGGTCGCCTGTCAGTCGATGGCCGGGAGATTACGACGCTCTGGGGCAAGAACATTAATCTGAGCCCGGTTCACCTCGAAAAAGGTCACCCCGTAAAGCTTGAGGTCCGTTATGGCCGCACCGGAGAGGGCAAGCCAGAAGAGCAGCTTCTGTGGGCTCGCGTGAACAACGTGCCCGACTCCGCGGCAGTAGCGGCTGCGAAGAACGCCGATGTGGTCGTCGCTGTCGTCGGCATTACCAGTCGCCTTGAGGGCGAAGAGATGCCTGTGAGTCAGCCTGGCTTTTCCGGCGGCGACCGCACCAGCCTCGATTTGCCGATGCCTGAAGAGGATCTGATCGAGGCGCTTGCCGCGAGTGGCAAGCCGCTCGTCGTCGTGCTGATGAATGGCAGCGCGCTCAGCGTGAACTGGGCGAAGGAGCACGCCAACGCCATCCTCGAGTCCTGGTACTCCGGTGAAGAAGGCGGAGCCGCTATCGCTGAAACACTCAGCGGCAAGAACAACCCCGCCGGACGTCTTCCTGTCACCTTTTACAAAGATGTCCATCAGCTCCCACATTTCGAAGATTACTCAATGAAAGGACGCACCTATCGCTACTTCGAGGGCGAACCACTCTGGCCGTTTGGATTCGGCCTCAGCTACACAACCTTCACTTACAGCAATCTGATGCTACCGGACGCCCCAGTCAACGCCGGTGATCCACTACACGCCTCCGTCACGGTCGCTAACACTGGAAAGGTTGCCGGAGACGAAGTCGTCGAGCTGTACCTGCAGTTTCCCGACGTGTCCGGTGCGCCGCGGCGCGCACTCCGCGGATTTCAACGGGTCCATCTGGAGCCCGGAGCGAGCCAGAAGGTCGACTTTCAGTTGAACCCGCGCGATCTCAGCATGGTCACCGATCTGGGCGACGTCATCGTGGCGCAAGGCAAGTACACACTCTCAATCGGGAGCGGCCAAACCGGAACCGGAGTCCCTTCGGTGAACGGGAATTTTGAAGTCAGGGGACAAATCATTCTGCCGGAATAGTTGTCGCGCTCGCCCTGATCGCGAAGGGATGCGCAAATATTTCACGCGAGCTTTGACGAGCGGTTCAGAGATTGAGGCGATATGCATACGAAATTCCTAAGAAGCATTCTTTTGGTATTTGTCTCGACTAGTTCTGCTTGGGCGCAAGAACCGAACTCCTGCGCGAAGCTGACAAACTTCAAAGCCGAGAATGTTGAAATCACCAAAGCGGCCGTCATTGCTGCTGGAACCACCGAGGCTATTCCCTGGAGCCAGACTCGCACCGCACCTCTACCTGCATATTGCCGAGTCGAAGGTGTCATGAACCGACGCACCGGAGTCGACGGAGAAGAGTTTGGAATCACCTTCGCATTGGCCATGCCCGACCAATGGAATGGCGACTTGCTGATGCAAGGTGGGGGCGGTAGCAACGGCATTGTACTTGCACCCCTTGGATTGAACGCCGCCGGAGACACGCCTGGGCTCATACGCGGATTCGCCGTTGTAGGCACGGATACAGGTCATAAGAGCCGCCACCCGGGATTTGATTTCGGTTTCATGCGAGATCAGCAGGCGTATCTAGACTTTGCTTACCTCGCGAATGCCGAGGTCGCTGCATTAGCCAAACAACTCATCGCCCAACACTACGGCAAACCGGCAGCCTTTTCATATTTCTCTGGATGCTCCACGGGCGGGCGCGAAGGCATGATTCTTTCGCAGCGTTATCCCACGGTTTTCAACGGAATTATCTCCGGCGACCCCGCGATGCGCACTGGGTTTTCCAATCTCGCGATCGGCCGATGGATTCCCATTGACTTCAATCAAATTGCTCCGAAAGATGCAAATGGGAAACCAATCATCGAGCAATCGATTACAGACAATGATCGCAAGCTGATCAGGGATGCTCTCATCAAGCACTGCGACGCCAAAGACGGCATCGCCGACGGCTTGATCTCCGATCCGCTCGGGTGTGACTTCGACCCTGAGATATTGGCGTGTAAAGGCGAAACGAATAACTCCTGCTTGGCTCCGGAAAAAGCGGCCGCCATCAAGAAGGCCCTGGGAGGGCCGAAGACGTCGAGTGGAACCCAAGTCTATGCTGGATTCCTTTACGACACGGGCATCACGAACGGGCCGCCGTTCCGAGGATTGCTTTCACCCGGACCCGGCATTTTCGGGCCTGCGACGACGGACATGACAATCGACGTTGATAAGGAAGCTCTGTCGGCCAGCCAACCGCTTGTGGATTCGATGTCCACGAATTTGACGACCTTCTCCGCGCACGGAGGGAAGTTGATCTTCTACCACGGCGATAGCGATCCGTGGTTCTCGCCTCTCGACACCTTCGATTACTACAAGAATATGGCGGCTGCAAACGGGAACCTCGACGCCGTGTCGAAGTGGAGTCAGTTCTACTTCGTCCCAGGAATGAGCCACTGTGGCGGAGGGCAGGCGCTGGATCAGTTTGATCTCTTGGGCGCAATGGTCAACTGGGTCGAGAAAGGAACAACGCCTACATCAGTGATCGCGACTGGCAAGGCCTTTCCTGGGCGCACCCGGCCGCTCTGTCCCTATCCGAAGCATGCTCACTACAAGGGGCAAGGAGATACGGAAGACGCAGCCAACTTCGAGTGCCGTTGAATTATTACTTCTGTTTCAAAGGACATTACTTCTATGCGTTCACTTTTTGTCGTCTTCGCGCTGATCGTTCTGGTTATCACGCCGCCGATGATGGCTGCCCAGAAAGTTGAATTAACGATTGACACATCCAAAACCGGCGCGAAGATCGACCGTAACATTTTCGGGCAATTCGCAGAGCATCTTGGACACGGCATTTACGAAGGCATTTGGGTCGGGGCCGATTCCAAGATCCCGAACACTCGTGGCATTCGTAACGATGTCGTGGGAGCCCTCAAAGCGATCAAGGTGCCGAACGTTCGTTGGCCCGGTGGCTGCTTTGCCGATGAATATCACTGGCGCAAGGGCATCGGCCCTCAACGATCAGTGACTCTCAACCCCAACTGGGGCGGAGTGACTGAGGCAAACACGTTTGGAGCGCACGAATTCATGGACTTCATCGATCAGATCGGGGCGGAAGCGTATATCTCCGTCAATGTCGGTTCCGGTACTCCCCAGGAAGCCGCCGAGTGGCTGGAATACATGACGGCCGCCGCACCGACCACGCTGGTAAAAGAACGTGCCGCCAACGGGCATCCAGCTCCATACAAAGTCGGCTTGCTCGGCATCGGCAACGAGAGCTGGGACTGCGGCGGCAACATGACGCCCGACTATTACGTGAGCCAGATGAAGATCTACAGCCGCTTCGTGAGGAACTTCAATCCCGCGCAACAGGACAAGCAGCAGATGCTGAAGATCGCCGTGGGTCCGGGCGGCGACGGCCCGCGATGGACCGATTGGACGGAAACCGTCATGAAGGCCTATCAGCAACACACGTGGAGTTGGGACATCAACGGACTCTCTATGCACAACTACACGGTGGTGCACTGGCCGCCTTCCTACTCGTCTGTGGGGTTTGGTGAAACTGAGTACAGCCAAATCCTCAAGTCCACTTTGGAAATGGAAGGTCTTATCAGCAAGCACTCAGCGATCATGGACAAGTATGACCCTGACAAAAAGGTAGCGCTCATTGTTGACGAATGGGGAAGCTGGTACGCGCCGTTACCGGGCAGCAATCCGGGATTTCTGGTCCAGCAGAATAGCCTGCGTGACGCGATTCTCGCTGCCCTCAACCTTAATATCTTCGCGCGCCACGCGAACCGCGTACGCGGCGCCAATATAGCGCAGATGATCAATGTGCTGCAGGCGATGATCATGACAGACAAAGAAAAGATGGTCCTGACTCCAACCTATTACGTCTTCAAAATGTATGTGCCGTTCCAGGACGCCACGTTCGTACCGGTGACTTTTGACGCCGGTTGGTACACACATGGAGCTGTAGCCTTACCGCGCCTGGACGCGATCGCAGCGAAAGACGCGAACGGCAAGTTGTGGCTGGAGATTACCAATCTTGATCCTAACGAATCGGTCGAAATCGAGGCGGGTCTGGCCGGTATTGCGGCAAAATCCGCGAGCGGAGAAACTCTGACCGCACCGAAGGTGGACAGCGTCAACACCTTCGACGCAGCTAACACAGTCATGCCGAAGCCGATCTCAGCAAAGGTTCAGGGTGGCAAGCTGACTTTGAAATTGGAGCCTAAATCTGTAACCGTCGTCTCAGTTGAGCAGTGATGCCCCCAGGTTGATCCGGCGGATGGCAAGTCTGAAACTGCAAAATCATCGCTGGGCCGGCGCTATGGTTCACATTCGATAGCAACCAAGGAGGAAAAACATGCGGCGATTCGCAATACTGGTCTTCCTGTCTTTGAGTTTTTGTTGGGCACAGGAATCAGGCAATTTTCAACCCTCTACGACGAATGTCTGGGCAGCGGAGTATCCACGGGTTGACAGTGCCGGGAGAGTACAGATTCGCGTGAAGGCGCCAGACGCTACGAAGGTAAGATTGAACTTCTGGAGCGGCCCGAAAGTGGACATGGAGAAACAGCAGGACGGATTCTGGACGGTCACCACTGCGCCGCTGGTTCCTGGTTTTCACTATTACACGCTGATCATCGACGGCGCCGAGGTCAGCGATCCCAACACTCACGCCTTCTTCGGAGGAGGTAAGCCGGCAAGTGGCGTAGAAGTTCCGGAGCCGGGATCTACCTATTATTCGGCGCAAGATGTGCCGCACGGTGCGGTGCGGGAGGTCTGGTACAACTCGAAGGTGACGGGAACCTGGCGCCATGCGCTGGTCTATCTGCCGCCGAATTATGATGTCCAAACAAAAGAGCGCTATCCGGTGCTCTATTTACAACATGGCGCCGGCGAGGACGAGACCGGCTGGGTGCGTCAGGGCAACGCGAGCTTCATCCTGGACAATTTGATCGCGGCCAAGAGTTGCAAGCCGATGATCGTCGTGATGGCCTACGGCTACGCGCACCGTGCCGGCGAGGCGCCTGTAGATTTGTTCGCAAAGGGGTTTGGGTCACCTGAAATGTTGAAGGCGATGCAGGACATGGCAGCGGCATTCGAAGATGACGTGACGCAAGCTCTCATCCCCTTCATTGATTCCACGTTCCGCACGCTATCCGATCGTGAGCATCGCGCGATGGCAGGCCTTTCGATGGGTGGCATGCAGACCTTCCAGATCACGCTGGATCATCTGAATCTCTTCTCTTACATCGGCGGCTTCAGCGGAGCGGGCGGGATGCTCGTGCTCGGGAATCGGAAACTGGATCCCAAAACCGACTACAACGGAGTGTTCGCTGATCCGGCAGCATTCGGCAAGAAAGTGCACTTGCTCTGGATTGGCGTGGGGACGAATGAACCGGAGAGAATGCGCACGGGACTTCAAAGACTGCACGCATCGCTCCTAGAAGCGAACGTTCAACACATTTTCTACGAATCACCCGGCACCGACCACGAGTGGCAGACCTGGCGCCGCGATCTGAAGGATTTTGCACCGCGACTCTTCTGATCCAGCCCAAGCTCCATGGTCGAGGCTCTGGGACCCTGAGAGTGTGGAAGAGGTGTGTAGCCATGCTCACTCCAGCATCTTGTAAGTAAATTTACTATTTTTCAGTTGCATAGACCAAACGCTCGTTGGTTATATATCGGCGCAAAGTCCGCTGCGTCTGCTGCGCAGGTTCATCGCATGCGGAGAGCGAGCCCAGGTAGCCGCGTATTCTATGGGTTTTTGAAATGGTGCCGGGAGGGGGAGTCGAACCCCCAAGACCCGAAGGTCGGCGGATTTTGAGTCCGCTGCGTCTGCCAGTTCCGCCATCCCGGCTTAGGCCAACCAGGTCTCGCTGGGGAATTTCCTGGTTGATGATCGTTCTTGAGCATACGGTCGGCACCCTGCTGTAGCGTCGGTTCCTGTCTTGCTTGGCGCCGTCTGCGCAGTGCCAGTATCGCATAGCCGCTTCACGACTGCCAATTGGTGTCTGACAGCGAGACGAGTCCAGCTGACCGCCTGAATTGTCTTGTGTCCCAGAGAGGTCGACAGATTTGCACGCAGCATGTTCCGAACGCGGGCGTGGGCGCCCGCGCCACAAAACCCTGCCGAACCTCACTCGGCTTCGGCGGCCAAGGACGGCAGTCCCCACGCGAGCGGTTCCACTCCGTATTACTTCTTCGTCCCAATCCACTGATCCACCCAGTCGGTGGCCGTCTTCCACCAAAGCTGCGCATTCTGCGGCTTCAGCACCCAGTGGCCTTCGTCGGGGAAGTAGAGCATCTTCGACGGAACGCCCATCGTTTGCAGCGTGGTGAAAAGCTGCAGGCCTTCGCTGACATCGAGGCGGTAGTCGAGCTGTCCGTGGACGACGAGCGTCGGCGTCCTGAAATTCTTCGCCGCGTTGCGCGGAGACCACTTCTTGTACATCTCCGGGTTGGTGTAGGGAGTGCCCTTGAACTCCCAGTTGTTGAACCAGAGTTCTTCGGTGGTGCCCCAGGCGGATTCGGCGTTGAACATGCCGTCGTGCGAGACGATGCACTTGAAACGGTCGGTGTGGCCGAGCACCCAGTTGGCCATGTATCCGCCGTAGCTCGCGCCGAGCGCGCACTCGCGGTCTTTATCAATAAAACCGTAATGCTGCTCAGCGTAGTCGAGGCCCTTCATCAGGTCTTCAAACGGAGCGCCTCCCCAGTCGCCGTTGATCGCGTCTACGAACTTCTGTCCGTATCCAGTCGAACCGTGGAAGTTGATCATGATGACCACGTATCCGTTAGCGGCGAAGAGTTCGGGATTCCAGCGATAGCTCCAGTCGTCTCCCCAGGCGCCTTCGGGGCCGCCGTGGATGAGGAACTTCACGGGGTATTTCCTGGAAGCATCGAAGTTTGGGGGCTTGACGAGAAGCCCTTGAACCTTATCACCACGAGCACCTGTAAACTCGAACCGAGCAAATGCAGATGCATCAACAAGTGCATCGAGACCATTGGAACCGTCCTTCGGAAGCTTCGATTCATCCCACCATGAGAGAGCGACTTGCGCTAGCACAGGACTATTGATGTGCGTAAGATGCGCGATGCTGCCCGCGCACGACTGGAAGTCGCACCAATCAATCTTCTGCGGCAGACGATCTAGCTCAGCAGTGAAGATTTCATTCGGGAAAATCAATGACATTCGAGTGAATACAATTCTCTTGCCATCACCTGTAATCGCCAGGTCGTCGTTCCATCCACCTAACAACGAAAGTTCCCCAACTGGACGCTGACGGCTTGTCTTCCCATTAATGGACACGTCGTAGACTGGCTGCTCGCCATCATCCTCGGCGGTAAAGTAGAGATCGGTAGAGTTCGGTGCCCATGTGAAAGTACCTACCCAGCGATCAAAATCCTCCGTCAGATTCTTCTTCTCACCCGTCTTGCGGTCGTACAGCATCAGGCGGAAGCGGTCGCTCTCGTATCCCGGACGCTGCTGGGCGCGGTAGGCGATGTACTTGCCATCGGACGAATAGAGCGGAGTCGAGTCGCTGGCGGGATTGTCGGCGGTGATGCTCTTGGCCGCTCCTCCATGCACCGGGACGATCCAGAGATCGTTGTTGGTGGACGTGGCTTCGACCTTGTCGTGGTTCGAGGTGTAGCAAATCTCCTGCCCGTCGGGCGAAAAGGCGTAGTCGTCCTGTCCGCCGAGCGAGAACGGAGGTGCGTCATAATCGCCGGGCGTGAGGTCGCGGGGAACTGGATAACGGTAGACCTTCTCACTGACTTGAATTGGAAGTTCGGCTCGAGTCACGAAGATGTGCGTGCGCTTGCCTTCTTTATAGGCATTCCAGTGGCGATAAAGGAGGCGATCGAAGATCAATGCCTTGACCTTTGACGTCTGGGCCTCTTTGACTCTCGCTTCGTTGCAAGAGAACTCCACTTCGGGCGCGCCGTCACAATCGGGATAAACATCGGAGGTGAAAAGAATGTTTTTGCCATCGGGCGACCAAAGTTGACCTCCAGCTTCGGTCGCAATCGAAGTCAGCTTATGCACGCCAGTAACTGCGCCCGCAGCGCCGTCGAATTCCGCGATCCAGACTTGCGAGCCGCCTTCTTTTGTCGAGAGGAAGGCGAAACGCTTCCCGTCTGGAGCCCAGCGCGGGCGGTCGCCGTCCTGATCGGGGATCAGGATGCGTTCCGTGCCGCCCACCCTCCCCTCCGGGGAAGGGTGGGGCACCCCTTTTTCGTTGGAGTCGGCGTTCAGCGGGACGATCCAGATGTGCGGCGTCTTTGTATTCGCGGCCAAATCCACATCGACGGCGCTGAAGAGCACCCACTTGCCGTCGGGCGAAGGCTCGGGCTCGCCTACTCGCTTCAGCTTCATCATGTCTTCGAAAGTGAAGGGGCGCTTGGTTTGAGAGAAGGCGGGAAGAGTGAGAAGCAGAGCTAGAAGAAATGCTAGACGGCGCATGCGTGCCTCCGCGGAACAAAAGAGTTTAGCACCCGGCACAGCTCACGTAGGCCCGGACGCATTCGTCCGGGCTGGCGCGCCAAGGCGCGCCAATCTCTGCGGAGCTTCGCTCCGCGGGGCGGACCAATGCGTCCGCCCTTACGTGGGCGTTCTAGGCGCTCAGTTCTTCCAGCATGGCTGTCATCTCGGACTGCGCGTGGGCGTTGCCGGTGCGACTTGCCGAGGAGACGCCATCCACCAGCATGCGCTTGGCTTCATCGACGCGGCTCGCGCTGGCCAGCGTCTGCGCGGCCATGAAGTATGCGGGAGTGTAATCCGGATTTTTTTCGATCAGCGTCTTGAACTCTTGAACTGCTTGCTCGATTTGGCCGGCCTTCGAGTACTCCATGGCCAGTCCGTAGCGGGCAAACGTGTCCGCGGGATTCGCGGTCAGAATTTCACTCAGCATGGCGATGCGATCCATAAAAAAGTTCTCAGTTCCCGGTTCCCGGTTCTCAGATGAAGCCAATGGCCAAAAGCTAAGACCTGACAGTTGCTCTTTCCATTCATATCATGCCCGGCGTTACAATGGCTTTTCTTCGAGGAAGCAATTTGGCTTGCCCTTTTTTTGTGCCGCTTGAAATCGTGAACGACGGCTCCTGGCCTCATCCCTCGCGCCTGCCGCTGGGAGCGGGATGGACGGGAAACTGCCGCGCCTCGGGGAAGGAACTGGCGGCATGCGACGCCCACATACGGGAATTCTGCAACCTCGGCTACGCCACCGCCTGTCCACATCTTCCCCCGCGCCGGGATTGGGATGCGGTCCGTTTTTCGGTTGCCCGCGCTGGCCGGGATCAGGTGACGATCGGCTTTGTTTGCGAGTTAGCCCACGCTCCCGTCGAACATGGGAAATTGACCTTCGACCTGGTAAGCGAAGTCTGGCTCAACCCGCATCCGGACCCGCGTGTGCTTACCCTCGCGAACTGCTATCTCGAAACATATCGCGCCCGGCAGATGGCTGTTGTCGTCTGACGATTTATAGCGGATGATTGACGGCTTACACTCATGAACGACGAACTATGAACGACGAAGACAAAGCGAATTTGACCCGCCCCCGGCCGGTGCGGGAATCGATCTCTGAAATGACCGAGATCGTCTTGCCGAACGATGCCAATCCGCTGAACGCGCTGCTGGGCGGTCGCCTCATGCACTGGATCGACCTGGCCGGGGCCATGGCCGCCCACCGCCACTCGCGCGCGTACGTGGTGACGGCTGCCATCGATCACATGGACTTTCTCGTGCCCGTTCGGGTTGGAGATTTCGTCGTCCTGCGCTCGTCGGTCAATCGCGTCTACCGCACTTCGATGGAGGTGGGCGTGAAGGTCTGGGTGGAGTATTATCGCTCGCAAGAGAACCTTCATGTCAGCTCCGCCTATCTGACTTTTGTCGCCGTGGATGCTGCAGGGAATCGTCTGCTGGTCCCGCCGGTTGTCCCCGAGACCGCAGATGAAAAGCGTCGCTATGAAGATGCCGCGCACCGGCGGGAGATACGCCGTAAGGAATCGGCGCGCAGAAACGAGTTTCGGAGTTAGGAATTATTGCTTGTCAACTAATCCAGAACTTATGCGCATGGCTGCTAAACTGGATGGCTCAAAGCTGGGACCTGGTAACTGAGGCCTGAGACCTTATTTATGGACAGCGCACTTTTCGTTCACCGCCTTCACTTCGCTTTTACCGCTACTTTCCACTATCTGTTCCCGCAGCTCACCATGGGGCTTGCCTTGCTCATCGTTGTGCTCAAGACCATCGGACTGCGGCGTAACGATCCCGCGTACCACGAGGCGGCCCGCTTCTGGGGAAGGATTTTTGGCATCAACTTCGTGCTGGGGGTGGTCACCGGCATCCCGATGGAATTCCAGTTCGGGACCAACTGGTCGCACTTTTCGCGATTCGCGGGCGGCGTCATCGGCCACACGCTGGCCATGGAAGGCATGTTTGCCTTCTTTCTCGAATCGGCGTTCCTCGGGCTATTTCTCTACGGAGAAAAACGGCTGAGCCCGAAAGCACACTGGCTGTCGGCCGTCGCCGTATTTGTCGGATCGTGGTTGTCGGGGTATTTCATCATTGCCACCGACGCTTTCATGCAGCATCCAGTCGGCTATTTCACGGCTGCAGACGGAAGCCTGCAGCTAAAGAGCTTTTGGGATTTGTTGCTCAATCCATGGGCGGGATGGCAATACGCGCACAACATGAGCGGAGCGGCGATCACCGGCGCGTTCATCATGACCGCCGTGGGCGCGTTCTATCTGCTCTCCGGTAAATGGACCGCGCACGCCCGCATCTTCGTCAAGGCCGGTGTGATCGCCGGTTGCGTGTTCAGCGTGCTGCAGATTTTTCCAACCGGCGACCGGCAAGGCAAGATGGTCACCGAATCTCAACCGGTGACGCTGGCGGCGATGGAGGGATTGTTTCAGGGACAGCCCGGCGCTCCGTTAGTCATCATAGGTCAGCCTAACGAGCAGCAAGCTAAGATTGATAACCCGATTGAAGTTCCGGGAATGTTGAGCATGCTGACTTACAGACGTTGGAATGCCAACGTCCGCGGACTCGACGCTTTCCCCACACAAGACTGGCCGGGAAACATCCCGTTGCTCTATTACAGCTATCACATCATGGTTGGCCTCGGGACATTCTTTGTCGCCGTGATGGTGGTTGCGTCGTTGCTGCTGTGGCGCGGCAAGCTTTTTAATGCGAGATGGATGCTCTGGATTCTGATGCTGGCAGCGCCGTTTCCTTATATCGCCAATACTGCCGGATGGATGACGGCCGAACTCGGCCGCCAGCCCTGGCTGGTCTATGGGCTGATGCGCACCGAAGCGGGCTACTCCACGGTGGTGTCGGCCGGTAACGGCATGTTTACGCTTTTGGGATTCATGGGCATTTACACAGTGCTGGGCATTCTGTTCCTGTTCCTGATCCGGCGGGAAATTGAACGCGGCCCGGTCAGCGAAGCGGCGTCCAATCTTAATCTGGCGACGGAGGCAAGGTGAACATGGCGAGCCTTTGGTTCTGGATTGTCGCAGTGATGATCGCGACCTACGTCGTGCTCGATGGGTTCGACCTGGGCGCGGGTGCGATTTACCTGATTGCAGCCAAGACTAACGACGAACGGCGCCGGGTGCTGCGTGCCATCGGTCCGGTTTGGGATGGCAACGAAGTTTGGCTGCTCGCTGCCGGCGGCACGCTCTACTTTGCATTTCCCCAGCTCTACGCGTCGAGCTTCAGCGGCTTCTACCTTCCGCTGACCATTGTCCTGTGGCTGCTCATGCTGCGCGCCATCGGCATTGAATTTCGCGCGCACGTCGAAAACCCGGTCTGGCAAGACTTCTTTGACGTGATCTTCAGCATTTCGAGCATTTTGCTGGCTGTGTTTTTCGGGGCTGCGCTGGGCAACGTGGTGCGCGGAGTTCCACTGGATGCAACCGGCTATTTCTTCGAGCCGCTCTGGACTAGCTTCAGACTCGGTCCGCAGACCGGCATCCTGGATTGGTACACGGTGCTTACTGGCGTGGTGGCGTTAGTGACCCTGGCCGCGCATGGTTCTTACTATGTTGCGCTCAAGACCGACGAGGATCTCGGCCGCCGCGCCCGCGGTTTCGCCTTGCTGTGCTGGCCTCTGCAGTTCTTTCTGACCTTCAGCACGTTGGTCGCGACTTTTTTCATCCGGCCGGAAATCATGGCGAACTACGGGAAGCACAAGATCGGGATACTGGTTCCAATCGTTGTCGTCGCCAGCCTGGCTGTCATGCTTTGGGCCAATCCCAAGGGAAAAGAGAAACTCGCGTTCGTTGCCTCCAGCCTGTATATCATTTTTATGCTGGTGGGCGCGGCGTTTGCGCTTTATCCCGATGTGCTGCCTGCCCGCGACCGCCAATACAGCCTCACCATCTACAACACGGCGGCCGGCAATCACGGACTGAGCGTGGGCTTGGTTTGGTGGACGATGGGCGCGGCGCTCGCGGTGGCTTATTTTGTGTTCGTGTACTACAAGTTTCGCGGCAAGGTGCAGTTGGGAGAAGGACACTACTAGCGAGGTCAGAGGTTAGAGGTCAGATTGCAGAGGTGAAAATCGCTTCCCGGGGCAACCGGAGCTCTTACCTCTGCAATCTGACCTTTAACCTCTGCAATCGCTCGTCCCTTCCCCTCCCGTATAATCGGAAGATGAGCGCTCATTCCCATCATCCCGGCCAGCAACAGCCCACGCCGCAACCATTGCCTGGCGTCAATGCCATCATTGCCGTCGGTTCCGGCAAGGGCGGAGTTGGCAAGACCACGCTCTCGGTCAATCTGGCAATCGCACTCACTAAGATGGGCCACAAAGTGGGATTGCTTGACGGCGACGTCTACGGTCCGAACGTCCCGCTCATGCTGGGCACCAACGAGCAACCCAAAGTTATGGGCGAAAATCAGATTGCACCCATCGATTCGCATGGGCTTAAGGTCATCTCGGTCGGCTTTCTCAACCCTGGAGACAAGCCGCTCATTTGGCGCGGTCCCATGCTGCATTCGATCATCAAACAGTTTCTCGGATCGGTGCAGTGGGGACTGCTTGACTACCTTGTGATTGACCTGCCTCCGGGAACTGGCGACGTCGCTCTCTCGTTGATTCAGACTGTGCCATTAACCGGTGCCATCGTGGTTTCTACGCCCTCCGACGTTGCGCTGCAGGATGCGCGCAAGGCGATTGAGATGTTCCGGCAGATGAAGGTGGACATCGTCGGCATGGTCGAAAACATGAGTTACTTTGTTTGCCCGCACTGCCAGCATGAAATCGACATCTTCTCGCGCGGCGGCGCGGAGAAGACGGCGAAACAGTTCGACATCGCCTTCCTCGGAAGCGTCGAGCTCGATCCCGAGATTCGCAAATCGGGCGACGGCGGCGTTCCGGCCGTGCTCCAGGGCGAGGACTCGCCCCATGCGAAGTCGCTGTTCGCGTTTGCCCGCAATGTGGTGGCGCGGGTCGAGGAGATCAAGGCCAGCAGTTCGGAAGGCGTGATTCAGATCCAGTAGAGGCCACGACAAGCACGTTGTCCGATCGGCGTAGCTGGATTGCGCCTACTTGAACTGCAGATGCAACTGGCGGACCCCCACCTGAGCAGCCGTGGTGCCGGCGTTGAATACAATAGTGCGGACCAAGTAATCGCCGTTCGCTCCGGTCGGCAGGCCTTGCCAGCCACTCGTGTAGGTTCCGTCGGGCGATGTCACAGGTACTTCTCCCGATAGCGCATACCAGTTCGTTCCGTCGGGTGTGTACTCTGCCTCAGCGTAGCTTCCGCTCGGCAAAACGCTCGCCGCCATCGTGATCACGAAGCGGACAGATGTCGCGCTCAACATATCGATCTGATCGCGATCGAATGTGCCGCCGACTTCGTTCGAACCCACGACCGCCTTGAACCCGGAGTCCCCATTATAGAAGCTGTAGTCAGGAGGAGCGGCTAAACTTCCGGGTGGCCCTTGTGGGCCCGCGGGTCCAGTGGCACCTAGTGTGCCCTGCGCCCCGGCTAGGCCAGTAGCCCCAGCCGGACCTATAGCTCCGATCGCTCCAGCCGGACCTGAAGGTCCAATGGGGCCGGTGAGACCTTGCGCGCCAACCGGGCCAGCAGCTCCCGTTGCCCCAGTCAAACCAGAAGGTCCGATGGGGCCGGCGAGACCCTGCACGCCGACTGGGCCAGTAGCTCCGGTTGCCCCGGCCGGACCTGAAGGTCCAGTGAGGCCGGTGAGACCCTGCACGCCGACTGGGCCAGTAGCTCCGGTTGCCCCGGCCGGACCTGAAGGTCCAGTGAGGCCGGTGAGACCCTGCACGCCGACTGGGCCAGCAGCTCCGGTTGCCCCAGCTGGACCTGAAGGTCCAGTGAGGCCGGTGAGACCCTGCACGCCGACTGGGCCAGTAGCTCCGGTTGCCCCGGCCGGACCCGAAGGTCCAGTGAGGCCGGTCAGACCCTGCGCACCGACTGGGCCAGCAGCTCCGGTTGTCCCAGCCGGACCCGAAGGTCCAGCCGAACCGGTGGTACCCTGCGCTCCGACTGGGCCTGTAGCTCCGATCGCTCCAGCCGATCCCGAAGGCCCAGTCAGCCCAGTAGGGCCTTGCGCACCCTGGGTTCCTTGAGGGCCGGCTGGTCCGGTTGCTCCTTGCGGCCCGAATGACCCAACCAGGGAGTGATAGCTGTTCCCGTTGTCCGATTCCTGAAGGATACCGCCAGCGATCGATAGCGTGTATTGTCCGCCTCCCGGCGCCGGCACAGGCAGCCCAAGATCGACAAAAGTAATTGCAGATTGCCCCGTGTTTCCCGATTGCGGTTGCACATTCAGCGGTCCACTGCAATTCGTACCTGGAGTGCCAGTGGCGCACTGCGCCCACGAGATTCCAGACAACAGGACCAGCATGCCAATTGACGAATAGTTCTTCATGTTATCTCCCGACCCTTAGGGAATCACTACCGCAAATTCATTGCTATAGCCGCTTTCGTTGCTGCCGTTAACCGCGGTAGCGACGTAATAGAGCGTTTGATTATGAGTTACCTGTGCGTCGTTGTAAGTTGTACTAACGATCCCCGAAGCCACTTTTACATAGGGGCCACCGTGCGCAGCCCCGCGGTAGATGTTATAACTCGCTGCGTTCTGGCTGGCGCTCCAGGTTAGAGCGACGGAATGTCCCGTGGCGGTGACCGTCGTATTGCCGCTGAGTTTCACGTTGCCTTGAAGTCCCTGCGCAAAGCAGAAACTCAGGCAGCCCAGAACCATGCAGGTCGTGAATAGTCGAATCATTGCTCCACGCTCGGGTCGCAGTTAGGGCGCGTCAAGTTCCCACGCTGGGGGATTCGCAGACAATAATCCTGCGAGCCGCCCGAGCCAGGAAAGTGACTGCCGGAGTACGGTTCAATTCAGTTATCGGCATGGCACTACGGAACTTGAACCGCCGAGGGCGAGTGTTACGGCTGACCTCCGGCACATTTCCAACGGTGACGTAACTTACTCCGTCTTCGCATACCAATGCCAGCCCGAGCTCGGGTGCGGCTGTTTTCCCGGCGTTGTAGATCTGTCCCGTATTCCTATCCTTGACACCCTCGCTGGCGCTCCCTAGAATTCCATTAAGGAGTGGTGGAATCTTAATCTAAGCCACTGCATCTAAAGAATTTAGAGGGGGCGGTTCCGCTCCGAGACTCGGGTAAGATATGCCATCAGGGCCAACGGGTGGACGGGAACGGGAAATCCTAACCGCCATCGTCGAGACATTCATCGCCAGCGGGGAGCCGGTCGGATCGCGTACGCTTGCGCGCTCCAGCCGGGAAGGCCTGAGTGCGGCCACGATCCGCAACGTGATGGCCGATCTGGCCGATGCTGGATTTCTTGAGCAGCCGCACGCTTCGGCGGGGCGCGTGCCAACGGCGGAGGCTTATCGTTATTATGTCGAGCAGCTTAGTGGTGAAGCGCATCTCTCGCTCGAGAATCAGAGCATTATCCAGGACACTTTGACTGGGGTCACGGACGTGGAGGAGTTCATGGAGCGCACATCGCATGTGCTCTCCCTGATTTCGCACAGCGTCGGTGTGACGATGGCGACCAGTGGACCACGGAACGCGCTTGAGCACGTTTACTTCTCGCGACTGGGCGATCAGAAGGTGCTCGCGGTCGTGGTCACGCGCTCGGGCGTGGTGCGCGACCGAGTGCTGCGACTCGATATTCCGCAATCCGATCTTGACCTGGCGGCGCGCTACATCAATGAAAATTTTCGCGGCTGGACGATGGGCGACATGCGCGCCGAACTTGCTCGCCGCCTCGAAAAAGAACGCAGCGAGTACGACCGGCTGATGAAGTCGATCGAGCAACTCTACCAGCAGGGGGCGCTGGCTTCGAACGAGGGCACGCAGGCGGTGTTCGTGGAGGGAGCGGCGAACCTGGTGACTGGGCAGGAGGATCGCCAGCGCCTGCAAGAAATGCTCCGGACACTTGAGGAGAAGGAGAAAGTTGTGAAGTTGCTCGGCGCTTATCTCGACACGCGGCAGGAGGCGGTGCGCGTGGTCATCGGGCTCGACGAGGCGCTGCCTGCTTCGAATTTGCAGAATTTCGTGCTGATTGGCGCTCCCGCCCGGGTGGGCGGAGAGGTGATGGGGTCGCTGGCTGTGATTGGACCTACGCGGCTGGATTATCAGCACACCATGTCGGCCGTGTCGTACATTGCGCGGCTGTTCGACAAACTTTTGAACGAATCGGAGTAATCGGCAGCATGGGTAAAGGAAACGGAAAAACCGAAGGGAACATTGGTCTGGGAAAGCGCGATCTGGAGCGCGAAGATCTGGAACACGTGCTTCCGGCCGCGGAAGGCGGAGAAGAAGGTGCGCCAGACCGGGTCGCGGTCAAGCCAACCGGTGTGGATGCGGCATCGGAAGTGGAAAAGCTCAAGGCTGAGCGTGACGCGCTCCTCGACCGCCTGGCCCGTCTGCAGGCAGAGTTCGACAATGCCCGCAAGCGCGCCGTGCGTGAGCAGCAGGATTTCCGCGAATTTGCCGCGGCGGACGTCATCAGGAACTTTCTGCCCATCCTCGACAGCTTCGAGCGCGCATTAAAAGCTGCCGCCGACTCCACCGACTTTCGCAACGGCGTTGAACTCATTTACCGCCAGTTCCAGGATGCGCTGCAGAAAATCGGAGTGCAGCCGATTCTTGCAATCGGGCAGCCTTTCGATCCCCGGGTTCACGAAGCCGTCGAAATGGTGGATACCACCGAAGTCCCGGATCACCATGTCCTCGATGAACTACAGCGCGGTTACAAGTACAAGGATCGCCTGCTGCGTCCCGCGATGGTGCGGGTCGCTCGCAATACCAACGCGTAAAACGATTTACGATTTGCTCAGTCTGATTTCCTGAATCCGGGAGTGGGGGAGTTTCTGGCCGCTAACACAAAACGCGATTATTACGAGGTACTCGGCGTCGCCCGCGCGGCCACCGAGGTTGAAATCAAGAGCGCTTACCGCAAGCTCGCGATGACCTACCATCCTGACCGCAACCCCAACAATCCCGCCGCGGAAGATAAGTTCAAGGAGATCACCGAAGCGTACGCCATTCTCGCCGACAACGAGAAGCGATCTTTGTACGACCGTTTCGGGCACGCCGGCGTAGGCGGCAGCTCCGGAGGGCCGGCCGGATTCGATCCCGCCATCTTCCAGGATTTCGGCGACATCTTCGGCGACATCTTCGGTTTCGGCGATATGTTCGGCCAAGGCAGCCGCCGTCGCAGCCGCGCCCAGCGCGGAGCCGACCTTCGCGAAGACTTGAATCTCGAATTCGACGAAGCGGTTTTCGGCACTGAGAAGCAAGTGAATGTTCGGCGCCATGAGACCTGCGACACTTGCCGTGGAACCGGCGCCGCGCCCGGCAAAGCTCCGGTCACCTGCCGGTCGTGCGACGGCCGGGGACAGGTCCGGTATCAGCAAGGCTTCTTCAGCATCGCTCGAACCTGCCCCACCTGCCAGGGCGCGGGCAACGTAATCACCGATCCGTGCCCGAAGTGCAAAGGCGAAGGCCGCTTATTGCGTGAGCGCGTCGTCGAAGCCAAGGTGCCTGCGGGAGTGGAGGACGGCACGCGCATCCGTTTTACCGGCCTGGGCGAAGCGGGCGCGTTCGGCGGCCCTGCCGGAGATTTATACATCGTCCTGCACGTCAAAGAGCACGCCTTCTTTGAGCGCGAGGGCAACGACCTGCATTGCGTGGTTCCGATTTCGTTTCCGCAAGCTGCTCTGGGCACCGATATCGTGGTGCCGACGCTGGAGGGGGAGCACAAGCTGAAGATCCCCGAAGGCACGCAGTCGGGAACTTCGTTTCGCATACGGAGCAAAGGCGTGCCGGTGCTCAATGGCCACGGCAAAGGCGATCTTTACATCGAGGTGCGAATCCAAACGCCTGGCAAGCTGGGTAAGCGTCAACGCGAACTTTTGGCCGAACTCGGACAACTGTCTCCGGTCGAAAACAAACCGCAGCACCGGTCGCTATTGGGACGCGTGAAGGACATGTTTGCGTAGGGCAGTTCTCGGTTCCCAGTTCTCAGTTTCGAGACCCAAACTCCTTGCCGCTATCAACCGAGAACTGACCCATGACACGCCGCCGCTGGATCGCAGACGAGATTGCCGGAAACACCGCCGCTTTAGTGGGCGACCACGCTGCCCACCTCGCCCGCGTCTTGCGCGCCGAGATCGGACAGGAGTTCGACATCGCAACCGGAAATGAGGTTCGCACCGGAACGATCACCTCGATCTCGGATGAGCGCGTTGAGTTCGCGCTGGGCGAAGAGCGAGAGCTCAAGCCCGCTCCGAAGATTACGCTGGCCCTCGCCATTTTCAAGTTCGACCGCATGGAGTGGGCGATCGAGAAGTGCACGGAGATCGGGGTCGCTCGCATCATTCCCGTCATCGCCCGCCGCAGCGATACTCATCTGGCCGCCGCCGCAGCGAAGCGCCACCAACGCTGGCAGCGCATCGTTCGTCAGGCGGCTGAACAGTCGCGAAGGTTGGCGCCGCCGGAGATTGTAGCCCCGGTCAAATTGAAGGATCTTGGTGGCGTTCCGCCAGTTGCCGCGCTGACACGCATCGTTCTCGCGGAGTCTCTTTCCGTATCGGCAAAGAACACACAGTTGGGGGACCTTTTGCAATCCAAATCGAACGAAGTAGTGTTCGCCGTCGGCCCTGAAGGCGGCTGGGCCGACGAGGAGTTGGCGTGGTTTCGCGACAACGGGTGGGTCGCGGCGTCCCTCGGCAACACAATCCTGCGTGCTGAAACCGCGGCGATTGTCGCAACCGCCCTCGCGATTGATGCACTGCGTTGATTTCCCACTTCCACAACGACCTCTGATATTCTCCGGCTAGTGAGTTCTCAAGTGGCTGCGACTGCCTTACCTGCGACGAAGATTGTCCGCGATGAACGCCAGCAGCAAGCCATCGGACACGTTCATGGCCCGATGCTGGTGATTGCCGGCGCCGGCACTGGGAAGACGACCGTCCTCACGCAGCGCGTGGCCAATCTCATCCGCGAAGGTCACGCCCGCCCCGACGAAATTCTTGCGCTTACTTATACCGACAACTCCGCCGCGGAAATGCTGGCGCGCGTTCGGGGGGAACTGAAAGGCGGCGCGATCGACTGTCTGCAAGCCTGCACCTTTCATGCCTGGTGCAACGGACTGCTCCAGCGTCGGAACGCGAATTTTGGTGTGCTCGACGACAAAGATCTCTGGGTCCACTTGCGGCGGCGTATCCGCGATTTGCGTCTGAAGCACTTCGTGCGCGCTGCCAATGTCGGCCAGTTTCTCGACAGCCTGCTCGATTTCATGCGCCGTTGCCAGGACGAACTGGTTGGCCCCGCGGAATACGCGCGCTACGTAGAGCGCCTCGGACGCGGCGAGGTCCCACTTCCCCGGGTTGCCCGCTCGAAGAAGCAAACGGAATTGGAAGACTCGGAGATTGTGGCGCGCAGCCAGGAAATTGCTCGCGTCTTCGCCACCGTCGAAGAAATGCTCCAGGAAAAGAACCTGGGCACGTTCGGCCACATGATCACCAAGGCCTATCGACTGCTAAAGGACGATCCTGCGTTGCTCGAAGAAGAACGGCGCCGCACCCGCTTCTTGCTGGTGGATGAATTCCAGGACGCGAACTTTGCCCAGGTCGAAATCCTTTCGCTCCTCGCCGGGCCGGCGGCGAACGTGTTTGTGGTGGGCGATCCGGACCAAGCCATTTATCAGTTCCGGGGCGCTTCTAGCGAAGCGTTCACGCTGTTCGTGAAGAAGTTTCCTCCGGCACGAATCGTCGTGCTCGGAAAGAATCGCCGCTCGCTCTCGCCGATCCTCGGTTGCGCTTTTGGAATTGTGAATGACAATCTGGCAGTGTTCGGACAGGGGTTCGGACAAAGGCTCTCGCAAGAGGGAACTTCAATTTCCTACCAGCGCGTACCGCTGGAATCGCAGCGCGAGGAGGAAGCCAGGAAAAAAGGGGAGACCACAGCCGCGCCGCCGGTCCAAATTGTTACCTGGATGCATAAGGAAGTCGAAGCTGCCGACCTTGCCCGTCGAATCCAGAGGAAGCGCAAGGACAAGGATAGCGACCAGCGTTGCCGGTGGAGCGATTTTGCCGTGCTCTATCGCCAGCACAACCACCGCGATGAACTGCTCCATGAATTTGCCGAGCGGGGCATTCCATTCGCCATCGAAGGTCTTGACGTTCTAGATACGCCCGAGGTCCGCGACGTGGTGGCTTGCCTGACGGCCGCTGTGTCTCCCAACGATGCGGCCAGCTTGTTTCGCGTGGCAGCGCTGCCGCAGTTCGGCATCGACCCAATGGAATTGCGCGCCGCGATGCGGGCCGTGCGGCGGCAGGAACTCGATCTTCGCGCCGTGTTGGGGAGACTCGCAGGCGGCCCAGCGGTGCTGGAAAGTTTGGAGAAAGTGCACCGCGAAGTCGGGCAGGACGGGACTCGCGCGGACGATGCGGTGAAGTCCGTAATCCGGCACTTTGACCTCCAGCGGTCGGCATTGGTTGCTACGTTTGTGAAGTTTGTGGAGGAGTGGCACAAGAAAGCTATTGCCGAGACCGGCAGTCCTTCCGAATTCCTCGAGTACCTCGATTATTTTGGACAGGCAAGAGGCACAATTGCGCTTCCGCGGAGCCCGGACGATGCCGTGCAGCTTTTGACCGCGCACGCCGCCAAGGGACTGGAGTTCCGGCACGTGGCCATCATTCGAGGTTCGTCCGTCTCGTTTCCAACCGCCTACCATGAACCGCTCATTGCTTTTCCGGCGGAACTGCGCCGGTCGGATACTTCTTCTTCGGATGGGCATGCGAACGACGACAAGACGCTGCACGAAGAAGAAGAGCGCCGCCTATTCTACGTTGCCATGACGCGCGCCAAGGACACACTTGCGATCTACGCGAACCAGGGACAGAGCAAGAAGGATCCGAAGCCGACAAAGTTCCTGCGCGAATTCATGGTTCATCCAGCTTACAAAAAGCTCTGGTCAACCCATTCGGCGGCGGCGGTGCAGGATGCTTTGTTTGCCGAGGAAGAGCAGAGAATCGCCTTGCAGCAATCGAACGTTGCCGCCTGGCTGCTGATGCCGCCGTCGGCGAGCTTCGTCACCGGGCTGAGCGCGTCGGCCATTGAAATCTACGAAGAGTGTCCGCTGCGCTTCAAGCTCGAAAGGGAGTGGAACCTGCCGCGCGACGTGCCCGCGTCGCTGCACTACGGAGCGGCCATGCACCGCATCCTGCACACCTTCTACGATTCCCAGCGCTATGGACGCGAGATCGGCGACGACGACTTGCTCGAACTGTTCCGGTCCGACCTGGCTTCCGTGGGTATCGCCGACCGCTATCAATATGAGCTGTATCTGAAGCAGGGACTTGAGCAGTTGCGGCAGTTCCTCGAGTGTGCTCGCAATGCCCCGCAGCCCGAGGTCGTCGAGACCGAAGGCCGATTTGAACTGCAAGTGGGCTCGGCAAAATTGACCGGACGCGTGGATCGCATCGACCGCACCGGCCCGGACACGGTTGCCATCGTGGACTACAAGACGGGCAAGCCGAAGCTGCAAGAGGATGCCGACGAGAGCCTGCAACTTTCCTTGTATGCACTCGCGGCCAGGGAAACGTGGGGAAAGCACGCCGACCGCCTGATCTTCCATAACCTCGAAAACAACATTCCCGTTTACACGGAGCGGAACAGCGCCCAGTTGGAAGAAGCGAAATTGCGCGTGCAAAAAGCTTCCGACGGAATCGCGCAGGGAAAGTTTGCCGCGAAGCCCGGGTACCATTGCACGTTCTGTCCCTATCGCAATCTTTGCCCCGCGACCGAGAAGATGGTTGCGACTCCGAAGAAGAAGCCGACGCCTCGCGTCAACTAGTGGAGCGACGGGCATCTCGCGAGCCTGCCCTGAGCGTATTCGAAGGGTCTAGCCGGGCGAGGACGCGCGGTTCTCCAGCAGAAAGATCTTCTTCAGGGGAACCATCCGAGCGGTGTTCGGAATGACAAACGCCGCAAAAAACTTTGGGGACGCTCATCGCGTCCCCTTTGTTATTGCCTGTTGCGGGTGCTTAGTGCTTCTTGGCTTTCTTTGCTTTCTTCTTGGTTGCCATGGATCTATTCTCCCTTTTCCATCCTTGATGGAATTTCGCAACGGTCTTTTGTTGCAACTGATTGAATGTATAGAGTCAACGCAGAACGAAGTCAAGAGAAAAATGATCGAAACGCGCGCACGCAACGCAGCACCAAAGTCATCTGCGCGAAGAGAACGCGAAAAAAGTTCGCGCCGGATCGCAACTCGCCTCTCACACGCTCCCGATTGCGTTGTTTCTGCGGCGCGACGCTTCAATCAGGCACCAGGCTGAAAGAAAAATGATTAGCGACCTCTATGAGCTAGGTCGCATTGGCCAGCGATAGCACCCTTCTCCCGCGGTTCTGGTGGCGAGTAGTTCTGCGGCCTAGCTCGTTGCGCGGGCTGGTCATTGATGTTTATCTACGATCTTTGACTGAAGGAACCACTGCCAGACTGGTTGTCCGATCCTCCAGACGATCCACAGAATCCCTCCGACCGTCACCGCCCACAAGGCAATCAGAGGCAGTTTGACTACAACCGCCACGAACCAATCTGACCACTCGCTCAGACCAACCAGAAGATCGTGCGCTGCCATTTTCGCGTTGTACACTGGCCGCCAACGGACGCCCGATACCCGCGCGTCGGACGCCTGCATGAGCGCGACATTCACGAGCGACATCTCGATATCGTGCGTCATGAGTTGAATCTGAGTCTGTAACCGCTCGATCTTGTCGCGCGCATCGCTGAGCTTTTCCGAGACCTCCAGCGTGTCCTTGATAGTGCGTGCCTGCTTCATGATCGCGAGATATTGTTGTTCTTCAGCCCGAAGGTTGCTCATGTGGGCTTCGTTGTCATAGAACTCGCTCGAGACATCACGCGCGCTGATCTGCTCGCGTTCAACTCGCACCGCCAACTTCTTGAATTCCGTTAGTGCGTTTCCCAGTCCCGATGCGGGCACGCGGACGAGTAGCGTCGCCGACAGAAACCCACTGCTACTTTCTAGGATCTCCAGCTTGTCGATCTCGCCATGGCTCAGCTCCGTCAGTCTCCGAATCTCCTCGGCCGTGGAACGGACGTCCCCTACTATCAAGCCAAGCTCAGCGTTCTGGATCAGCTTCCTCTCAGGGGTTGCCTGGGCGCGAAGCGCGAGATGACCCTTCTCTTCGTCTCGCTGGCTAACTTCCTGTGGGTTTCTCGACCTGGCGACAAGAGCGCTCTCGTTGGCCGCCATGCGCGATCGCAATAGATTTGGAATGCTGACTGCCGTGACAAGTAAGAGAAGAAGAAGTGCCGCCAAAACCCACAGCATCGTCTGCCGGTTTTTCACGAGGCCTCCAGTCTAGGAACTGGCGCTTTAGAGTTGCTGTCGAGAATAGAACGAAACCAGCGGGGAATCTTGCGGTCTTCACGGAAAAACAACGCCTACTACTTCGCTTCCGGCATCGCTTCTGCCCCCACCGGCAGCGTAATCGTGAACACGGCGCCTCCACCCGGGGCCGAGGCGGCTTCGATGTTTCCTCCATGCTCGCGCAGCACGGTTTTGCAGATGCTCAATCCGAGACCGGTGCCGCGGCCGGGACGTTTGGTGGTGAAGAAGGGGTCGAAAATGTGCGGCAGGTTTTCGGGTGAGATTCCCGGGCCATCGTCCTCAAACACGATCCATACCGTGTCGGGCTTGCGTCCGATGCGCACGTGAATCGTGCCTTTCTCCCGGCTTTCGCGGATCGCCTGCTCCGCGTTCAGCAGCAGGTTCAGGAACACCTGCATGAGTTGATTGGGATCGGCCGCGATCTCGGGTATCGCCGGTCCGGGCTGAAAGTCCACCGTGATGTTACTCTTGCGCAGCGGATACGACTGCATCTGCACGGTACGCTGCACCAGTTCATTCAGATTGACCCGGCTGCGTCCCGGAGCCGGCGGCCGTGAGAAGTACAGCAGGTTCTGCACGATTTCAGCCGCCCGCCTCGCCTCCTTGTGCAGATCTCCAATCTGCTTGCGCGCCGATTCGCTGGTCCCGGATTCCTGCAGCAGTTCGGCATATCCCAGGATGGCGGTCAGCGGATTATTGAGCTCGTGGGCGAAGCCGCCGATCATCTGCCCCATGGCCGCGAGACGTTCGCTCTGAATGATCTGTTGTTCCAGCTTCTTCTCCTTCGTCACGTCGCGCACCGAGATGATCACGCCGGCTGGTTTGCCCTCGGCGTCGAGCAGCGGACTGGCCACGCCCAGCATCGTGCGCCAACTGCCGTCGTGATGACGGGAGTTGTATTCGCACGAGGTCAGCGCACTCTGGCCAGTGGCGACGGTCCGGTAGAGTGTTACCAGTTCCGGAGAAGTACTCGCGGCATCCTCGACGTTCTTGCCCATGAGATGCTCGGGCCCGTACCCAAGGAGCTCGGCGATGCGCGCGCTCACAAACGTGTACTGTCCCTTAAGATCGAGCACCAGAATCAGATTCGGGAAGCTTTCCAGCAAATGCCGCCGGAACTCTTCCTGGCGCCGCAACTGCCGCTCCAGCGCCCGCTTCTCCGTAACGTCCACCAGCGTGCCCTGGTAACGGACAACCCGTCCCGCTTCCATCACGCCACTTGAAGTGTCCACGCAGACCGCGACTCCGCCATCTTTTCTTCGCAGGCGAACCTCTCGCGTGCGCGTGCGGCCGCTCTGGCTTCCGGTGCGTCCCAGCACCGGGTCCCCGCCGGTCTCGACACTCAATTGCTGCGGCGGCAGGTTCAGCAAATCTTCTTTGGTCTCGTATCCCAAGATCGACACCAGCGCCGGGTTCACCTCGAGCAACTTGCCTTCCGGATTGCTGATGTACACGCCTTCCTGCAGAGATTCGAAGAGCTGGGTGAAGCGCTGTTCCTTCTCCCGATGCCCGGTGATGTCGCGCGCCAGCACACTCGCCCCGGTTACCTCGCCGCCCTTGACGATGGCGTTGACCACGCAGTCGTAGTAAAGCGGCCGGGAGTCGTTCTTAAGGTGAATCTCGACCACGCCCGACCAGTTCCGCTTTTCCAGGAACCGTTTCAGGCTCCCCGACGCCTCCGCATGCAGCGGCGCGCCCAGGAATTCCTCCAGTTTGTGGCCGACCAACTGGGCATAGGGAACGCCGAGGATTTCCGTGATTCGCCGGTTTACTGTTTTCAGGGTTCCATCGAGGGAGATGGCGAGCGCCACGTCATCCAAGGAATCGATCAGTTCCTTGAAGTTGCGCTGCGAACGCATAATCAACTGGCCCAACTGATCCAGCTGTTCTTCGGAGGGCGTGACTCCCGCCTGATTCTGAAAACCCTTCAGAATCTGCTTGAGCTCCACAACCTCGCGCTTGCGGCCGAAAGCATAAGTGGCAAATAAAATGGCAAGCACGAAGAGTCCGGCCGGAATCGCCCATAGCCGGTATGGCAGGTCTTTCAGTTCTTGCCACGACAACGCCGCCACCGCCGCCGCAAACAAAACGAGCAGCAAAAGCGCCCATCGCCACAACTGGCTCTCTTCGCGCTCCAGCCGGTTCGGCTCCGGATCGGGCCGTTTCGAAGTGGGATCTTCGTCGTGCATTGAGGGGCTCCCCGTTCCCGACAGATTGCTCTTAAGCGTAGCACCGAAAGCGCCCCCTCCGCGAGATAACGTTCCATACTGTTCCATCACGGGAACCGGGTGATGACCATCACAGCGGCGCGGCTTGGTGACGTCTATGATGTCGGCAGGAATCTCCCATCCGCGTTATCCCCTTCGTGTGCTCACTGGTGCCCCTATGCTTTATAAGACCCTGAGTGCCGCCGTTTACGGCATTGACGCTAACATCATCGAAGTGGAAGTGGATGTCTCTGGCATCAAAATGACGGAGGACCACTTTCACACGGTCGGATTGCCCGATGCCGCCGTCCGCGAAAGCCGCGACCGGGTCCGCTCGGCGCTAAAGAACTGCGGTTACGACATCCCGCCCACCCAGATCACCATCAATCTGGCGCCCGCCGACATCCGTAAAGAAGGTTCCGGCTTCGACCTGCCCATGGCGCTTGGCATCCTGGGCGCATACGGCGGTCTGAATAAAAAGGAGATCCCCGACGCGCTGTTTGTCGGCGAGCTTTCTCTTGATGGCCGAGTGCGCGGAGTGCGTGGCGCTTTGCCCATCGCGATCGAGGCCCGCCGCACGAAGGTGAAACGGCTGATTGTGCCCGAAGTCAACGCTCGCGAAGCTGCCATGGTCGAAGGGGTTGAGGTCTATCCCGTTCGATCGCTGCTCGACGTCATTCACTTCATCAATTCCGGCAACGGCATTCCACGGCTGCAGATCGACACCGGCCAACTGCTCAGCCAAGCGCAGCAATTTCACGTGGATTTCAAAGACGTGCGCGGCCAGCAAACCGCCAAGCGCGCTCTCGAAGTTGCGTGCGCCGGCGGCCACAACATTCTGATGATCGGACCTCCAGGATCGGGAAAAACCATGCTCGCAAAACGCATGCCAACGATCCTGCCGCCGTTCACGTTCGAAGAAGCGCTCGAGACCACCAAGATTCACAGCGTCGCGGGAGTGCTCGATGCGCGCGCCGGGCTGGTCGGCCTTCGTCCTTTCCGCGCGCCTCACCACACCATATCGGACGCGGGCCTGATCGGCGGCGGCGCGATCCCGCGGCCGGGCGAAGTTTCACTTGCTCACAACGGGGTGCTGTTCCTCGACGAATTCCCCGAATTCCCGCGCAACGTTCTTGACGTCATGCGCCAGCCGCTCGAAGACGGTACCGTCTGCATCGCGCGCGCCGCCATGTCGCTGACTTTCCCGGCGCGCTTCATGCTGGCCGCCGCCATGAATCCCTGCCCCTGTGGGTTTCACAACGACCGCACCCGCGAATGCCATTGCACACCGCCCATGATCCAGCGCTACATTTCCAAGATCTCCGGGCCATTGCTCGATCGCATCGACATTCACATCGACGTTCCGGCGGTGAACTACAAAGAAATGCGCAGCACCAAGGAATCGGAAAGCTCAGCCAGCATTCTCAGCCGCGTGGTCCGCGCCCGCGATATTCAGCTAACGCGCTTTTCCTCCGGACTCGAGAGACTCTACTGCAACGCCCAAATGCCGACGCAGCTCATCCGCAAATTCTGCGAGCTCTCCGCCGACTGCGAGCGCCTGCTGGAACGCGCGATGGCCCAGCAAGGACTCAGCGCCCGCGCCCATGACCGCATCCTGAAAGTCGCACGCACGATTGCCGACCTGGACGGCATTCCCCAACTCGAACCCAAACACATCGCCGAGGCGATTCAATATCGAACGCTGGATCGGACTTACTGGGCGTGACGCGATTGGGATAGGAAGGCAGAATCCCTTTTGATTAGGCGCGATCCGACCGCGAAACCGAACCCAGCCGGTCCGGGGTCGTGAGCAGCTATCGTCTGTTTACGACAACTAGTGCACCTTGTGTGTCGCCCTTTGTGCGCCCTCGTAAATCTGAACTGCGCATGCTGCAAAATTGTCGTCCCAACACGACCCGCTACTCTTTCCAATCCCGGCGCCATCGCTGGATGAAAACTCGACTTTGTAGCGCACGTGCATTCGCGTGCCGTTCCGTGTCCACTCAACGTGAGTCGGAATTGTCACGATCAACGTGCCCGGCGTCTTCCCACTGCTTAGAACGAAATCGGAGGATGACTTGAATTTTTTCTCAAGTTCGTACCTGAGACCTTGCGTAAGGCTGTCGTCGCCGCCAGTCCAGACCTCCACGGGTGTCGGTTTCGCCGGTGCAGCATACAGGGCATACGTCCCGATGATCCCTAGGCCGATCAGAGCCAACAAAGTGATTTTCATGTCGAGAGAGATTATGCACCAGCCGCCGATTGTTGTTAAATCGCCATATACTCACAGCGCCGGAATCCGTTCCCTTCGCGAGTAATCGGCTACTCGGAAATAGCTCTACGAGGCAGGATGCAGCTCGCATTCTATAATTCAATCCGGAGGCTCCATGCCAGGCTGGGGTACGGGCAGTTTCGAAAACGAGGACGCGCAGAGTTTTCTTGCCGAACTACATTTGAAAACGCCCGACGACTTGAAGCAGATCCTGGCGCAAGCGGCCGATGAAATCGGCTATTTGGAAGCGCCGCAGAGTGGTGTGGTGATTGTGGCAGCCGAGGTTGTCGCTACTGCGAAGGGTGCGCCTCCGCAGACTGTGCCAGGTCAAATTGCAGAATGGGTCAGCAAGATTGAAGGCGCTCCGAGCGCCGAGATGAACGCACTCGCGCAGCGGGCGGTCAACAGAGTGCGGCTCAACTCGGAACTTAGGGATCTGTGGCAGGAAGCGGAGGGGGTGAACGAATGGAGCGCGGAGCTTCGCGAACTGGAAGGAAGACTCAGCGCGTAAGTCCAGGTCAGAGGTATGAGGTCAGATTGCAGAGGTAAGAATCAAATCTCCAACTGGCCGCAAGCGAGCTTTACGTCTGCAATCTGACCTCGTACCTCTGACTTTTTGATTCAGTCGGCCGCGGCTCCGGTAGTGGACGGGGTGGCGTTGTTCTTCTCCGCCTGCCGCAAGCGCAGCGCTCGGTTCGAAGGCAAGCCGGCATCGCGGATCTTGTAAAGCAGGGCTCGATAGCTGATGCCCAGCGTGCGGGCCGACTGCTTGCGGTTCCAGTGGTGTTGTTGCAGCACCTTCAGGATTACCTTGCGCTCCAGTTCGCGCACGCACTGGCGGGTTAGCTTCTTTAGAGAAATCGGGCCGTCCAGCGAGATCTCGGAATTGAAAAAGTCCGGCTCGCGCGCCACCAGATCGTTGGTGATCACTTCCTCGTGGCCCAGGATCACGTAACGCTTGATCAGGTTTTCCAGTTCGCGGATGTTTCCCGGCCAATGATATTTCTGCAGTACCGCCAGCACTTCATTCGACAGGGGCCGTGCCCGGCAATTGAACTTGCGGTTGTAGTATTCGAGGAAGTAGGCGCACAAATCTTCAATGTCGCCGCGGCGTTCCCGCAGCGCCGGCATACGCAGATTCACCACGTTGATGCGGTAGTAAAGATCTTGTCGGAACGTCCCCGCTTCGATCTCCGCTTCCAGATGGCGATTGGTCGCGCACACCACGCGCACTTCAACCTTCTTGTCTTCCTGCGCGCCGATGCGGCAGAACTGCCCATCCTGCAAGAGCTGCAAGAGCTTCGATTGCAACGATGGATCAAGCTCGGAGATTTCGTCTAGAAACAAGGTGCCGCGGTGGGCCAGTTCGACCCGTCCGGGCTTCGACCCAACCGCGCCCGTGAAGGCTCCTCTTTCATAGCCGAACAGTTCGCTTTCCAGCAGCGTCCCAGGAATCGCCGGACAGTTCACCTTCACGTACGGCCCGGTCTTCCAGGGAGATAGGGCATGGATGAGCCGCGCAATGATGTCTTTCCCGGTGCCGCTCTCGCCTGTAATCAGGACCGGAACGTTGGCGGCGGCCACTTTACCCAGCCGCGAACGCACCGCCTGCATGATCTCCGAATGGCCGAAAATGATATTGTCAGGGGGAACCTCGCCCAGCGACTGCTGCAGAGAACTGACCGAAAGTGTCGTCATAAGACTGAATCCCCCATTGCGGTGAGTGTTCATCCGCATGCACTAAAAGTGCATCCCAAGCACCAAACCGGGGAAGAGCGCGAAACGGCCCGGGAGACTTCTTTTAAGCGCTCAACTTATGAATAACTTGGAGTGATAATACGCCGGAAGTGGCAGAATCCGGCATGGCACCAACGTGCCATTATGAGACAGGCTGGGGAGTGGAAAAATAGTTCACACCGTAGAACCCGGCTTCCCCAAACGCGTTCCGGAAACAGCCGCAGCGTCGGTACTCAGGGGGCGGGCGAACTTCAGACCTAGAAGATGATAGTCGTCAAGGTGTGTAACCCACACCGTCTTCGCCTGCATGATCCGCGAAGACGCCCTCAATCCGTTGACGGGCCCGATTGGAGCGCTCGGAATCTCAAGCGAAACCAGTGCCGATTTCGGCAAAGAACGGCGAACTAACACCATCGCACCCCCAGCAGAGATGTTAATGGCCGTGGCAAACTCCAGGGAATCCCTGCCGCCTCCGTCACGACTACGGACAAACACTGGAATAGCGAGCTGCAACCGTGCCCACTTGCGCTCTTCCTTCTTTGATACGCTACGACGCACGTGTATAGTCCGCGATAAAGAGGTTGTTTACACCCCTAAGGCCGCATCTCAGGGGCCAAACTCGGAAGCGGAGTCGAGCCTGCCTGAAATCAAGCCAAACCTCGCTACTCACACGGGGATTACCAAATCAGACTTCAAGTCCCCACCTCATGCTGACTGATAGTCATACCAGAAAAGTGCAACGTTTTTCGCTCCAACGCCCTTAACGTGGGACGTTTCCAATTGACAGTGTGATGCACCTGACATAGGATCAACCTATCCCCAAGCTCTGACGGTAGTAGATTGGAGCTCCCTCCCCAATACTGAGCAGCTATTGGTTTTCCATGGCTTCGATACCCGAAAAAAGCCCAACTGTAGCTTCCGCCGGCGCTGTAACGAAGGACCGTCGGGTGTCGACCGCCCCGGGCCAGGCTTCCGCGCTCAGCTCGGCGGACGATGGGGCGGGTGAACTCGAACAATTGCGCGATCGTTTCCGCAAGACCACAAACGCTCTGGCCTCCGCCGCCCACGACCTCAAGACGCCCCTGGCGATCCTCAACGGCTACATCGAACTGCTGCAGAGCCAAAAACTCGGACCGCTCAACGACCGCCAGCGCGAAGTGATGGGCGACATGTTCTTGAGCGGACAACGCTTGCAGCAATTCATTCAGGATTTCCTGACTTTCAGTGTGCTCGAAACCGGCGAACTGCGCATGCAGTATATTGAAGACGACATGAACGCCTGCCTCTCTGAAGTTTGTCGGCTCTGGTCAGGCAGGTTTCAGGAGCGCGGTCTCGCCCTCTATTTCCTGGCCAATGACAAACTGACGCCCTTTCCATTCGATGCGCCCAAGATCCAGCGCGTGATTTCCAATCTTCTGGAGAATGCCTCCAAGTACACGCCTCAGGGCGGCACGGTCTGGCTGCACGCCGAACCCCATATGTGGGAGCGCCGCGGCGTCAGCAACTCCGCAGTCAATCGAGACCGGCGCCGTCAATCGACGAACGTGCCCAACGCGGTCAAAGTCAGTGTTGCCGATACCGGCCCGGGAATCCGGCCGGAGTTTCATCTCGAAATCTTCGATGATTTCTTTCGCCTGCCGGGCAGCGAATCGGCCGAGGGCATGGGCCTCGGACTCGCCATCGCCCGCCGCCTTCTGCAAGGCATGGGCGGCAAGATCTGGGTGGAAAGCGAACCGGGCGCGGGCTGCAAGTTTTCTTTTCTCATTCCCGTCAAACCCCTTGCGAGCAGTCCGCCACGAGGAACGAAATGAGCGAAGCCGCCAACATCCTGCTGGTGGATGACGAACCGGGAATGCTGCGCTATATCCGCACCCTGCTGGAAGTGGATGAGCACAAGGTTCAGACCGCCAGTACGGGCGAAGAAGCCGTCGAGCGCGTCCAGAAGGGACTGCAACCCGACCTGGTGTTGCTCGATCTGCTCATGCCCGGCATCGACGGGCTGCAGACTCTCGAACAACTCCGCCATCTCCGGCCCGGATTGAAAGTGGTCATGCTCTCCTGCGTGAATGACACACGCAAAGTAGTGCAAGCGATGCGCCTCGGCGCCATCGACTATCTGACCAAGCCGTTCCAGAAAGCCGAACTCGACGCGGTCATCGGACAATGCGTAGGCACGGCCAAGAATGAGAGCTACGCGGGCGACATTGAAGAACTTTGCGACGACGTGTTCTTCGTCGCGGCCAGCCCGGCGATGAAAAAGATTCGCTCGCAGGCCGCGCTGGTCGCCAACGTCGACATTCCGGTCCTCTTGCTCGGTGAAAGCGGCACGGGCAAGGAAGTGCTTGGCCGCCTGATCCACAAACTCTCGCCGCGCGCCCACCGCACCTTCCTCAAGGTGAACTGCGCGGCCGTGCCCGCCGACCTGCTCGAAAGCGAACTATTCGGCTACGAAGCCGGAGCCTTCACCGGCGCCACGCACCCCAAGCCCGGCAAGTTCGAACTGTGCAACAAAGGCACCATCCTGCTCGACGAAATCGGCGAAATGCCGCCCGGACTGCAGGCCAAGCTGCTGCATGTCCTCCAAGACCAGCAGTTCTCCCGCCTCGGCAGCCGCACCCTGGTCAAAGTCGACGTCCGCATCCTGGCCGCCACCAACATCAACATTCCCGAAGCGCTCGCCAACAAGCGTCTGCGCGAGGATCTCTATTACCGCCTGAACGCCTTCACCATGTCGCTGCCTCCGCTGCGCGAGCGCAAGGAAGAAATCCCGATCCTGCTGAAGCACTTCATGTCGCGCATGTCGGAATCCTACGCCCGTCCCCCGTTGCCGCTTTCGGCCGCGTTGATGGAGGCGTGCCTGCGCCATTCCTGGCCCGGCAACCTGCGCGAACTGAGCAACTTCATCAAGCGCTACCTGGTCCTCGGAGACGAAACGCTCGCCGCATCCGAGTTACAGCCCCGGCCCGATGGCGGTGGAGGACTGCACACCGATGTGGCCGGTAGAGCCGCAGGTGCTGAGTCGACCGGTGGCCTGAAATCGCTATCGCGCAATGCCAAAGATGAAGCGGAGGCGGAAGCCATCGCCCGTGCCTTGGAAGAGACGAACTGGAATCGCAAACAAGCCGCCGCGCTGCTGCAGATCAGCTACAAAGCGTTGCTCTACAAAATCCGCCAGTACGGCATCGCGCAAAGCCGCAGTACGCACCGCTTATCCGCCGGCGCATGAGAAAGCAAGCTGCGAGCTACGGGCTTCGAGCTAAGAGCTAAAAGCTAAGTGCTGTTTTTGGTGCGGATAAGAGGACTCGAACCTCCACGACCTTGCGATCACTAGGACCTGAACCTAGCGCGTCTGCCAGTTCCGCCATATCCGCACAAGAGAAAAATCGGCAGGCCCTATTTTGCAGGGACTACACTAATATCTACCGGCTGGCGTCTTACTGTCAAACCAACGCCACGTCGTAGCCTTGGCTGCGCGTCGCGACCTCCACGAGCGCCAAGTTGCCGAAGACCATGGCAAATGCCTCCGACAAAATCCCCGCGGAACTGGCGAAGGAACTTCGCGTCATGGCGCACGATCTCAGCAATGCGCTCGAAACCATCGTGCAAGCCACCTACCTGATCTCGCAAGCCGGCCCGCCCGACAACTCGCGCCGCTGGGTCGAACTGATCGATCAGGCTTCGCAGGAAGCGGTAAAAATCAATCAAAAGCTGCGCCAGGTCTTGCGCTCGCAAAGCTAGCGAGTTCCTCCAACTGTAGACGGGGGCTTGCCCCGTCTCGCTCTGCGGCAGGACACGCCTGCTAGCCCAGCTTCGCATCCATCGTAATCTTCGCGTTCAGCACCTTCGAGACCGGGCAGCCCGCTTTCGCATTCTGCGCTGCTGTGCTGAAGGCCTCCGCGCTCGCTCCCGGCACTTTCGCGACCACATCCAGATGCACGGCCGTGATGGTCCAGCCTCCCTCGATGTTCTCCATGGTAAGCGTGGCGGAGGTACTGATGCTCTCCGGCGTCAGCTTCGCGCCTCCCAGTTGCGCCGACAGCGCCATCGAAAAGCACGCCGCATGCGCCGCCGCAATCAGCTCTTCCGGATTCGTTCCCGGAGTGTTTTCAAACCGCGTCGTAAACGAATAGGGCGTATTCGAAAGCACGCCGCTGGTGGACGAAACCGTCCCTTTTCCGTCCTTAAGGCCGCCCTTCCACACTGCACTCGCTTTCCGTTGCATTCGAATCTCCTGATGTCAGAATTGAAACTAGGTCCCACCCCATTGTAAAAGCTCGACGAGAAATCGCGCGAGGGCCAACGGCTAGCTCAGTAAAAATCGGAGCAGCTCGAATAGAAGCCGCATGTCTTGCAGACAACTTTGCAGCGGTGTCCACTCAACTCGGTCGAGCAGTTGGGACAGATCGAGGAAACGTCCTTCTTTACATTCGCAGAAACCAGATTCGGAGCCAAGCGAGTCGCTGTCTCAACCGCCCTCGGCGCAGTCGAGAGCCCGGACGAACGCCTGGTCGAATCAGGGATCGAATTCAGCGTCGAACTCATCTCCGGTGTTGTAGCACACATCCAGTCGCGAGAAAACAGGAACGCACCCGATCAAGAAACCACAGACGACGCACAAGCCGGAGCCTATTCGTACCTCAACGCCTCCGCCGGCAAAATCCGCGCCGCTGACCACGACGGATAAATCGTGGCCACAAACGAAATCCCGACCGAAACCAGGGCCACGATCACCCCATCCATCAGACGCGGCGCGAACGGCACGTAGTCAATCGAATAGACCTCGGGCGAGAGCGAGATAAAATGATAATGTCCTCCCGCCCACGAGATCGCATATCCAACCACCAGCCCGATTGCCGTTCCAATCACGCCAATCAGCACGCCCTGCGCGATGAAGACGCGACGGATCTGCCTCTTCTTCGTCCCCAGCGACATGAGCACGGCAATGTCTTTCGTCTTCTCCATGACCATCATGATCAGCGAGATCAGAATGTTCAGCGCGGCCACGAACACGATCAGACCGATGGTGATGAAGGTCACCACGCGCTCCAGCCGCAGCGCGCGGAACAGAGGCTTGTTCTGTTCCATCCAACTGGTGGCCATGAAGCCGTGGCTTCCTGAAATAAGATCGGCGGCCTGTTCGAGCGAGCGCGCGACGTCGCCAGCGAGGTAGATATCGTCGAGCTTGAATTGGATGACCGAGATCACGTCGCCCAACCCAAACAACTCCTGCGCGTCGGAAAGCCGTATGAACGCCCAGGAAGAGTCGTAATCGAAAAAACCGGAGTTGAAGATTCCCGCGACGCGAAAGCGAATGTACTTCGGCACCATGCCAAACGGAGTAAGCTCGCCCTGCGGCGAGGTCACCAGCACCACCGACCCCACAGTCGCGCCAATCTCCTCCGCCATATCTTTGCCAAGGATGACCGGAGGCATAGTCGCGACGCGCTCTTGCACGCCGGCAAGGTCGTCGGGAGATTGGGCGTGTGTGGAGCGGGCGCCCTCGCCCGCTGGCGTTGTACTTGCATCTGACTTTGCTGTTGGACGTGTTTCTTCGACCCCGCCCGTCCCGGCCACAGGCTCTTCCTCTAGCGCCGCCGCCGATCCGAGCGTTACCGTTTGCAGCAGATCGCTGACGTTGCGCTCATATTGCGGCAGCATCCCCTTCAACACGGCCCCGCGCGCCCGCGGTCCACGCGAAATCAGCACTTGCTCGTAAATCGCCGGCGCCGCCGCCACCACGTGCGGCTGCTTCGATAACTTCTCCAGCAGCGGACGCCAATCGCGTATCCCGTCACTTTCCACCCGCAGCAAACTGATGTGCGCGGTCGATCCCAGCAGTCGCGCCTGCAAATCCTGCCGGAAGCCGTTATTGACGGCCAGAGCAACGATCAGCGAGGCCACTCCCGCCGCTACTCCCAGGATGGAGATGCCCGTGATAACGCCGATGAACGCCTGGCGGCGTTTGGCGCGAAGATACCGAGTTGCCACGAAGAGTTCGAAACGCATGGGAGCAGTTGTCAGCTTTCCGCTACAGCGGATTATAGCTGGCGACGCTACCCATACTCGCGACGATCATATAGGGACGGAGCTTGCGCCGTCCGCCGCTGCGGGAGAGACGCGGCAGGCCGCGTCTCTACAAGAGAGCAGTTCCGGCCCCTTAACCTGCTATTCTTCTTTCCGCATGTCTCCCATCCTGACCAGTGTGCTGCTGGGGCTGACCGCGGCGGGCGCTAACGTTTTCGGCGGCGCCATCATCGTCCAGAGGAATTGGGAGCGGTCCTACCTTCGCTACTTTGTTGCGCTCGGCGCAGGTTTCATGCTGGCTACCGCACTGGTCGAAATGGTGCCGGAGAGCATTAAGCTGCGGGGCCCGTATGCCGGATTTCTCATCCTGCTAGGATACCTGCTTGTCCATTTCTTCGAGCACACCGTCACCCCGCATTTCCACTTTGGCGAAGAAACCCACGCCGAGCAGTTCGTCCATGCTCACAAAAGCTACTCGGTTCTGATCGGATTGCTGATCCACACATTCTTCGATGGCATCGCCATCGCTTCTGGGTTTCTCGTTTCTCCCGCGCTCGGCTGGATTATTTTCGTAGCAGTTTTTCTGCACAAGATTCCGGAAGGATTCACCGTTTCATCGGTGATGCTCGCGAGTGGCCGGAGCCGCGCGTTTGCCTGGGGAGCGTCCATGGCGCTGGGGGCCGCAACCGTGGCTGGAGTGATGACGATGGCCGTCTTCCGCCACGAAGTAAGCTTCGGCCTTCCCCTGTCGGCGGGCGTTACGATCTACGTGGCCGCATCGGACCTGATCCCGGAAGTGAATAAGGAGCCCGGAGTGAAGATGGCGCTACTGGTGTTTGTCGGAGCGGCGTGTATGTTTTTGCTGGATCGGTTTTTCCACGTGCACTGATTCAGGCGTGTGGCTCGCCACACTCTCACGGTGTCAGGCGTAATTGCTCAATGGGATTCGCCACACAACAAACTCAAGCCGTAGGTCATCGGGATCGCAATCCTGGTCACGCCACGATATCGCTCGGCGCGCCGCAACGCCACCTCGCCTTGGCAAGACACCTTCTCCAGAAGTTGCTGATACTCCGGGAATCGCTGTTCGGTGCCAAATGCCTGCTGGCGCGTGCAGGCGAAGTCCGCCAGCGCGTCCGTGCTGCGCCGGACTTTGTCCTCCTCGGCTGCATGGAAAGCCCATTCTGAATCCGGCAGATGATCGAAGATCAGCACTTCGGGAGCGAGCTTCAATGCGTGTTGCAGGGCCTGCCCGGGGTCGTTCATCTCGTGCAGACAAAACTCGAAGTACACGACATCCCCGCGTAGCGAAGTTTCACAGAAGTCCGCATGGATAACTTCCACTCGATTTTGTAGCCCCTCGGCGATAACCCTTGCCTCCCACTGGCGAATAGCGGCGGGGTCCCTGTCAATGACAATCAGTTTCCTGGATTCGAGAACGAGATGGGTAAGCGGCCCGCCACCGGCTCCAACTCCAAGAACGTTTTTGCCGGAAAAACTGTAGAACTGCCTGATGTTCTGCGCCATTTGCTCGTAATCGGCGGCCATTATGGTACTCTCCCCCGTCGAGATCCGGGCGGTTCTAATTGAGGACTGCGAACCGACGACAATGTTACCCGCTGTGCCGAATATGCATCACATCCCCATCCTGCACGATGTAATCTTTCCCCTCTAATCGTAGCGTCCCTTTGGCGCGGGCGTTGGCTTCCGATCCCGCTTCCAGTAGCTGATCCCAGCGAATGGTTTCGGCGCGGATGAAGTGTTTCTCCAGATCGGAGTGAATCGCGCCGGCGCCGTTCTGGGCACGGGTATTCAGCGGGATCGTCCAGGCTCGGCATTCGTCTTCTCCGGCGGTGAAGAACGAAATCAGGCCCAGGAGGTGATAGCTCTTGCGGATCAGTCGCGAGAGTCCGCTTTCTGTTAATCCATAGCTGCCTAGAAATTCCGCCGCGTCTTCATCGCTCATCTCCGCCAGTTCCGCTTCCACTTTGCCGCAGATCGCGCTTGCTCCGGCATTCGGACGCGCGGCCACTTCGGTCAGATTGAATTTCGCAACCGCCGCTTCGAGATCCTTGCCGAGTTCCGTGCTCTCGCCGATATTGAGCACGTAGAGCATCGGCTTCTCGCTCAGAAACATGAAGCCGCGGATGCGCTTCTTGTCTTCGGGCGACATTGCCATTTCGCGCAGCGGCTTTTCGGCTTCGATCTGAGCTTTGGCCTTGATCAGGAGCTCGTTTTCTTTTTCGAGCTCCGGCGTCTTCATCTTCTTTAAGTCTTTTTCCAGCCGCTCCAAGCGCTTTTCGATCTGGCCCAGATCGCTCACCATGAGATCGAACTCCACATTCTTGATGTCGCGCAGGGGATCGATGGCGCCGACGTGCGGAATCGCATCGTTCTCAAACGCCCGCAGCACGTGAATGAGCGCATCCACCTGGCGCAAATGGCCAATATAGGCAGTCTCTTTTAGCGCGTCCTGACCGATCGCGCCGACGTCCACATACTCGACCGAAGCGTGCGTCAGCTTCTTCGGATGGTAGAGCTCGGCCAGTTTGTCGAGGCGTTCGTCGGGAACCTTGGCGACGCCGATGTGCGCTTCGCGCGGGTTCGCGAGCGCCTGCTCGGAAAGGTTCACCTTGGTCAGAATGCGAAATAGAGATGTCTTGCCGACCTGCGGCAGACCAATGATGCCAGTTTTCATGAAGTCAGCTCTCAGCTATCAGTTGAATCAAAAGCATAAATCATCGTGGGCGATCCGCATACGCGCGTTGAATGTATTCAGCGCTGCGGGCGTGCTACTCTCGGCACAATGGTATTCGACGGAACAACTGCCCGCGGCCAATTATTGTGCCGTCTTTTCTTTGGCCATCTTGCGGCAGCGCTGATCGCTTGCATTGCTTGTGGCGTCTGGTCTTTGGCGCAAACTCCGGCGCAGATTCACTTCCGCTTGCAGGCTCGCGCAGTAGTCAAAGGCCATCTGAAGTCCTTCTCAACCAGGAACAGCGAACGCGAGGCGTTGATCCGGAAATGGCTCGCCGAATCCGGATGCAAGAAGGCGAATCTCTCCGAGCAAGGGCTCGACCGCGAGCTGCCGCCGAACGTCATCTGCGTGTTGCCGGGCGAAACGCAGGAAGTCATCGTGGTCGGTGCGCATACGGATAAGGTCGAGAGCTTTGGCGACGGCGTGGTCGACAACTGGACTGGAGCGGCGTTGTTGCCCAGCCTGCTGTACAGCCTGAGCGCGCAGGCGCGCCATCACACGCTGATCTTCGTCGGATTCTCAGGCGAGGAGGAGGGACTGGTGGGATCGCGGTATTACGTGGACCATCTCACCAACGAACAACGCGCGCATCTCGAAGCCATGGTCAATTTCGACAGCTTAGGCCTCGGTCCTACTGAGGTGTGGGCTTCACACGCCGACAAAGCGCTGCTTGACGCGCTGGCCTCCGTGGCGGCGGCCAGTAAACTCCCTGTGACCACAATGAACGTGGACAACCTTGGCACCGCCGATTCCGAATCGTTCGCCCGCTACCAGATCCCGCGCATCACCCTGCACTCGGTGACCGAACAGACCTGGCCGATCCTGCATTCGCCGTTCGACAAGATGGCAGCGATCAAGATGAACGATTACTACGATAGCTATAAGCTGATCGCCGAATATCTGGCGTATCTCGATGACGTGTTGAAACCGCCGGTGGCGCCGAAGCCCCTGGCAAAGTGACGCAATAGTGACCGTCTTTTGTGACTTGTCATCCTGAGCGCAGCGAAGGATCTTCTTTCTTCTCATCCCACGAGACAGCACGTCCTTCGCTTTGCTCAGGATGGCAAAAGTGGGTTAGGTGTCCAGACTTCACCGGAACGCCTGCGCGATCGCGTACAGCGCCAACAACCCCAGCAGAAGCACCGCCTCCTCGAATTCTTCCGACCACACGTGCAGGCGGTTGAATTCCGTGCGCAGCGGACTGTCCAGAGGCACGGTGTCTATCACGCCCACTTCCGCGCGGAGGGCGTGCATCTTCGGAGAAATGGCGAACTGCGAGATGACTGTGAGTAGAAGCATGAGCACGATCAGAAGATTCCGAGCCGCCAGCGGCCGCGCGTTTCCCGCAGCCATCCGGCTGTAGAGCATGGACGCGATCAAAAAAACAATTCCGGAAACGATGGCCGCGTAGTGCAGTAAATCGAGCGAGCGGCCTACGACCGATCCCGCTATGTGGCGGGTGGGAAGAAGTCCGGGCGAAAAAGCCGTGGGTGCGAGTATGAAGGCCAGGAAGATCACTCCGCCCAGCCAGACCACGAGTGACAACAACATGAGGAACCGGAGAAATGACATGAGCGGAATTATAGTTGCGCGAGCGACAACTTTCATAAACTGTCCGCTATCAGGTTTTTCAACAAGTCCAAGCTCCCGCCGTAGTGTTTCGAAAGGCCATGCCAGTTATCCACAGCCCGAACCAGCGCCGTCACTTACTGCTGTGCGCGCAACTGTTTACCCTCATCTTTCCTCATTGTCCGGAGGGAATCCCAATGCAGCGTTCGTTGACAGCCGCCGACGTGGGTTTTGCTTCATTGCAGACGGCGCTATTTTGCGTGCAGTGTGAAATGCTCAGCGACAATAACACGCCGCAGTGCCTGGCCTGCGGCAGTGCGGCGGTGCTCAGTCTATCGCGTGTGCTCGGCGGCTCGCTGCGCGGGCAGCAGACCGCGCGTCTCATCGCCGATGCCGAACTGGACCTGCTGGTGCGCTCGCTGCTCTACACGGTTCCGCAAGTTGCGGAGGCCGGCCAGGATCAAGACGCGTATCGCATCGGCGAAAATCAGTTCGAGCTTCCCGCGGCGGCAACTTTCTCCACCCACCATCGCATGCGGCCTCGCCACCATGGACCCGTTCCTGCTCCTCATCCCCCGATCGACGCCGGAGAGTTGGATCTCGAGCCGGGCATCAGCATCATCGCGGAAAAGGCGCAGACTTTAACCGGCGCCACCGGGGCGGCTATCGCGCTGCGCAGCGGCAACGAAATTATTTGCCGGGCGCGCACCGGACGCACCGCCCCGGATATCGGGGTTCGCTTGCAAACCGATAGCGGACTCTCGGCGGAGTGCGTGCGCACGGGCGAAGTGCTGCTTTGCCATGACGCCGAGTCGAACCCGCGAGTGGATTGGACGACTTGCCGACGGATGGGCGTGCGGTCGATTCTGGTCGCTCCACTACGCCACTTCCGGCGGACGCTCGGAGTTTTCGAAGTGCTGTCGTCGGCGCCCCACGCGTTTGACAACAACGATGTAGCTACTATGCAGTTTCTCTCCGGAATGATGGTGGCTACGATCTCGCGGCTCTCGAGTTTGCAGCCGGCGCCGCCTGTGGCCTCGGGCGAGTAGGCGCGGGTCGGGGCCCAGCGCGCAACAGCCTGGATTTTCTCGGGTGTCCCGAGTACGCTAATAACTCGATATGACGGAGGCGACGAGGTTGTCAGCATCTTCGCTACGGCTTCAGCGATTCTCATTTCGTTTCGCCGAGCAGGTCCTCAATAGCAAGCTTTCTCTCAAAGAGGAAATTGAGCAAGTCCTTCTGGGAACCATCCCTGACATCGCCACATTGTCACGTCCAGTTTTTAACAAATTGCTTGAGGACCGCTTGATTGCGCAAGGATGGGCAAGCCAGCCAACTGTGTTCGACGATCCAGGCGATCCAGGCGCGAAGATGGATTTCCTCAAGGAGAGAATTGGTATCGAGGTCGGATTTGGTCACGCCTCGTTTATTGGTATCGACTTGCTTAAGTTTCAAGTTTCATCCTACTCGGCCCTCGACAAGATTGATGTCGGAGTTTATGTGGTGACCACTTCCAGGTTCCAGAAATTCATGAAGTCAGAGTGCGGGCAGAACTGGGAAGGTTCATTGACTTTTGAAAAGGTGAAGCGGTATTTACCGCACTTCAAGAGCGCGATCCAGGTGCCAATTAGCGTATTGGGCATCGATGTGTGATCCGCGGGCTAGCGACTAACCGCAGATCCCTCGCTTCGCTCGGGATGACAACTTAACTAGAGTATTTGTTGGAGTATTTCGTCCAGCTACTATACCGGTACTGCCACGCTCTCCACAATCTCGCGCAGCACTTGCTCGGCTTGCTCGGATTTTTTCAGCGTGGACGTGTAGAGCGAACTTACTACCACGCGGTGGGCGAAGACGGAGACGACCAGCGGCTTGAAATCTTCGGGCGTGCAGTAATCGCGGCCGTCGAGGAACGCCATGGCTTGCGCGGCGCGGTAAAGCATCTGCGAGCCTCGGGGAGAAACTCCGAGAGATAGATACTCCGACTCGCGCGTTTTACCGACGACGTTCAGCAGGTAAGTGATGAGCGATTCGTCCACGTG
>Ga0181523_10000370_pt1 | contig 50004 bp, 41 predicted proteins | sample PEATcosm2014_Bin_43_FD_119752 | JGI IMG/M metagenome (GOLD analysis project Ga0181523, IMG submission 119752) | Peatland microbial communities from MTU Mesocosm Facility, Houghton, MI, USA - PEATcosm2014_Bin05_30_metaG | ecosystem: Environmental > Terrestrial > Soil > Wetlands > Peat | place... | reverse complement strand
CGCGGCGGCTCCGCTCATGTTGAACTGGTTGTTCCGCGCGGTCACGGAAGAATTGCTGGAAATCCAATACATCATGCTGGCAAAGACGAGCAGACAGACAACCAAAAAACACATGATGATGATTAATGCGTAACCCCGGGTGTTCCGCCGCAGGAGTCCGGATGAAGTTTGCATAAACGTCCTTTGTGCTTTTAGTTCCACGTGCGGCGGAAGACCCGCGTGCGCAGTTGGTAATAATCGTAAGCGTTGAGCCCCACCCCGCCGATAAAAGCAATCGGATATTCCCATTGCGAAAATTGCATCGTCACCTGTATGAGCACACGATTATCGAGACTTTGATAATTCGTGATAACATTATTCTGCCAGTTCCTGGCATCGAAAACAATCTGGTTGGTGAGATACTTGGCCAGCGTGTAGATGTAATTGGTGGTGGTGCTATTGGTAACGTTAAATTGGACCAAGGCATTGGTTCCGGTGCTGGTGTTCAGATAGTAAACCGAGTACCAGGTCATGTTCGTGGTGGGATAAACTATCAGCGCGTTGCCCTGCTGCGGCAGCGTGTTTGTAATGAGCTGGAAGGAAGAGCTGCTGGAAGAGGTGCAGTTCCCGACGTAAACCGTTTTCGCCGACCGGATTTGGTTCCGGATTTGATTCAGCGCCTGGCGGCCTCCGGTGGTGGCCACCAGCTTGGTTGCCGCCAGCGTATAAATGCGCAACCCAAAAACTTGAACGGCAATCCATACGCCGGTGAAGATAAACAGGAAGACCCCAACCGTGATCACCATTTCCGCCAGTGTGAACCCACGCCCGTTTCTCCGGCGCGGCCGGTTTTGAATGATTTTGAAAAGTTTCATTGAAGTTGGTCGGGGGCGCGCAGGGTAACCATGGTATTGGTGTACAAATGACCGTTCAGCCGGAAGGTCCACACAACTTGCGAAACGAGTAGCTTCAGCGGCGGGTTGGTTGAAACCTGCGTGGCGGTTATGTAATTCGTGACGTTGATGAGGGCGCCACTGGTCGGAATGTCCAGTGTGTCAACCTGATTGGTTGAAAAAGCAGGCCCCAGCACGTCAGTGGTTCCTGACCCGCTGCCGGTGGAGTACTCCTCGGCATCCCACTGCGCCGAACGCAACTGCTCCATTCCCTGCGACGCATACGACATGGCCGCCAGCGACTGCGAACTCCATTCCGCTATCCGGTTGGCCTCCACATATCCGTAAATCATCCCGGCTGTAACCATGCCGAAGATGACGAAGGCAACCAGCACTTCTATCAACGTGAACGCCGCACGCGCGACACGCGATTTGCATCCTGCGGCTTTGCCAAGGTGGACCACCATAGATTCTTGCGTCAAACTTCTCGCTCGCTGGAATCATAAGATAGCAACCTGCATACCATTATGGTGAGTTGGAATTGCGGTCGGATTACCGGCAGGCAAACGGCCTCAGCGGGCTGCTGTCTTGAAAGTTGACAATTTTGTCCAAAACCCGCACCCGGTGCAAACAGCGACATCACCGTCAAAATGCAGCGGACTTCCGCGCCGGGACTTTGGCAAAATTCGCCTCCCGCAAATAAATCGGCTCCAATTTTTCGCCAGCGACAAAACCATCCCGCTCAACTGTGAGTCGGGCCAAAGCCGCTGCGCGCGGGAAAATTGTCCGGCCGCGGGGAACCCAGCGCGTCACTTCCGGGCCGGTTAAAATTTCCCGTGCCTCGGTCCGTGATTGAATTTCCCCCGCCGTCACGATTCGCAGCGGCCCGGTTGCGTTCCAGCCGTCCGCGGAAATTTCATACGTTGCCAGGTAAAATTCCTGCCTCTGCGCGTCCACCATCACGTTCACGCGGCCGAAAATCCTTTCCGCCTGCGCCTGGGTCGCCAGACAGTCCATGCTGCTCACACCGAGCAATTTTGCGCCGCGCGCCAGTTGCCAGCCCTGCGCGATTGAAAGCGCCGCGCGAACGCCCGTGTAAGAGCCGGGGCCGAGACCCACCGCCAGAATGTCAATCTGCTCACGCTCCAATTTTGCTTCGCGCAGCGCGGACTCAATCATGCTGAACACCTCCGTTGCGCCGGTTTGCCGGGACGAAGCCCCCTTTTTTTGATCGGGCCGAAGGCTGGTGCCGGTTTCAATCACTTCACCGAGCACATGGCCTGCTTGCGCAATTGCCACGCTCCGCTGCGGCGAGGAAAATTCAAGCGCCAAAATCGTCATAAATAATTTTCCGTTCCGTCTCGCCCGCAATTTCAATTTTCACGTTCACGAGCTTCCCCGGACCCGAGACGCCGGACGCCAGACCCGAAAGCCGATCCGCCCATTCAATCACCGCCACGCCATCGGACGACAAAAATTCCTCCAGACCGGCGGACAAGATCTGTTCGCGCGTTTCCAACCGGTATAAATCCAGATGGAACAAACGCAACCGCCCGCCACCGTATTCGTTCACCAGCGTGAACGTTGGCGAATGCACGCGTGCGGCGATGCCGAGTCCGCGCGCCACGCCTTTCACAAGCTGCGTTTTGCCTGCACCAAGTTCGCCGGACAGCGCGACAACCCAGCCGCGTTGCGCCGCGCGTCCGCAAGTCTCGCCGAGCGATTCCGTGTCCGCCGGGCTATGTGAAATGAACGTAGCCATGATCGTCAAGCGTGCGCGCGCCGTTTTTGTCGCGAATCGTGACGCCGCCGCCGGCGACAATTTTCCCGATGCAACTTAATCTCAATCCGTGAAATGTTTTCTTCCAGGCATCGAGCAGCTTCACCGCGTCGCCGCCCGCAACCGTGAACAGCAATTCAAAATCCTCGCCGTCGGTCAGCGCGGCGGCAAAAGCCGGTTTGGCCGGGGTACCTGTCCGCGCCTGCAACTTTGCCGCGCGGCTGATCGGCACCGCCGTCTTGAGCAGTTCCGCACCAACGTCACTTGCTTTTAAAATGTGCCGCAAATCGCCGGCCAATCCGTCGCTCAGATCAATCATCGCGTGGATGAGAAAATGTTCCGCGAGCCACCGCGCCTCGGCCAATCGCGGCTCGAATTCCAAATGTTTGCCCGCCGGCGAACCGCCCAAATCGCCGGTGACAAAAATCGCATCACCGACTTTTGCGCCGGAGCGAAGAATCTGTTTTCCACGTTTAACCGTGCCGAGCAGCGCAACGGAAATGAAAATGCGTTCCGGATTCGCCGTCGTTTCGCCGCCGACAATCGCCACGCCATATTTTTTCGCCAGCGCGCTCATGCCGTCGTAAATTTTGCCGATGAACTCCGGCTCGAAGCCTTTTGGCAGGCCGAGGGTCACCAGCGCGGCGGTCGGTGTGCCGGCCATGGCCGCGATGTCGCTCAGGCACCGGCCGAGCGCCTTGTGCCCGATTTTTTCCGGCGGCGTGTCTTTGGTGAAATGAATGCCTTCGACCACCGCGTCGGTTTTGAACAGCAGCAATTTGTCCGGTGCCCCAAAATCCAGCACGGCGCAATCATCGCCCGCGCCCGCCAGAACACTCTGGTTGGTCGGCAGCGATTTTGTCAGACGCGCGATCAGCTCGAACTCGTTCATTTTGCGAGACAAAGCACAATCAGGTTGGCAACGTTGAACAAACTGTGCGCCGTAATGGGCGCAAGCAGGTTGTCCGTTCGTTCGTAAAGCCAGGTCAACGCCAGCGCCAGCACAAACAACGGCACGAGTGCGGCAGCGTCCATGTGAATCAGGGCGAACAAAAAATTGACGCCGATCCACGCGAAACGCGGATAACCGAGCTGTTTGACGAAGGGATACAGCACACCCCGGAAAATAAATTCCTCGGCCACCGGCGCAATCACGACGGCAAACACGCCCAGGTAAACGCGTGTCCACCACGATTTCGCTCCCGCCATCAGCGTTACGGCGGTTTCTGCTTCGGGCGGGAAGCCGATTCTTTCCAGCACGAGCACCGAAGCCTGTTGCAGCCACCACGCAACGGGCAAAACCACGAGCACCGTCAGCAAGGCTGTGAGCAGCGCGCGCGGCAATCGCGGTTCGCGAAGGCCGAAAACCTCGCGCCAGCGGACTTGATGTTGCCGCAAAAAAAAATAAACCAGCACCCAGGTCGCACCTTGAAAACCCAGCGTGCCGAACAGCACCGTGCCAAAGCCGTCCGGTGATTTGAATGCCGTGAAACCGGCCTTTTGCAGCAGGCTGACCATCGTCACGCCGAGACAAAAGCAGACCAATTGCGCCGCGCAAAATTGAAATACGGCTTCACCACGCCAAGGTTTGGCGGATAACATGCCGCCAGCCTATCGCAGCGGCGCGGCAGAGACGATGCAAAAAGCACCAGGCATCAACCTCCAACCTCCAGTCCCGCAGGCGCGGGACCAGGTTGCGAACACCCCTCCGACGATTTTTGGATGTTTGAGCTTGAGATTTCTCTGGAGCTTGGGGCTTGGAATTTGGATGTTTTAGTCCGTCATGTCCACCGCACCCAAACACACGAACCGACTGGCGAAGCAAAAATCGCCCTATCTGCTCCAGCACGCGCACAACCCGGTGGACTGGTTCGCGTGGGGGGAGGAGGCGTTTGCGAAGGTGCGCGCCGAAAACAAACCGGTTTTCCTGAGCATCGGCTACTCGACCTGCCATTGGTGCCACGTCATGGAACGCGAATCGTTCGAGGACGAAAAGGTCGGCGCGTTTCTCAACGAACATTTTGTCAGCATCAAGGTGGACCGCGAGGAACGGCCGGACGTGGACAAAATTTACATGATGTTCATCCAGGCCACGACCGGGGGCGGCGGCTGGCCAATGAACGTTTTTCTCACGCCGGAATTAAAACCGTTTTTGGGCGGCACGTACTTTCCACCGGACAACCGTCAAGGCCGTCCGGGCTTTTTACAGGTGCTCCAGCAAGTCGCCGCGCTCTGGCGGGAACGCCGTGGTAATATTACCGCTTCCGCCGCCGAAATCCATGCGCGGCTCGAAGCCGCGACCATAAACGCACTCCCGGGCAATTTGATCCTGACGGCGGACGCTTTGCGCAACGCGGCGGCGATGTTCAAGTCCGCCTACGATCCGCGCCACGGCGGCTTTGGCGGCGCGCCGAAATTTCCGCAGCCCGGCATGCCGTCATTCTTGCTGCGCTGCGCAAAACGTTTTCACGACGACGAGGCCGCGCGCATGGTCTTGCACACGTGCGAACGCATGGCTGCCGGCGGCATTCACGACCAACTCGGCGGCGGCTTTGCGCGCTACTCCGTGGATGCCGAATGGCTCGTGCCGCATTTCGAGAAGATGCTCTACGACAACGCGCAGCTCGCGCAGCTTTATCTCGACGCGTTTCTCGTCAGCGGCGATACGCGCCACGCGGACACCGCGCGCGACATCCTTGATTACGTCCTGCGCGACATGACGCATCCGGATGGCGGTTTTTATTCCGCCGAAGACGCTGACAGCGAAGGACACGAAGGAAAATTTTATTGCTGGACGAAAGACGAGCTTTCGGAATTGCTCACCGTCGAGGAGTTCAACGTGGCGGTTCGCCATTTCGGCGTTACCGACCGGGGCAATTTTGTTGACCACAGTCATCCGCACCCGTTGCCGGGACAAAATGTTTTGAGTATGGTCGAGCCAAACGTGAGTGCGGAAGACCTGCCATTGCTCAAATCAGCAAAGAAAAAGATGTCCAACGCGCGAGCCAAACGCGTTCGCCCGCACCTCGACGACAAGATCCTGGCCTCCTGGAACGGCCTGATGCTCGGCGCATTTGCGCGGGCCTGCGCCGTTCTCGGCGAGAAAAAATACTGTTTGGCAGCGGAGAAAAATCTGAAGTTCATTCAGAAAAACTTGTGGCAGCCGACCCTCACCCCGCCCCGCTCCCATCGGATGGGAGAGGGTGGCCGAAGGCCGGGTGAGGGCACGTTATTTCACCGCTGGCGCGATGGCGAACGTGACAACGTCCAATTGCTCGAAGGCTATGCGTTCCTGCTGTCCGGCGTGATCGAACTTTACGAGGCGACGCTTGAGCCGGAGCACCTCAATTTCGCCAGCGAACTGGCCGAAGCAATGATCGTGAAGTTTTACGAGGCGGAGAATGGCGGTTTCTGGCAAAGCGCACCCGACGCGAAGGATTTGATTCTGCGGGTCAAGGACGAATACGACGGCGCGGAGCCATCGGGCAATTCCGTCGCTACGCTCGCGTTGCTGAAACTGGCCGCCATCACGGGTCGTGAAGATTTTAAAAAGCCGGCCGAGGCAACGCTGCGACTGTTTGCGCACCGCCTGCAAAATTATCCACAAGCCATGCCGTTCATGCTGCACGCGCTGGATTTCTGGCTGGAAGAACCGCGCCGGGTCGTCATCACCGGCGATGCAAATTCCGCCAAAGCGCGGGAACTGTTGCACGCCGCGCACTCGGTTTATCAGCCGAACAAAATTGTTTTGGGGAATGCCGGTGCCGTCGAGGACTTTGCGCGCAGTCTGCCCATGAAAAACGGCCCCGTGGTTTATCTCTGCACCGGCAAGGCGTGTCAACCGCCGACAAATGAAGCCGCGAAGGTTCGGGAATTGTTGCAATAAGCCGAACGAGCTCAGCCGTTTTGCTGTGGCCGTTCCTGCCGTTCGCCTCGTGGCTGGTGAATTTTGTGCAACGCCCGGCGCAACGATTCAATTTCCCGCTCGTCGGCGAGTTTCTGGCGCTCGGCCAGTTCGACAAGTTCGAGCACTTCCTCCATTTGATCGAGCGTTTGTTTGAGCGATTCGACAATCTGCGTCACTTCTTCAATCGCCTGACTGATGGCGGAAGAAGGGGTTTCGGTTTTTCGTTCGGGCAGGGCAGGCGCCTCGGCCGGCGGACCGGCCGGGGAAATCTGTTCCGTTCGTCGCGGACCGCGCCCACGGCCTCCACGATGCCCACGACGCCTGCCACCGCCGGGACCTCGTGGCGGCGCGGGAAGATTTGTTTCAGGCTGTTGCTTCTCCGGCATTTCCGGCGTGAGCATGACGCACCGCCGGACAAAAGCAAAGGTGAATTGTGATTACTTCTTCACAAACAGCGCAAGCGAGGCGGTGTAGCTGTGCAGAAAGCTCTTTTCGCCAACGGGGCCGATTTCGCCATTGCAGAAAAATCCAGCGAGGCTGAACGGGCCGAGTTGTTTTTGCACAAATTCCGCGTCATGATTCGGCTGGTGGAAAAGATGTTTTCCCCGGCCGTTGCAACAACAGAGGCAGCCACCGTAAATAGTCGTGCCGGCCAGCTTTTTCTTTGCGCGCCCGAGCAATTCGCTCATGTCCTCGGTCGCCGCCGCCGCGTCGCGCCGCTGAAACTGCATGGTCTGGCCTGTGCGCGGCAACGCGCCGACGGCCAGCACGCCGGAGCGCGGGTCGGCGCCGACGAGATTGCGCACCAGGAAATCGCCGCGGTGAAAATCCTCAAGGTATTCATTGACGACGAGGCCGATCAGCAGGTTGCCCTGTGCCTTGCGTTGCTCGTCGGGCGGAAGTTTCTGAAACGTTTCGGCGAGCACGGCATACGCCGGCCGGTTGCCGATGTGATGAATCAAATTGCGTTCCACACCCGTGAGCGTCCACGTCTCGCCGATGGGTGTGCAGCCTTGTGAGATGACGCCGGTCAACGCCACGTCGCCGCCGACCGAAACCGCCACCCCGCCGTCCTCGAACACCTCACCGTCCAGGTAAACCTGCGTGAGCGGTTCTGGAACCGCGCCGCTGGCCAGACCGCCATAAAGCGGCAGGGGCGCGTAGGCCCCATTCCACGAACGAATCCAACCCTCCACATCGAGATGAAACGGATCAATGAACGCGAGCCAGCCGTTCGTGTGCGAAGGTTCGACGCCGGTTTCCAAACGCCAATATACCGGGCCGTTTGCTTCTTCCAGCTGCGCCTGCGTGAAACGGAAGCCTTTCAGTTCCGCGCCGGGCAGCGAGTAAAGCGCGAGCACAAGTCCGGGCGCGTTTTCAATTTCCTGCGAACCAACGATCAGCCCGTTGCTCGAACAGCCCGCCAGCAACGGAATCCGGGCGTGTACGCGCAGAATTTCCAGCGTCTGCCTGGCGTGCGGGAAAAATTTCGGCGACATGAACACCAGGCCGAACGAGACCTGCGGCGCGAGGAGTTGCCGGCGCAGGTCTTCCGCCCACTGCCGCAGCCCGGCTTCATCGAATCCGCCCGGCCAATGGGCCACGATGGAGAATTCAGTGTTCACACCTTCAGATTAACGCCGATGCGCGCAATTGCAAATGCTCCGTGCCCCGGAGAAACGGATTTTGTCCGGCGGACTTTTGGCGTTATGCTGTTCCGCACATGGCCGTGACACCCACAGTGGATACCGTGCGGAGCAGACAAGACGCAGCCTGCCCGTCGGGCCTGCCTGAATTGCTGGCGCCCGCCGGCGATTGGGACTGCGCCCGCGCCGCCGTCGAAAACGGTGCCGACGCGATTTATTTCGGCCTCGAACGGTTCAATGCCCGGATGCGGGCGCGCAATTTCACGGAGGCGGATTTGCCGAGGCTGATGGAATTTCTGCACCGGCGCGGCGTGCGCGGTTACTTGACACTGAACACGCTGGTGTTTGAAAACGAACTGGACGACGCGGAAAAATATCTGCGCGCGATGATTGCCGCGGGTGTGGACGCGGTGATTGTGCAGGACGTCGGCATCTGCCGGCTCATCCGCCAACTTTCGCCGGATTTTCCCATCCACGCTTCGACGCAGATGACCATCACCAGCGCCGGCGGCGTCGAATTTGCCCGCAACCTCGGCTGCAATCTGGTCGTGCTGGCGCGCGAGTGCAGCATCAAAGAGATTGAGGCCATCAAACGGTATCTGGTGAATGCCGAATGCCGAATGCCGAATGGGATGGCGCCTGATTCGGCTTTGCCATCCGACATTCGTCATTCGTCTTTTCCATTGGAAGTTTTCGTTCACGGCGCGTTGTGCGTGGCTTACTCCGGCCAGTGCCTCACCAGCGAGGCACTGGGCGGACGCTCGGCGAATCGTGGCGAATGCGCCCAAGCCTGCCGGATGCCCTATGATTTGATCTGCGACGGCAAACAAATTCCACTCGGCGACAGAAAATATTTGTTAAGCCCGCAGGATTTGGCCGGGCTGGAAATACTGCCGGATTTAGTTCGCGCCGGTGTGGCGTCACTGAAAATCGAAGGCCGGCTCAAGACGCCGGAATATGTCGCCAATATCACGCGGATTTACCGACAGGCATTGAACAGCTTGGGTGACAGGTGGCAAGTGACAAGTGACAAGAAGGAACCCGTGTCCGACGTGGCTTCATGTCACCTGTCACCTGTCACTTGTCACGATCGTTACGACATGGAGATGGCGTTTTCGCGCGGGCTTTACACCGGATGGTTCGGCGGCGTGAACAATCAAGCACTCGTGCACGGCCGGTTCGGGAAAAAGCGCGGCGTTTATCTCGGCGAAGTCGCAGAAGTTTTGCGCGACGCGATCGTGGTGAAACTCGAAGGCCCGCTCAAGCCCGGTGACGGCGTGGTTTTTGACGCCGGCAACCCGGAGGAAAAAGAAGAAGGCGGACGGGTTTATGAAGTGCGGAGTGCGCAATCCGGAGTGCGGAATTCAAAATGTGTCGAACTTCGTTTCGGCCGCGGCGACATTGATTTTTCGCGCATCCATATCGGCGACAAGTTGTGGAAAACGGATGACCCGGAATTAAATCGCCGCCTGCGCCGGAGTTTTGACGGTGACACGCCCAAATTCCAACGCCCGATTGAGATGGAAGTCCACGGCGTCGCCGGCGGCCCGCTCACGCTCATTGCGCGCGATGAATTCGGCCACGTCGTTCAACTTGATTCGGCCAGGCCGCTGGCCAGCGCCGAAAAGCGGCCGCTGACGACTGAACGTTTGCGCACGCAACTGGGCAGACTGGGCGGAACGCCGTTCGAGCTGGGTGAACTGAAGAATCATTTGAGGGGCGAAGCTTTATTGCCCGTCAGCGAACTGAACCGCCTGCGCCGTGAAGCCGTGGCGGACCTGGAAAAATTGCGTGCCCAACCAAAGCGATGGACGCTGCTTTCGGGTCTTGGCTCTGGCGTCTTGGCTTTGGAGAAGAGCGCGCTTTTGTCCACCCCAGAACCCGGAACCCAGACACCAGACCCAACGCTCAACGTTCTCGTCCGCACCTTCGCACAGCTCGAAGTGGCGCTGAAATGCGGTGTGGAGACGGTTTACTGCGAGTTTGAAGACCCGAAAAAATATCGCGAGGCGGTGGAGCGAGCACGTGACGCGTGGCGCGTGACGAGTGACGCGAACCGCACCGGCAATTTCCCGTCACCCGTCACCCGTCACCCGCCACAGATTTTCGTCGCTCCTCCGCGCATTTTCAAGACTGGCGAGGAATGGATTTTGCAACAGGTCCGCTCCTGTAACGCCGACGGATACCTCGTCCGCAACTACGATCATTTGAGATTTTTCGCAAACGACCGGCGGCGGGGTGATTATTCTTTGAACGTGGCCAACCGGCTGGCGGCGGATTATTTCAAAAACCGTTTTGAATTGGAACGCCTCACACCGTCGTACGATTTGAATTTTCAGCAACTTGAAGCGTTGTTGCGCGCCACGCCGCCGGAATGGTTTGAGGTGACGATTCATCAGCACATGCCGATGTTTCACATGGAGCACTGCGTGTTTTGCGCTTTTCTGTCCAGCGGCACGGATTACACCAACTGTGGCCGGCCCTGCGACCGGCATGACGTAAAGTTGCGCGATCGCGTGGGCGCCGAACACGGATTGAAGGCGGACGCCGGCTGCCGCAACACGGTGTTCAACGCCCTGCCGCAGACCGGGGCGGAATACGTGGCGAAGATGATCGAACTGGGCGTGCGGCATTTCCGCGTCGAATTTTTGGACGAGCCGGCGGAGACCGTCGAGCGAACCATCACCCGCTACCGGAAGCTTTTGCGCGGCGAAATCAGCGGAACACAACTGTGGCGCGAGTTGAAGCTGATGAACCAGCTTGGCGTCACCCGCGGGCAGATCGGAAAATTGTAGCGTTCTGCCTGTGGCCGAATCAATTCGGGCCAGGGGCTCGATACGACATCGCTTTTACTTCAGCCACGGCGCGATTTTCTCGCCCGACCAGATTTCTTTGACGGACTGGCGTTCGCGCGCGACGGCGGCACGACGGCCGTTCACCAGGATTTCAGCAGCCAATGGGCGCGCATTGTAATTCGACGCCATGGCAAAGCCGTAAGCGCCCGCGCTCATCAGCGCAATGTGCTCGCCCTCGGTGAATTTCGGCAGGGAACGGTCCTTGCAAAAATAGTCGCCGGATTCGCAGACGCCACCCACGACATCGGCACTCATCGTCGCCCCACCCCGGCGGACGAGCGGCACGATTTCATGATACGCCTCGTAAAACGCCGGGCGGATCAAATCGTTCATCGCCGCGTCCACGATGACAAAATTTTTTCTGCCCGTGCGTTTCACGTATTCGACGCGCGTGACGAGAACCCCCGCGTTGCCGGAAATAAACCGCCCCGGCTCCATCAGGATTTTCAGGCCGAGCGGTTTCAGCCACGGCACGAGACGCGCGGCGTATTTTTCCGGCGTGAGGATGTTTTGGGCCGCCGTCGTTTTCCACCAGCCGGGTGAACCGCTCGCCAGCGCATGCTGGTAAACGATGCCCAGGCCGCCGCCGATGCTGAAAAACTCCAGCGCGTGTTTCGCCTGCAAGAGCCGCGCCAGCGGCAGCACCTTGCGCACGGCCTTTTCAAACGGGCCGGTCTCCGTGATTTGCGAGCCGATGTGCATTTGCAATCCGCGCAGCCGCAAATTTTTCAATTTTGCCGCCCGGGCATAAACGCCTTCAATCAGCTCGAACGCGATGCCGAACTTGTCCTCGTAGGTTCCGGTGGTGATTTTCGCGTGCGTCTCCGCGGCCACATCGGGATTCACACGCACGGCCACCGGCGCGATTTTTTTCAAGCGCGCGGCAATGCGGTTGATGCGCTGCAATTCCGGCTCGCTCTCGGCGTTGAAGGAATAAACCTTCCGTTTCAACGCGAATTCGATCTCGGCCTCGGTCTTGCCCGCGCCGGCGAAAACGCAGTGGCGCGGGTCGCCGCCTGCCGCCATCACACGCCGCAATTCACCGTCGCTGACGATGTCGAACCAACTGCCAAGGTTCGCCAGCGTCCGCAGCACGGAAAGATTCGAATTCGATTTGACGGCGAAACAAATCTGGTGCTCCACCGGCGACATCGCAGCGTCGAGATTTTGGTAATGATCCGCCAGCGTGGCCTGCGAATAAACATAAAGCGGCGTGCCGAATTTTTTCGCCAGTGTTTCAAGGGCGACGCCTTCGCAATAAAGTTTGTTCCCGACGTAATGAAAACGATGCATCGTTGAGAGTTTAAGGTACGGACTCCAAAGTTCAAGGTTGGGATTTCACCCAGCGCTAAATCCCCGCCGGCATGGTCGGCGCGGTTTATTTGCCGAAAGACGAAACTCGAGGCGCGGTATCCGCCGGCGCCTTGAATGCTGCCGCGGGCGCTGCAGGTCTCGCCGCCACCACGGAGTTTCTGCCGGCGCGGCCGGGATAGACTCCATCTTCTTTGTTTCCGAGAATTCCCTGGTAAAGCGCTTCCACAAACGACGGCGCTTCGGCCACAGCTTTCAGCGTCTGGTTTATTCCGACGATCAATTCTTCCGTCCATTCCTTCGCCCGGGCGCTCGGCGCAATTTCCGTCTGGCCAAAAAAGCGGAAGGCCTCTTCGATTGACCGCAAGGAACCCACGCGGCCGGCAGAAGTAATCGGCCCGCGCGAAAACGCTTCGTCGGTCGAGGCCGTCGTGACGGCGTCGAGACCGAGCGTGGCGCAGAGCGCGACGTGCAGTGAGGTGGTGGTCGCCGACTGCTCCTTTTCCTCGGTGTGCGTCATGAAACCGATGGGCTCGCCGGGCCAGATCGGGAAATCGGCGAGAGTTTGCAGCGCGCGAATTTTGGCGAAATTGTAGTCCACGTAGTTCTGCTCCATCAACTCGTTCACCATGATGTAAGGCCCATGGCAGAGCAGTGGTTTCAAAATCGGTTGCGCCCCGAGCCGGCGCCCTAGCTGGGCCATGATGAGCATTCCCGCAAATGCCTTGTGTGGCGGCACGCCGGCGAGTTCTTCGTTCGTCGGAATGTCGAACGGCATTTTGTAACGCGCCGCGATGCGGATGGCATCCACGCCGTCCACCGTAAGCCGCGCGGGATCGGTCCCGCCGCAAATCGAGCCATAGACGATATTGATCTTCGTCAAGTCCGCGCCGAGGAAGCCGGCGAGCACGGCAATCTCCGGCGTGTTCAATCCGCGATGCGCGCGGACCGTCCACAGCGTCGCGTCGTCGAGCGAGCGTTTTATCAGCGAGAGATTCGCGTAGGTGACGGGCGTGCCGTCCTCGGCGTTGGTGAGGAAGCCGTCCAGCAAGCCCTCGGTTCGCGCGCCCCAGGCTGGATCAAAGTGCAGCACACCGTCCGCGCCCCAGCTCTCGGCGACTTTGATGTGCATGCCGTCCATCATCGGACAGCCGGTGCCGTATTGGATGAACACAAGCGGTTTTTTCCGGCCATGCTGGAGAAATCGCGGGTGGAAATTTTTCCTGGCGATGTCAATGCGGTGATTGTAAGCGTCCACTTCCTGCTGCGTGATTTGACGAACGCTGGGCGGACAGATGTTCTTTTGAAAAAAATCCACCACCGCTGCATCGCACTGGCCGAGATAGTCGCGCGTGAACGGCAGGGCGGTGTAGCTTTCCACCGAGCCTTTGACGTCCTGCAACTGCGACTCGGTGATGTGCGCGCGGACGACGCCGGGCGAAGTCTTGTTTGCCGTCCATTCCAGAATGCCGTCCACGATTTGATCGAGATATTTCAACGTGGTCGGGTCTTTGACGGCGTTGTCATGCGGAAACGGAAACTCCGGCTTATGCTTCACCGGATGCGTAATGTGGCGCGCCAGTTCGGGGTTGCGTTCGATGAGCGCGTGGATTTCCTCGATGGTCGTGTGCGGTCCGTAACCGGCTTCGAAGCCGAGGCTCTGCGCGAGTTCGTGGGTGACCGCCATGCCGCCGATGGCGACGCGGACTTTTCCGAAAACACCTTGCACGGTCAGGACGTGGCGCACGCGACGGAAAAGCTGCTCCACTCCGTAACCGACCGTGCGGCCAACGAAGATCATGTCCACTTTTTCCTTGAGCGCGGCCTCGCCGATTTCCTCCACGGTGATGTCGGGCGGGAGCAGAACACATTGATAACCCAGAGCTTCGAGCTTGCGCTTGATGAGCTTCAGTCCGGCATCATGCACCGGGTCGAGTGGGGCGAGGAGAATTTTCATAATTCAAATCGCCCTCGTCGTCGTCCTCGTTCTCGTAATCGAAAATGAGAAATTCGAGGACGAGGACGAGAAGGAGGACGAGGAGGAAAAATTTGTTTTCATTCTTTCAGCCAGGTGTAGCTGTCGCCGGGTTTGTTCATGTGAGCGCGCACGCGGAAATGCGCGCCCGGTCCGTTGAAATCCAGCGACACGATGACGAACCGCGCCAGGCCGAGCGACTGCATGAGCTTGCCGATGAGTTCCTTCGCCTCCTTCTCGCTTTCGCAAAGCACGAAGCTCTCGATGTCCATCGCATCCACGATCATGTCACGGGCCGTTGCCATAGATTGAACTCAAATGATTCCCGCATATTTGCAGGTGATGTTCATCAAGCCGACCATCGCCTTCACTATCAACCGGGTTTCCTTTTCGAGCAAGTTGCCGTCCGCATCGAGCGTGCCCAGGCCGAGCGAGATGAAAATGTTCGCGTCGTAGGCAATCGTCGGGATGATGCCCATCTGCGCCATGCCCGCCTGGAAAATATTGGTCCCGGCATACATGTCCTCGATGCTGAAAATCGGGATGCCCGGCTGGCTGTCTTTCCATGTGTTCTCGTAGTTGATTTCCACCGCCAGCGAATTGACGCTCTTGCTGATGATGAGGTCCTTGTGAAACTGTCTTGGCAAGCCTCTGAATTCGTCTTTCACAATCGTGAGCAGCTTGTCCAGCGGCCGGGTCATGACTTGCGGTTTGTCGCGCAAAATTTTCAGCGCGGCGATCAGGCCGACGAGCGCTTCCTTGCCGGGATCATTCGTAACGTAAGCAGCCTTGCCGTAGGAAAAGCCGGTGCCGGAGCGATCCGAATGATAACCCAGCGCGCGGCGAATGGGGACCATCACGTCCTCGCGTCCGATGATCAACCCGACCGTCGGCGCACCCGACGATTTATCCATCGAATACGCCATAACGTCCGCGCCAATCTTTCGCGGGTCGGCGCCGATGAACGGTGTGCCCCACGCGTTGTCCACGATGTAAGGCACGCCGTAATCCTGCGCCAATTTCGCGAGGCCGGTTTGCAGAACGGGAACGCCGCTCGCGTCCTGCGCGCCGTAACCGTAGCCGACCGTGTCGTAACCGAGCGAGGAAAACGCGGTGACGAAGGCCGCGTGACGGGCGGCAGTTTTTTCAATGCGGGTCAGAGTCTTCTTCGCGTCGTAATTCGCCAACAGAACAGCCGGATGTTGTTTGATGCCATGAATTTCGTAACGCGCGCCCTCCATCGGAACGAAAACCGCGTCCGTGTTGTCCAGCCGTTTGCCGGCAAAGCCCAGTTCGCCCGCCGTGACGCCGCGGTCGGCGAACAAATCCTTGTAGCGTGGCGGAAACGGCCGGCCATAGCCGCCGTGGTGATGCAGGTGCCGCTCGAACGGCGCAATGTACCGTGCGCGATAATTGTCGCCGCGCCCCTGCATCGGCGGACTCGCAAGGCAATCCAAGCTCACCCACAGCGCCGCTTCGCAGGTATTGGTCGGCGCGGCGTCGAAACCGTCACCGTAAACGTCTTTCACGATCTCGCGGATTTCTTCAACCAGGAATTTGTTCTCGATGACCCTGCGCGAGGCGTCTTCAATGGCCTTGCTCACTTCGCGCGTCAGCAGCGCGTGGCAGCTCGACACCGCGCCGGTCAAACCGATCCGGCCCTTCATTTCTGGCGTGATGCCGATTTCATCCGCCAGTTTTTTGGCCTCGGCGTAAATGGCCGGGATGTTCTTGTGCAGTTCCTTGTAGATTTGAAAACGGTATTTCGAGGACATGATCTTTATTTTCGATTGTTGTGGTTGAGATTCATTCATTCAACGCCTGAACGCAAGCGGCTTGAATGTTTGCGGCGTCCATTTTGTACTCCTTGTAAAGATCGCCTACGGTGCCGGACTGGCCGAAACCGACGACGCCGAGCGGAAAGGTCGGCGCCCGCAACGCCGCGCCGATCCACGCCAGGCTGTGTGGGTGACCGTCCACCACCGTCACCACGGGAACGTGGCGTTCAGCGGCAGGGACGAGTTCTTCCAGCAAATGACCGTGCTTCTTCTTGCCAGACATCGCAAGGTGCAAGGAATTTTGAAATTCACGATAAAGCGGCCCGGCTCCCGTGACGTTGAAAACATTCGCGAACACCCCGTTGTCCTTGAGTTGGCAACTGGCCGCGATGGCTTCCGGGACCATGGCCCCGACGGCGAAAACGTGAACCACATTTTTTCCGGGTTGGTAGCCGGCTTCGCCACCGCGGTCAACGAGCCGGTACGCGCCGCGAATCACCCGTTCACGCAAGCGCTCACGTTCGCCAACATCCGACGGCACGGACAGAAGCGATTGATCCACAGGCTTGCTCGTCAACCGTAAATAAGTGGAACGGTTTCGTATGCGGATGTTTTCCAGACCGGCCATGAGGATCCATTCGAGTTCCTGGCCGAAGCACGGCTCGTAAGCGGAAATTCCCGGCAGTTCGATGCCGATCGAGCCGGTGATCGTGGACTGATGCGCACCGCCCTCCGGGGCGAGCGTGACGCCCGAAGGCGTGCCTACGACGATGAATTTCGACCCCGAATAGAGCCCGTAATGAAACGCATCCAGGCCGCGCGGAACAAAGCAATCGTAGAGCGTCCCAATCGGAAAAAGCAAATTGCCATTAATTTCATGCGAGAGACCAAGCTGGCCGAGCGCCATGAAAAGATTGATTTCAGAAATGCCCAGTTCGATATGGTGGCCCGTGGCGGTTTCCTTCCACGTCAGGATGCCTTGCTCGGCTTCCTCGGGGAGAAACTCCTTTTCCGACCGGCTCCAGACCTCCATCGTGTTGATCCAGCCGCCGAGGCTGGTGGAACTGGCGACGTCGGGGCTGACGGTCACAACGCGTTTTGCAAGCTCCGGCAATTCACGCGCAATCGCAGTCAGAATCCTCCCAAAAATCTGCTGCGTCGAAAGATTTCCGGAATGGCTGCCACCGAGGCTGGTTGGGATGACCAGCCTTGCAGCCGTGTTCTTCGGCTGTGCCGCTGGCTGGAGCCGGCGGCGGACTTGTGCGCAAAGTCTGCCGGATTCGCTGCCGGCCGGAAAACCTTCCCACACCTCATCGTCGGCGATTTTCAATTTGATCCGGAGTTCCTCCATTTGCCCGGCGGTGAGCAGCAGTGAATGATTTTGCGGGTGGCCGACCGACGGCAGCATCCAGCCTTTCAGGGTGTAGGCGAAAATGACCGTCGGTCCCGGGCGGCAATCGGCTTTGGCAAATGCGTCGCGCAGTTCGGCGAAGTCGTGTCCACCGAGATTGCGAAACAACTCCTGCAATTCCGGATCGCTCCACTGGCCAAGCAAAGCGGACATTTCCTTAGGATAGCGACTCATGCGCGGCAGCCATTCCCGGAGGCGTTCCGGCGACAAGCGGAGCAGCCGCTGATACGCTTCATTGCTCAAATCGTCAATGCACTCGCGCAACAGTTCGCCCTGCGGCAGTTGAAATGCCGCCTGTAGTTGTTTGCCATACTTTGCCTCGACGACGTGCCAGTCGTTCGCCTTGAACATTTCGCGCCAGCAATGGACGCGGATGCCGGGAATCACGCGGTCGAGACTCTGGCGGTTGATGTCCACAACCCAGAGAACATTTTTCAAATCCATCAACGCCGGTTCGGCGATGGCTTCCCATACCGCACCCTCGTCAAGTTCCGCGTCGCCGACCAGGCTGACGTAACGCCGGTCGCGACAACCTTCGGCGCCGAAGTGCATCCGCACGTATTCCTCGGTCATCGCTGCAAAATTTGCCGCGCTGGCGCCGAGCCCCATCGAGCCGGTCGAGAGATGCACCCCGTCCGGGTCTTTCGTGCGGCTGGGATAAGACTGCAAACCTTTGAAGGCGCGCAACGCCTTGAGATATCGCGGTTCCAGATTGCCGAGCAAAAACTGTATGGCGTGATAAACCGGCGAGGCGTGCGGTTTGATGGCGATCTTGTCATCGGCGCGCAGGTATTCAAAAAAGAGATACGTGAGTATGGTCACGACCGAGGCGCTCGAAGTCATGTGGCCGCCGACCTTCACACCGTCGGTTCCGGTGCGAGTCTTGTTCGCGTGATAAACCATATGGACCGCGAGCCACAACGCGCGGTTCTGAATCTGCGCAAGCGCTTTGTCACGAACGGCCAGAGGCGTGTTTGATACTTTGTTCATCGACGCTTCGAATAAAGGTTTGAATCAGGCCTGTTGCCGGAATGGTTATTTTCTGACAAACTTGATTTTGCTGCCGATGGAAATTTTCAACTGCGGCCCGGTTCGACGCTGCTTCACGCCGATGATGACGTTGAGGTGATTCGGCTCGTGCGTTTCATCATACCCGATGATTTCGCCGACGGGTTGATCATCCACGAGCAGCGTTTCGCCTACAATGATGCAGCCGCCACGACTCACTTCAAAAAATGCCAGATAGGCAATCTGATTCACCGTGCCGCCCGGTTTTTTCCCGGTTTCGTCCGTGGCAATCAACTCGTGGATGGAATTTTTTTGCAGCGCGCGCGAGTAAGTGGAAATCAATTTCAGCCCGCGCGATTCATGCATCGAGTCCAGCACTGTGACCGCCTCGCCTTCGACCGGCCGGTTCGCAGCGTAAGTTGCCAGCGTCACAAACCGGGTCGTTTCAATCTTTATTTTTGTTTGCGGCAGGGTCATGGCTGGAAACCAGAATTGACCGTCCAGCCGCGCATCGCCACCCGGCGGCGCGAGCCGTGCGCTTTCCCTTTGCTTGCTCGTGGACGAGGAAAATGACGCTTTTCGTCTGAAACATTTTCAACCTCGACCCGGCCACTATGCAATCGCCGGCAAATCCCGGCAAGCCGAAAAGAACTGTTGCGGTTTGAGGGCGGCATCCCCTCGCGCTCCCGGGCCGGAAAAGGACGCGGTTATGGTTCGGCCAGAATTTTGGCGCGCTGGGTGTGATACTGTTCGGGCGTGATTTGGTCGGCCCTGTAGCTATCAAGCAACCCTTGAAGTTGTGCTTGCTTGGCGGCAGAAATTGGCAGCGGCGGTGCTTGAATCGGCTTCAGCCCCAGTTCTTTTCCCGGATAATTTCCGTTGAACTGGTTCACCCTCGACACCACTTCCGGCTTGACTGCGGGCGGAGCCGGCTTTACCGGGCTGATGGCAACGGGCTGGGTTTGCGGCGCGGAGGGCGTTGCAGGAGCAACCGCCGGAACTGCCGAATTTTGTTGATTCAGTTCGGACATTTTTTGTTCCAACGCGGCCCGCGCCCTGGCTTGAGCGTCAGCGTCGGAAGTCGCCGGCGTTGTTTGAACCGCTTCCGTGCTTGGCAGGGGCTTCGTTTCGGGAGCCCGGACAGCCGGTCGCGCGTGGACCGCAGGGTGCGGAACCACGACCATGTTTGTCGGCTGGCCTGGCTTTTCCTGCATGGCGCCGGAAGGAATGACCACAATTGGCGGCGGGGCGGGCTGGGCCGGTTGCGCTTCCAGCGCGTTCATTTTTTCCATCAATGCCGCGCGCGCGGCGGCTTGCGCCGGAGTGTCTTCAGCCCGGACGGTGATGAAACTCACACAAACGGCTGCCGCGCAAACCGCAGGAAATGACTTGGAAATTTGCATAACACTTTCTTACGCCAAATTTCCGCCGGATGCAACAGCTTTTCCTGTCGGGGGAAGCAGATTCCGCCACGCCTTCGGGAACGGACAAGCCAGGATCGAGCGTGCCACAATCCAGCGTATTTCGTCGTGGGAAACTTTGACGCGCTGGTGCAATTCAATCACGTTCGCCTCGCGCAGCTTTTCAAGAGTCCGCACGCCAATTAAAATCGGCCACGCGCATGCCAGCCGCACGCGAAATTGGCCGAACGGCAACGTGTTCGTGTAAGTCCAGCCCGCTGTCAGGTGCGCTTCGGCCTTGTCGAGATACTCGTGAAACAATGGAAGAAAGCGCCTCTCGTTCGCCGGCGACAGAAGGGTTTCCGGCAACAATTTCGCCGCCTCCAGCTTTTCGGTTGGCAGGTAACAGCGGCCTTTGTGCAAATCCGCCGGCAGATCGCGCAAGATGTTCACGAGTTGCAATCCCTTTCCAAACCGGACGCCGTCCGCGATCAGTTGCCCCTCGTCCAGCCGCGCGTTCGGAAATCCCGCAATGCGGGACGCGAGCAACTTCTTCGTCCAGAACTCGCCCACGCAGCCGGCGACGCGATACGTGTAATCATCCAGTTCAACTGCTGTTTCCAACGCGACGATTTTTTCGGGGGAGGCGCCGGCAAACCGGCGCAAATCCAGTTCCTGTCCGCTCATGATGATGGCGAGCGCGTCGCGGATCAGTTTCAGATCGGCGGGAGAAAGCTTTTGCAGCAGCGTCAAACTGTCCTCGGCGTATTCCAGCAACAATTTTTCAGCGGGCGAACCCTGCTGCCTGGCCAGTTCGCCAAAATTAAGCGGCGCGGTGGACGAACCCAAAATCCGCTCCCGCAATTTGTGGAGCGCGTCGAGCCGTTGTTCCAGCGGGACAAGTTCGGTATCGGCGATGGTGTCGGTTGTGCGCGCGAGCAGGTAGGCGAGTCCTATTTGCGGACGAATGGCGCCCGGCAACATGCGCAACGTCAGATGAAACGAGCGCGAGGTTCGCTTGAGCAAATCGGTCAGCGGTCTTGGCATGTGCATACTCATCGTCCTGAACGGAAGCAGGATTCCGGCCAGCCACGCAGTGGCGGGTTGCCGCGGGAGACAACCTTCGCCCCGAAGGGACGATGGAAGTGGTGGACGCACAGGCAGGCACGGCCGATTTGCGGGCGCACCAAGGCGGCGGCACCCGTCCCGCAATGCGGGATCACACAGAACAAGGGCGATGTCGCTTTGAGCAAATCGCCCAGCGCTTCTTCTTCTGCGAATGAGCCAGCCACGTCCGCACTATCGCCAAAGACGAAGAGGAAATCCAGTCTCGTCGGCCATTGTAAATTTGTTTTGCTTCCACACTCCAGCACGACAGACTTATCGCGTGACACGCGAAGAATTTGATGCGTTGATCCAGAAGCTGGAGAAAGTCTCCCGCAAAAATCCCCGGCTTTACAACGCCCGCATTATCGGACTCGTCGCGTTCGCTTACGCCTATCTCGTGCTGGTCTTGTTCGGCTCGCTCGCCCTTTGTCTGGCAATGGTGGTGTTGGTGATTTATATGCCAGTTGCGATCAAATTCGCGATTATTGGGCTGATCGCTTTCGGCGGAATTTTTCAAGCCGTGTTACGCGGGCTGTGGGTGAAACTTGAACCGCCCAAAGGCTGGCCCGTCACCCGCGAGCAGGCGCCAAAACTTTTTGCCCTGCTCGACGAACTTCGCACCGCGCTGGACTGCCGCCCGTTTCACAAAGTTTTAATCATCGGCGACATGAATGCCGGCGTGGTCCAGATTCCACGACTCGGCATTTTCGGCTGGCATCGGAATTATCTGGTGATTGGCCTGCCGCTGATGCAGGGCCTCGCGCCGGATGAGTTCAAAGCCGTGCTGGCGCATGAATTCGCGCACTCGTCGCGCGGCCACGGGCGTTTCGGCAACTGGCTCTACCGCGTGCGCCGGACCTGGGCGCAGATTTTTGAGCAGATGGCGAAACAACGCACGCGCTTCGGCGGCGTGCTGTTCAAGTTCCTCAACTGGTTCTGGCCGGTTTTCAACGGCCATGCGTTTGTCCTCGCCCGCGCGAACGAATATGAAGCCGACGCCTGCTCCGTCCGTCTTGCCGGGGCCGATGCCGCCGCCCGCGCCCTGATCCGCTCGCGGGTGGACGGCGCGTTGCTCGGCGAAAAGTTCTGGCCGGGCATTTTTGCGCGCGCCAACAATGACCGGGAACCGCCGGATGACGTGATGCTGGCACTCAACCGGACGCTGAAATCCGGCCCTGCCGCTGACGCCGCCGCCCGCTGGCTGCGGCAGGCGTCTTTGGTGGAAACGAACAATGTCGACACCCATCCCTGTTTGAAGGACCGTTTGCGCGCGATTGGGCGTTTGTCGGCGGGCATCGAACGTGGAGAATTCCCCTCCTCCGCGCCGCCCTTGCCGTCGCCGAATGCCGCGGAATTGTTCCTGGGCAGCCAGGCGGAAGTCGCGGCGAGGCTGATCAGCGGCGAATGGCGGAAGATAATCGCGCCGAAGTGGAAGGCACGGCACGAACATACCCAAAAAATTGCCGATGAACTTGCCGGGCTGGAGAAACCTTCGGACGCACCGCCGACCGCCGCGCAGATTTGGGAAAAAGCGCGGAAACTTGCCGAACTTCACGGTGATGCGGTTGCCGTGCCTGCGCTCGAACAAGTCATCGCGTTGGAGCCAAAACATGCCGCGGCCAATTTTATTCTTGGCCGTCATCATTTGCAGAAGGACGACCCGCGCGGCGTGGAATTTGTCGAAACCGCCATGGCCTCCGACCCGGCGCTGACGCAGAATGGCTGCAACCTGCTTTACGCCCATTTCAACCGCACCGGCCAGCGCGACAAATTGCGTCCGCTTGAAAACCGCGTGGACGAGTTTCAAAAACTGGCCGTCCTCGCCCAGCAGGAACGCGCGCGGGTTTCAGCCGCCGATACCTTCATCGCGCACGAACTGACCGAACAACAAATCGCCGACCTGCGAAGAATTTTCAGTTCCGAACCCGACATCGGCTTGGCGGCGGTCGCGCGGAAGCAGGTGGTCCATTTCCCCAAAAGCCCGTGCTTCGCCGTGGGTTTGCAAATCAAGGTCGCGAGGTGGAAACCACGCGGTCGAACAGCCAATCGCGCATTGGTGCAGCGCGTCCTCAAACAAATGCGCCTGCCCGGATACTCTCTGGTTTTTGTGAACGAAAAGAACTTGAAAGGACTCGGCGCAGAAGTCTTGGCTGCGCCCAATGCCGTCATCTACGAGCGGGCGGAAAGAAATTAAGCCGTCGCGCGTGTGCGCAGGTGCCACAAGCGGAGTTGCGCGTTTGCCGTGAATGACCAAATTGGTTCTGGATTAAAAACCATTGTCGTTTCACTTTACGAGAGCTGTTGCCGCCAGCGCGCCAGTTGCTTCGCGACCTCCTTCGTTCCCGGCGCGCCGATCAGATTTCGTTTCGCCATCGCGCGCTGCAAATTGAAGACGCCACGCGCGTCGCGGCCAAAAAATTTGGTGCCGGTCACCGGGTCCACGGATTGCAGTTCCGCGAGCGTGAGCCGGTTGAGCGGTTTGCCGGTTTTTTCCGCCAGCGCCACGACCGCGCCGACGACATGATGCGCCTGCCGGAACGGCATTCCCTTTTTGACGAGATAATCCGCGAGGTCGGTCGCGAGCAACGCGGGGTCGCTCGCGGCACGGTCGCAGGCGGCGTGGTTCACTTTCGTGTTGCGCAACATTGCGGCCATGAGCCGCGTCGAAACGCGCACGGTGTCGGCGGTGTCGAACAGCCGTTCCTTGTCCTCCTGCAAATCGCGGTTGTAAGTCATCGGCAACCCTTTCAGCAGCGTGAGCAACGCGACGAGGTTGCCGACGACGCGACCGGTCTTGCCGCGCGCGAGTTCTGCCACGTCCGGATTTTTCTTTTGCGGCATAAGCGACGAACCGGTGGTGTAAGCGTCGGCGATTTTGATGAAATTGAATTCCGCGCTGGCCCAGAGAATCAGATCCTCGGCCAGCCGCGAGAAATGCACGGCCAGCAGCGCGGCGGCGGCGCAGAATTCGACGGCGAAATCCCGGTCACTCACGGCATCCATGGAATTTTGCGTGAGCTGCGGCTTGCCGCTCGCGCCCACGAAGCCGAGCAGCCTGGCGACGAGCACGCGATCCAGCGGCAGCGTGGAACCAGCAATCGCGCCACTGCCGAGCGGGCAGACGTTCACACGCGAGTTGCAGTCCCAAAACCGTTCGCAGTCGCGTTCCAGCATCTCGACGTAGGCGAGCAAATGGTGCGCGAGATAAACGGGCTGCGCGCGTTGCAGATGCGTGTAACCAGGAATCGGCACGTCGGAATTTTTTTCACCAAGCGAGACGAGCGCGCGCTGCAAACCGGCGATTTCACTGAGCAGCGCAATAATTTCGTCCCGCAGCCAGAGGCGCAGGTCGAGGGCGACCTGGTCATTCCGCGAACGGCCCGAATGCAGCTTCGCGCCGGCGGGAACACGCTTAGTCAACTCGGACTCAATGTTCATGTGGACGTCTTCGAGTTCGGGCTTCCACTTGAATTTGCCAGCGGCGATTTCCTTGCCGATGGCGTCGAGGCCTTTCACGACGGCGCGCAATTCCTTTTTGGTCAACACGCCGATTTTTTGGAGCATGGTGGCGTGGGCGATGGAACCTTGAATGTCGTGCCGCCAGAGTCGCCAGTCGAAGGAGATGGATTCGGTGAATAGCGCGACGTCTGCCGCCGGGCCGCCGGCGAACCGCCCGCTGCGGGAAACTGGAGAGATTTTTTTCATTTGTTGGAATTCAGGCTTCAGCTTGTTCGTGCGAGACAGGCTGAAGCCTGAACTCCAACCAAATTGCGCCCGTCCGCATAAAAAGTCACTCCGAAATGTCGCGCGACTCCGCAAAAAACCGTATTGCCGCCGGCGCGCGGATATGAAATGTTTGTCGGACAGTCATGAGCGAGTTCAAATATGCCTGTCCGGTCTGCGGTCAGCACATCAAATGCGATTCATCGCAGAGCGGCTCGGTGATGGAATGCCCGACGTGTTTCCAAAAAATCACCGTGCCCCAGGCGCCCGCGACGGACGACTCGAAATTCATCATAACGGGCACGAAGTTCGGTGAACGTCCCGTTTCGACTGCGTCGGCGGCTGCGGGCGCGGCACCCGTGCCTGAGAAACATTTTCCGGTGACGGCGTTCATCGTTATTGTTTTGCTCTGCGCAGCGGCTGCGGCGGCGTTTGTGTTTCGCGGGAAAATTTTTGAATCGGTTCCAACAGGGACAATCACCGTCAATGATACCTCCAGCACTCCGTCGAATCCGGCGCCCGTCAGCCCCACGGTAACCGTGTCGGCCGATGACATTGCATTAGGCAAGCCGGCGTTTGCCAGCAGCGAGGAGACCGGAAAGGGTAACCTGATTCAAAACGGCAATGATGGAAACACCACGACTCGTTGGTGCGCCTCAAATGGTGCGCTTCCCCAATGGTGGGAAGTGGATCTTGGAAGCACAGCCACCATCACCAATACACAAATCCTGTGGGAGCGTAACACCGCCTATCGGTATGTGATTGAAGTGTCGTCGAATCGGACCGGTTGGACGGTGGTGGTGGATAAAACCACCAATTCCATCCCTACCCAGATAAATTCCGATGATTTTTCAGCCCAAGGAAGATATGTGCGCCTAGTCATAACCGGTTTGCAGGAGGGTTTCTGGGCAAGTTTTTATGAATTGCAGGTGTTTGGTTCCATCAACACTAAAAAGTGAAGAGTTCCAAGCCCGCTAAAAGTCCGGGCGCGAACGTGCCTTGTTTCGACGACGAAGCCGAAGCCGTCATCGTTCGGTTGCTGACGAAACGACAACAAACGCTTGCACTGGCTGAATCCTGCACGGGCGGCTGCATCGCGGATCGGATTACAAATGTGCCCGGTGCGTCGGCGGTTTTTCTCGGCGGAGTGGTGGCGTACAGCAACACGGCGAAGAGAAAGTTTCTGGGTGTTTGCGCTGAAACGCTTGCGGCTCACGGGGCAGTCAGCGAAGCGGTGGCGCGTGAGATGGCCGAAGGCGCACGGGAGAAGTTTGGCGCAGATTTTGCTGTAGCGGTGACGGGCATTGCCGGACCGACCGGCGGCACAAGAGCCAAACCGGTTGGGACGGTGTTCATCGCGCTGGCCGGCGCCCCGGGGACCGTTGTCGAACGCAAGTTAAATTCCCGCGGGCGCAAACAGTTCAAGCATCTGACGGCACGACAGGCCCTGGAAATGTTGCGGGCGCGGCTGGTTTGTGATTGACGCTTTGTGCTTGAGTTCGAAATATTTTTAGATAACTTGATTTTCAGATATGACCTTAACTGCTGATCCACCGACAGAAGCGAACAGTATCGCTGCCGATCTCGTTGAAACAACGGCGACACCAAGACGACGGGGCACGTTGTTGATTGTGGATGATGAGGAGGGGCCGCGGCAGTCGTTGCGCGTTATTTTCAAGGACGATTATGATTTGCTGATGGCCGAGGATGGGCCGACGGCCATCGGGCTGGCGCAGCAAAATAAAATTGACGTGGCGGTGCTGGACATCCGCATGGCCGGCATGTCCGGCATCGAGGTGCTCGAACGCCTCAAATACGTGAATCCCGACATCGAGGCGATCATGATCACGGCGTTCGAGACCACGGATACGATCCGCCAGGCTTTGCGGTTGCGCGCGTCCGACTACATCAACAAACCGTTTGACATCGCCACCATCCGTGTCGCGGTCAGTCAGGCGATGCAACGGCGCACGCTGGAAAGTGAAATTCACAGCAGCGCGGAAAAAGTCCAGCAGCTCCTCGCCGAATTACAAAACCAACGCGTCGAGGAGCAAATTGCCAAGACGCGCGGCGACATTTACGCCAGCATCATTCACGACATCAACGGCCCGCTCACCGTCATTTGCGGTTTCGTGCAGGTGCTCAACCGCCGGCTCGGCCAAGCCTCGCGTTTGGAGATGGCGGATTTGGAATTCATCCGGGAACGTCTGGGCATCATCGGGCGGCAGACCAGCAACTGCATTGAGATTTCCCGGCGTTATCTCGGCTTTCTCCGCCGCCAATCGGATGAAACGGCGCGCGTGGGTGTCAACCAAATGCTCAACGATTTAAACCAGCTCGTTCGCGTTCATCCCGGCCTGCAGGACAACGAGTTCAGCGTTCACCCATTGGCGGAAGACAGTGGCGTCAAAATCAATGGCACCGATCTCATCCAGATTCTGCTTAACCTCGCCGTCAATGCCTTTCAATGCGCCCCGTTAAGTCACCGCGTGGATATCGGCGGTGAAGTTTTGCGCGCGCCGCTTGACTTGCAAGCATTCAAGGACGGCCCGCAAGACCGGCTGTTGAACGTGGAAGGTTTCAGCAACACCGCGCCGCTGGTGAAACTCTGGGTGCGCGACAACGGCCCCGGGATTCCGCCGGAAGTGCTGCCGAAAATCTTTGAGCCTTACTTCACCACCAAAGGCCCGCGGCAGGGAACCGGCCTTGGCCTGAATATCGTCCAGCGGCTCATCAAGGAGGGCGGCGGTGCGTTGCACGTTCACACGCGGCTCGGCACAGGCACGACGTTCACGGTTTATCTGCCTGGCGCGAAGCTGGCGAAGTAAACTTCAAGCTGCTTTCTCCGGCGACAAACCCGCGGTCGGAAGACGACCGGAGAGGTTGCCCCCGTGCCGAAGACCGGCCCGCCGGTCGAAGAGGCAACGCAAAAAAAGTGCGGCGTTGGCCAAAACAGGAGTAGTGGTTTCCAGCCTTTTCACCGAGGTTACTTCCTGAAAATGCGCCAGTTGCGCACCAACAAAACAAAGCAACGACAATGAAAAAAATTATCATGTTTGCAGCCGTCTTGGGCTTCACGGCGACACTGACCGCCTCAGCCTCGGACGCCAAAGGAAACTGGGATGCCCTGTGCGCCAAATGCCACGGCGCGGACGGCAAGGGCCAGACCAACATCGGCAAACGGCTCGGCGTCAAGGATTACACCGACCCGCAAGTTCAGGCCGCGCTGAAAGACGAAGCCGTGGTCAAAGCCATCAAGGAAGGGTTGAAGGACAAGGATGGCAAGATTTTGATGAAGCCCACCGCCGGTTTGTCGGATGACGAGGTCAACGGGCTGGTAGCCTACATGCGGGCTTTCAAGAAGTAACCAGGCGGGAATATGGTTTTGCGCCGGGCGGCCGGCCAAAGGCGCTGAATGCTCCGATGAATGAAGCGACTGTCACGACGGCGGCCCGCAGCCGCCGGGCGCGCGCGCCCCAATTGCGAGCAATTGGGCCTCGATGGATTTGCCTGTTTGCCTGCCTCTGGCTGGCGGGCATGGGCGCGCCTGCCCAGGAAAAGTTTGCCAACGCTGATTGCCTCGATTGTCATCTTGATCCCAACACAACGCGCGTGGTCAACGGGAAAACCGAATCGCTGATTTTTCCGACAAACGCCTTTCAAAAATCGGTTCACGCCAGGCTTGCCTGCGTGGACTGCCACCACGGCATCAAGGAACTCGTTCACGACAACCCTTTGCCGCCGCCGGATTGCGCCGCCTGCCACGCGAAAGAGGCCGGGGAATATGCCACAAGCATTCACGGCGTCAGTCACCTGCTCGGTGCGTCCGGCGCGGCGAATTGCTGGGATTGCCACGGCGCGCATGGCATTTTGCCGGTGCATGAGCCGGCGTCGCCGGTGTTCAAAATGAACCTGCCGTTGACCTGTGCCAAGTGCCACAGCAATCCGGGTCTGACGAAGGAATACGAAATCAATCATCCCGAAGCGGCATCGCAATACATGGAGAGCATCCACGGCCGCGCGTTGCTCAAAATGGGTCTGATTGTGGCGCCTTCGTGCGACGATTGCCACGGCGTGCACGACATCAAACGCGCGGTGGACCGCGATTCGCCCATCAACCACGCCAACGTCGCCAGGACTTGCGGCAAATGTCATCTCGGCGTCGAAACGACTTACGACCAGAGCATTCACGGTCAATTGCTGGCCAAAGGCGACCCGCGCGGACCGGTCTGCACGGACTGTCACACCGCGCATGAAATCGTAAATCCGGAGGGCAATAATTTCAAAGCCATCAGCGACGAACGCTGCGGCAAATGTCACGCCGACCGGCTGGCGCATTACCGGGACACCTACCACGGCAAGGCCATGGCATTGGGCAGACCCAACGTGGCCCCGATGGTTGCGGCCTGTTACGACTGCCACGGTTATCACGATGTGTTGCCGCCGCCCGACCCGAGATCGCATCTGTCCAAAACCAATATTGTTGCGACGTGCCAGCAATGTCATCCAGGCGCCACGGCCAGGTTCACCGAATACAAACCCCATGCCAATCCGCTGGATGGGAAAAATTATCCGCTGCTCCACGCGGTGTTTCTTGGCATGACCGGCCTGCTTATCGGCACGTTCGCCTTCTTTGGTCTGCACACCATCGGCTGGCTGGTGCGCGCGGTCTATCTCTACCTGCACGACTCAAAGAAATTCCGCGAGGCGAAAATTCAGACGCAGGTGGACGGCGAGTGGTTCACACGCTTCTCGCCGTTCGAGCGTTTCCTGCACTTCCTGGTGGTGACCAGTTTCCTCCTGCTGGTGATTACCGGCATGCCGCTGAAGTTTTATTACACGGACTGGGCCAAAACGATCTTCAGTGTGATCGGCGGTCCGGAAACCGCGCGTACGCTGCATCACCTCGGCGCCATCGTCACCTTCTTCTACTTCGGCCTGCATCTCACGGCTCTGGCAGGCAAGGCCTGTAAAGGCCGGAAATCGTTGCGCGACCCGGCGAGCCGACGGTTCCAATTCAGCCGGCTCTGGAAGACGCTGTTCGGTCCCGATTCCATGATGCCCACGCTCCGGGATTTGCGTGATTTCGTGGCGCATAACAAGTGGTTTTTTGGCAAAGGCCCCAAACCCCAGTTCGATCGCTGGACCTACTGGGAAAAATTCGATTACTTTGCTGTGTTCTGGGGCGTCGCCATCATCGGTGCCTCGGGGCTGATCATGTGGTTCCCGACCTTTTTCACGCGGTTCCTGCCGGGCTGGGTCATCAACGTGGCCTTGATTCTCCATTCGGACGAGGCGCTGCTGGCCGCCGGCTTTATCTTCTCAATTCATTTCTTCAACACGCACTTCCGCATCGAGAAATTCCCGATGGACACGGTCATCTTTTCCGGCCGCGTCTCCAAGACCGAGATGTTGCACGAGCGCAAACGCTGGTATGACCGGCTGGTGGCGGACGGCAAACTGGACGAGCACCGCGTGAAGGACGAATGGGAACGCTGGAAGAACATCGCCCGCTCGTTTGGCTACTTCTTTTTCGGCCTCGGAATCGTCCTGTTGATTCTGATCATTTACGCCATGGCGACGCGCCTGGCGCATTGATTGGCGGCGTGAGGGCGCGTTCACAACCACCGGGAAAGGTGAAACCCAAGCCAGGCCGGAGGGCACGATTTTGACTGCGCACATGGATTTTTGCGGAAATATGAGAAGCGGAAAACCAGCAGTTTCCCTCAAAGTTGTTTGGGGCGCGCTTTGCTTTGCGCTGGCAACTGCGGCGATGGCGGCGCCTGCCCCATCGGACAGCGATTGTCTCGACTGCCATGGCATCGAAACACTTTCCAAAACCAACGCCGCAGGCCGGGAAATTTCGTTGTTCGTGGACAAGGCCAGGCTCGCGGCATCGGTCCACGCGACCAACAGTTGCGCCAGTTGCCACACCGACATCACAGCGGCACACCCCGATGACAGCCGGCCCGTGCTGCCGGTCAATTGCGCGCACTGCCATGAGTCGCAGGGCGAAAGTTACGGTGCCAGCGTTCACGGCCTGGCGCGCAAGGCGGGCCACGAGGACGCCGCCGCGTGCGTGGATTGCCACGGCTCGCATGATATTCTGCCGCCGACGTCGCCGGCGTCTCCGCTCCACTTTGTGCGACAGGCCCAAACGTGCGGCCGGTGCCACACGCAGGAAGCGCGCGAAGTGGCGGCCAGCGTTCACGGCAAGGCCATGGCCACCGGCGAACGCGACGCGCCCACCTGCACCGACTGCCATGCAGAGCACAAAATCGAGGCCTTGAAGGACGGTTCGGCGCTGGTCATTTCCGAGGTCTGCAGCCGTTGCCATGCCTCGGTCTATCTCGACGAGAAGTACAACCTTCCAGCTGACCGCGTAAAGACCTACCTAGAAAGTTACCACGGGCTGGCGGCGCAATACGGTTCGACCGTCGTCGCCAACTGCGCCAGTTGCCACGGCTACCACAAAATTCTGCCGTCCTCGGACCCCAATTCGAGCATCAACACCAACAACCTCGTGGCGACCTGCGGGCAATGTCATCCGGGCGCGAACAAGATGTTCGTGAGCGGGAAAATCCACGAGGACATTTCCGTAGCCGGCAGCGGGCGCGACCTGGGCGGGCGGATCAGCCGCTGGGTGCGGCGGATTTACCTGGCGCTGATCTTCGGCGTGGTCGGCGCGATGTTCGTCCACAACGCGCTGTTGTTTCACAAAAAAGTCGCAGCGCATCTGCGCGCCGGCGGGCGCCCCGTGCTGCGCATGAGCCTGTCGCAGCGCTGGCAGCACGCGGTGCTCGCGCTGAGTTTCATCACGCTGGCCGTGACCGGATTTGCGCTGAAGTTTCCCGATTCGGGGCTGGCGAGAATGCTGGGTTCGAGCGAGCCGGTTCGCCGCTGGATCCATCGCGTCGCCGGCATCGTGCTGCTGCTGGCGGGGCTTTATCATCTCATTAACGTTTTAACGACCAGAGAGGGCCGGCGGTTGTTGAAGGATTTGTTTCCGGTTAAGAAGGACCTGGCCGACGTGCGGTCTGCCGTGCGTTATCTGACCGGCTCGAGCGATGCGAAACCAAAAATCGGCCGGTTCGGTTACGCCGAAAAAGCTGAATACTGGGCCGTCGCGTGGGGCACGATCATCATGGGCGTGACCGGGCTGATGATCTGGTTCAAGTTGGACGTGACGCGATTCCTGCCGCGCTGGGCGGTGGACGTGGCGCTGACAATTCATTATTACGAGGCCGTGCTGGCGTGCCTGGCGATTGTCGTCTGGCACTTCTATCACGTCATTTTTGATCCCGACATTTACCCGCTGAACACGGCGTGCTGGAACGGTCGCGTGTCCGAGGAATGGCAGAAGCATGAACATCCGCTGGATGAACAGGCGCTCCCGCTGGCGACAATCAACTCGAATCCCGGCCAGGCTGAAGCCGCGGAAAAACCAACGCAACAGCCGACGTCAGCTTCCACCGGCGCTACCGACGCTGAAAAATAGCACGCCAGTCTTTCAAAACCGAAGTGACCTCCTGGCGGATCAATTCCCGAATACCCGCGCGGGGCAACAATTTCTGGCAACGACACAACCTTCACGGTTTATCTGCCCGGGGCGAAGCCGAGGAAGTAAAATTAGTGAACCGATACCGAATATCCCGATTCCGCCAGTCCGTAGATGAAGCAACAGCCTAAAACCCCACCCACGATGGTGAGGTCAGCCGTCACGGCAACGGGTGTTAATGCAATCCGGTCTATTTGAGCTCGACCGTCATTATACACAGCCAGGCTGTAATCGGTTTTTTCCTTGCCAGAAAAAATTGTGAAGGACTGTCTGTTTGTCGAAATGACGGCGTAAATTGTTTGCGAAAAATTTGTGCCGGATTCGGGCAAGGTTTGGAATATCGGCACCGGCGGCAATTTGTGTGACAAACGAGAGCTGACGAAATGAGGCTTTTGCCCTTGTGCCACGCGCTTTTGATTTTGGTTCAGAAAATACGCGCGGGTGTGGGTTGAATCATGGCGTTCCGAGTATTCGTCATAAACCACCAGAAAATCCTTTTTGTGTCTGGCATCGAACAATCGCACATCAGCATTTTGCGCGGGCTCGTTCCAGTCGTCCAAATCTGTTTTATTCCAAAGCGCATTGGTCACGCAGCCGCCGGTCAATAGTGGCAGCAGCAACAGCACGACTCGTGTCCATTGGTGCACGGCAGAATCCTGCTGCGATTGAAACCGGTTGCAAGCCTCGTTTTTGGAGAAAAGTCTTAATTCCCCAAATACTCGCGCGGATCCACAATCTTCCCGGCAATCGCGCTGGCCGCCACGGTCATCGGCGACGCGAGAAACACCTGCGATTCCTTGTTGCCCATGCGGCCGGGGAAATTCCGGTTCGTCGCGCTGATGCACTTGATGCCCGCTTGGTTGATGCGGCCAAACGTGTCCACCGGCCCGCCCAGGCACGCGGCGCAACCGGCGTTCTCCGTCATCTGCACGCCGGCGTTGACGAGGATTTCCCAAACGGTCTGGTTGCCCCAGTAAGTCGTCTGCAAATCGCGCACGATTTCCGGCGTCGCGGGCACGCCGAACGTGTCAATGGAGACGTGTTTGCCGCGCAACACGCGCGCGAACTCCACAAAATCGCTCGTCTTGCCGCCGGTGCAGGAGCCGACATAAGCGCGGTCCAATTTGATGTGCCCCAGCTCCTTCGCCTTCTTGCGCTGGCCGGGGTCGGGATGACACGCCACGGTCGGTTCGAGCTGGTCGAGGTTCACGACGAGTTCATAGACGAACTTCTGTTTCTTGTCCGGGGCAACCGGCTCGTAGGTGGATTTGGTTCCATTCAATTTCACGCGCGCATCCACATATTCCTGCGTGCGCGAATCAAATTCAAAAATGCCATTCTTGCCGCCCGCCTCGATGGCCATGTTGGCGATGGTCATGCGGTCGTCCATCGAGAGCGACGCTGCGCCGGGACCGTCAAACTGCATCGCGCGATACGTCGCGCCGTCAAATCCGATTTCGCCGATGCAATGCAAGATGATGTCCTTCGCCATGACGCCGTGCTGCAATTTGCCTTCGAGCCGGAAGTGCATCGTTTCGGGGACTTTGATGAGCAATTTGCCCGTGCCCATGACGAAGCCCGCGTCCGTGTTGCCGATGCCGGTGGCGAATTCGTTGAACGCGCCCGCCATGCACGTGTGCGAATCCGTGCCGAACAGGATTTCGCCGGGGCGCGTGTGGCCCTTCGCCGGAAGTGCCGTGTGGCAGACGCCCGCGTATTGCGAACCGTATTGCCGCTTGAGATGGCCTTTGCTCTCGTCGAAATGCCAGTGGCCGTTCGGGTCGTCAATCACGTCGTAAAAATACGGCAGCCCCTGCTCCTTCACAAAATCCCGCAGAATGTCCACGTTGCGGTTCGACTTCGAGTCAGCGGTGAAGATGTAATGATCGGGGATGATGACAATTTTGTTTTTGTCCCAGACCTTCGCGTCCTTGCCGAACTCGCGTTTGAACACGCCGATCGTGCCCGGTCCGCAAACGTCGTGCGTCATGAGCACGTCGGCATTCACCCAGATGTTGTCACCGGCCTGCACGCTGGATTTGCCCGATGCGCGCGCGAGTAATTTTTCCGTCAAAGTCATAGTCTTAAGAGGATAGCTGATGAACCGGCTGACTTCAACTGAGCAAACGTGGATGGAATGTTAAGGCTTGATGGAAATTCGTGAAAGTGTTTCTGTGGCGCATGGCAATGCCGCGAATGAAAAATTACGAGGATTTTAGAATCTCATTTCCAATTCCTGAAAACTGGCGCATGACCGAGGATGAATCAAACAACCTCATCTTCGCCGACCCGGGAGATAAAAGTTATTGGTGTTCGATTGAATTCAGCGGACTCAAAGCCAAGACTCCCGACAACCCAGTGCCTTCGGCAAAATTCGTTCTCGCTTCTTGCTTTGAAAAAGAACTCGCATCGAGAACGGGTGTGCTAATTGAACTAGGAGGCGGACAGGCAATGGTTGAATGGCCGGAAACTGCCGAGCATCAAGGCAGGCAATATCTTGTTCATCATTTTCAAATTGCCGCACCGGCAATTTCAGGAGATGTGCAATTGGCAAATTTTTGTTTGACGATTCCGTTGCCGGTTCAAGACCACGATAAAATTGCCGATTTGAAAAATTTGGTTCGACAGCAAGCGGTGTCTGCAAAATTCAAAGAATGGAGAAAGTCATAAATTTTCTCTGCGTGACGCCATCCGAAACCTTTTTGAATCTGCTCCGCGGCCCCGCGCCGTTGCTCGCGCTCGCGCCGATGCAGGATGTGACGACGCTCGATTTCATGCGCGTCATCGCGCGCTACGGCGGGCCGGATGTTTATTGGACGGAATACTTCCGCGTCCACGGCGATTCGCGCCCGGAAAAATGGATTCTTGATTCCATCACCGAGAATCCGACCGGAAAACCCATCGTCGCCCAACTTATCGGCAACGACATCCCCGCGCTCGCCCGCACGGCGAAAGAATTGCAGCGTTACCCGGTGGCCGCGATTGAATTGAACCTCGGCTGTCCCGCACCCGTCGTTTATCGCAAATGCGCGGGCGGCGGACTGCTGCGCGAGCCGCAGAAGATTGACGCCATCCTCGGCGCGCTGCGCGACGCGGTGACGATTCCGTTCACGGTCAAAACGCGCATCGGCTTCGAGTCGCCCGCGGAGTTTGACGCGCTGCTGCCGATTTTTGCGAAACATCCGATTGATTTGCTCACCGTCCACGCGCGCACGGTCAAGCAAATGTATCGTCCCGGCGTGCGCTACGATTTGGTTACGCGGGCGGTGCGGGAGTTGCGCTGTCCCGTGCTGGCCAACGGCAATGTCCACAGTGCCGCGCACGCACAGGCGGTGCTGGCGGAAACCGGCGCGCGCGGATTGATGATCGGGCGCGGCGGCATCCGCAATCCGTGGCTGTTCGACCAAATCCGGCAACAGCTTCGCGGTGAACAAATAAAACTGCCGACCGGGTGTGACGTGCTGGCTTACATCCGCGAGCTTTGGGAAAGCGAAATCGCGCCCGGCGTGAAGGAATCCGCGCAGGTGCAACGGATGAAAAAGTTTTTGAACTTCATCGGCGAAGGGGTGGGCGAAAAATTCCTGCACGAGATCCGCCGCGTGACGACGGCCGCCGGTTTCTTCCGCGCGTGCGACGATTTTCTGAATCACACCGAGCCGCTGGCATTGGAACCCGGTATTGCATCCAGCGATAAACATCCGTGATTTGATCCATAACTCCTTGTTTGCCTGCGTCTACGATTACATGAGCTGCCCAGCTTGGTGATTTTGAGGCTGTCTCTCCAAGATTCGACAGTAAGACTTCACGGATCTTGAAAAACGTTTGATTTTTGGGGCGCGCCTTTCTGGAGGATTGGCGGCATCATTCCTGCTTTACGCGGCGGTAATTATGCGTATGAAAGATAACGTTACCCGCTGGCGCATAATTTGAGTAAAGGCTTATGCGAAGAAAAATATTGGTGGTGGAAGATGACCCCGATCAACTTGAAGTGATCCGTTTGAGTTTGAAAGCAGCGGGTTTCGCCATTGGCACGGCGGCCAATGGCACTGACGCCCTCGTGAAAACCCGCTCGATATCGCCCGACTTGATTATCCTGGACCTGATGTTACCCGGATTAAACGGCTTTGACGTTTGCGAAAGTTTGCGGCGCGACCCCGCCACGGCTTCCGTGCCGATCATCATGTTGACAGGTTTGTGCAGCCAGTTTGGGCGGTTCGCCGGGCTTGAGTCCGGGGCCAACGAGTTCCTCCTGAAGCCATTCGACCCGGAGCAACTGGTCTTAAAAGTTGAAAGGTTGTTGAACCAGGTTTACGCCTCTCCAAACGCGCCGACCAAACCCACCCCGGATCCCGGCAGCCGCCGGTTGCATAAAAAAGCCTTCCCAACCGCGTCGCATGGCGAAAGAAACCATTGACCGGCGACCATCTTTCCGGTGGCGGCGTTCGGGCGTTACAGCAACAAAAAGATTTTCGCGCACGCCTTTTCGATTTCATTTCACCCGGATAACAGCGACATGGATGATTTCGCCGGAAGGCTTTGCAAAATTTCGTACCTGGCGTCAAGTCAATCACCAATCTGCTTTTGAATAGCATCGCAGATTTTGTCCGACCATTTTTTCAGCGATGCGTTGTCACGGCCTTCCAAAAGGAGGCGAGCCTTGCATTCCGTGCCAGAGTAACGCAGAAACACGCGTCCGCCCTGGGCCTTCAGTGCCTTCCCGGCTTCGCTGACGAGCTTTGTCAGGCCATCGAGTTGCTCGAACGGTATTTTATCGCGCACGCGAAGGTTGGTGATGAGTTGTGGAACGCGGGTCCAGCATTTCGCCAGTTTCGAAAGCGTCGTTCTGTTCGCCTTCATGATCCGAAGAGTTTGCAATACAGTCACGAGGCCGTCGCCGGTGGTGCTGTAATCGCGGAAAATCAAATGTCCGCTCTGCTCGCCGCCGAAGTTGAAGCCGCCGCGGAGCATTTCATCAATCACGTGTTTGTCGCCGACGGGGGTGCGAACAATTTTCCCGCCGGCGGATTTGATCGAGGCCTCCAGGCCGGCGTTGCTCATCACGGTGGTAACGAGCGTTTTTTGGGCCAGCGCGTCTTGCGCGAGCATGTCGAGCGCCGCGATGGCCATGATGTCATCACCATCAATCAACCCGCCTTTTTCATCGCAGAGCAATACGCGGTCGGCGTCGCCATCGTGCGCGATGCCAAGGCAGGCTTTATGCTCGACGACCTTGCGGCAAAGATTTTCCGGATGCATCGAGCCGCAATCCCGGTTGATGTTCATGCCGTCGGGCTGGTTGCCATAAACGACAACGTCCGCGCCGAGTTCGCGCAGGACGCAGGGGGTGGATTTGTAGGCTGCGCCGTGCGCGCAATCCACAACCATCCGCATTCTTTCGAGCGTCAGACCGCGGGGAAACGAGGCTTTGGCAAATTCGATGTATCGCCCGAGCGCGTCGTCAATGCGCACCGCCTTCCCAATTTCATCGGCGGTCGGACGTATGTTTTCAATTTCGCCGCTGAAAACGAGGTGTTCGATTTCGGCCTCAATCTTGTCGTCGAGTTTGTAGCCGTCGGCGCGGAAAAATTTGATGCCGTTGTCAGCGTAAGGATTGTGTGAGGCGGTGATGACGATGCCGGCGTCGGCCCGCAGGCTGCGCGTGACGTAGGCAACGCCGGGCGTTGGCAGCGGGCCGATAAACAGCACGTCCACGCCCATCGAAAGAATGCCGGACGAGATGGCGTTTTCGAGCATGTAACCGGAGAGGCGCGTGTCCTTGCCGATGACGATTTTGTGGCGGCCGTGCCCGCGCGACTGGCGTTCGAGATTTTTGAAAACTTGTGCGGCGGCACGGCCGAGTTTGAGCGCGGTTTCAGCGGTGACCGGTTCAACGTTGGCCGTGCCGCGGACGCCGTCGGTGCCAAAAATTTTCTTTGGAGAACTCATGATTGGAAATCGGTCAGCGTTTCTGCGGCACGATCACGTCCACTTCCTCGGGAACGACCTGCACGTGGGTGATGCCGGGCGGTGTCGAGATTTCAATGCGTTTGTGGAAGCCGCGCGCCGATTCGACACCCGTCAAATCCACCAATGCCTGGATTTCGTTCGCACGCAGGTCTTTCACCAGTTCGCCCTCGCCCCGCACCGTCACCTCGACCTGGCTTGGATTGACTTTGAAATTGCGCACGTCCGCCGCAGCGGACACGACCAGAATCGGAATCCCGCTGAACGTGCGGTCCACGGGAATGGCCGCCACGCCCGCCAGCGGCGAAACTTCGCGCCGGATGGCCAGCGAAACAATCGTCCAGATCAACAGTGCCAGGACCAGCGAAAAAGATTTCAGCATGAAATCCCGGAAGAACAAATTGCGCAGGAAGTTGATCATTTCGCGGTTTGGGCGGGTGAATGGTTTTTGGTCACGACCACCGGGCCGGGTTTGTGGCGTTCTGTGGACCAGAAGGAAAGCCAGGCGCCGCGCTCGCGCGGAGATTTTACCAGCACGGAAGTCAGGAACGCGCGGAGTTCCTCCAGCGTCACGTTTCGCACCAACTGGCCTTTGTAGGCGTAGGAAATCGCGCCGGTTTCCTCGGACACAACCACGATGACGGCGTCGGTTTCCTCGCTCAAGCCAATGGCGGCGCGGTGGCGCGTGCCGAGCGATTTGCTCAGATCCGCCCGCTGCGTGAGTGGAAAAATGCACGCCGCGTAAGCGATGCGATCACCTTCGAGGATCACGCCGCCGTCGTGGATGGCGTTGTTGGGAAAGAAAATAGTTTCCAGCATTTCGGGCGTGGCCTCGCAATCCACCTTGATGCCCGATTCCACTGCTTCCCGCAAATGGATGGATTGTTCGATGGCGATAAGCGCGCCAATTTTCACTTCGGACAAGCGTTCTACCGTTTGAATGATGACCTCGATGTTTTCGCGTTGTTCATGCGCCGTGGCAAAGAGCGGGAGGTTGCCCAGTTCGGCCAACATGCGGCGGAGTTCGGGTTGAAAAATCACCACCACGGCCACGGCGAAGAAGGCGGAGAACGCGCCCAAAATCCATTGCAGCACCTTCAACTTGAGCAGATACGCCGCCAGCACCAGCGCCAGCAGCACGACCACGAAGCCGATGACGACCGGCCAGCCGCGCGTGCCGCGCAAAAAACGGAAGGCGTAATAAATCAGCACCGCGAGGATCAAAATTTCCAACGCGGGACGCCATAAATCCTGAATGTGAATCTGGTCGGGCATCAATTTCTCTTCCGGGCCAGCACCGCTTCCGTCATGCGCGCGGCCTGGACCGTCTCCGCCACGTCATGCGTCCGGATGATTTGCACGCCGGATGCAATCGCCAAGCACGCGCAAGCGAGCGAACCCGGCATGCGTTCACCCATATCCGCGCCCAGCAATTTCCCGATGAACGACTTGCGCGAAACCCCAATCAGCAGCGGACGTGCCATCGTTGTAAAACTCCGCAAGTTTGCGAGCAACTGCAAATTTTGCTCCGTCGTTTTGCCAAACCCGATGCCGACGTCCAAAACGACCTGGTCGGCGGCTACACCGCACGCGTTCAATTTTTCCAACCGTTCACCGAAAAATTCGCCGACTTCACGCACCACATCGGCATAAACCGGATTCTTCTGCATCGTTTGCGGCGTGCCCTGCGCGTGCATGCAAATGTAACCGGCGCGAAATTCCGCCGCAATCTTCCACATCGCGTCCTCTTTGCGGTTGGCGGCCACGTCGTTGACGATGCTGGCGCCAGCTTGCAACGCCGCGCGCGCGACGGCGGGTTTCATGGTGTCAACTGAAAGTGGAATTTTGACTTTCGCCGCGAGTTTTTCGATGACCGGAATGACCCGGTGCAGTTCCTCGGCCTCGCTGACGGGTTCGGCGCCGGGCCGTGTGGATTCGCCGCCGATATCAAGGATGTCCGCTCGCTGCCCGACCAGCTCGAGCGCGTGGGCAATGGCGGCCTCCGGATTTAAAAACTTTCCACCATCCGAAAACGAGTCAGGCGTGACGTTGACCACGCCCATGACGAGCGTTGGGCGCGGGAAGGCGAGTTCAAACTGGCGCGCGCGAAAGATCATTTGGGCGAAATCCCACTCAGACCTTGCGCCTGAAATAAGCGATGGTCTGCGTGAGGCCTTGGTCGAGTTGCACTTTGGGCGACCAGCGAAGGATTTTTTTTGCCTTGCTGATGTCGGGCCGGCGTTGTTTCGGGTCGTCCTGCGGAAGCGGTTTGAACGCGATTTTGCTGCGCGAGCCTGTGGCCCGGATGATTTCCCTGGCGAATTCGAGCACGGTCAGTTCGGTTGGATTACCAATGTTCATTGGCTGATCGTACTTGCTCATCATCAGCCGATAAATCCCTTCAATCAGATCCGAGACGTAGCAAAAGCTGCGTGTCTGCCGGCCCGCGCCAAAGACGGTCACGGGTTTGCTTTTGAGCGCCTGGCTGATGAAGGAGGGAACGACGCGACCATCGTTGAGTCGCATCCGCGGGCCGTAGGTATTAAAGATGCGGACGATGCGCGTCTCGACTTTGTGCTCGCGGTGGTAGGCCATCGTGAGCGCCTCGGCGAAGCGTTTGGCCTCGTCATAACAGCCGCGCGGGCCGATGGTGTTGACGTTGCCCCAGTATTCCTCCGTTTGCGGATGGACGAGCGGGTCACCGTAAACCTCCGAGGTGGACGCAAGCAGGAAACGCGCGCCCTTTTCCATGGCGAGACCGAGCGCCTTGTGGGTGCCGAGCGAGCCGACTTTGAGCGTCTGGATCGGCAGTTCCAGATAGTCAACCGGGCTGGCGGGTGACGCGAAGTGCCACACGCAATCCACCGATTCGTTTAGAAAAAGGTATTCGGTGACGTCCTGCTGGATGAATTTGAAATTGGGATTCCCGCCGAGATGCGAAATGTTGTCCACCGCGCCGGTGACAAAATTGTCGATGCCGATGACCTTGTGGCCGCGCGCCAAAAGCAGATCAGTCAAATGTGATCCTAGAAATCCGGCGGCGCCGGTGACAACGGACGTGAGCTGATTCTTTTTCATCAACGATAAATTGCTTGACGGTTCAACTGCCGGGTGAAGGAAGCGTAGTGAAATGGGAGGAGGATTCAACGTTTAAACGACCGGGCCATTTCATTTGGCACCGGTGGCCGCGAACACGGCGGGGATGGTGCGCAGCAAAATTTTCAAATCAAGCCACAGCGACCAGTTGTCGATGTATTCAAGGTCGAGCCGCACCCACTCCTTGAAGTCGGCGATTTGGTTGCGTCCGCTGATTTGCCAGAGGCAGGTGATGCCGGGCTTCACGCTCAGGCGGCGGCGGTGGGCCAGGTCGTCGAAGCGTTTTACCTCATCCACTGGCAACGGGCGCGGACCCACGAGGCTCATTTCGCCGCGCAGGACGTTGTAGAGTTGCGGCAACTCGTCGAGGCTGTAACGGCGGAGCCATTTGCCGACGCGTGTGACCCGCGGGTCATTGGTCACCTTGAAGACCGGGCCGTGCATTTCGTTCATCGCCTCCAGCTCGTGCTTGAATTGCTCGGCGTTGGTGACCATGGTGCGGAATTTATAAAGCGTGAACGGCGCGCCGCTGAGGCCGGAGCGCTGCTGTTTGAAGAAGACCGGTCCCGGCGAAATACATTTGATGGCGACGGCAATCAGCAGGAACAGCGGCGAAAGCAGAATCAACAACACCAGCGCGCCGAAGAAATCCATGAGCATCTTGGCCAGGCTTTGCCAGGAAGTTTCCGGTGCGGAGCGAAAGACCAGCAGGGGATGGCCTAACAATTCATCCAGGCTCGCGCGCGCGATTTGCGTTCCAAAAAAGTCGGCAACGAGCCAGGCATCCACACCCTCGAGTTCGCAGACTTTGATGACGCTTTCGACCCGCTCGAAATACGCCTGTTTGGCACTCACGATGACGCCGCTGGCGGAATGTTCATGGAGCAGTTCAACGAGCTGTTGGAGCGGTGCCTCAATAAAATCGAACTCACCCACCACTTCGATGCCTTCGTCGGCCTGCTTTTCCAATTCATGGCGCATCCGGGCAAGTTCGTTGCGCGCGCCGACAAGTATGAACCGGCGTTTGTATTGCGCCTGGGCGAGTTTGCTTTTGTAAACGGCACACAAAATTTCCTCCTTGAGATACACCAGGGCGAAACTGAGGCAACCGAACCACACGATCACCCAGCGCGGCACGTTCAGGTGCAAGGCATACATGGCGAACGCCAGGCCGATGGTGATGAGCACGCAGCCTTTGAAGAGCGGCCACAGAATAGCGCCGCGCGGACCTAAAACGGGCCGGTTGTAAAACCCCTGCAATTCCAGAACGAACGGCACACCCGGGATAAGCACGAAGTAAAGCCATCCGACATTTTCAAACGCATCCGGCGGCATGGGTTTGAGGTCCAACCATGCGATAATCTGCGGATCGGCGCGCAAAACCAACACGAGCCAGAAGCTGACTGCAAAGAGAAAGGCGTCCACCAATTGGTTGACTTGCGCCCGCATCTGACGATCACGCCGCAGCATGGTTTAATTCAATTTGACCGAACAGTTACATTAGCAGATTTTTTCACGCCGCGCAATCGTCGCATCACCGCGACGAAACTGCTTTGGCGGGTCTGGGCGGCAGTTGGAATTCCGGCACCGAGGCCGCAATCAGCTTCTTCATGCGCGCAAACGTGGCTTCTTCCTGTCCCGGCGCGCAGACGGCAAAATAAGAAACATAAGCCCAGCGTTGCAGCACGCCGCTGAACAACAGGTCCCGGAAGAGATAGCACTGGAACCGGGCGTCGCTCGTGGTCTGTTCGTTGTCCGCCACGAACCAAAAGACGTAAAGCCCGCGCAGGTCCTGTTGCCGGCCGTCGGGCATCGGGGCGGTGGTGCTGACAATCCATTTCATCACCGGCAACTCGTAAGCCGGCGGGCCGTCAATGGAAAGTTTCATCTGCTGTTCATCATCAATGTGCCAGCCTTGTCCGGGCAGACAGTATTTGGGCTGGTGGATGCTCGTCCGGTCCGCGCCCATCAAAATGATGGTGCCGCTGACCCAGAAACCCTCCGGCAACTGATAGATGCGCCGGACATAGCTGGTGTCTTTCGGGAAATAACCCAGTTCCACCTCCGATTCAGGCACGTTGGTGGAAGTGAAATCCAGCACGCGCTCCGGCAGGTCAATTTTCATCCTGGTACTGCCGGGAATCGGCGTGGCTCTGATGCCGGGCTGGCCAAGTATTTGGTGCGCCCGGAGCCAGGTCAAGGCGCCGGCCGTGCCAGCGATCAAAACCAGCACCACGAAGAGGATCACCCATTTTTGGATTTTCTTCATGGTCGTTCCTTTTCATCCGGCTTCCAGCGTTTTTCCATCCAGTGCCCGACCCAAAGCAGTCCGATGATCGCAGGAACATAGGGGACCAAACTGATAAGGGTGCTTTCATGTACGTAATTGCCGGCCTCTTGACCGCCCAATTCCGCCGCGATGATGATGCAAAGCATTCGCGTCAGGTTTCCCAAAACGGCGAACGGGAAGGCCAGAGCCATGAGGAAAAGTCGTTTCCAGGCGGACCGAAACGCGACGAATCCATAAATCGTGGCGAGCAGAAAAATTGCGACCAGACTCCGGATGCCGCTGCACGCGGCCGCGACATCGTATTGATAGGTGCCCGTTGGATCAACCAATTGTGTTCCTATCCGCATCACATCAATGCCCAGAATCCAATGTGACACCATTTCCACCAGCCAGGTCACAAGCAGGCGCAACGGGAACGTAACGGCATTGGCCAGCGACCCCAAGGGAATCGAAAAGGCAAAAAGGAAGAAGGGGAAAAAGCTTTTTTTCAGCCACCCGCGTCCCCACGCCAGCCCCGTCAATCCGTAAATCCCCGTGAACAGCGCCACGATGGAAATGCGCGGTTGCTGAAGGTCATAGCCCATGACGTGCAGCACCATCGCCAAAATGAGCAACAACAGTGCCGGCCACCACAGACTCAACGGCTGCGCGAGCAACTCCTTGCGCTTCCACCAAAACAACCCGATGACCAAAAACGGAATGAAGTCGCCGTGACCGTCGTCATTGGCAGGGTTGGGACTGTTGTAGGCCTCATACATCCACGAAAACAGCGACTGCGTGTGGATGTAGCCCAGAATGGAATTGCCCAAGAATTGAAACAGCGCCAGCCACGCTGCCAGCAACACCAAGAAAAATGCCTTGTTGGGCAATTGCCGCCAGCAGTCCGCTGTATCCTGCCAAAACGATCGGGGCGTTTCGTTCAGTTGAGTTCCGTTCATTTGCGTGTATTGCCACGCTTTAGATAGCAGATGCCTTGTTTTCGCTCAATCGAATTCGTCTAAAACCATTTTATTCTAACGGATACTTCTTCAACCCGCAAAGTTGCGCGGCGATTTTGACGACGAACAGCGGATTGTTTCGGAAATAACGCCTGGCCAGCCGTCGCGGTTCCTGGCCCAAGCGGTAGCACCATTCCAATCCGCTCCGCTGCATCCAGCGCGGCGCCTGCTTGACGCGACCGCTGTGAAAATTAAATGCTGCACCCACGCCAACCATCAGCGTCACATCCAATTGCGGCAGAAACTCGACCATGAATTTCTCCTGTTTTGGCGTGCTCAGGCCGACCCACAAAATATCCGGCCGGGCCGCACGAACCGTTCCCTGCAGTTGCTCCCGTTCTTCGGCGTTGAGCGCTCGAAACGGCGGGGTATAACAGCCGGCGACCTGCAAACCCGGAAACCGCGCCGTCAATTTGTCGCGCAGCGCCTCCGCTGCGCCCGGAGCGCCTCCGAAGAAAAAGTGGCGGCACGGATTTTTTTCGCTCCACGCGCAAACCTCCAGCATCAGGTCCGGCCCGTAAACGCGGCTCATCCTGGAATGACCGCTCAATTTGCCCGCCCAGACCATGGGCATCCCGTCCGGTGTGCATAAAAATGCCTCGTTTAAAATTTTCCGGAAGGTCGCGTCGGCCTGCGCCTCCATCACGCCATGCACACCAGTCACGCATATGTAGCCCTTGCGCCGGGCGCGGATTGCTTCGGCAATCGCATCAAGCGCTGTCTTCAAGTCCAGCACGCTGATGCCAACGCCGAGGACGTTGACTCGTTCGATGGCCATAGAAAATCCGGCAGGCAGCATACGCGATTGAGGTCAAAATGCCAGTCGAACCCGGTTTAAGCGGCGCGAATATTCTTCCATCGAGCCCGGCTTTCGTCTAAAGTCGAGCCTGAAGTTCACTCACAAATTGGTATGAAGCTGCTTATTTTCGCCCATGTGCCGCCGCCGCATCACGGCCAGAGTTACATGGTTCAACTCATGTTGAATGGCTTCGGCGGCGATTGCCGCAAACCAACGGACAGATCCTCGGGGCGCAACGGCTACGGCCTTGATTGTTACCACGTCAACGCGCGCTTTTCAAAAAGCCTCGAAGATGTGGGCGAACTCCAGGCCAGCAAAATCCCGCTGGTCCTGTTTTATTGCCTGCAGGCGATTTGGTGCCGGTTCCGCTACGGCGTGGACAATTTTTATTATGTGCCCGCCCCGGGCAGGTCCGTCGCGCTGTACCGCGACTGGCTCGTCATGTTCCTGTGCCGACCGTTTTTCAAAAACGTCATCCTCCACTGGCACGCCGCCGGGCTGGCCAAATGGCTGGAAACCGCCGTGCAAATCCGCACCCGGGCGTTGACTTATCGCGCCTTCGGGCAGGCCAGCCTCAGCATCGTCATCTCCAAATACAATGTTGCCGACGCTGAAAAACTTTTACCGCGGCGCGTTCGCGTCGTGAACAACGGCATTCCCGATCCGTGCCCGGATTTTGAGCAATCTGTTCTGCCCCGCCGCCAGGCGCGTTTCACCGCGCGCCTGAAATTGATTGCGAACGAACTACCGGGCCAGGGCGATCTCGAAGCCGCCGGCGGCGAGCCCCGAGTGGTGAGGGTCTTGTTTCTCGCCCATTGCACCCGCGAAAAAGGACTGTTCGCCGCCGCGGAGGCCGTCCTGACCGCCAACCGGATCTTGTCGGAGCGACAATCACCCGTGCGAATGAAGCTGATTGCCGGCGGCAGTTTTGTAACCCCTGCGGAAAAAGCGGAATTCGACCAATTGCTGAAAAATCCCGAGTTCGGCAGCTCCGTAACCCATTTGGGATTTGTCTCCGGCGCCGCAAAGGAACAGGCCCTGCGCGAAGCCGATTTGTTTTGCTTCCCTACCTGTTACCTTGGCGAAAACCAGCCGGTCAACCTGATCGAAGCGATGGCCTTCGGACTGCCCATCGTCACGACCCGCTGGCGTTCGCTGCCGGAAATGCTGCCCGCGAATTATCCCGGCATCATCAGCGGCCAGTCGCCGGATGAAATCGCCGTGGCGCTGCTCAACCTGCTCACGCTGGAAATCGGCAGCAATCTGCGCCATAATTTTCTGAACCGGTTCACCCTCGAACGCCATTTGACCGGCCTGGCCGAGGCCATCCGAAGCGTGGAAGCCCCGGAGTGTCTGCACTAAAGCGTTGCGAAACCGGCAGCGGCAATTATTATGGTGGCCTTGAAGATCGGACTGCTCCAGCTCAACTCGACGATCGGCGACTTTGCGGCAAACCGGCAAAAACTCGTGGCCGCGTATGACCAAGCCTGCGCGCTCGGCGCGGAATTCGTCATCGCGCCGGAATTGTTTCTCTGCGGCTACCCGCCGCGCGATTTGCTGCTGCGCGCCGATTTTGTTGAGGCCAATCTTGCGGCGCTCGCGGAAACGGCAAAAAGTGTTGGGGCCATCCCGTTCTGTGTTGGTTACGTTGACGAAAATTCCGAACGTCCCGGACGCGCCCTTCGCAATTCCGCTGCTGTTTTGCAAAATGGCAAAATCATCTGGCGCACACATAAAAGCCTGCTCCCAACTTACGACGTTTTCGACGAAGACCGCTATTTTGAGCCGGCCAAAAGCGCCATCCCTTTTGAGTTCAAAGGCCGCAAGCTTGGCATCACAATTTGCGAAGACATCTGGAACGACGAGGATTTCTGGCCGGAACGGCTCTATCGCCGTGACCCCATCAAGGAACTGATCTCGCACGGCGCGGAAATCATCCTGAACATTTCCGCGTCGCCATGGCACGACGGCAAGGAGCGGACGCGATTGGCGATGCTCCAGCGCGTTGCGCGCGATGAGCGCGTGCCGCTGGCGCAGGTCAACCTCGTCGGCGCCAACGACGAATTGATTTTTGATGGCCACGGCGTCGCGTTGAACCACCGTGGCGAACCGCTTGCTCTGGGAAAAGGCTTTGCCGAGGACATTTTTGTTGCGGACTTGGATGCCGGCTCGGCGTCGGAAAAAATTGAATGGCCCGTCCGCGAGCAGCAAATTTTTTCGGCGCTGTCGCTGGGCATCCGCGATTATGTCCACAAATGTGGCTTCAAGTCGGCCCTGGTTGGTCTGTCCGGCGGCATTGATTCCGCGCTGGTGGCGGTGCTTGCGGCGGACGCACTCGGCCCCGACAAAGTGCTGGGCGTTTCAATGCCCGCACGTTATTCGAGCGAGGGCAGTTTGAGCGATGCCGAGGTGCTCGCGAAAAATCTTGGCATTCGTTATGAAGTGTTGCCGATTGAACCGGTTTTTCAATCGGTGGAAATACAACTGGCGAGGGTTTTTGCCGGGACCAAGCCGAACGAGGCCGAGGAAAACGTCCAGTCGCGGCTGCGCGGCGTGACTTTGATGGCGCTGTCGAACAAATTCGGCGCGCTCGTGCTGACGACGGGCAACAAGTCGGAGATGGCCGTCGGTTATTGCACGCTCTACGGCGACATGTGCGGCGCGTTGGCGGTGATTGCAGACGTTTTCAAGACAGACGTTTACAAAATCGCGCGCTGGGTGAATCGGGGGAAAATCGTCATTCCCGAAGCCACGCTGATGAAAGCTCCGAGCGCCGAATTGCGTCCAAACCAGAAAGACCAGGATTCGTTGCCCGAATACGACATGTTGGACGCGATTTTACAGGCTTACGTCGTGGAGGACCTGAGCAAGGAGGAAATTGTCCGACGCGGCTTTGACACCGGAGTGGTCAACGACGTGATCAACAAAGTTACGTTCAGCGAATACAAACGGCGGCAGGCTGCGCCCGGCTTGAAGGTGTCGCCGCGCGCTTTCGGCATGGGCCGGCGAATTCCCATCGCGCAAAAATTCCGTGCCAGAAGCTAATGTCAGTTTGGCCGGAACCGGAGATAAGTGAAGCACGGCCCAAGTCAGTGGGCATTAAATTTGACGCTGTCAATCAGGATTTGGTATCCTTGAAATTCGCGAACCCCATGAAAAATATTCAATCCGCTTCGGTTTTTGGTCTGGGCAAACTGGGCGCCTGCATCGCCGCCACCCTCGCCGCGCGCGGGTTCGACGTAGTGGGTGTGGACATCGATGCGGAGAAGGTGCGGCGGATCAACGAAGGCTTGCCGCCCGTCGAAGAACCCCTGCTGGCGGAGACCATCCAAGCGGGCCGCGCGCGCCTGCGGGCCTCGACTGACCCGCGCGAAGCGGTGAAAACCGATGCCTCATTTTTCATTCCGCCAACGGGAAGCCTGCCCGACGGCAGCTTCTCGAACGAGTTTCTCTTGAAAGCCATGCAGCCTTGCGCCAAGGCGCTGGCGGGTGCCGGCAAAAAGGGCCATTTGTTCGTTTGCAGTTCCACCACCACACCGGGAGCGTGTGACACGGTGCTCGTCCCGATGATCGAGAAGGAAACCCAATGGAGCTGCGGTCGGGACTTTGGCTTCTGCTATAATCCGGAGTTCATTGCGTTGGGCAACGTTGTCAACGGGTTGCTGGAGCCGGACTTGGTGTTGATTGGTGAATCCGACTCTGCGAGCGGCGTGGCGCTGGAGGCGCTTTACAAAAAGTACAACCGGAACCGGCCGCAAATCACCCGCATGTCGCTGGTCAGCGCGGAACTGGCCAAGATTTCGTTGAACAGTTACATCACCATGAAGATCAGCTTCACGAACCAGCTCCGCATGATTGCCGAACGCTTTCCCAAGGCGGATATCCATGCGGTGCTGGACGCCATCGGCAGCGACAGCCGCATCGGCAAGAAATACTTGCGCGCCGGCCTGAGTTACGGTGGCCCCTGTTTCCCACGCGACAATCGTCTTGTGGCTTATACCGCCCGCCAAGCCGGCGTCTCGGCGCCCCTGGCGGAAGCGTCGGAGCAGGTGAACGAGGACACCAAACTGGATTTGCTCAAAAAGGTGAAGGCGCGGGTTGACAAAGGCGACTTCGTGGCCATACTCGGCCTGACTTACAAACCGGACACGTACATCACCGAGGAATCCGCCGGCCTCTACCTGGCGCAACATTTGAAGCAGCAGGGCCATCGTGTGCTGGTGCATGATTTCGGGGCCAAACCTTCCAACAATCCAAGCCTGCATGAGTTTGAAGTCGTGGAGGACCCCGCCCTGTTCGCCTCACGGGCTGATATCAGACTGGCGGTCATTTGCTGCCCCTGGCCACAATACAAGCAGGTGCAGTTCGCCGCCAGGACCCACGTGCTGGCAACGTGGCAATTGTAATACCAATTCCAGTTTGATATTGCACCATTGTGGGGATGTGGGTAAAAGAGGGCATGCCGAAGCGATACCATCTGAACCGGCCTGATCTGGCGCAGGCTGTGGCCAATGAATTGCGGACTT
>Ga0181523_10000367_pt1 | contig 50206 bp, 48 predicted proteins | sample PEATcosm2014_Bin_43_FD_119752 | JGI IMG/M metagenome (GOLD analysis project Ga0181523, IMG submission 119752) | Peatland microbial communities from MTU Mesocosm Facility, Houghton, MI, USA - PEATcosm2014_Bin05_30_metaG | ecosystem: Environmental > Terrestrial > Soil > Wetlands > Peat | place... | reverse complement strand
CACCGGTCGAAGAAATGGCCGGAGAACACGAAATTGGAGCGTAATAGCGCACGAAAAAACAACTCACGGAAAAGATGGGAGAAGAAAACATCCCATTTTTCCGCAAACTGTTTAGCCGTGCCGTTCCCAAAACCCCGCTCACAAACATTTGTGAAACTTACTCTATTCTTTGCTCTTGTCCTGGCTCTTGTCCTGTGCCTTGTCTGGGGCGCTGTCTTTTTCTTTCTCTTCCATGCCGGCTTTGCGCGCCTCCTCCTGCAGTTGGTCGAGTTCCTGCTTGGCGGCATCAATCGCTTTCTGTTTTTCGTCGACATCGGATTTGTATTGCGTACCGTCCTTATCGAACTGGGCGGAGTCGCGCAGGCGAACGCCCGCGTCGGCGTAAAAGGCGGCTGCACGCAGCCGGTATTCGCGCTGCTCTAAGTCGAGCTCGTGGCTCAGGGAAGCGATTTTTTCTTTCTGCTTGTCGAGCTTATCCTTCCACGCATCCGCCGTCTTCTGACGGTCGGCGGCGGCCGCATTAGGATCGGTGGCCGCTTTTGGAGCCTGAGCGGCGGCATCGCCGGGCGGGGGTCCGACCACGCTCAGCGTTTCCTCGGTCGGCAGATTGTCGTTATCGTAGTGGCGGCTGGCCGCGCTGGGCTCGGGTTTATTCTTGCGAAGCGCTCGCGCGTAATCGCCGAGCGACTGTGCGGTCGCTATGCTAACCCCCATCAAGAGCAAAGTAGCTACGGCCATGAGTTTCGCGTGCTTCATGTGATCATCCTTTCGCAAGCCGCGATTTTGCTCGCGGCCTGCAATCGCCAATATCAAGAACTTGTGGTGGCAGCCCGGGCGCCTCCCAGGAAACTGCCAATGGTGCGATCCAACTGCGCTGCTTCGTGAGCGATACCGTCGGCCAATTGACGCGCCAGTTCCGGATCCCGGCTGCACGCCAGTTGCTGCGCGTATCCCGCAATCGTGGTCAGGGAATGGCGTAGTCCGAGCGCCAGTTCCGAGGAGATTTCCTGATGCATCTTCTGATCGTGGCGGATGCGCTCCAGGTCGGTCTTGTCGGTCAGCACCAGAGTCGTGCCCATCAGACTCGCATCTTCGGCGAGCACCGGAGAAGCCGTCAGTTCGAGTACGTGGCTCGCTCCGTCGCGCGCAAAGTAGTTCAGCGCCAGCCCCCGCACCGAGGCCTTCCCCGCCAGCGCGGGAGCCAGAGCCTGGTCGACGCTCGATTCCGAATCCGAACCGTCTTTTTCGGGGCGCAGCGTCGCGGTGCGGAAAAGATCGGAGGCATGCAGTCCGACGGGAGAGGCGAATCCCAGCAAGCTGCGCGCCGCCGTATTCGCTTGCCGCACCAGGCCGCTGGTATTCAAAAACAGAACGCCGCAGGAAAGGTTCGAGAGTATGGTGGAGCTCAGCGTGTCGGAAGCCTTGGCTTTTCTGCGATCCGAGAGCTGCTGGGTGGCGAGCTCATGTTTCTGCTGCTTCAATTGCTGAATGACGGCGTGATAGGCGTGGACGGGCAATCCCTCGGCCGCTAGCGGCGCGTAATTCAGCGAGTCCGGTTCGGGCACGAGATTTTTCCGCAGCCGGCGAATCGCGAATAAGCCCAACCCGAAAGCTGCGACGGCGGACAAGAGAAGCAGGGCCATGCGCAGCATCATCGGATTGACCAGGGGATTGGTCAGCAGCCTCACAGCGCCCTCCAATACCAGTGCAGGAGGCGGTTTCCGAAGAGGAACGAGAAAAGCGCCATGCCGCCGAGAAACACGCCGAACGGCATCTCGTAATAGCGGAGCGCCAGGCGGGCCGAGCGCCAGGCGCGCCTCCGGGCGTCTTTCGCAGAAAGGCGTGAAGAAATGTCCGATGAAACGGGCGAGTCAGCGCTCGGGGAAATGCCCGCGGAAATGCGCGAATTAGTAGCGCGCGCCTCGATTCGGCGCAGGCGCTTCATCCAGATTGCGAGCACCGTGCTCAATCCAAAAAGCGAGCCCGTCAGCGACGCGGCAAAAATGGTGAAGACCGTGAGCTTGGTTCCGAGGAACGCGCCGATCATTGCCATCAGCTTGACGTCGCCAAATCCCATGCCTTCGACGCCGCGGGCCTTCAGATAAATGGCAGCCACGCCGTAGAGAAACGAAGCGCCGACAGCCGCCCCCAGCAGCGAGTCTGACAGCGACCACAGCCGCCACGAAATCTCGCTGCGCATGGCGGGCGAGACCAGGCCAGGCACGATTCGCGAAGCCAGGTCATTCACAGGAACCACCAGGCTGAACAGAATTCCGAGGGCGATCCCGGGCAGCGTCATCGCGTCGGGAAGAAGCTTGGTTTCCGCGTCGGTGAAGATCAGCCCCAGCAGCAGGTAGCCGAGCACGGTGTACTTCAACATCGCGAGGGTCAAACCAAAGTGGAGGTAGAAGCTGAGAAAGAGCAAGCCGGTGAGCGCTTCGATCGCCAGGTAGCGCGGCGATATGGGCTGCTTGCAGGAGCGGCACCTGCCGCGAAGAATCAGCCAGCTCAGTATGGGAACGTTGTGATAGAGCGGGATCGGGTCTCCGCAGTGCGGACAGGCGGAGCGCGGCGTCACCACCGATTTGCCGCGCGGCAAGCGGTAGATACACACGTTCAGGAAGCTGCCAAAGCACAGCCCCAGAGCGAAGATCGCAGCTGCGACAAAAGGTTCCACGTCGGCTAAGTGCTCAGTCTGGTAGGACTTGGATGATTATAGGCCGCCAGGGCGGGGGCTTCTAAGTACGAAGGTCACTGTACCTCTGTCGCCTGCAAATTACTGGGAGTAAAGAGGAAACGCGCCTACGCGACCCGGGCGATTTCATGCTGCTGGGGGATGAAGATCGAAAACACTGTCCCGGTCGCGCGGCCGTGGGCGCGGCTTCGGACGCGAATCCAGCCTCCGTGTTTTTCCACGATGCCCCGCGAGACCCACAATCCGAGGCCGGTCCCGGTGTCTTTCTTCGTCGTGTAAAAAGGCTCGAAGATTTGGCGCAGGTGGTCGCTCGGAATCCCGCTGCCGTTGTCGGCCACGGTGATGCGGACTCCCTCGATGCCAGTGGACCAGTCGCGGCCGGCCGCCACGCGGACTTGCAGAGAACCTCCATCCGCCATCGCATCGACGGCGTTCACCAGAAGATTGGCCAGTAACTGCCGCAACTCTCCCGAATAGCCACTGATCTGGCAAGGGCCGCGGTAGCGCCGGGTCACGCGGATCTGCCGGCCTTCCAGTTTGCGGGAATACAACTGCAGTATCTCGTCCATGATCGCTGCCGGGTCCATCGAGCCGAGAGAACTGGCATCGCGGACAAATCCCAAAGCCTGTTGCGCCAGCCGCGCCACGCGGCCCACCTCTTGCTCCGCCTGAATCAGATACTTTGCGGCGTGGCGGGAGTCATGACGTGCCAGGTAGAGCAGGTTCACGACGGCCTCTAGGGGATTGTTAATTTCGTGCGCCATGGATGCGGCGAGGCGTCCCGCAGTGGCGAGCTTTTCGCTGCGGCGGATGGCTTCTTCGGACTTTTTCTCGGCAGAAATATCGCGCGCAATGGCCGACGTTCCCACGATTTCGCCGCGCGCATTTCGCAGCGACGACACCGACAAGAGCGCCGGCCAGCGAGTGCCGTCCTTGCGCATGCGCTCGGTGCGATAGGAAGCCACGTGCCCGCCGCGGTTGAGTCTCTCGAGGTTGCGTTCCACTTCGTCGCGGCGTTCGGGCGGCGACAGTTGCGCTACCGGCAAGCCGATTGCTTCCTCAGGTGTGTAGCCATAGAGCTGTTGGGCGGCGCGATTCCAACCGGTGATGGTGCCGTCCGGATCGGTGCTGAAAATCGCGTCACCGGAGTATTCCACGATGGCGGCCATTTCTCGAGTAGTGCGATCAGCGCGCGATTCGGCCAGGGTTCTCTGCCGCGCCATGCTCGCCGCGAGCAAGGAGATGGCTAGAAACGCCGCCAGCCGCTCCGCATCGGCGCTGCGGTGGATGGCGAAACTGAAGTAGGGCGGAACGGCGAAGAAATCCAGGCAAGCGGTCGAAACCAGCGAGCAGAAAACGGCGGGGCCAAATCCGAGGAAACGAGCGGTGAAAAGCACCGCCGCCAGCAGAAGCACGAAGAGATGGCGATGCAGCACGGGCGAAAAAGTCCAGAGGCTGAGCGCTACCCACACGGCGAGCGTGGCGCCTCCGTAGAGCGCCAAGGGCGATCGGCGATTTCGCGCAATCCAACTCTTCAGATTGGCTCCAATTCCAGACATTGACTAAAAGACTAAAACGCGCCGGGTCCAACTGGCGGACTGATCGGGGTCGGACCGGGGCGGGCAAGATGCTCTCGATGCGCAGAGAAGACTGTAGCAGCAGCGGGCGGGCGCGGCAACCGGCGAGCGCATTGGCGCATTTCGCCGGCTGTTCAGGCTGGGTTGCAGGTCAGTCTTTGTGGAGGAACTTGTAGTCGAGGATGGACGCCGCCAACCCGAAAGCGCCTTCGGCCTTGTCGACCGCGTCCTTGGTACGAATCAGCCTGCCCTGGCAAAGCACGCTGCTGTTCTTTTGTCCGGAGATTTCTTCGGGCATTTCGAAAATCAGCTCCACCAGCGCATTTGCCGGCAGTTGCTGCGGGCCGTGAAACAGCACGCCCGACTGGCTGATGTTCTGGATCACGCCCTCGTACCAGGTATGTAGATTCTTGCCGCGATAGCGAACCGGAAGGCTCGACCGCAGGCGCCGGGCGCGGGGCATCCATGACGGTTGCTTTTGAGCGGAGCGGCGGCGGGCAGGCGCGGCCTCGGCCACCACTTCGACCCGGTTGCCGCGCCGCATGGTCTTCCAGTCGTATTGATAAGCGGCCGCGCACAACAGGCAGACTTGGTAATACGCTCCATCGGCCCCGCGGCGCGGCCAGGAGAATTCGTGTGAGCAGCGTCCCAGCATTAGAACATCCATGAGTCTTTGCGGCATGATGACGAAGTTGCGCCCCGTACCAATCGGATATGTCTATCTTCCGACGGCTTGGCGGTTCTGGATAGATTACTTTTGTGTATTGCGGGTCAGGACTTATGCTTTTCCATATGGCACCGACCAAAGTGTCGCGCGCGGGCTTCGTTCTAGCCGGAGGGAAGAGTTCCCGCATGGGCGCGGGCATCGATAAAGCATTTCTGGATTTTGGCGGGCAGACATTGCTGGATCGCGCGCTCAGCGTGGTGGGCGCGGTCTGCGACAACGTGGCTATCGTTGGCGAGCCAGCGAAATTTGAAGCAGTTCTCAATTCCCGGTTCTCAGTTCTCAGTAAAACCCAGCGGCAATCACTGGGAACTGAGAACCGGGAACTGAGAACTGTCATAGCAGACATTTTCTCCGGCTGCGGTCCGCTCGCCGGAATTCACGCCGCGCTTGCGAATTCACCGGCCGAACTGAATCTTATGCTTGCCGTCGACATGCCCTTCGTCTCCAAAGAGCTTCTCGCGTTTCTTTTCGCGGCGGCCGAAGACGAAGTGAACCACTCCGTCGTCACCGTGCCTCGCGCCGGCAATGGACTTCAGCCGCTCTGCGCGGTCTATCGACGCGAATTCTCCATTACCGCCGAGCAGGCTCTGCGGGCAGGGAAGTACAAGATCGATGCGGCGTTTCCTGGCGTGGCCGTCCGGGTGATCGACGAGGCCGAACTGGCGGCAGCCGGTTTTTCGGAGCGAAGTTTTTTCAACGTCAACACTCCGCAGGACCGTTTGAAGGCCGAGGGTTGAAGCCGGTCGATGGAGACATTGTTTTCCGTGCTACTCTCGCAGGAACAATTGGGAGGAGCGCATGGGCCAGACAACAAGCGCCATTTCTAGAGTCCGCAATGTCGGCGCATTTCAGTTGAAAGTCAGCGCCCGCGGCGCATTGATACGCTCCTTCTTTGGTTCTGCTTCGATGTATTGGGCTGTGGTGCTCTCCGGCAATCCACCGCCGCTGGAGTTCTCGATCGTAGCCGTGCCGGCTGTCGGATTGATCGCCTGGGCGATCCTCAGTGTTCGAGCAACGCGCAATTCCCCCTCTTCCGCCGACGAGCTGTCCCATTGGAGGGCAGTTCGTAAGTTTTACTGGCTCGACGTCGGACTGGAATGGGGACTGATTGGCGCCGCGGTGTCCGCTCTCGCTCGATTCGGGCGTTTTGACCTGATACCACAGACCTTGGGTGTGATCATTGGACTGCACTACCTCCCACTGGGAAAAATCTTTCGCGCACAGCAATATTACTGGACAGGCGGCGTCCTGGTGACGGCAGCGCTTGGTTCGCTTCTGATACAGCGCGGGCAGACCCGGAATATCGTCGGATGCGCGGCTCTTGCCTTAACCCTGTGGGCAACTTGCTTTGCCATGCTCTACTGGACTTCTTTGCAGCTTGGCAGTCGAAAGAAATCGAAGGTGCGATGAGCCCTCTGGGGATGTTGTCAGCGAGTGTGAACGCCTCGATTTCGCCAGTTGAGGCGATAATAGGAGGGGTTCCACCAGCGGAAGTATGGAACACTCTGCGCGTGTTGCGCGAGCGGCAAGCCGGAATAATCCGCCATCGGTACCCGGTCTCGACCCCTTTTCATTGACCAAGGAGGCGGCGTTGTGCAATGGGTGACTTCGAGAAGCTAATTGAGGCCGCGAAGCATGGCAATGTGGCGGATGTCAGAGCCATTGCTCGCAGCCATCCCGAGCTTATCAACCAACGAGATCAAACCGGCGCCACTGCCCTTCACTATGCGGCGTTTAGTGGACATCGCGGTGTCGTGCAGGCATTAGTGGAACAAGGCGCCGAGGTCAACATAGGAGACAGTCAATTCGGTGCGACTCCTGCAGGGTGGGCGATCGAGTATTTGCGGGAGCTAGGCGGATTCCTGGGGATTGAACTGGACGACCTTGCCTATGCAATACAGCGAGGTGACGTCGAATGGGTTACACGATTCCTGACGCGTTTTCCTGCTCTTCGCCGTACGCGTGACACCCAAGGAAGACCGTTCACGTTGCTTGCCCAGCAATCTGGCAATCCGGAAATCGCGAAGTTGTTTAATACCGAGCCTGTCCCCTAAAGGGGATGCGTAAGCGATGTTATTCGCGCGCCCTTTCGATCGTGCGCGATGATGCTCTCCCGCAACGGTTGTGAAATCCCCGCTTGCGACACCGGAATCGGCTTATCACTGGGCGGCTTGGCGGCTATCCCGGAACTGGCCCACTACGCCTGGATACGTTTCGCTTGAGCCGCGCGGGCCTCTCGTGCCATGCTGATAGCCATGGCTGCCGCGGACACACTGTCTCCCTACATCGAGTTCAAGGACGTCTCCAAGGCATTTGGAGACCGCGTCGTTCTGCAGAACGTCAGCTTCGAGGTGTTGGCGGGGGAGATGGTCTGCATTCTCGGCCGCAGCGGCGTCGGGAAATCGGTGGCGCTGCACAACATCATGGGTTTCCTTAAGCCGGATTCAGGCCGGGTCATTGTCGCCGGCCAGGACATCACCGACTACAACGAGGTGCAACTCGAAGAGATCCGCAAGAAAGTCACCATGGTGTTCCAGAACGGCGCCCTCTTCGATTCGCTGACGGTCGGTGAAAACGTCGCCTTCCCGTTGCGCGAAAAAAGGGAACTTTCAGAAGAGCAGATTCTTCAGGTGGTCGATGGCCTGCTCGAAATGGTCGGCGTCAAGGAGATGCGCGATCTGTTGCCCTCCGACCTTTCTACTGGCATGAAACGCTCCGTGGCCATCGCGCGAGCGCTCGCCGCTCAACCCGAGTGCGTGCTCTACGACGAGCCCACCACCATGGTCGATCCGCTGATGGGCAATCTTCTCGGCGATCTCATCGCCCGGCTCAAGCTGCAATTGCACCTGACGTCGGTTGTCGTGACGCATGACATGCGGCTGGCAAAAAAACTGGCCGACCGCATCGTCTTCCTTTACGAAGGCCGCGCGATCTTCTTCGGGCCCTATAAAGATATGGAGAAATCCACCGAGCCGATCATTCGCGAGTTTCTGGAACTGGATGAGTTGAAGCTGGAAGCGTAAGGGCAGGCGGCTGCTGGTGGAGCGCCGGGCGTCCCCGCCCGGCGGACGGGCGAGACGCCCGTCCCTTCACTAGAACCCTTGCCGCACCAATTCCTCGACGCTGAGCGAACTCTTTGCCGGCTCGCCTCTCATCATCTTCTCTACGTACTTTGCGATCACGTCGGCTTCGAGATTCACCGGGTCTCCTGGCTTCAGCGATCCGAGATTGGTCAGTTCGACCGTGTGCGGAATGATGGCAATGGTGCAGCGGTTCTGTTCGAGCTTGGCGACGGTCAGGCTGATGCCCTCGATCGAGATCGATCCCTTGAACACCGTGTACTTCTCGATCTCCGATGGGATTTCAATGTGCAGCCACCAGTTCTCGGAATTCCGGCCATCCGAGTCGACGATGCGCTCGAACTCAATCAACTTGCCCACGCCATCGACGTGCCCCTGAACAATGTGTCCATCGAAGCGGCCGTCGGCCTTCATGGGCAACTCCAGGTTCACTCGCGCGCCCTCGTGCATACGCGAGAACGAAGTTCGCACCCAGGTTTCCGGCGCCAGGTCGGCGCAGAATGATTTTGGCTTAATGTCAAGCGCCGTCAGACAAACGCCGCTCACCGCGATGCTGTGGCCGGTTTTCAATTCTTTCGGGATGTTCGCAGCTTCGATGGTGACCCGGCGATTCTCACCGCGCTGCTCGATCTTTACGACGTTGCCCACTTCCTCGATAATTCCGGTAAACATAAGATGAATGTCTTCCCAAATCTAGTTTGTCATCTTGAGCGAAGCGAAAGCTCTATGCATTCCGGCGCTACGCGCAAATGCAAAGGTCCTTCGCTTCGCTCAGGATGACAAACCATTTTACGCGTACGGGTCGCGGAGATAGCCTTCCAGGGCGAAGTCTTCGCCGAAGCGGTGCAGCTCGAACCTCTGCACGCACTGTGGCCTCCCGCGCAAGCTTTCGCCGGAGATGAAGGGGACTGCGCCCTCGCCGAGAATCTTCGCGGCGTAGTAGAGAAACACCTTGTCCACTTCGCCCGACGCCAGGGCTGCGCCGTTCACCAGGGCTCCACCTTCTATGAGCAGGCTGGTGATCTCCATTTCGCCCAGGGCCTTGGTAATTGCCGCGAAGTCGGGCCGCCCGTCCGCCGTCGCCGCTATTTGTTGCACGCGAATCCCCTTCGCTTCGAGCTCCTGCCGCGGCTGTTCCTCGGCTGTCGAACAGAGCACCAGAACGTCGTTCTCAACGGTCTGGATTACTCGCGACGCAGGTGGAATGCGCAGGTAAGAATCCACGATCACGCGCAGCAGCTTGCGCCGCCGCGGCCGGCCGCTCCGGTCGGTGAGCAGCGGGTCGTCCGCCATTACCGTCCCGACTCCCGCCATGATGGCGTCGCTCTGATGGCGCAGTTGCTGCACATGCGCGCGTGCTGCCTCGCCGGTGATCCAGTGATATCCGCTGCGCGCGCCCTCGGACGCAGGCGTGGCCGAACCTGGCTCGGTGCCGGGTTTCGTGGCGTCGGCAATTTTCCCATCAAGAGTCATTGCCGATTTCAGCGTGACCAGCGGTTTGCCCATCCGGATGTGCTTGGCAAAACTTTCATTCAGCTTCTTGGCTTCCGGCGCGCATAAACCAACATCTACTTTGATTCCTGCAGCGCGGAGCTTCGCAAATCCCTGACCAGCCACTCGTGGATTGGGATCCTCCATGGAGCAGACGACGCGGCCGATTCCAGCCGCGATCGCGGCATCGGCGCACGGCCCGGTGCGTCCCTGGTGCGAGCACGGCTCGAGATTCAGATAGAGAGTTCCACCCCGCGCCGCATTCCCCGCTTGCTCCAGCGCCAAAACTTCGGCGTGCTTCACGCCGTCATAGGTGTGCGTGCCCGCGCCAACTTCGCGGCTCGACGCGTCCACTACAACCGCGCCCACCGCCGGATTCGGCGACACCAGGCCAACGCCCGCTCGCGCTAACTCCAGCGCCTTGCGCATGAATTGTTCGTCCAACGACGGCGCTTCCTTCATTCTTCATCATCCAGTTCCGCCACCGCAGCTCCTCTCTTTCCCTGCGGAGGACGGCGCAAGGGAGCGGTGCGATAGGCATAAGGGTCTTCCGGTTCGGGCTTGCGGCGGAACAGCAGTTTTAGCTGTTCCAGCAGTCTCCGCCAATATGAAGGCGATTGCGGCGTTTTCGGTTGCATCGGCGGCCCTCCAGTGTTAGAACTCACATTTTTCCAATTCATAAATTGCGAGGAGGATAACTGCGATTCTGGGTCTCCTCGTCGGGCTCTGCCAATGCTACCGCGCCAGATCGACTTTGCGGTCCCGGCCTCTTTGGCGATGGTACGCTCGCAAGGGGATCTTCCACCAAGGGATCTTCAAGCGATTCGGAGGGTTCTCGGGGGCGGAACAGGCTCCGCACGAAGCGTAGAACAAACCACAAGACCACCCCAACAATCGCCAGTTGCCACCAGACATTCATTGGTTGCTTTCCTCCGTGGCTCCGCGTCTCCGCGGTGGATCTTCAGGAAAACAGCGACTCCACAAACTCCATGGCATCGAACGGCAACAGATCGCCCGCTTTTTCCCCGACGCCCACGAACCGCACCGGCAGCCCCAACTCCCGCGAGATCGCGACTACGACGCCGCCTTTGGCCGTGCCGTCGAGCTTGGCCAGCACAATTCCCGTGACTCCGGCCGATTGCGTAAACTGCCGCGCCTGCTGCAATCCATTCTGACCGGTGGTGGCGTCCATGACCAGCAAGGTTTCGTGCGGCGCACCCGGAACGATGCGTTGCGCCGTGCGCTTCATCTTTTCCAGTTCGAGCATCAGGTTCTGCTTGGTGTGCAGCCGCCCGGCGGTATCGACGATCACGTAATCGGTTTTGCGCGCGGTTGCCGCCTGGAGCGCGTCAAACAACACCGCCGACGGATCGCCTCCGGGTTTCGTCTTGATCACTTCCGTTCCCGTGCGCTGACCCCAAATTTCGAGTTGCTCGATCGCCGCGGCGCGGAAGGTGTCGGCCGCGCACAGCAGTACCGTCTTGCCTTGCGCGCGAAATACCTGCGCTAATTTTCCGATCGTTGTGGTTTTGCCCGCGCCATTCACACCCACTACCATGATCACTTCCGTCGTGCCATCCACTTTGGCCACGGGCGGCGCGCCGGTCGAGGTCAGAATCTCGAGCAGCTCTTCTTTCAGCAGCCGTTTGAGCTCATTCACATCCTTAATCTGCTTGCGATCGGCTTTGTCGCGCAGCTTCTCCAGAACCTCGTGGGTCGTAGTGGTGCCGAGATCGGCGCCAATCAGCGTGGCTTCCAAGTCGTCGAGCGTGGAGCGATCGATCTCTTTGCCGATGGAGACGACATCTTCGATGCGCTCGGCCAGGTTCTCGCGCGTGCGCGAGACGGCTTCCTTCATGCGCTCGATAAAACTTGGCTTCTTCGCTTCGTCCAGGCTGCCAAAAAGAGTTTGAATCATGAGGTAAGAATGATTATAGGAGAATCGGCTGCGGAGAAATTGGTAATTTGTAATTTGTGATTGGTAGTCTGAAAACCTAACCAAGGTGTTCACTACATACGTATACACGTGGGTTGAAATTACAAATTACAAATTACCCAATTACAAACTTCAGGAGCGCGTGGTTTCGACCGTAATGTGATCGATCGATTGGAAGGGCGCCGAGGCGGGCGCAGCCGGGGCCTGAGGCATGGGCACCGTCAGCGTTTTCTGAATGCGAATGTCTCCCCGGTAAAAGACCGCCAGGAGCGCGGTCACCGCCGCGGGGTCGAGCCGCTGTCCCGAAAGATTCTCAATGATGCGCAGAGCTTCCAGGGGATCGTGCGCTCTCTGATAAGGACGGTTCGTGGTCAGAGCGTCAAAGGTGTCGGCGACCGCAATCACGCGCGGCAGCAGAGGAATGTCGTCGCCTTTTAGACCGTAAGGATAGCCTTTCCCGTTGAGCGACTCATGGTGCAGTTCGATCCCGGGCAGCATCTCGCGCAACTGCGGCACCGGACGCAGGATGTTCGCGCCCTTGATGGTGTGCGTCTTCATGATCTCGAATTCTTCCGGCGTCAGAGCGCCGGGCTTCTTGAGGATGCGGTCTTCAATTCCGATTTTTCCGACATCGTGCAACTGCGCCGAGACCCGCAGGATCTCCAGAAATCCCGGGTCCAGGCCCATCTCTCTCGCGATCATGATCGAGTATTTCGTAACCCGGTCGGAATGGCCGCGGGTGTACGGGTCTTTTTCGTCGACCGCGCCGGCCAGCATCTGGATCGACCCCATGAACAGGTTTTTGTTTTCATCCGCGGCGCGCCTCAGGTCTTCAACGAACTGTTCCAGTTCCTCCTGCATGGTATTGAAGGTCGACGCCAGTTCGCCGATCTCGGTGCGCGTTTTCAGGTGCACGCGCTGGGAGAAATCGCCGCGCGCAATCGCCCGGCTGGACTGCGCCAGCACCTGCAGCGGGCTGGTAATCCGCCGCGCCGAGAAAATGCTCAGCCCCACGCTCACAAACACCGCCAGCAAGGCCAGCAAGCGCCCGGTGCGCTGCATCTCGTAAATTCCGCGATACGCATCCTCGCGCGGCTTCTGCACCACGACCGCCCAATCCAGCGAGGTCACCGGACTGTACGTTCCCAGCATCTCGGTCGTGTCTTTCCCGTCGTTAATCGCGAATTCGCGGGTCGCGGCCAGTTGGGCTTTCGAGCCTTCGTCCACAAAACTGCGGACAATCTCGAAGTTGCTCATGTCCTGTCCGGTGGCGTATTGCGCGGTCGCCGCCGCCACCAGCCTGCCCTGGCTGTCCACGACGTAGGGCATCAATCCGGTCAGGCTGACTTGCTGCAGCCGGCGGATCAGGTAGTCCATATCGACCACCGACCCGATCATTCCCAGAAAACGTTTGTCGTACATGATGGGCGAGCTGACCAGCATGACCGTATGCGCGGATTTTCCGCTGCCCACCATCAACGGCTGCCCGCTGTAGGCGCGACCGTCGCGGGCGGCTTGATAGGCGCGCTCCAGTTCCCGTTGCAGAAAAGCGTCGGGCTCGATACGCCCGGCGGAAACTCCCTTGGCATCGGCATTCAGCAGCGTGGCATAGGCAATATCGTTCGACGATGAGACAAAATTCTCCAGCATGGCCCGCAACTCTGGCGTTAAGAGCATTTGAGCGCTGAGGTCGTTTCCGCTGGGATTCGCCAGCATCATGACCTGAATCGACGACGACAAATTTGCCAGCATCATGTGCAGCGCATCCTGATGCTGGGAAATGTCGTCGGCCAGCGAACGCGTGACCGTGTTCTGCAGCAGCATTTCGTTGGTTTTGAGGCGCTCCCGGTTCATGGTCTCGATCTGCGCCGAGTAGAAATACATGGGGAGGACGCTGATCGCCAGCAACACGCCAAGGATGACGTAGAGGAGCGGAACGCGCGCGGGAATGGGTAGCTTCAACGGCAAAAGACAATCCTGTCGGTCCCAGCGCGGGGATGAACTGGTCCGTCCTGCGTTCATTTTAAGTTGGTTTGGAGCGATTACCTCAGGTGCTTAAAGTACAGTTCACCATTACCGAAGTACCCAGACGCCGGTGACCGTGGCGCCGGTCTATAATTGACCCAGTCGGCCCGGGGTGCTGCATGCGGTCCTTCCACGTTGACTCCGTCGGTTATCGGCTGTTGGCGATGCTTTTGGCTTGTTCCTCGCTGGCGCTGGCCGGGAATACTCCGCCGCCCAGGATTTCCAAGGAAACCCGCGAACAGATTATCCACGCCTTCAATGCGGAACTGGTGTATATCCGCGCGAGTTTTCCGATGGGAAAGACCGGGCTGAAACTCAAAAACGGAACCGTAACTCCCAGCGGCCCGGAACTGAAGCAACTGATGGAACTCTGGGGGCCAGCCGCGAAACCCGGCGACCTGGCTCGCATCAGCGATGTTTTCATTAAGGAAGACCACATCCATTTTGAGATCAACGGCGGTCCTGTCAAGAGGCAGAAGTGGTACCAGCGCATCGAGATTTCAGGTACGGGTGGAAATACGCCGATTGAGCCATCGGACCCGCACGCCAACGCCCGCGGCTCGTTCGTGGATCTCTACTTCGACAAATATGTTCCGGAGCTGACTGGGCCGGAGCTGAAACAATTGCTGCGTCCGGTGTTTGATTTCGATTCCAAGTCGGTGCTCGATGCTTACCTGGAGACCGTTTCTCCAAAGGTCAGAGAGGCCATCAAGAATCACCACGCGCTGGTGGGAATGAACCACGAGATGGTCATCTTTGCGAAAGGGCGTCCACCAAGGAAAGTGCGCGAGACGGTCAACGAAGTCGAGTACGAGGAATGGATCTACGGCACGCCTCCTCAAGACGTGGATTTTGTGCGCTTCGTCGGCGACGAAGTGGTGCGGGTCGAGACCATGAAAGTCGATGGCCAGAAAATCGTGCGCGTCGAAAAGGAAGTCGACGTGGGCGCGCCTACCGTTGCCAAGAAACAGGAAGATCGCCCTGCGAATGCGCCTACGCTGCGGCGTCCGGGAGAAGAGATGCCGGAGTCGAATCCGGCCAACCCGTCCAGCGTGCCGCCGATCGGCCCGCCTCAAGCACCCGGGCCGGATACGGGGCCGGGCCCCAACTGGGCTGGGATTATTGAGCCATTGAGCGATTGAGGCATTGAAATTCAAGGCCTCGCGGTTTTCACTTGATGGCCAGTTTTTGAGTTGCAATTTGGAAAGCCGATCGATGCCATGGGGAGGTCTAGTTAATTGCCACACCCAGGGTTATACTCGACGACGTTCTGGAGGCAATCGCTGGAGGACAAGGTATGTTTCACTTATTCTGGTATGTTCTCATTGGGCTAATCTCGGGGGTTATCGCGAAGTCGGTGATGCACGAGCACATAGCGATCGTCTGGACGATCGTGCTCGGCATTATCGGATCGATCCTGGGCGGCGGCGTTACGCACATGTTTTCGCGCCCGACAAACGAGCGATATCATCCCGCCGGGCTCATTTTTTCGACGCTGGGCGCGATCCTGGTTCTCTTCATTTGCTATAAGCTGAAAATTCATTTTCCCCAATGAAATGCCCATGAAATGAATAATCGCGCCCTCTTCCGTTAGAGCGTCTTCCGGTCTCGACGTTCTACACTCCGACCTTCTAAACTATAAGTGTGAAGATTGCCCTGGGCCAGATCAATCCCACGGTGGGAGATTTCTCTGGCAACGCCGCCAAGATCATCCAGTTTGCGCTCGAGGCGCGGAGTGCGGGCGCCGGCCTGATTCTTTTTCCGGAACTCGCCGTCTGCGGTTACCCGCCGCGCGATCTGGTCGATCGGCCTTCGTTTGTGGCGCGCTGTCACGCGACCGTCGAGAGGATTGCCGCAGAAACGCCGGGGATTGCTGTGATCTGCGGAGTGGTCACGCCGGCCGAAGCGGACTCCGGCAAAAAAGTGATGAACTCGGCCGCGCTGCTGCGCGAGGGGCGCATCGACTTCATCCAGTCGAAAATGCTTTTGCCCACCTATGACGTCTTCGACGAAATGCGCAACTTCGCTCCCGCCAAGAGCCAGCAACTGTTCAACTTTTGCGGCAAGCAGATGGCTTTGACCATCTGCGAGGATGCCTGGAACGACAAGCGCTTCTGGAACCGGCTGCTGTATGGCGTCGATCCGGTCGAGGAACTGGTGCGAGCCGGCGGGAATTTCGTGCTCAACATTTCCGCGTCGCCGTTTTGGCTGGGCAAGCGCGAATTGCGCCGGGACATGCTGGCGGCCATCGCGCGGAATCAGAAAGTTCCGGTCGCGATGGTGAACCAGGTGGGCGGCAATGACAGCTTGGTCTTCGACGGATCGAGCCTGGTGATTGCTGCCGACGGAAAGGTGATTGCGCAAGGGAAGTCGTTCGAGGAAGACCTGATTTATTTTGACTCTTTGAGGCTCACCGGAGACCTGCACCCGCAGATCGCGGGTGAAGAGGCCAGCGCGTATGAAGCGCTGGTGCTGGGCACGCGAGACTACGTCCACAAATGCGGCTTCCAGCGCGCGATTATTGGACTGAGCGGAGGCATCGATTCCGCGCTCACCGCGTCGATTGCCGCCGACGCCCTCGGCGCTGAGAACGTAATCGGCGTCGGCATGCCCGGGCCGTACTCTTCGCGAGGGTCGGTTGACGACGCGCGGGAACTGGCCGGCAACCTGAAGATTCGCTTCGAACTGCTCTCGATCAGGGAAATCTACGAGGCCGCGCGCCAGACGCTTGCGCCAGTTTTTGCCGGGATGCCCCAGGACGTCACCGAAGAGAATATTCAGTCTCGCGCCCGCGGATTGCTGCTGATGTCGATGTCGAACAAGTTCGGAGCGCTGGTGCTTTCGACCGGCAACAAGAGCGAATTGGCCGTTGGCTATTGCACGCTTTACGGCGATATGGTGGGTGGGCTGGCCGTGATCTCCGACGTGCCGAAGACGTTGGTATATCGCCTGAGCGCCTACGTGAACTCGCTGCGCAAAGTAATTCCGAAAGCGACTATCGAGAAGCCGCCGTCCGCGGAATTGCGTCCGGATCAGAAAGACTCGGATTCACTCCCGCCCTATGACGTACTTGACGAGATTCTCGAAGACTTTGTGGAGGAGTCGTGCTCGGCCGAACAGATTGCTCGCGATCGAAAATTCGATTTGGATCTGGTGCGGCGTGTGATCCGGATGGTGGAACGCAGCGAATACAAGCGGCAACAAGCGGCGCCGGGCATCAAGATCTCGGCTAAAGCGTTCGGCTATGGGCGGCGATTTCCGATCGCGGCCAAGGCGGAGGTCTAGCAGATTGTGGAGGGACGGGCGTCTCGCCCGTTCAGCAGTTCGGCGGCCGGGCGGGGACGCCCGGCTCTCCATACGCGGAAATGACAACGGCGCCGGATTTTGTAACAATCGAAACTCCAATCGAATTTCAAACGAATTTCAAAATATGACACACATCCATCGCACGCTGCTCGCGGCTCTGCTGTTCTCTGGCATGGTCATCGCTCAAACTCAGCCCTCTCATACTGCCGCTCACCCGGCAAAACCGGCAGCGAAGCCCGCGTCGGAAGGCACGACGGTTCTCCCCACCGAAGACACCGTCAACGCGTTCCTGTTTCAGTGGGTTGGTTACGATCCGACGGTGACGTGGAAGGTGGCTGATATTCGCCCGTCCGAGGTGCCGGGACTGGCGGAAGTTCAGGTCGTTATCACCAACCCGCAGGGCTCGAGCCAGAATCGGTTGCTGGTGAGCGCTGACGGCAAGCATGTGCTTACGGGAGACATCCTGCCGTTCGGGGCAAAGCCATTTGACGAGGCCCGCGCCAAACTGGAGAAAGGCGTGACCGGTCCTGCCAAGGGTCCGGCGAAGGCCGCGGTGACGATTGTCGAGTTCAGCGATATGCAGTGTCCGCACTGCGCGAAGGCCGCGCCCGTGATCGATCAACTCCTGGCGCAGGAGCCCGAGGTCCGCTTTGTTTTCCAGAATTTTCCGCTGCCCGCGCACAACTGGGCCGAGAAGGCAGCCGGCTACGTCGATTGCGTGGGGCGCGCTCCCAACGATGCGGTCTGGAAGTTCATCCAGAAGACATTTGACGATCAGGCCAACATCACCGAGTCCAACGCAGATGAAAAGCTGAAAGCCATCGCGACCGCATCGGGTGCGAATGCCGACGAGATCGCCACCTGCGCGGCCAAATCGGACACCAAGGCCAGAGTCGAAGCCTCTCTTGCGCTGGGAAAGTCGGTGGGCGTGAATGCCACGCCGACGCTGTTCATCAATGGACGCAACGTGCCCGGCGGCGCGCCCGCCGATCTGTTGAAGAAGATTGTGGACTTCCACGAGAGCCAGGAAAAAGGCGACAAGTAGAGCGGGCGTTTTCAGCGTTGGTTAGCCGGGTTCTGCTCTTCGGGGGCGGGCTTGCGGAAGGTAAGGGCATAGAAATGTCCATCCAACAGGGGCAGGAGGCGCACCTCCTGCATTCGGGACGGCACCAGATCTACAGGCGCAGTGACGGGCTGCTTGCGGTTCCTGAAGTAGCGGCCGGTGATCGGGAAGTTCTCATAGACGCTCTTCGCATGCACCTCGGTTTCATCCGCGATGAGGATAAGACTGCCGGGCTTGGCCACGCGAATCATCTCGCGGATGGCTTGGGCGCGGTCCGAGAAGAAGTTGATGCCTCCGACATGGAAGACGACATCGAAGCTGGAATTCGCGAAGGGCAAGGTCTCGGCATTGCCGACGAAAAGGCTGGCATCCAGCTCCCAGCGGCGCAGGTTGGCCTGGCATCTGGAAAGCATCTCAGGCGATAGATCGAGGCCAAACAGCTTGACGCCGCGCGGAAGGTATTTGAAGTTGAGGCCGGTGCCGACCGAGGTCTCAAGAACAGAATCGCCGGGTTTGATTTCGAGGAGGTCAAGGTAGCTGCTGAGGTAGAGAGCGTCCCGGTCCATTCCTTTGAGGTCATACCAGACGCGCTGGGTGTCGTCGTAGAAGCCAGCGATGGTCTCGTAGAGGTGGTTGTATTTGAGATTGGCGCCGGTGAGGTCCTCGGGTTTGAGAAAGACGGGAATGCCGTTGCGGATGGGGAAGCGCTCCCCGGATGAGCTGAGGAGAGCCTCCCGGGGGCCTTCGCTGACCACATGCAACGGTTCGCCGGTGTAGGGGCTTTGCAAAAGGGCGAGGGTCTGTGGGCGATCGGCCCACGTCTGGTGTTTATCGGGGCGGAAGAGCACCCAGACGCTGAGCACGAGAGCGCCGGCGAGGCAAATCCATCCAAAGGTTGTGGCGGTGAGCAGGGTCTGGGGCAGCGCGGCGCCGCTGAAGTGGCGGAAGAGTCCGTACCCGCCCGCCAGGATAAAGACCACGGCAATGAGGCTTGCGCCGACGGCGATTTTGGAACCTCGGAATTCGTAGTTCCACATCCACAGGACCGTCGCCGCGAACCAGTAGATGAGGAATGGGCGGACGCCGATTGGGTAGGGTCTGTCGATGTGCTGCAGCTGAACTGCGAGGGCTGGGATGGCCACTGCCGCCAGCGGCAAGGGAAAAGTGGAGAGGAAACCGGGCAGGCGCGGGCTGGTGAGACGATGGAAGGTGAAGGGCAGAATGCCGAGCACGGAGCCGAGGAGAATCCAGGCGAGGTCGAGAGCATGGGCCGAGCTGGTAAGCGGGAAGTAGTTGTGCCAGTTTCCAACCACGGCGAAGACGAGCATCCAGAGAAATCCGCGCCAGGGCCTTTGCGTGCCTACAAACCAGACGCCCAGGATTGGGCCGGTCCAGGCTCCTACGAGTGGAAAGAAAAAGCCGGCGACAAAGAGCGTGGCGACAGCCCAAGCCAGGATCTGCGAACTGCGGCTCGGGCGAACGATGGCAGGCATCTTGCGGTTCTCCTTCGCTAAAACCTGAAACTTAAGAGTTTTTGAATTTCGATCACCTGATGACCTGATCGCCCGATTTCTTATTTTCCAATCCAGATTTCCGGCGTTTCGGCGCGCTCCGGGCTACGGACAACGTGCGGCGTGATCAGGATCAACAACTCGTCGTCCTCTTCTTGCTTGGAAGTCTGCGATGTGAGGAGGCCGAGGCCGGGGACCGTGGAGAACACAGGCAGCCCGCTCAGGCTCTTCTCATCGGACTTGGTGACCATTCCCGCCACCACCGCCGGCTCTCCTTCCTTGAGCAGGATTCCGCCCTTGTACTCGCGATTCAAGATGTCGGGAATGCCATTGGTGTTGGTGCTTCCCAAGGTGCGGAATTCTATATCCAGTTCGAGCGCTACGTCTAAATTATTGTGGACCAGCGGCTTCGCCTTTAAGGTGAGTCCGATGTCCTCATAATTGACCGATGGAAAAGGCGCGGCGTACGACTGATTGCCGACCACCTGCGCGATCGCCGAGTTGTTATAAATCGGCGCAAAGCTGGCGTTGAGGATGGGATAGCGCGATCCCAGCTTGAAAGTGGCTTCCTTTTCCTGGGAAGCGCGCAGTTGCACGTGATCGAGCTCCTGTACCGAACTCTCATTCATGGTGAGCGCGGCGGATAACTGATCGAGGCTCAGTCCCATGAAGGTGAGCCCGCCGCCGAAGGTCGCGAGCGGCTGGCTAAAAATTGAATTCTGCTGGCTTTGTAATTGCGCGAGCAGCGCGGAGATGGTCTGATTGCCGGCCTGGTTGATGCCGCCGGAGGCGATCAACTGGTTGATCAGGGACTGAATGTTCTGACCGCCAAGCGCCGCGAGCGCAGCTGCTGGAATATTGAAAAGTTTGAAATTGTCGGGGACGTGCAGCCCGATACTCCGGGCATAGGTGTGGCTCACCTGGAAGACTTTCAGGTCAAGCAGCACTTCCGGCCGAGTACTATCCAGTTGTCCAAGAAACTGGGTTGCGGCTTCGAGCGCCGCCTGCGGTCCGCGCACGGTGATCGTGCTCGATGCAGCGTTGAGGGTCGCGAACTTGAACTCAAATAATGTCCGCAGCGAGTTCATCAGCTCGTTCAACTCTTGCACGGTGCTGCTGCCCGGAATGTAAAACGAGCGCATGCCCATGCGGTCGTAGAGCTTGTGGTTTTCGAGCGTGTCCGCGGAAGCGAAAAGAACGGTGTCTTCGAGCGCCACGCTGAAACTCTTCGTGACCGCGGAGGCGGCCTGCATAGCGGTTCCGAAATCGGCATTCTCCAAATCGAAGCGCACGCGACGGCTGGGGAAGCTGTCGTCAAAGACGACCGCCAGCCCATAGCTCGCGGCGACCGCAGTGAGCAGGCCACGTGAATCGCCGCGGTAGTGGATGTCATGGTGCCCGTCGATCGGCTTGGGCGTGAGCGAGTCGGTGCTGCCGACGACTCGCGGCGGGCTCGCGGTTTGTACCGGCACGGGCCCCAGGGCGTCGCTGATGCGCTGCTGCGCGAATTCGTTCTGCGGATCGAGGCTCAACGCGGTTCGGAACTCCGCCAGAGCTTCCACTTGCCGGCCACTCAGCAGCTCGCTGTTTCCTTGTTCGAGATGCAACCCGGCGAGATGTTGCCGCGTCATTTCCCGCGCGGTCAGGTACTCCACGTTTTGCGGAACCAGGCGAGCAGCTTCCTCGAATTCGTAGAAGGCCTCGTTCAGATTTTGCGATTTCTCGAGCTTGACGCCGCGCGCGAAGGCTTGGCGAGCAGCCTTCAGGTCTTTCTTCGGGCCGTGGCAGGCGGGCGCGCCCCCGGAATTAGAGCAGAGCGGTGGCGCGGCAGCCGGAGTGTCCGCGGCCCAACACACTCCGGCAAATAACAAAACAATTCCCGCTGGCAGCCATCGCATATTACTTACTATAGAATGCCCGGCTGCCGCTGTCTTGCAAGAGAAATACCCGGTAGGGAGCTACGGTCGTAACGGGGGGAAGATAGGTTCCAGCAGGCTGCGGAAGAACTCAGGATTCGTATCAGGGCGCCGCTTTAGCGGTGCCGAAAACTCGCTAAATCGCGCGCCCCTTTAGGGGCTGGCACGGAGCGCCGACTTTCGCGGTTGCCTGCCAGTCTTTACCGCAGCATCAGCCGTTCCATCCGTGTGGCGCGGCCGGCTTGGTCATCGCATTCGACCAGCACGGCGCACAGGCGGACATCGCCATTCGCCGCCTCGAAGCGCGCTGGCATCCCGCTGAGAAATTTCTCGATGACCAATTCCTTCTTCACGCCAATAACGCTGTCGTAGGGCCCGGTCATGCCGACGTCGGTGATGTAGGCTGTGCCTTTCGGCAGGACGGTCTCATCCGCCGTGGGAACGTGCGTGTGCGTGCCCACGACGGCGGTGACGCGGCCGTCGAGATACCATCCGAACGCGATTTTTTCGGACGTGGCCTCGGCGTGAAAATCCACGAACACGATTTTCGCTTTGATCTGTTCGAGAAGGCGATCGGCAAAGCGAAAGGGATCGTCGCTCGAGCCCATGAACACGCGTCCCTGAAGGTTCACGACGGCATACGCGATTCCGTTTTTTTGGCCTTCGTACACTCCCCAGCCGGGAAGGTTTGGCGAAAAATTTGCCGGCCGCAATAAGCGGCGCGCCGGACTGTGGGGATTGCCGTCCGCCATCTGGAAGTATTCGATGATCTCGCGTTTATCCCAGACGTGATTTCCGGTGGTCATGACGTCGATGCCCAGATCGAAAAGCTCCTCCGCTAGCGCAGGCGTGATTCCGAAGCCAGCCGCGGCATTTTCGCAATTGGCGATGACGAAATCGACGGCGTGCTGCTGGCGCAGTTCGGGCAGGCGCTCTCTTACGATCGCACGCCCGGGACGCCCAAAAATGTCACCGATAAAGAGAATTTTCAAGATCAGGTCTCAGGTCTTAGGTGTCAGGTCTCAAGTAACGCCGCTCGCGGTCAAGCGCATGCCAACGTTCGATGTTACCACGCTGAAAACTGGCTACTGGCTGCTGATTTCCGCCGCCTTCAGAAAGTCGTAATTGCCCGACGGACTCAGGCTGAGGTCCCGCACGCGGCGCGTGTGCACCAGCACGTTATCGAAGTACCAGAGATTGATCGAGGGCACATCTTGCGCCAGGATCTCCTGAAGCTCGGCGTACAGCTCCTTGCGGGCACTCTGATCGGTCGAGCGGCGCACCTGGTCGATCAAGCTATCGACGCGCGGATTGGAATAAAAACCGCGATTCCTCCCCGCTGGAGGAAAGTTGCGGGTGTGAAAAACTGTGTCAAAAATATCGGGATCTTCGTTTCCGCCAACCCAGCGCAGCGAATAAAACTGGAAAGCGCCGCTGGTGACATCGGCCATAAACGTGGCGAACTCAAAGGTGCGAATATCCAGCGCAATCCCCACATCGCGCAACTGCTGCTGCAAAACGGCTGCCAGCAGCCGCGTGCTCTCCTCGGTCGAGGTCTTCATGGTGAGGTGAAAGCGCACGCCGTCCTGCAAATGATAGCCAGCCGCGTCGAGGAGTTGCCGCGCTCCTTCCGGATTGTAAGTAAATCCACCTGTGCTTGGAGCGTACGCCCAACTCTGGACTGGCAGGATGCTCGATGCGGGCTGCGCCAACCCGCGCCAGATGTATTGCAGAAGAGGACCGCGGTCAATCGCGCAGGCAATCGCCTGCCGCACGCGCACATCGCGCAGCACCGGGTCGCGCAGGTTGAAACCGAGGTAAGCGAGGATCGTTCCCGGACCGCGCTCGATCCGCAGGTTCGGCTCGCGCTCCAACGCCACCACCGTGTCAGGAGTTAGCGCATTGATCGCGACATCGGCGCTGCCCTTGCGCAGTTCGAGCGCGCGCGTCGTCGCGTCCGGCACGACCGTGAAGCGCACCCGCGAAAGGCGAGCTTTCGCACCCCAGTAGTGCTCGTCGCGTTCGAGGATGACTTCCTTGTCCTGTTCCGCACTGACAAATTTGAAAGGCCCCGATCCAATCGGCGTCCGGGTCATCTCGCCGAGCGCACCGTAGGGAACAATGCCAATCGCGCCCTCTGAAAGATTCCACAGCAAGCTCGCGTAGGCTTCTTTCAGATGAAAGACCACGGTGAATTCGTTGGGCGCTTCGATCCAATCTACAAAACGGTAGGTCGCAGTTTTTGTGCTGCGAATCTTGCCTTGGAGCAGGGAGTCGAAAGTCCACTTCACATCGCGCGAGGTCAGCGAACGCCCATCGTGAAAGGTCACTCCGCGATGCAAATGGAAGACGTAGGTAAGCGGGTCGGGAACCTCCCAGCGCTCGGCCAGTCCGGGCTGAACATTGAGATGCTGGTCGCGCGTCAGCAGCGCGTCAAAGATAAGCTCGTCAATGCGCTCCGATTGCGCATCGAGGCCTACCCGAGGATCAAGGTCGGTGGGACTACTCTCGATAATCATTACCAGCGTGTTGGGATCGGGCTCTTGCGAGCAGGAGACGAGAGGCAGCATCCATCCGCCAATGAATAGAAAGAGAATTGTCATCCTGAAAGTAATTGTCATCCTGACCCTGAGCACGCCGAAGGGGAAGGACCTGCTTCTAGCGCGCACGAACACCACCGCCTCACGCATACGAGATCTTTCCCAGGATCGCCGCCCGCTTTGCTCCCGTGGCCGATGGCACATTGCTGGGCCGCCGATGCCACGTCTCATGCGCGAGTAGGGCAAAAGCCACGGCCTCCTTCGCTTCCGTTGGAATGCCAAACTCATCCGAGAAATGCAGCGCGACCCCCAGGGCTGCGATTTCATCGCGCAACATGGCCATCAGGGTGGGATTCTTTGCGCCTCCTCCGGAGACAATCAACTGGTGATCGCGGCGTCGCAACGCAAATCGCGGCAACACGAAACGCTGGACCGCGTCCGCGATCGAACGCGCCGTCAATGCCGTCGCCGTCGCTACCACATCAGACTTACTGGCGCCGTGGCAGAGCTGAAGAAATCGGCCGACGTATTCCCGGCCAAATTCCTCGCGGCCCGCGGTTCGCGGGGGCTTCTGCCGGAAAAAGTGCGCGCGCAACAACTGTGCGATCACGCCGTCGAGCACCCGTCCCGAGGACGCGACTTTGCCGTCGCGGTCATAACGTCGTCCGAACAGCTCTTCCATCGCCGCATCGATCACCATGTTGCCGGGGCCGGTGTCAAAAGCTTGCACCTGTTGCAGCGACGCGCCCGCGGGAATCGCCGTCAGATTCGCAATGCCGCCAATGTTCTGCGCGATGCGATTCTGCGCCATGCGCCCCGCGCGCCGGTCGCGCCCCCTATCGCGATAGACAAGATAGTCGAGAAACGGCACCAGCGGCGCACCTTTCCCTCCAGCCGCGATATCCGCCGGACGAAAATCGGAGACCACCGGCACGCCCAGCCGCGCCGCGATCACCGCGCCCTCGCCGGTTTGCCACGTCACCGCTAGATTTCGTCCGAGAAATCGCTCCGCTACTCCCTGGTGATAGAGCGTTTGCCCGTGACAGCCCACCAGGTCGAGTTTCACGCGATGCTGGCGCGCCGTCTTCGCAACCGCCTCCGCATACAGTTCGCCAAGAAGAAAATTCAGGCGGGCGAGGTCCGCTACGGGGGCCAATGCCGCGTTCATCATGGCCAAGATTGCGCGCCGCACCGGGGCAGGGAACGGATACTCTTCGTGAGCAAGAAGTGTGAAATCCGAGTATCGGTGCAGGTGTGGTGACGGGCCTCGGGCCCGTCCTTTGCCGGAGGCGGCGACACGCACCAGCGCCACATTGATTCCATCCGCCGAAGTGCCGCTCACCACGCCAGCAACAATCATGCGCATTCCTTCTTATTGTCCATGCGAGCTAACCTAGCCAGCCGGATTTCCTCGCTGAATTTCCAGAGCTCTCGCGTCAGCTTCTCAACTCGCGCGGCAGTGGGAACCGTGTGGCGCGGGCGCCCCCGCCCGCGTGCGTTTTTTGATTTAAACGCCAGCACGCGCTGTGCCGATTCCCGCACTCGCCGGGCAAACCGGCTGTCGCGCTCCACTTCGTGGAGCAGCGCTTCGTGTGCGCGCAGAATGAAATCCTCGCGATGGCAGATCAGGCCAAGATCGCCCCCGGCGCGGATGTGCCCGATCATTACTTGTTCAATCGGGCCCGCTGCCAGCACGCCACCCATTTCCAAGTCGTCGGAGCAGATCAGGCCGCGGTATCCAATCTTCTGGCGCAGAATGCCGGTGATCCAGTTTTTTGAGAGCGATGCCGGAGTTTGCTCATTGGTCCGGTGCTTTGTCACCGCCGGAAATGCGGCGTGCGAAACCATGACGAACGGCAATTCGCGCCGGAGCATACGATAGGGAACCACATCCTGTTCCCACAATTTGCGCAGCGACTTTTCGACGCTGGGGAGTTCGTGGTGCGTATCGAGCCTGGCCTCGCCCAGTCCGGGGAAATGTTTGCCGCAGCCGAGCACTCCGGCATCGCCCAGACCGCGCAGAAACTCGCGCGCGTAGGCAACCACCTGCTTCGGATCGTCCGAAACCGCCCGTGAACTCAGCACCGCTCGCGAAGCCTCGTGGGCCAAGTCGAGGACAGGGGCAAAATCTACGTTGAAGCCAAGCGCGCGGCAATTTTCGCCAATCACGCGTCCATGCTTGCGAAAGAGCGCGCGTCTACCCGTGGCAAACACCTCCGCCGCAGAAGGCGACGGTCCGAGCACGTTGCGGAAGCGGTCCACGGTGCCGCCTTCGAGGTCCACGCAAGTGAAAAGCGGCGTGCCCACGCACTTCTGGCATTCGCGCAGAAGCGTATACGTCTGTTCAGCTCCGGTGATGTTGCGGGCAAACAGAATCACGCCCGCCGGTTGAATCTTCGCGAGCAGGGAAGCGAGGCGCGGGGACATCTTGGTCCCGTCGAAGCCGATGATTAGGGGCTGGCCGATTTGTGATTTCGGGTCTGTCATTCCGTTGGTGAGGCGTAGTTCCTGCTCTAGTGTCGGTTTAGTTTCTAAGGAGAAAAATAGCAAGGATGATTCCCAGGAGGAAGGCGATTTGCAGGGCTACCCCGAATGTGGATTTGGGAGACACAATCAGCGACAAGAAGGGTTCCCGTCGGCGCGGACGCGAATCCTTGGTATCCTTCAGGCGGCGACGACACGTTTCTAGCTGTAAGCCAACTTTACGCAGATTGATCGCCGCCGAGCTGTTCTCTTCGCATAGGATTCCTAGAACCAAGTGCTCCGGATAGATCCAATACTCCTGTAATCCATCAGCCTCGCGTCCTGTATATGCGAGGATCTTCTTTAAGTCTTCGGTTAGTGGAAGGTCCCGCGTCTTGACATCATTCCTCTTAGCAACCTTATCCAGGCGAACTGCGTCAGTGTGAAGTAATTGTCTGAGACAGAAATCATCGTAGCCTCTGCGGAGTTCGATCAGCAGGCCATCGAGCAAGTGATTCGTGTCGATGACGGCTGAATCCGCGGACAGCGCGAGGAATCGCGCGAAAAAGATCACCCGCCTAGACGATTCTGTGTATCGCTCGAACATCTACGCTGCCTCGGCTTGCTAGTCAATCTGTCTCTTCAGCTCCGCCAGCAAGTTTAGCGCTTCGAGCGGCGTTAGCCGGTTCAAATCCACTTCACGCAACCTTTCCAGCACGGGCTGCGAGAGCGGCGTGAAGATGGTCAACTGCGTGGGACGCTCCGGCACTTCGGAACTGCCCGGCGTTAGATGGCTCGAAAGCTGGCGCTCGGATGATTCGTGCTCGGCCAGCACCTCGCGGGCGCGCACCACGACTTCGTTCGGCAATCCGGCCAGCTTGGCGACTTCGATGCCGTAGCTGCGGTCGGCTGCTCCTGGTTCGACCCGGCGCAGAAAAACTACGCTGCCGCCCGCCTCTTTGACGGACACGTGATAATTCTTCACGCCACTTAATTGCTCGGCCAATTCGGTCAGCTCGAAATAGTGGGTGGCAAACAAGGTCTTGGCTCGCACTCGCGCATGGAGATATTCGATGGCGGCCCAGGCGATCGCCAGTCCGTCATAGGTAGAAGTGCCGCGCCCTACTTCATCTAACAGGATCAGCGACCGCGCCGTTGCCGTGTGCAGAATCGCTGCCGTCTCCGTCATTTCGACCATGAACGTCGAGCGGCCACGAGCCAGGTTGTCGGTTGCGCCGATGCGCGTGAAGACGCGGTCGACAATGCCCAGGCGCACGGCACGCGCGGAAACGAACGATCCCATCTGCGCCATGATCACGATCAGCGCCGCCTGCCGCAGATAGGTGCTCTTGCCGCCCATGTTCGGGCCGGTCAGCACTATGATGTTCTGCGTCGACGCGCGCGACTTAGCGGGCGGTGCTGAGTCCAGAAAAAGATCGTTGGGAACGAAGCGCTCGCTGCCTGCCGCCAGCTCTTGCAGTTCGATCACCGGATGACGGCCTTCGACAATTTCCAGATCGCCGCCGGCCTCATCTTTTTCTGCTTCGTCGAAATGCGGACGGCAGTAATTTCTTAGCGCTGCTATGTGCGCCAGGCAGCCGAGGACATCCACTTCCGCCAGTGCCAGCGCGGTTTGCCGGATGCGCTTTGCCTCGGCGGCAATGGCGGACCGCAGCTCGGCAAACAGACGGCGTTCGATTTCGACGATCTTCTCCTGGGCATCGAGAATCTTCGATTCATATTCCTTTAGCTCGGGAGTGGTGAAGCGCTCGGCATTCACCAGCGTCTGCTTGCGCTCGTAGTCGGCGGGCGCGTGCTGCAGGTTCGCTTTCGAGATCTCGATGTAGTAACCAAAAATGGAATTGAACTTTACCTTGAGCGATCCGATTCCGGTGCGCTCGCGTTCACGCGTCTCCACTCGCGTCAGGTACTGCTTCGAGTTGCGGCTCAGGTCGCGCAGTTCGTCCAGATCTTGGTCGACGCCGGCGGCAATTACCCCGCCATCGCTCAGCGTGAGCGGAGGCTCTGGAACCAGCGTGTGATCGATCTTCTCCCGCAGTTCGCCGAGCTCGTCGATGGCGACGTGCAGCGCGACTAGCCGCGCCGCAGAGAGTCCGGCTAATACCGTTCGCACTTTGGGAATTCTTGCGAGCGATGCTGCCAGAGCGAGCACGTCGCGCGGATTCGCCGTTTCCAGCGTGACCCGGCTCAGCAGGCGTTCGAGGTCGAGAATTCCATCGAGCGAACGCCGCAGTTCTTCGCGCCGCACGGTATCTTTGACCTGCACTTCAACCGAATCCAGCCGGCCCTCGATCTCGGTCAGATCCAGCGACGGGCGCAGCATCCAGGTGCGCAGCAGGCGCTTGCCCATCGGCGTCACGGTCGCATCCATGCAGCGGAACAGCGTTACTCCGGCGTCGGTTCCGGCGAAGAGCGGTTCGATCAGCTCCAGGTTGCGCACGGTCACGGCATCGAGCACCAGGCAATTCTGCCGCCCGTAGAAGCCGATGCGGTCTACGTGATCGAGCGAGCCGCGCTGGGTTGACCGGATGTAATAAAGGATGGCGCCCGCCGCCGAAGCTGCCGCCTGCTTGCCCGCGAGCCCGAAGCCTTCGAGCGAGAGCACGCCGAAGTGATTCTCGAGGAGCGGAATGGCGTGGTCGGGAGCGAAGATCCAATCGTCCAAAGGAGTCTCGGCCCAGCCTCCGCCGGAAACCCTTGGGACGGGCGCTGTGCCGGTGGAGGGAGGGGCGTCCGCGTGGGGACGGGCGAGAGCCTGCCCTGAGCTTGCCGAAGGGGCGCCCGTCTCTTCACTATTTCTCTTTCTTTCTTCAAACAGCGGAGCCGAAGATCCATACAGCATTTCTTTTGGCCGTAATTGTTCAAGTTCTTCCTGAATGCGGCGCCCGGCCGATTCTCCGGCGAACTCGGTTGCACGAAACTCGCCGGTCGAAAGATCGAGCGCCGCAAAGCCGACACGATCTCCGACCGTGGCCACCGCCGCCAGAAAGTTGTTCTCCTCGGCGTTGAGCGACGAGTCGGCTGCCGTGCCCGGCGTGACCACGCGCGTCACCTCGCGGCGCACCAGCTTCTTCGCCAGGCGCGGGTCTTTTGTCGGCACCCCCACCTGCTCGCAGACCGCGACCTTGAAGCCGCGCCGGATCAGTTTTGCGATGTAGCCCTCGGCAGCGTGGTAGGGCACGCCACACATGGGGATGGCCATGCCTTTTTCTTTATTGCGAGAGGTCAGCGTGATCTGCAGCTCGCGCGCCGCCAGCACCGCGTCGTCGAAGAATAGCTCGTAGAAATCTCCCAGCCGGAAGAACAGCAGAGCGTTGGGATGCTCTTTCTTGATGGCGGAATACTGCCGCATCAGCGGCGTCGAGGGCTCGGACATGGGGGGATTGGTAATTTTGTAATCTTTAATTTTGTAATTTGCAATTTCGTATTTCGGCAAACTGGTTTGTCCGTCACACTACTCTAGCCTGCCGGGAGGTTTTCAGATTACAAAATTCTCCATTTGACTCCCTCGATACGTTTTGTTCTCCTTAGCCCATGGAACTCCGCAAAGATCCCATCACCCGTTCCTGGGTGATCACGGGCGACGATGTCATCGAACCCACGCCGCATTCCAAGGGATGCAGGTTCTGCGGTCCGTCCGCCGAGCCTGCCCAGGTCATCGCCAACCTGCCCGGGTTGGATGGAGGCTCGTGGTCGGCGCGCTCTGTCGTCCATCCTCATGCCTTCTATCACATCGAAGGCGAGGCGGCGAGGCGCGGCGACGGCCTCTACGACCGCATGGGATCGGTCGGCGCACATGAAGTTCTGCTTGAAAATCCGCGCCACAACGGCCATATCTGGAATGCGAGCGACGCGGAAGTCGAACAGTTCCTGCGCCTGGCCGCGCAGCGGATTCAGGACTTGAAGCGCGACAGCCGGTTCAAGTACATCAGCATTTTCAAGAATCACGGCGAGCGCGCCGGACAGGAATTTGACCATCCCACTTCGCAGCTGACCGCAACCACGTTCGTGCCGCGCCGCGTCCTCTATGAACCCCGCGCCGGACGCGACTATTTCGAGAGCAAAGAGCGCTGCGTCTTCTGCGACATTCTGGGGCAGGAGGAGCGCCAGAACCTGCGCATCGTGGAAATTCGCGGAGACTACGTCGCCTTCTGCCCCTATGCTCCGCGCGTCCCCTACGAAACCTGGATCATGCCTCGCAGCCATGAGTCTTCGTTCGAGCGCACGGGCTCATCGCGCGTCGGCAGCGTGATCGATCTAGCCGCGCTGCTGCGCCGCACCCTGCAACGCATCCGCACCGTCACCGAGGCCTTCCATCTCGTGCTCCACACTTCGCCCAACAGCCAGCATCCGTCGTCGACGCTTGGATACTGGAAGACGCTCGATGATGATTACCACTGGCACATCGAGATTCTGCCTATCATTGAGGCTAAGGCCAGGTCGTACACGTTCAAGGAGATTTATTATTCTCCGGTGACGTCGGAGACGGCAGTGAAGCGGCTGCGCGAGGCGAAGATCTAGACGCAGTCGTTGGTCGTTCGCTGTTCGCTTTTCGCAAGTTGTCGCGAACGACGAATCGCGAAGAGCGAACGACGAACAGCGAACGACCTCATGACCATCCGCCGCCTCAAAACCTACACGGGATCACAAGGCCACGTTTACCAGTACTACTTCGTCGGGAAACGTCCCGCCCCGACGCCCGGCGGCCATGAGTCCGACGCCAACGAATACATTTTCGACGTGAGTTCCGACCGCAAGCTGACCTGCGCGGTCAGTATTGTTCTTTCGCATCAGATCGTCTCCGCCTGGGCCGAAGCCCACGGACGCCCCCTCGCCGATTCCGAGCAGTACGCCGCCGTCAAAATGCGACTGTTCCGCGCCTTCGACGAACTGGAAGACATGCTGGCGCAAGGCCGGCGATTGCGGATCGACTTGCAGTCGTTGGAAGAATCGCTGGCGTCGTTGGGCGTCGAATAGATGCGAAAGGTGAAAGACAGCCGGTCTCATTGATCACAGGTGAGGAAGCTGATTGTGACAGTGGCTCAGGTGAGTCGTGGTAAGCTGGCAACTGGTCGGCGCAGCCGCGAGCATTCCGGTCCCCTGTTCGCAGCCCTTCCTTCTAACCGCGTGAGGTACTCATGTCCAATGGGCAAAGGTTGGTTGGCATCGTGGTATTGGCAGTTTCCTCCGTAGTTTTCGCTCAGACCACTGAGACCAAAGTTCCTGATTTCAGCAGCAAAGGGGATACGAACAGCCTGTTGTCAGCGATAGCAGAGCGCGCGCGCCGGAACAAGGGGAAGGGGTTGGACCAGGCGGAAATCCTGACCGACACGATGGGCGTAGACTTTGCGCCGTATCTGATGCTGGCCAAGCCAATTGTGCGTAAGAACTGGTTTCAGCTAATGCCGCCGTCGGTGTATCCGCCGGTTTTAAAGCAAGGCAAAGTCTCGATTGAATTCGTCGTTCAGAAAGATGGCAAAATTAGCGGCATGGTGATTCACGCCTCGTCCGGCGACGTAGCCCTTGACCGAGCCGCATGGGGAAGCATCAAGGCGTCCGACCCGCTTCCCCCGCTGCCTAAGGAGTTCCCTGGCCAGCTTCTGGGATTACGCTTTTACTTCTTTTACAACCTCTCGCCGGACATCGGTATTCCACCGATCAGCGTTTCACCGAGCGCTGATGTTCGGGTTTCCGCTGGCTCAACCTTGCAGTTTTCCGCCTCAGGGAAGGGGATTACGGATACTTCGGTGGCGTGGAGTGTTTCCGGCCCCGGTTGCTCGAAATCGGCTTGCGGCACCGTTTCTGATACCGGTCTTTACACCGCTCCTGCCGACGTTCCCAATCCTCCAACCGTCAACGTGGAAGCGACATCGCGGACGGATATGAGCGTTACAGGCAAGTCTAAGGTAACCGTTGTACCGGCAAGTCCGTCGCACTAGGTACGGGGCCCGGCCTCCGCGTCTCCGTGCCTCCGCGGTAGATTCTTGCGCTCAGTCTCCCTGTGACCAACATCACAAACCCCTGTGACAGCCTCCGTTTCCCGCCCGCCCCTCCGCCCGGCACACTATAATCACCCAGGCGGGGGTGGGGGAGTATCATTACCGGCCTGCGGAAGCACCACGAATAAAAAGGAATGATGACCCTGATCTGGCTGCGCGTTGCGCTGGTTTGTTACGCTGCGGGATTGCTTTATGCGCTGGTCGCGCTTACCCGCACCTCTGAAATTCTCGGCAAGATCGCGCTCCATGCCTCTTATCTCGGCATGGTGTTTCATCTCGTCTCGCTGACCGAAGCCGTTGTGCAATCCGGACAGCTCGCTTCAGCCTCGGTGCACAATTCGGAATCGCTGCTGGCCTTCCTGATCATGGTCGGCTTCATGATCGCCTACATGGTCTACAAGACGACTACCCCGGGCATCGTGGTTTTTCCCCTGGTTTTTCTGCTGACTTTCATCGCCGCCACCGGCCAGCAGCCGCTCGTCTTCACCTCGGTTGCGGTGAAGCACGGATGGCTGGCGGTGCATATCCTGATGATCTTTACCGGATACGCTGCGCTGTTTCTCAGTTTCGGCGCCAGCATTCTGTACCTCATGCAGGAACGCGCGCTGAAGTCCAAGAAGGCGAGTGGGATGTTCGCGCGTCTCCCCGCTCTGCAGGTCATCGACGACATTGGCTATCGCTCGCTCATGCTCGGATTCCCTTTCATGACGCTGGGCCTGATCGCCGGCTCCGTGGTCGCCGAAGCCACTTACGGACGCATTGATTTTCTCGATCCCAAGATCTTGCTTTCCGTTTTGATGTGGGCCGTGTATCTGCTGATGGTGTTCATGCGCCTGAATGCGGGCTGGCGCGGTCGCCGCGCGGCCATGCTTGCCAGTGCGGCCTTCGCCGCGGCCATCGTGGCCTGGATCGCCAACTACTTCAGCGGAATGCACAGGTTTGTCGCCTCATGAAATTTCAGCTCATCGGCGTCAATCACAAGACCGCGCCGGTCGAGGTGCGCGAGCGCCTGGCCATTCCCGAGTCGCGCTTGCCCGAGGCCTGCAAGCGGCTGTCCGAGCATCCTTCCGTTTCCGAGGGCATGATTGTCTCGACCTGCAACCGGGTCGAATTTATCGCCAACATGAAAAACGGAGCCGGCGACCTGCGCGAATTCCTGCGCGAGTATTTCGAAACCGATCTCGCTCCGTTTGAAAGCCATCTTTACGAGTTTCGCGAGGACGAGGCCATTCGCCATATCTTTCGCGTCGCTGCCAGCCTCGACTCCATGGTCGTCGGCGAGCCCCAGATTCTAGGCCAAGTCAAGGAAGCCTACGCCACCGCCCGCGCCGTGGGAGCGGTGCGCGCGCAGCTCGACCAGTTGCTTACGCGGGCGTTTGCCGTGGCCAAGCGCGTCCGTACCGAAACCGCGGTCGGATCTTCGTCGGTTTCGATTGCTTCGGTGGCCGTCGAGCTGGCGGAGAAAATTTTCGGGAGCCTGAAGGGCAAGAGCGTCTACCTGGTGGGTGCGGGGAAGATGAGTGAACTGGCGGCCCGTCATCTGCTCGCGCACGGCGCCGCATCTCTGTTTGTCGCCAACCGCACTTACGACCGCGCGATTCGCTTAGCGCAGAAATTCGACGGACAGGCCATCGAGTTCGGCCGCCTTTACGACACCTGCGATCGCGCCGACATCGTGATTACCTCGACCGGCTCTCCGCATTTCATCTTCCGGCGCGAATACGGCGAAAAGCTCATGGCGCTGCGCAAAAACAAGCCCATGTTCTTCATCGATATCGCCGTCCCGCGCGACGTCGATCCGGAGATGAACAAGATCGATGGCATTTTCGTCTACGACATTGACGATCTGCAGCAGGCCGTCTCATCGCACGTTGCCGATCGCAAGAAGGAAGCGGAAAAGGCGGAGGCGATCGTCAATGGCGAGGTCGACAAGTTCCACGCCCGCCTGCAGACGCTCGACGTGGTCCCGACCATCGTCAGCCTGCAGGACCACCTCGAAACTATTCGCCAGGCCGAGATTGACCGCGTTCGTGGACGGCTCGGTTCGATGACCACCGACCAGGAACTTGCCGTCGAAGCGCTCACGCGCGGCATCGTCAACAAGATCATGCACACGCCCATCAGCACGCTGAAAACGGCGGCGCGCGATCCCGAATCCACTACCGTCATCGATCTCGTGCGCCGCCTCTTTAATCTGCACGACGATCTGCACGACAATCCACACGACGGAGAAAAAGAAGTTTCCGCTTCGAAGTCCGGCCGCGGGAATGGCTCGGAAAAAGGTTCGGATAAAGGAGCAGGGAACTGATGGCCCGATTGCGCATCGGCTCCCGTGGCTCGCAGCTCGCGCTTTGGCAGGCGCATCACATCTCCGATCTGCTGCGGGCGCAGGGCCACACTGTGGAACTGGAGATCATCAAGACGACTGGCGATAAAATCACCGACGTGGCGCTCGCCAAAGTCGGCACCAAGGGCATGTTCACCAAGGAAATCGAAGAGGCGCTGGTCGAAAACCGTGTCGACCTCGCCGTGCATAGCTTGAAAGACTTGCCCACGGAACTGGCCTCCGATTTCGAAATTGCCGCCATTACCGCTCGCGAAAATCCGCGCGACGTTTTTTGTTCGGTGAAATTCGTGAGCATCGAAGCGCTGCCACAGCGGGCGAACGTGGGCACCAGCAGCTTGCGCCGTCAGGCCCAGTTAAAGGCGCTTCGCCCGGATCTTCAGATTCACCCGCTCCGCGGCAACGTGGATACGCGCCTGCGCAAGCTCGAATCCGGCGACTACGATGCCATTATTCTGGCTGCCGCCGGGCTCAACCGTCTCGGCAAAACGCAACTCGTTCGCCAGGTGATCCCCGCGGAAGTAATGACGCCCGCCGCCGGACAAGGCGCTTTGGGCATTGAAATTCGCCACGGCGACACGGCAACGCGGGCACTCTTGGCGTTTCTCGATGACGCAGCCGCGCGCGCCGCCACCACCTGCGAGCGCGCTCTGCTCAACAAACTCGGCGGCGGCTGCCAGGTTCCCATCGGAGCCTTCGCCGAAGTGATCGGAGTCCGCATTCGACTGAATGCGCTCGTAGCTCATCCCGACGGAACAAAGGTTCTGCGCGAAACTCGCGAGGGAGACGATCCCGTGCGCCTGGGCGAAGAAGTTGGCGAGACGCTTCTCCGTCGGGGCGGCGATGTTATTCTCGAAGAGGTCTACGGCGAAGGGTTTGCGCTGCCGCAACAACCGTAGCCGTATCCCTCGGGGGCTAAAGCCCAAGTCTTTATCGGGATATGTGCGGCACGGTCAAAAAGGCGGTGGAAGAAGTCGATGCTTGATGCCCAGCCCCTAAAGGGGCATCTGATTTTTCGAAAGACCTACGTATCGCTAAAGCGATACCCTGATACGAAACCAGGTTCTTTCCGCAAGCTGTAAAGTCACGCCCTTTTCAAAACCGATTGATGGTATAGCTTAGAGTCTGAGAACTGAATGCTGAGGACGAGAGATTCAGGCTAAGAGCTAAAGGCTAGGAGCCAAGAGCCGCCGCATGCGCAAGCCTAACGAAAAACATCCCCTCGCCGGAACCCGGATTCTTGTCGGACGCGCACGCCAACAGGCGGGAAGCCTTTCCGCCAGCCTTCGCAGCCTGGGCGCGTCGGTGATCGAAATCCCTTTTATTGAGATCCGCAAGCCGCAATCGTGCGCGGCGCTTGACGACGCTTTGAAGAATATCAAGAGCTACGACTGGCTCATTCTCACTAGCGCCAACGGCGTCGAAGCCATGTGGGAGCGCATCCGGAAACTTCGCATCACTCGCCGGAAACTCAAGCATCTCCAGATTGCCGCCATCGGGCCGGCTACCCAGAAGGCGATCCTGAGCCATGGCCTCAAGGTCAAGATGGTTCCCGAGGAGTATGTCGCCGAGTCGGTGGTGAAGGGACTGCGCGAGAAGGTCAACGGCAAGCGCGTCGTGCTCATACGAGCGAAAGTCGCGCGCGATGTGATTCCGGAAGAACTGCGCGCCGCCGGAGCGCACGTCGATGTGGTCGAAGCTTACGAAACCGTGGTGCCCGAGAAATCGCGCGCGCGTCTGCGCGCGCTGATGAAAAATGCGGCGCGCCGTCCGCATGTCGTCACCTTCACCAGTTCTTCCACTGCGAGGAACTTTGCCGAACTGCTGGGCACGGTCAGGGCAGGCTTACTGAAAGGTGTCCAGTTTGCATCGATTGGTCCGGTGACGTCGGGGACGCTACGCGAATTGCAGATGCCGCCTAGGATCGAGGCCCGCGAATTCACGATGGGTGGGTTGATTCGCGCGATTGTGCTCGCCCGCTACGCGGTGAATCATTGAATCATTTGGTCATTGAACCATTGAATCATTGAAAGCCTAAGTTCGCAGCGATTCTTCAAATGACTCAAGGATTCAATGACTAAATGGCTCAATGACCAAATGATTCAATGGTTCTACCTCGGTTTCGGCCCCGAGATTCCCATCGGCGGGTCAATCGCGTCCAGGTAGGCCTGCATGCGCGCCTTCATCTCGGTGCCCATCCCGGTAAACTCGATGCCATTGCCGACGCCCGGATCGCACGTCCGCACCACCGCCGTGATATTGATGTGCTCCGAGTCCAGCCAGAAGTCCACGCGCAGCACGGTTCCGAGCGGCAAAGGCAGCATGTTCTCGACGTAACATCCATTGCCGCTCACGTCGGTGGCGTTGATGCGGGTGGGGGCGTTGACGCGCTCGTCGCGAAGTTCCAGGGGAAGCGAAATCTTATGCCGGTGATAGCGCCGCCGGTTGGAGGCTCCGATAGTAACGGTCGCGCCGTCGAGCGGCAGATAGTTTTTCCACGGGCACTCCTGCTCCGCCACCAACTTCACTCCCACTTCATTTTTCTTGACCGGGCCGGTGTTCACCGCCCACATCACCGTGCAGCGCGTTTTTTTCTCTTCGCACTGCACTCCGATCACGTCCCCCACTTTCAGTTCGCTCTCGACGCCTGAGATCAGCGCCCCCTCGGAACTGATGTTATGAGCGCGAGCGGGCTGGGAAAAGGGGCGTCCCTCGGCGGTCATCCCCCATATCCGTACCGGCAGGTCCACACTCAGGCGAGGTTCGGTTTGATGGTCAGCCATGCCTTATCCCTCGTATCCGTTGATGCGATCATACCGCCCTCTGCAGCGCCACGATATTATAAAGTGAACCGGCGCAGTAACGAGCGAAGCACTGCTTAGGGCACCCGCCGGTCATCGTTCATGGCTGGTTTTTCGCGGATTTCTCTACGAACTCTCGATAACCGATGACGCTGATCTTCTGCTCTTCCAGAAACTGCCGCAGCTGCGCAGAGGTCAGCAGCCGCCGCTCCTCGTCGCGGGAATCGAGCAGTCGGGTGCGAACCGCGCGCAAGTCGGCGTCATTGTAGCCGGGATGGCAGACCAATTCCCATGTTCCCTCCGGCAGGCTTGCGAGGGTTTGGCGCAGCAGCGAGATATCGACCGAGCCAGTCTCGATCACTCCTACCACGCCGTCGGGCGTAAGCAGTCCGGCGCGCCTGGTGCGCTGGAGGAATGGCCCGGAAAAAGTGTGCAGCATGCGCACCTGGCCATAACGCTTCCAAAGATCGCGCTTGCCTTTGAAAAGCCGCGCCGGCAACGCCTTCACCGGAACGATCGGATTACGGATGGCGCGCACGCCGCAAATCCGCGCGGCTCGCAGCAGCGCCGTAAGAATTTCGGGAAAAATGTGCGCATGTTTGTGGGTGTCGAGATGAGTCACCTGGAGACCGGCGGCCTGAATCTTTCTTATTTGCGCCGTGACTTCCGCGACCAGTTGATCGCGATCGAAGCCTCCCAACATGGCGCGCGCGGCGAAGGCCGAAAGGCTGGAGTAGAACTTGTCCGGCTCGGCCGAGCGAATCGCCAGCAACGTATCCACCGCGTCCGGGGGCGACACGGGCGTGCCATCTACCAATACCACGTGGCATCCGACGGAGAGATTCGGCGCCGAGCGCGCCGCCTTCACCGCGTCGTCGAAGCGAGCGCCGTTAGCCATCAAGGTCGCCGACGAGACGACTCCGCCGAGGTGGGTTTCGACAATGGCTCGATTCACTCCAGTGGTCAGACCAAAATCATCGGCGTTGACGATTAACCTGCGCACGCAGAAAGTGTAGCAGCCGCGCCGTCAAAATGTTCAGCCTCCGGGTACGCTCCGCGCTGAGGCGATCCGCTCCTTTTAGATTACTTGCTGCGATTTTCGCCGCTTTTACGGGTACGATGAAGAACCGCAATGAATAGGTCCAAGTACAGAGCGACCGTAAACCTAACCCGGCAGGCGATCCAGAAGTCGAGGGTTCTCGGCGCCCGCCGCGCTACCTCCCTAGGCGGTCTCCTCAAAGAGCAAATTGAGACGCTCCTGGGGGAGGACGAAGCGGGCTACGAGCGTGAGCAGCGGCAAGCCATGGCGCTGCTCGATCGAGATTTCCATTTGGGCGGTATGATTCGAGCCAATCGAGACGAATTGCACGAACGCTAGGAACTTGTCAGCGAGTGCTCCTCGCCAGGTGGGGTGGTGCGCCCGGAGAGAATCGAACTCCCAACCTCTTGGTTCGTAGCCAAGCACTCTATCCAATTGAGCTACGGGCGCATTTGTGGCGAATTGTTTCTTCGAATTATAGCGGAAACAGAATGGTTTCGCCCAACCCGATTGGTCCGGTACGCTTGCTGAGACACCCTGAGCCGGGTTCGGATCGCGATGCCGGATCACGCCAAATGCCGCGCTGGCTGTGGAAATCGGCGGCTTTTGCGAAATGGAAGATTTGTAAAATTAGCGTAAAAGTTTCCGCCGCAGCGCAAAACCTACCTGCCCCAGCGTTCCAAGTTTGCATGTTGACAAGGCCTTAGCGATGGCACCCGGCATGCTTCTGCATGGAGCAAACGAAGTGGCGCGCAACGGGGCATTTGCGAAACAACTTCGGCCAGAGGTCTTTCCGAATGCCCCATTGCAATCCTTCGTTTGCCGAGCAGAGGGCGCTCCGCTCAGTCTCCCGGCCCTCCCCCAATAGTCCTCTCCTGGAAGTGAGGATTGGCAGGGAACGGGCGGAGTGCCATTTGATCCCTATTAATGTTTTGCCTGAAGTGCCCGCCAGAAATTATTAAATCAGAAGCAGTTGCTCCTGTACATCGATGCCGGCTTCGCGCAGTAACTTGGCTACCGCGTCGCCCTTCATGCGCGAGGCGTCGAAGCGCACGCGCACCGTCCGCTCGCTTTCGTTAAACTGAATGCGCTGGATGCCATACACCTCGCGGACACTGTCAATGGCCCGCAACTCAGCTTCTCCCGGCGGAGTCTGGTAGCGGTAAGCGGCTTCGAGGTAGGTCATTTGATTTTTCTCCCAAGGAAAAGGAATGAAGTTCGAGGATGACTCCTTGAGTATCTAATAATCGCTGGATTCCGCCAAGCAGGATCTGCTCGTGTAGGGACCGCCGGCCTCGCCCGTCCCACGTGGGGACTGCCGCCCTCGCCCGTCCAAGCCGAGCGAAGCTCGGCAGACTGCCGGCGGTCACAGAGACTCTGGATTTCGATATAGACTTCTGCCAACAAAACTATGGACGACCTCGACCCTGTCGACATCCCAAACGCCGCACCGTCCGCCGCCAAGACCAAAGACCCAGTCTGCGGGATGGACGTGAATCCGGCAACCGCCCGCTACAAAGCGCGGCACAACGGCAAAGAATACTTCTTCTGCAGCGCCGGTTGCCTCGCGAAGTTCGAAGCGAGTCCCGAGAAGATTCTGTCATCCGCGCCCCAGCCCATGTCGACGACGATGGCGTCGGGACTGGTGTCCTTGGGCGCTCCGGCCGGTGTTCCGACTGGTATTCCAACTGGTACTCCAACAAAGATCGTGCCAACGCTGAACAAGCCGGCCACGGCCCCTATTGCCAAGTTGCCGGCCAGAAAAGACGCGCGGGCCTACGTCTGCCCGATGTGCCCGGAGGTGCGGCAGATCGGGCCAGGCCCTTGCCCGAAGTGCGGAATGGCGCTCGATCCCGAATCACCGGTGTTGCCCGCGACCAAGCGCGAGTACACCTGCCCGATGCATCCGGAAATCGTGCGTGCCGACCCGGGGAGCTGTCCGATTTGCGGCATGACGCTGGAGCCGCGCACGGTGACCGTCGAAGAAGAAGAGAATCCCGAACTGCGCGACATGACCCGGCGGTTTTGGATCAGCCTGGCCCTGACCGCGCCCCTGCTGGCCATTGCCATGGGCAGCATGTTGTGGCGGGACGAATTCATAAATGGCTTCTTCTACGTGAAAGGTCATAGAACAACGCTTCCGCTCACTGCGGTTCTGCCATGGCTGGAGCTCGTGCTCTCGACGCCGGTCGTGCTCTGGTGTGGCTGGCCGTTCTTCCAGCGCGGATGGACATCGGTAGTAAATCGCAGCACCAACATGTTCACGCTGATTGCGATGGGCACGGGCGTCGCGTACTTGTACAGCGTAGTGGCAACGCTGTTCCCGCAGATTTTTCCGGCGTCGTTCGCAACTATGACCCGCGGCATGGGTGACCGGCCAGATGTTTACTTTGAAGCGGCAGCGGCGATCGTGACGCTCGTGTTGCTGGGACAGGTGCTGGAACTGCGCGCCCGCAGCCAGACGTCAAGCGCGATCCGGGCGCTGCTCGATCTCAGCCCGAAGATGGCGCGCCTGATTCCAACGAGCGAAAACGGCAGCGAAGGTGGCTCTGAAACTGAGCGCGACATCCCGCTCGAAGAAGTCAAGCCGGGAGATCGCCTGCGGGTTCGTCCGGGAGAAAAGATTCCCGTCGATGGCGTGGTGCTCGATGGGTCGAGCGCAGTGGACGAGTCGATGATCACGGGCGAATCCCTTCCCGTGGAAAAGACGGCGTCCTCGCGCGTGATTGGCGCGACCGTGAACGGCAACGGATCGCTCGTGATGCGCGCCGAGCGTGTCGGCAGTGAAACCATGCTGGCGCAGATCGTGCAGATGGTAAGCCAGGCGCAGCGCACCCGCGCCCCGATCCAAAGGCTGGCGGACAAAGTCGCGGGCTGGTTTGTACCAGCGGTGATCGCGGCTGCGGTAGTGACCTTCATCGTGTGGGTAAGCTTCGGGCCGGAACCGCGATTCGCGCATGCCATCGTGAACGCCGTAGCCGTGCTGATCATCGCGTGTCCGTGCGCCCTGGGTTTGGCGACTCCCATGGCGATTATGGTCGGCACCGGACGCGGCGCGCGCGCGGGCGTGCTCATCAAGAAAGCCGAGGCGCTGGAGACGCTGGAGAAGGTGGATACGATCGTCTTCGACAAGACCGGGACGCTGACCGAGGGCAAGCCGAAAGTGGTGGCGTTCTCGACCTCGGGGAATTTGCCAGGCATTTCAGGCAATGAGATTCTGCGGCTGGCGGCGAGTCTGGAGCGAGCCAGCGAGCATCCGCTGGGGACGGCGGTTGTCGCCAAGGCGAATGAACTGAAGCTGGCTCTGAGCGAGCCTGCCAACTTTCAGTCCACGCCGGGACAAGGCATCCGCGGGACGGTAGAAGGGAAGAGCATTGCAGTTGGAAACAGCGCTTTGATGCGCGCGGTCGGAGTCTTCGGCAGCGAGACGGCGGTTTCGGTTCTTAAACCCGCCGGCTCCACCGTGATCTATCTCGCAGTCGATGGCAAGTATGCCGGCGACGTCGCGGTCGCCGACCCGCTCAAGGCATCTACGGCGACCGCCCTGCGCGAGTTGAAAGCTCAGGGAATCCGATTGGTCATGCTAACCGGCGACAATCAGGCCACAGCCCAGGAGATTGCGCATAGCCTCGAAATCGCGGACTTCAAAGCCGAGGTTCTGCCGGCGCAAAAAGCCGAGATCGTCAAAAAGCTGCAGAAGGAAGGCCGCGTAGTGGCGATGGCGGGCGACGGCATCAACGACGCTCCCGCGCTGGCGCAAGCGCAAGTCGGAATTGCCATGGGCACGGGAACCGACATCGCGATGGAAAGTGCAGGCATCACGCTGCTTAAAGGAGACCTTGCAGGAATCCTGCGCGCCCGCAAACTAAGCCAGGCGACGATGCGCAACATCCGGCAGAACCTGTTCTTCGCGTTTGTCTATAACGCGATCGGCGTGCCGATTGCCGCGGGCGTCCTGTATCCGGTGTTTGGATTGCTCTTGAGCCCGATCCTAGCCGCGGCCGCGATGAGCTTCAGTTCGGTGTCGGTGATTACGAACTCGCTGAGGCTGAGGAAAGTGAAATTGTAGGTCCACTAAAACTTATCATCCCGAGCAAAGCGAGGGATCTGCAGTACGCCGCTATCTATATACAGATCCCTCGCTTTGCTCGGGATGACAACCCACGGAAGATGCGGGGAAAAACTATAACTTGCTCAAATAGTCGGTGATTTCCGGGCTGGTCCAATCCACGGCTCCGATAAACTTGCGGCGGATGACTCCCTGGCGGTCGATCACGTAGGTTTCGGGCCAGCCAAAGGTTCCGTAAAGAGAGCTTGATTTCTGGTCCCCATCGCGGACCGTCATGAGGTTGACGTTGAAGTCCTTCAGAAATTTGTGATAGGCGGCGTCATCGACGTCGATGCTGACGGCGAGTACCACCACACCTTTATCTTTGAGACGCGCCTGCATCTGAACCAGCGAAGGAGTCTCCTCGATGCAAGGCGGACAGAAAGTTCCCCAGAAATTCAGCACCACCACCTGTCCGCGAAACTGGCTGAGCGTAACCTTGTGATCGGAATCCTGCACCGTGAAGTCGGGGGCATTCGAACCGATGCGGGGAGGATGGCCGCCGCTGTAGCATCCGAACAGGGCAGCCAGCAATCCAATGGCTAAGAACGTAGCAAGTAGCGTTCGTCTCACACCGCTATAATAGCGAAAAACCGATGGAGAGTTCACTACCAGCCGCGCTGCCCCAGTTTGCGATCTCCGAGATCTCGATCCCCGAGGTCTCGATCATCGTTCCCGCCCGGAACGAAGAGGCCAGCGTCGGCCCATGTCTCGAATCGCTGACGGCTCAAACTGGCGTGGCTTTCGAGATCATTGTGGTCGACGACGGCTCGACCGACCGTACCCGCGAGATCGCTGAGAGCTTCGCCGGAGTGCGGGTGATTTCCGCGGGGCCTCTGCCGGCGGGCTGGACAGGAAAGAATAACGCCATGTTTGCCGGCGCCAGGGAAGCTTCGGGAAAGTGGCTTTTGTTTACGGATGCCGACACGGTGCATGTGTTGGGCTCGCTGGCGCGGGCGCTGGCCGAGGCAAAGGAAAACAAGGCGGACCTGTTGTCGTATTCGCCCGAGCAGATCGCCGTCACGTTCTGGGAGATGGCAGTTCTGCCGGTAGCATTCGCGGAGTTGGCCCGACAATATCCGCCGCGAAAGGTTTCGGATCCCGCATCTCCATTGGCGGCGGCGAATGGCCAGTACATTCTGATTCGCCGCGAAACGTATGATGCGGTTGGCGGCCACGCCGCGATTGCCGACAACTTGCTCGAGGATGTTGCTCTAGCTCGCGCCGTGAAGGGGGCCGGGCGAAGTATTCGGTTTCGGTATGCTGCGGACGCGGTACGAACGCGCATGTACCGGGACTTTCGACAACTGCGCGAAGGGTGGACGAAGAACCTGGCGCTTTTGTTTCCTAATCCCGGCTGGCTCGCAGTGAGTCGCCTGCTCTGGTGGGGGATTGCCTGGGGATTCGCGTTTTTTCCAGTGATCGCTTTCGCGGCGGCTAAAACGGCGGGGCATTTTGGCATCGTCTCAGCCGAACTGACGTTTCACCACTGGTCTGGACTCATTCGGAGTGCCTGGTGGTGGACTCCGCTCTTTCTCGCACTCGCAATGCCGCTTTTCATGCGACTCAACAGAGCTAACTTCACGTGGGACTCGGAGGTTCTGGGCGCGGTATTCGGCATGCCAATGTTTTCCTATCTCTTGTTGCGTTCGAAGCAGGCACACGCCAATGGCCAAGTTTCCTGGAAGGGCCGCGCCTATAGTGTCGGCGCGCCAAGGGGAAGCCCCCCTTCCGAAACACAAGCGGCAAGAACAATTGCACAGATTGAGGATCAAGGATTGAGAGCTAAGGGCTAAGAGCTGCTTTATGGTCTATCTCACGCGCAAAGCGGAATTCTCCGCATCGCACTACTATCACAATCCGGAATTTACTCCGGAGGAAAACCAGCGCGTCTTCGGCAAGTGCAATAATCCCAACGGACACGGGCACAACTACACCCTCGAAGTCACCGTGAAGGGCGCCGTTGATCCGAAGTCGGGATTTGTCGTCGACCTGAAGCAATTGAAGGACGTCATGAGCAGGGAAGTGCTCGACGCGTTCGATCATCGCTTCCTGAACAAGGAAGTGCCCGAGTTCTTCAACGCTGTTCCGACTATGATTCCAACGACCGAGAACTTGGCCATCGCGATCTGGCAGCGCCTCGCGCCGAAACTGAACGCGGCGCAGCTGCATCGGGTGCGCGTCTACGAAACGCCCGACCTGTTTGTGGATTTCTACGGAGAAGCATGAAGGCGCACCTGACCCGGCGGTACATGTTTTCAGCGTCGCATCGTTTGCATAGCGACGAGATGTCGGCGGAAGAAAACCGCGCTACCTACGGCAAGTGCAATAATCCCTATGGACATGGGCACAATTACATGCTCGAGGTCACCGTCAGCGGGCCGGTCGATGACCAGACCGGGATGGTCTGCAATCTGGCCGATCTGGATGGCTTTGTGCACGGCGCGGTCCTCGGGCGTTACGATCACCAGAACCTGAACCTGCTTGCAGAATTCGTGAAAGAGGTTCCGACCACGGAGAACCTATGCATCGAGATCTACGAAATTGTGAAGCGCGGCTTCCATAAGGCTCATCTAGAAAAGATACGAATCGAAGAGACGATGATGAATTCGTTTGAATATTGCGGGGAATCCGGTCGTTAGTCGCTGGTCGTTAGTCGTTCGCGGATCTAGTTTGCTAACGACTAACGACCATCGACCAACGACCTAGAACCTATGAAATCCACGCCCCTGCCCGCCACCCTGACCAGCGCCACTTACGGAGAATTGGTTCGCGAGATGCTTGTCCGCCTCGGCGAAGATCCCGATCGCGAGGGCCTTTCGCGCACCCCAGAGCGCGTCGAAAAGGCCATGCGCTTTCTCGTCAAGGGCTACCAGGACGATCCTGAAGCGCTTCTGCGCGAGGCGCTGTTCACGGTCAGTTATGACGAGATGGTGATCGTGAAAGACATCGAGATGTTCAGCCTGTGCGAGCACCATCTTCTGCCTTTCTTTGGCAAGGTGCACGTGGCCTACATCCCAAAGGGAAAAGTGATCGGGCTGAGCAAAATACCGCGCCTTATCGAAGCGTTCTCGCGGCGCCTGCAGATCCAGGAGCGCCTGACCACGCAAATTGCGGAGGCGATCCAGAACACGATCGAGCCCCAGGGCGTGGGCGTGGTCGTCGAGGCCCGGCACCTGTGCATGATGATGCGCGGCGTGGAAAAACAGCATTCTTCGGCGGTAACGTCGTCGATGCTCGGCTGCTTCCGCAATGAAGAGGAAACGCGCACCGAATTCCTTTCGCTGATCCGCCAGCGCACGAATGCCTTGTGATTTGTAAATGCTCGTGTGGGGACGGGCGCCCTCGCGAGCCTGCCCGGTCTTGCCGAAGCCCCGAGCGAAGCCGAGGGGGAAGTCGAAGGGTCCAGCCGAGCGCAGCTCGGCAGCTGCCTGTGGCCAGAGCAGATCTGGATTATCCACGACGCTGTTGACGAAGTGTAGACTCCCTGCTCGTAAGACCGCGGCGGTTGGCATAAGCTGAAAAAACGCCGCATGCCAAAACGCCATCCCACATTGCGCAAACCGGCGCTGCGCGAGCCCACGCTCTCCGGACGCCTGGCTCTGATCACCGGCGCCAACCGCGGCATCGGTCTCGCCATCGCCCGCGCGCTGGCGTTTGAAGGATGCAATCTGGTCATCACCGGCCGCGACGAGCGAGCCTTGGCCAAGGCGCGCATCGAACTGGAGAAACTCCAACGTGAGAACCTGCCTTCGAATCTGCAGGTGCTGGCGCAGTGCTGCGATGTCCGCAGCCCCGACTCGGTCGACTACCTCTTCACGCTCGTGCGGGGATTGCGTAAGCCCCTCGACATCCTCATCAACAATGCCGGCATCGGACATCCAAATCGCGCCGTCGGAGAATTGCCTTACCCGACCTGGATGGAAGTGATCGACACCAATCTCAACGGCCTCTTCCTCGTAACGCAGGCGGCGCTCGCCGTGATGAAGCGCGGCAGCACGATCGTGAACAATCTCTCGATCGCCGCCGAGCGCGTCTTCCCGGGGTCGGCAGCTTACAATGCGTCGAAACATGGCGCCCTGGGATTTACCGACACTTTGCGCGAAGAGTTGCGGCCGAAAGGCATTCGCGTGATCGCCCTCATGCCCGGCGCGACCGACACCGCGATCTGGGACACGCTCTGGCCGGAAGCGCCCAGGCGTAAAATGATGTCCGCCGAAGCGGTCGCCCGCATGGTGGTCAGCGCGCTGCTCCTGCCTGAGAACACGACCGCGGAAAAGATCGTGCTGAGGCCGTCAATCGGCACACTGTAGCAGGCTGCGGAGAAACGTTCCCGTAGAGACGCGGCTTGCCGCTTCTTCTGCCGCAGAGGTGAGACGGGGCAAGCCCCGTCTCTACAGGAGTTTTGTCGAGCTTTGACGCCGGTGCTTGATCGGGCATCTAATGGATGGTGGGTTTGGTCCGTCGCTCGCTAAGGACCATAGACCATCGACTAGCGACCGAAGCCCAGCGACCGACGGGCCGGGAAAACACCATGTCATTCCTCGATTACTTCAACTCGCTGAAGCCGGAGCACCGCCTGGCGTGGGGCGTAGCCATCGCTGCCGATGTCCTCCAGATCGCCGCGTTCCCGCTCTTTGCCGAGGGAGCCTTGTCTCCCGCCGACTCAGTACTCGACCTGATCGTCGCCTTCGTGATGATTCGTCTGCTCGGATGGCACTGGGCCCTCTTGCCGACGGTCGCCGCCAAACTCATTCCTGGCGCCGATCTCTTTCCCACTTGGACAGCGGCTGTATGGTTCGTAACCCGCCAAAGGCTGAGCGCCAAGTCTGAGGACAGTTACAATTCTGATTCCAGTAATTCCAATTCCAATTCCGACGACGTGGAGATTCTGCCTCCCGGTCCCGCGCCAGAACCGCGCCGCCGATAACGAAAAACTGACGACTGATAACTGACAACTGAGAGCTGTATTACCACGTCCCATACCGGTAGCGTTGCGGCCGTTCCCGAAATACGTTGATCATGACCACACCCGCGACAAAGCCTCCCACATGCGCCCAGAACGCGATTCCGCCCGAGGTCTGGCTGGTTTCGGCGATCGCCGTAGCCGTTCCGCTCAGGAAATTTCCAACGAACCAATAGCCCAGCATCAGCCAGGCGGGAACGTGAAAGAAAAATATAGGAGGAAACCAGATCAGCACGCGCGCCCGCGGATACAGAATAAAGTACGCGCCCATCACTCCCGCAATCGCGCCGCTCGCGCCCACGCTGGGCACGCGCGAGCCTTGGTTCAGCAGAATGTGCGTAACGCCGGCCGCCACTCCGCTGGCCAGGTAAAACACCAGATAGGTGAAGTGTCCAAGGTAGTCTTCGACGTTGTCTCCGAAGATCCACAGGAAAAGCATGTTCCCAGCCACGTGCAGGAATGAAGCGTGCAGAAACATCGAGGTAAAGAACGGCAAAATGGCCGTGGACACCGGGTCGTAGGAGTGTCCGGTCAAGACGGCCAGCGTGTGGTGAGGAACCACGCCAAACTCGACCATGAATGCGTTCAGCGCCCGATGGCTCTGCATCCCGACCGAAAGCTCCCAGAGAAAGACCGCTACGTTCAGCACGATCAGGAAATAGTTGACGAACGGCGTCGAGAAAGTGGGCTGATCGTCACGAAGAGGAATCATGGGAAATTGGTAATTGTGTAATCTGTAATTTGGTAATTTGAGAGGGCACCGTAGGCACCATTCGCAACCGCCGTCCGCAAATTACCAAATTACAAATTACCAGATTACAAATCCTCATGAACGGTGTCCTAGTCATCGATAAGCCGCGCGGCCTGACTTCGCACGACGTGGTCAATCGCGTGCGCCGAATTCTCGGCCAGCGCGCGGTTGGGCATCTCGGAACCCTCGACCCCTCGGCCACCGGAGTCCTGCCGATTGTCCTGGGCAACCTTACGCGCCTGGCGCAGTTCTACGCCCATTCCGAGAAGACCTACGAAGGTGTGATTCGGTTCGGCTTCGCCACGGATACCTACGACGCCGATGGCGAGCCCACCACGCCGCTGCAAGATGTGCAGCTGAATCTAGACGACGTTCGCGCCCTGGCTGCCCAGTTTCGCGGCGTGATCGAGCAGATGCCGCCGCCGTTTTCCGCCAAGAAAATTGCCGGTGTCCCCGCCTACAAACTAGCCCGCAAAAAGCAGCAGGTCGAGCTTAAGCCGGTACAAGTGGAGATTAAAGAATTCGAAATTCTGGACACCACCGCTGGTCAAGCCAGGTTCTACGCGCGCGTGGCCTCGGGCACCTACGTACGCTCGGTAGCCCACGAGATGGGCCGGAAGCTGGGCTGCGGAGCTCATCTGGCGAGCCTGCGGCGCACCGCCGCGGCCGAGTTTACAATCGCAGACGCCCACTCGCTCGAAGCGCTGGAAGCCGCGATGCAGCAGGGAAGCGCCGAGTCGTTTGTCCTTACCATGCTCGTCCATCCCCGAAAGCTGGTGCCGCAGTTGCCCAGCGTCACCGCGAATGAAGAAAGCGCCGCCCTGATCCGCAGCGGCCGCGCCGTGAATCTGCCGGAAATGTCTCGGGCTCCCCAGGTAAAAGTCTTTTACGGTCAGCGAGATCTGATCGCAATTGCAACCAGAATCGCAGGGACGCTGTTCCATCCGAGCATCGTGTTCTCTGGGGGATGATTTGACCCGCGGAACGACGGTATCCTCGCTCGTCCAGCCCCCGCGCAAGTCACACACGCAGACCACGACGGTTGGTATACTCCGGCACGGAGGACTCAATCTTGACCTTCGTCAATTGCTACGAGGACGTCGCCCGCGCCGAGGCCTACGCCACCCTGGAGTTCAAGAACACGTACCATCTGGCGTATCGAGACATCCCCGCCATACTCGGGACGCACGTCCGCGGCCGCAAGAGTATCGACTTCGGTTGCGGCACCGGACGCTCCACGCGCTTCCTGCGCCAGCTCGGCTTCGAGGTTACGGGAGTCGATATCGCCGAAGACATGATCCGCAAGGCGCGGGAACTGGATCCTTCCGGCGACTACCGCCTGATTTCGAACGGCAACGTCCCGGGCGACGACCTTAGCGAGTTTCCAACCGGAACCTACGATCTGGTGCTCGCCGCCTTCACCTTCGACAACATCGCGGGGCGCAACAACAAGCTGCGCATCCTCCGCGACCTGGGCCGCCTCCTGAACGGGGAAGGAAGGCTGGTGCTGATTGTCTCCCGTCCGGAAATTTACACGCACGAGTGGGCGTCGTTCTCCACCAAAGATTTTCCCGAGAACCAAGCCGCGAAGTCCGGGGACAAAGTTCGCATCATTGTGACCGACCACGCCGATCCGCGCCCGGTCGAGGACATCTCGTTTACCGACGAGTCGTACCGCGAAGTGTTCGAAGAAGCGCGGCTACAGTTGCTGCAGAAATACGAGCCCTTGGCGCGAGCAGAGGAGCCGTACTCTTGGGTGAGTGAGATAGAGATCGCGCCTTGGGCGGTATACGTGCTTGACTTCGGTTAACGTAGCGGAGATATCTGTAATGTCCGATAACAGGTAT
>Ga0181523_10000366_pt1 | contig 50218 bp, 48 predicted proteins | sample PEATcosm2014_Bin_43_FD_119752 | JGI IMG/M metagenome (GOLD analysis project Ga0181523, IMG submission 119752) | Peatland microbial communities from MTU Mesocosm Facility, Houghton, MI, USA - PEATcosm2014_Bin05_30_metaG | ecosystem: Environmental > Terrestrial > Soil > Wetlands > Peat | place... | reverse complement strand
CCTCGTGGGACCTCTCGCGCGCACACAGTCCCGCAAACACTCGTGGACGTTCAATTACCTGCGCCCGGCGGAGTACGAAGCCGTGATAGATGCATCCGGACTGGAAGTGGTTTCGTGGCGCGTCAATCCGGGCCGACACCCTGCCTACCGCGTACTCCGGACTGCGGCCAAAGTGGTGCCCACGCCGTTCACGATGAACGTCTACGCCATCCTTCGAAGACCTGAGGGGGACTGATCGTCGCTCCCGACCGTGCCTTAGGGCGTGGGGTCTTTCACCCCGTCCGGCGAGTGAAATGGGTTCCTCTCAGTCCACCGATTGCTGATCGGGCTCACGGACGCACGATCAGTGATCACGGCGCCCCGTCTCCGGCACGGGTCCGTAGCGGTGGTCCGTCGAGGCCACAGTGCAGGCACTCGGTGCCTGCTTCATGATCGTGCGCCGCGTTCGTCACCGCGAGGGCGGCGACGGCGGCTCCTACCGCGCATCCCAGCGCAGAGACGAGCATGGCTGCGCGAAAGGCGTCCGAGAGCTGCGCGGGGTGGAGGTAGCTCATCCCGGTGATGCCAGCGACGGACGGAAGCACCGCCACCGCGATGAGCCCCCCGATGCGAGCGACGTCGTTGTTCACAGCGGATGCCACCCCGGCGTGCTCCGAGCCGGCTGAAGCCATGGCTGTGGCGGTGAGCGGAGCGACCATGATGGCGACGCCGATCCCGAGGACGACGACAGCCGGCAGGACGAAGACGACGTAGCTCCGTCCTTCGGCGGCTCGTGTGAGCATGAGCAGGCTGACGGCGAGAATGACAGGCCCGAGGCTCATCTGCAGGCGGGGTCCGATTCGGGAGGCGAGTCGTCCCGAGCTCGCCGAGAACGCCAGCATGATCACCGTGACAGGCAGGAGGGCGAGGCCTGATTCGAGAGGCGAGTAGCGGGAGGCGACCTGCAGCTCGATGGGGAGGAGGAAGAGGGCACCCCCGAGGGCGGCATACACGACGAAGGTGACGCCGTTCGTAGCGCTGAACTGGCGACGGCGGAACAGGCCGAGCGGCATCATCGGCTGTTGCACGCGGCGCTCGGTCAGCCAGAACGCCACCAGTGAGGCGAGGGACAACGCCAGGCTCGTCACGACGGTGCTGGAGGACCATCCGAGGCTCGGCCCTTCGATCAGCCCATAGGCGAGGCCGCCAAGGCCGACGACAGCGAAGGCGGCACCGCCGAGGTCGACGGCCCCCGTAGCGGCCGGATTGCTCGATTCAGGCACGTGGCGCGCCGTCAGCGCCAGTGCGGCCGCTGCGACGGGGATGTTCAAGAAGAAGATCCACCGCCAGGAGGCGGCGGAGATGAGGTAGCCGCCGAGGAGGGGTCCGGCAGCGGTGGCAAAGCCACCGAGACCGGACCAGGCCCCGATCGCTTGGCCCTGGTCCTCGGGCGCGAACGACGCCTGAAGAATCGCCAGGCTGCCGGGAACGAGGAGGGCGCCGCCAACCCCCTGCAACAGTCGCATGGCGACGAGGAAGCCGACGTTGGGCGCCAGGCCGCAGGCGGCCGAGGCGAGGGCGAACCAGACGACGCCGACCGAGAACACCCGACGGCGGCCGAAACGGTCGCTGAGCGAGCCGCCGAGCAACAACAAGGAGGCGAGGGTCAGGTAGTACCCCGTCACGACCCATTGCAGGGCGGCGACGCCGACGTCGAAACCCCTCCCGATCGTCGGCAAGGCGATCCCGACCACGGTGGCGTCGATGGCCGCAATGCTCGAACCCATGACGGAGGCGGCGATCACCCACCGTCCTGTCGGGGACCGGTAGCGCAACGTGCCGGCTACCTCTGGCATGTCGGCCCGCTCGGCAGCAAAGCGCCATCCTGGATCACCTCGACACGCCCCTCCGCCGACGAGCGCCGAGCAGTGCCGGCAGGGTGAGAGGCGGGAGCGTTGCCGTCTCGCCCCCTCAGTGGTCGAAGCGGAAGCCCGGCATCGTCATGGCACTTGCCACCGAGGCCACGAGCTCGCCGTCGTGCTCGTAGCTGAGACGCGAAGCCGCATCGCCGACGGGCACCCAAGCGACCTCGTCGACTTCGTCGAAGGGCTGGTAGCCGCCCTCGATCGGCTGCATCAGCCAGTACTCGACGACCTTCTGACGACCGCGGCGATCGAGGTACTCGACCTCACCGGCGAACCGGCCAAGGGCGCACTTCCAGCCGGTTTCCTCCAGCACCTCCCGCAGGGCGCACTCTTCAGCGGTCTCCCCGGCGTCGACCTTGCCCTTCGGAAGCGTCCAGTCCTGCTGGTACGGCCGATGCACGAGGGCGACCTCCCAGCCGCCTGCGCTGGCGGCGCGCAGGACGATGCCGCCTGCGGCCCGCACGACGAACGGCGCCTGTGGGAGCCCGCCGGAGTCGGCGAGCTGGTCGCCGGCTGTGTCACCTCTCACGGAACCGGCCTCCTCATGCACGGTACGCGCCCGTTCCCCATCGGGGACGACCATATCTCCCGGAAAGCCCGTCGGGCGGGGCGAGTAGCCTGGGGCCCGTGGCAGGCCCTGAGCAGCAAGACGTCGAGGTCGAGTGGCAGCTGGACGCCATCGACCTGCGACCGGTCGAGCGTTGGTTCAGCGCCCGATGTGCAGGGACCAGGCGGGGTGCCGGCGCCCGAGCGACGGACGAGGCGACCGGCCGTCGAGCCCGTGGCGCTGCGACCCCCTCTGCGGAGCCGGAAGCTGCTCCGTTGCCACTGCTTGCCTCCGTGCCGGGGCTCGAGGCCGTCGCCCAACCGGTCAAGCGGCTCGTCGACTCGTACTTCGACACGCCGGACTGGCGTCTCGGACGGTCGGGTTACGTGCTGCGCACGCGCCAGCGGGCCGGTCGCCACGAGGCGACGCTCAAGGACCTGGCACCGTCGAGCGAGGGCCTCCGCCGCCGCCTCGAGGTGACCGAGCCGCTGCCCTCGCCCGATCTCGCGGGGCTCGACCCCGCCGGTCCCGTCGGTCGACGCGTGCAGGCCCTCGTCGGCGCCAGGACACTCGGGCAGGTACTCGAGGTCCGGACGCGGCGCCGGCCGTATGCGCTCGAGGTGCGAGGCACGGCGGTGGGCGAGGTTGCCCTCGACGACACGGTGATCGTCGCCGGCGAGGAGCGGCACCGCATCCGGTTGCAACGGGTCGAGGTCGAGGTGCTGCCGGCGTGGGTCGAGTCGCTGTCGCCGCTCGTGGAGCGCTTGAGGCACGACTGCGGTCTGCAGCCGGCGACGCTCTCCAAGTTCGAGGCCGGACTGCTCGGCGCCGGCTTCGTCATCCCGCGGCCCTCCGATCTCGGGCCGACGGGCATCTCCGCCACCTCCACGGTGGCCGAGGTCGCCTACGCCGTCCTGCGCAAGGACGCCGCTTCGATGCTGGCCCACGAGCCGGGCACGCGCCTCGGCGAGGACATCGAGTCGCTCCACCAGATGCGTGTTGCGACGCGGCGTATGCGGGCGGCCCTCTCCCTCTTCGAGACGGTCCTGCCGGCGCGAGCGGCACGCGTGCACGAGGAGCTGGGCTGGCTGGCGGGCGTGCTCGGCTCCGTCCGCGACCTCGACATCCAGCTCGGCAACCTCGATGCGTGGACCGAGGAGCTGCCCGGGGTGCATCGCCAGGCTCTCGACGAGCTCGGAGATCTCCTGCTGTCCCATCACGTGAGCGCTCGCCTCGCACTGCTCGAGGCACTCGATTCGCGCCGCTACGAGCGGCTCGTGACGGCGCTCACCTCGATGCTCGACCAAGGCCCGCTCCGCCGAGCGTCGATCATGCAGGCGCCCGCCCTCGATGCCCTCCCCGAGCTCATCGGCCGGCGCCATCGCGAGGCGGAGAAAGCCGTCCGGCGGGCGCATCGCACCGGCATCGTCGACGACTTCCATCGCCTGCGCATCCGGTGCAAGCGGTTGCGGTACGCCATCGAGTTCACCGGCGACCTCTACGGAGGCGACGTCAAACGCTATGCGCGCCAGGTGGCATCCCTGCAGGACGAGCTCGGCCTCATCCAGGACGCCGAGACGGCGGCCAACCGCCTGCAGGACATCGCTCTCGGAGATGAGGGCACCCTCCTTCCGCGAGAGACCGTCTTCGCCATGGGCATGGTCTCGCAGCGCTGCGCGGCGGAGGCCGTGACTCGACTGGCGAAGCTGCCGGCCGCCAAGCAGCTCGTGAACGGCAAGCTCTGGGACAAGGCGAAAGACACGATGGAGCGGCGCCGGCAGGAAGCCGCCGAGGCGCTGGCGGAAGCCCAGCGCGCCGAGAGCCTGGCGGCAGAGCAGGCTTCGGAGCCGACGCCGCCGCCGGGACGCGCCCGGCCCGTGTTACCGACGCTCACCGGCCCCTCGGCGCCGGCGGCGATTCCTCCGGTCCGCCGGTCACCGAGACGGACGACCCCCACGACGAACCCCCAAGGCGGCCGTGTGGCGAGGCGGACGACGGCTGCCGTGAAACCTCAGGTCGGCCGGTCGCCGAGGCGGACCACGCCGACAGCGAGCCCTCAGCTCGGGCGGCCGCGGGGGACGGCGCCCACAGCGAGCCCTCAAACGGCGCCCAGCCGATCGGCGCGTGCCTCGCGTGGCGGCGGGCGCATCGATCACCCGGTGACGCTTCCGGGCGCCCCCGCCGAAGAGAAGACGGTGACGCCGATCCGCCGCAACGTCTCGCCGGCCTGAGCAGGGTGAGCCTCTCGCTGCTCCGGTGATCTTCACCGCCGTTCTCGATACGGCAGCGCTTCAGGTAGATCCGGTGCTCGCTCGCATGAAGTCGAGCGTCTCGCCATCGCGGCAGGCGCCGGCTGCTGCCACGAAGGCGTCGAAGAGCGCCTGCTGCTCGGGGTCCTGATCGGCCGTCATCTCTGGGTGCCATTGCACGGCGAGGGCGAAGGGGTGCGGCGCCACCGGCTCGATAGCTTCGATGCAGCCGTCAGGCGCCCATCCGGTCACGCGAAGGCCATGGCCGATGGAATCGACGGACTGATGGTGGGCGGATGTGCAGCGGGCGGCCTGCAAGCCGCCGATGGCGGCAGCGAGGTGGCTGCCGGCCGAGATCTCGACCGAGTGCTGACCGAGGAACAAGTCGTGGGGTCGGCCATGCATGTCGTCGTCGTAGCCGGGGTGGTCGGAGACATGCTGATGGAGGGTGCCGCCGCGAGCGACGTTGACGACCTGGCAGCCCCTGCAGATGGCGAGGAGCGGGAGCCCGTTGCTCAAGGCGTAGCGGGCGAGCTCGAGCTCCATGTCGTCGCGAAAGTCGTTGAACCCGTAGCTTCTCGGGTGGGCGTCCTGCCCGTATCGTGAGGGGTCGAGGTCACCGCCACCGATCAGCATGAGGCCGTCGGCGCCGACGAGGACCTCCTCGGGGGGGCAGGCCGGCGCACCCGTGATCGCCGGCAGCATGATCACGCGGGCTCCGGCACGGTGCAGGCTCTGCACGTAACGCTCCGAGATGGCGACGTGGCCAGCCGGTCGCCCTGGTGTGGCTGCTTGTGGCAGTTCGTAGGCGACGACCGCGATGGCGACGCGTCTCACGCCCCAGCACCAGGCGGCTTGGGGGCCGCCGCGCTCGAGCGGGTCGCCTTCTTGGCGGCGGGGGCGGCGGACGCCGCCGTCTTCTTCCGGCCGGCTGTGCTGCGAGCGGCGGGCGAGGCCGTCCGTTTGCCGGCCGGGTGCCCGTGCTCGTGCGCCTCGGCCGTGTGCTCGGCCTCGAAGTCGACGTGCGGGTAGTGGGAGTGCTGCTCGGCATCATGGCTGTGCACATGAGCGTGCTGGTAGCCGAGGTGCTCGAAGCTGCCCGTGTTCTCGAAAAAGTTGTGCGTCACGTGGTAATGCCCGTGCTCGTGGGTCACGGCCTCATGGCTGTGCTCATGACCGTGATGGGCATGACCGTGGCTTTCCGCACCGTGACCGCTCGCATGGCTCGACTCTGTCACCTGACTTGTGCCCTCCGCTGCTCGGCTCGACACAGCCTATCGACAGCAGGCTGACGGCTCGTCAACCGGGCGGCGCTCTGCTGTGATTGACCGGTACAACGGCCCTTGAGCAGCCCAGGCGCACCTTGACCGGCCCAGCCGGCGCTCCTTGATCAGCCCAGCCGCCGCTCCTTGACCGGCCCAGCCGATGCACCTTGACCAGCCCAGCGAAGCGTAGGACGATGCAGCCTGCCGGAACGCCGTCTGGGGGGCGACGGCAGCGCCGAGAGGAGGCGTGGGGGAGTTGGCGAAAAAGATCGGATTGCTCGTCGGGATGGAGAACACGTTCCCGGCCCCGTTCCTCGAGGCGGTGAACGCCAAGGGGGCGGCCGATGGCATCGAAGCCGAGCTGGTCGTCCTCGGCAAGGTGACCGAGTTCGACGTCCCGCCGCCGTATGCCGTCATCGTCGACCGGATATCGCACGAGGTGGGCTTCTACCGGGCGTTTCTCAAGAGCGCCGCCTTGAACGGCACCGTCGTCATCAACGACCCGTTCTGGTGGGAGGCAGACGAGAAGTTCTTCGAGTGCACCCTGGCACGCCATCTCGGAGTCGCCGTGCCGAAGACCGTCGTGCTCCCGAACAAGCACTACGAAACGGGCATCGTGCCCGAGAAGTCGCTCCGCAACCTCGAGTACCCGCTCAACTGGGAGGACATCCTCGCCTACACGGGCCTGCCTGCCGTCATGAAGCCCAACACGGGCGGTGGCTGGCGTGACGTCTACATCGTGCACTCGATCGAGGATCTGCTGCGCGACTACGACCAGACAGACACGAAGACGATGATCCTGCAGGAGTTCATCGACTGGGAGGACTACGTCCGCTGCGTCGTCATCGGCGGCGAGGTTCTCGTTTTCCGCTACGACCCGCGGCGGAGCTTCTTCGAGCGCTACGTCACCGACGACCCGCCACCGCCCTGGCTCGTGGAGCGCGCCACGGCAGATGCCCGGACGCTGACCGACGCCCTCGGTTATGACATGGACACCGTCGAGTTCGCCGTGCGGGACGGGGTCCTCTACGCCATCGACTGGCTCAACCCTGCGCCGGATTTCGACAACTTCTCGATCAAGGAGGAGGGTTTCGCCTGGGTCATCGACAAGATGAGCGACCTCGTCCTCGCCTACGCCCGCGGCGAGAAAACGCCTCCCTGGCGGGGCGAGCATCGCTGGTGGCGCTACGTCGATCAAGACGGCTGACGGGTCCTGGGCGTGCAAGAAGCCGTCGAGTCCTATCACGAACTCCTCGCCGACGAAGAGCTGGCGGGCGCCAGCGTCGAGCAGCTGCAGGCCGCCCAGCACGCCGCCAACCTGTACTTCGGTGAGCACCCGCTCTCGATCTCCCTGCGGCCCCGCCTGATCTCGGCCGCCGAGTGGGCGCGTGCCGTCTCGGCCGCCGAGTCCATCGGCGGCGCCCTCGCCACCCTCGAAGCGGCCCTGCTGGCCGACGCCGACCTGCGAAGCGAGCTGGAGCTCGATCCACTCGAGGAGCGCCTGGCGCTCGCCCATCCCGGTTGTCGCCTCTCGTCGCCCTCGGCTCGGCTCGACAGCTTCTTCGCCGACGAGGTGCGTTACGTCGAGTACAACGCCGAGTCTCCCGCCGGGATGGCCTACGGTGACGCCCTCGCCGAGGTGATGGACAGCCTGCCGGTCATGAAGCGCTTCCGCCGCCGTTGGCAGGTGCGCACCCTGCCCACGCGTCAGTCACAACTCGACTGCATGCTGCAGGCCTACCGTGAGTGGGGCGGGGCCGCCAGCCCCTCGATCGCCATCGTCGACTGGAAGGGGGTGCCGACGGTGGCCGAGTTCGAGATGTTCCGGGAGTACTTCGTCTCAAAGGGTGTCCCGTGCCTGATCGCCGACCCCGACTCGCTCAGCTACGACGGCACGTCCCTGCGCGCTGAGGACGGCAGCGAGATCACCCTCGTCTACCGGCGCGTGCTTACGAGCGAGCTTCTCGCCCACGGGGGCGGGTCGGACGCCATCTGCCGGGCTTACCTCGACGGCAACGTCGTGGTCGTCAACACGTTTCGAGCCAAGCTCCTCCACAAGAAGATGAGCCTGGCACTGCTGTCCGACGACCGCTACGCCTCGTTGTTCAGTCGCCAGCAACGTCAGGCGATCGCCCGCCACATCCCCTGGACCCGACGGCTGCGGGAGGGCCGCTCGACACGCCAAGGGGAGGACATCGCCGACCTTCCTGCCTATGTCGGAGAGCATCGCGAGACGCTCGTGCTGAAGCCGAACGACGAGTACGGGGGCAAGGGCGTCGTGCTCGGCTGGACGGTCGACGACCACGAGTGGGAGCAGGTGGTGCGCATGGCGCTTCACGAGACCTACGTCGTGCAGGAGGCCGTGCCGGTTCCGCGTGAGCTCTGGCCACTCGCCCTCGGCGGCGCCGTCGAGATGGTGGACATGGCCGTCGACATGGACCCGTATCTCTTCGGGGGTCAGGTGGGCGGCGTCCTCATCCGCCTGGCTTCGTCCGCTCTGTTGAACGTGACAGCGGGAACCGGCAGCGTCGTCCCGACATTCGTCGTCGAAGGGGAAACGGGGGAGAGCGTGTCATGACACTCGACTTGGGTCGCGATCTCACGATCGGCATCGAGCAGGAGTTCCAGATCATCGATGGGAAAGGAGAGCTCACCCACCACATCGACACGCTGCTGCAATCGACGCGAGAGCAGTTCGGCGAGGACGTGAAGGCCGAGATGCTGCAGTCTGTCGTCGAGATCGGCACACAGATCTGCGCCAACATCGGAGAAGCGCGTTCTGAGCTGATCCGCCTGCGAGGCGGGCTCGTGGAGATCCTGGCTCGAGACGGGCTCCGGCTCGCCTCCGCCGGCACACACCCTTTCTCCCACTGGGCGGACCAACGGGTCACCGAGGCGGACCGCTACAAGATGCTCGAGGACGAGATGCAGGACCTCGTACGGGAGCTGCTCATCTTCGGCACCCACGTCCACGTCGGCATACCCGACCCGGAGCTGCGCATCGACGTCATGAACGAGGCCCGTTACTTCCTGCCTCACATGCTGGCGCTCTCGACCTCGTCGCCGTTCTGGCTCGGCCGCAAGACGGGCCTCAAGTCCTACCGCAGCGTCGTCTGGTCGAGGTTCCCTCGCAGCGGCATCCCACCTGAGCTCAACTCCTACGGTGAGCTGAACGGCCTCATCGAGCTCCTTGTCAAGACGAACTGCATCGACGACGGGAAGAAGGTCTGGTGGGACCTGCGCCCGCACCACATCTACCCCACGCTCGAGTTCCGTGTCTGCGATGCCGTCACCAAGATCGACGAGGCGCTCTGTCTGGCCGCCATCACGCAGGCGATCTGCGCGAAGTTGCTGAAGCTGCGACGGGACAACTTAGGTTTCCGGCGGTATTCACCTCACCTCATCGCCGAGAACAAATGGCGGGCGATGCGACACGGCGTGAGCGGCCAGCTGATCGACTTCGGCCGTCAGGCGGAGGTGCCCATGGTGGAGCTCGTCGACGAGCTCCTCGAGTTCCTGGACGACGTCGTCGACGAGCTGGGATGCCGGGAGGAGGTCGCCTACGCCGCCACGATCGCTCGCGAGGGCACGAGCGCAGACCGCCAGCTCGCCGTCTTCGAGGCGACGAGCTCCTACCACGCCGTCGTGGACTCCATCGCTGCGGAGACTGTCGAGGGCCTCGGGTTGAGCTGAGGCGCCGCTCAGCAGTGCCGTGGCAGGTGGAGGGCGAGCTGGCGCTGCCACCATGGCCAGTCGTGGGCGGCGTCGTGGCCCCAGACGTCGAGCTCGTGGGGGATCGCCTTGGCCGCCAGCAGAGATGCCAGGTGCAGCGTGCTCGGCAGGGCGCCACTGGCGCTCTCGTCCTCCCACGGGCCCTGGCCGACGACGAGGGTGAGGTGCACCCGGCTGCGCAGCCAGTCGAGGTGGTCGCCCTCCAGATTGGCGACGTAGTCGATCGGGTTGTTGAAGTAGAACGAGTCCCCCCGCTCTCCCCAGCCCAGCTTCGACATGTCGTAGGCACCGGACATGCAGATTGCCCGTGGAAACAGCTCGGCGCGACGGAGGGCGAAGTTGGCGGCGTGAAAGGCACCGAAACTGCAGCCCGTCACGAGGATGTCCTGCAGCCCGCCACAGTCGGCGTAAATGAAGGGGACGACGTCATTGACGACGAAGTCCTCGAAGCGCCCGTGCTCCTGCGCCCGCAGCTCGAGCGGCAGATCCGCCCGCCGCCAGCTGCCGGCCTCGAAGCTGTCGATGCAGTAGATCTTCACGCGGCCCTCGTCGATCAGCCCGGCGACGGCTCCGAGGAGGCCGTTGTCCTCGAAGTCCTCCGCACGGCCGCTGTCGGAGGCGAAGGCGAGGACTGGACGCCCCCAGTGGCCGTAGGCGATGAGGCGTGCGTCGCCGATGGGGACGGAGTGGAGGACGACCGCCTGGCGCCTCATGACCAAGCCTGCGCCAAGAGGCCGACGAGGTGGGGCGTCCAGGCGTCCCGCCAGGCGATCCAGTTGTGGGCGTCCCGCACGACGTGCAAGTCCGCAGGGTAGCCCTGGGCGGCGAGGGCTGCGGCGCACTGGCGGTTGTTCTCGAGATTCCGCTCCACCGCCCCACACGTCAATCTCACGGGGATGGGGTCGGCCCAGGACTCGGTGGCGATGAGGCCGCTCACGAAGCGCTCGATCCGCTCGATGTGCGCCGAGCCGGGCTGGCTTCCCTGCTGGAAGAAGCTGCTCGACTGCAGGAACAGGGCCCCGAAGAGGCCGGGGCAATGCCGATGGGCATGCAGGAGGGCAAGGCCACCGAGGCTGGCCCCGAGCCCGGCTCGCCACCGACCCGCCTCCACGACGGCGCCGACGCCTGCGACCGCCGGGATGAGCTCGCGGGCGAGGTACTCGGCGAACTCGGGGCTGGCGGTGTAGTGCTCGTCACGGCGAGTGGGATGGCAGAGGGCCGCCCGCATGGGCGGGAGGGCGCCCGTCGCCACCTCGACGTCGAGCATCTTCAACAAACCCGAGAAGCGGTCGAACTCGGCACCGTCGAGTGCGACGAGGAGGGGGAGCGGCGTCTCGGGGTCGGTGCCGGCCGCCGACCAGACGATCGTGGGCTGAACGTCGCCAAGGATGGCGGAGGCCACGTCGAACTCCTCCACCCGACCAGCTGGCGCCTCCACCGTCAGCCAGTCGGGCGGCTCGTACTCGGGGAACTCGATGACTGAGCGCTCGCCGAAGGCGCCCGGTGCCCGGAGCGGGTTGGCGGGGTCGAGGATCGTCTCATGCCCGCCGCCACGCCGGGCGAGGTCGAATCGGTACTCGAGGCGATCGACGCGGGGTCGTGACAGGGCGGCTTCCCAGAGCCCGTCCCCGATCGGTTGCAGAGCCGGGCCTGAGCGTGGTTCGGCCACCTCCTGCAGCACGGTGAGGGCGTCGGCCTCGTCGGCCCCGTCGAGGTAGCGGAAGGTGACACGGTCCGTCTCGACAACCGGCCCGACGCCCGCCGTCGGAGCGTCGTGCTCCGAGCATGGGGCGTCGTCGCTCGGAGCTGAGGGGCTGTGGCCGATGCTCAGGCGGGACCCACGGTGGTGAGGAGCACGGCGTCCACGCCCGATCCGATCGGGACGCTGAGCACCGTCTTGCCGCTCGTGACGTTGATCTCCGCAATGGCGCCGACCGTTGTGGAGCTGCCCGAGTCGGCGACGAAGACCACCGGTTCCGGTCCCGTCGTGCTGACGGCAAGGCCGAGAGGCGCTGTGCCGCTGGGACAGATCGTCGTCACGGTCATGTCGTGCAGCGCCACGGACGACAACGTACCCGACTGCGAGACCACATAGGCGAGGTCATTGACACCGAGCGCCTCGGCCATGGGCGACGGGACGCCGGCCGGTTGCCGCACCGTCAGGCTGTCGACCTCGAGCTTGCTGACGAGGCTGCCGCCGCGGCTCGCCACGAGCACGAAGTGGCCGCTCGGGGAGACCAGGAGGGAATCGGGACCCGCCGCCACCGTCACCGGCGTGTCGGGCTCCCCGCTGGACAGGTCGATCGGGGTCACGTCGTCGGAGGAGTAATTGGCGACGAAGGCGAGGTCCGAGGGCGTGATCGCAACCGCATCGGGATGCGATCCGACGGACACCGTCGTCACCGTTCGATTCGAGAGGTCCACGAGACTCGCCGTGCCCGAGAGGTCGTTGGCCACGACCGCCTCCGTGCCGGCGGCATCGATGGCGATGGCGTCCGGCTCGTCTCCGACGGGGATGGCCATGCCGACGACGCCCGTGGCAACCGTGATCGGCAGGATCTCGCCTTTCGACGTCCGCGGCACCCACAGCGTCACCCACAGCGTCGTGCCGTCGGGCGTGAGGGCCGCCGCCTGCGGCTCACCCGCCAGGTGTATGGCCGGACGAGCGGCGACGACGCCGAGATCGACGAGCGAGAGCGCATTGCCGGAGTAATCGGCCACGACGAGCGAGCCCTCGTCTGGGCTGACGGCGACGGCGATTGCACCGGCCCCCACCAGCACGGCCTGCCCGACCGGTCCGACCGCGGGCGGGGCAAGCGTCACGGGGACCACCGTGCCGGCACGGAGGTCGGTCACGTAGGCGGTCTTTCCGTCCGGCGAGACGGCCACGCTGCTCGGGTCTCGCCCGATCCACACGGCCCGCCCGACGTGCTCGCTACTGATGGTGATCGGAACGATCTGCCCCGAGCCGTAGTCGACGACGAGAGCCGTCGTGCCGTCGGGCGTCACGGTGACACCATCGGGGGCGCTGCCGACGTTCAACGCCGGAGCAGCACTGTGGGTCGTGAGCTTCACCGGCGTCAGGCTGGAGGAGCCGAAGTTCGCCACGTAGGCCAGCTCGCCGTTGGGGGTGACGGCGACGGCGTCGGGCTTCGAGCCGACGTGCACCTCGAAGAGGGCGTGGCCGTTGCTGAGCGAGATGGCCGCCAGCTTGTTGCTGATGAGGTCCGTCACATAGGCCACCGTCCCGCTTGGCGACAATGCGATGGCGGAGGGGCCGTCTCCCCCCCGGATGGGCTTGCGGGTCTTGCCGGTGGCGAGCGTGATCGGCACCACCGACCCCGATCCGTAGCACGCCACGTACGCGGTGGCGTGATTCGGGGAGATGGCAATGCCGTCGGGGTTCTTGCCGACAGCGATGGGCTTGCCAGCCCTCATGCTCTTCAGACTGATCGGGGTCACCGTGTCGGCGGAGTAGTTGGCGACATAAGCGGTGTCGGTTGCGGCGTCGAGGGCCACGGCGTAGGGAGCGCGCGTCGGCGTCGTTCCGGCGAGGGCGTCGCCGTCGAGGGAGATGGGCGTGACGGTCGATGCGGCCGGGTCGAGGGCCCACGCGAAGCCACTCACCCCAAGTGTCTGGGGCGGGTACACGGTGACCTGTGATTGGGCCCCTGCTGGGCTGGCCGTGGCGTGGCTCGACTCGGCGGCTCGAGCGGCCGGTGAGCCGGCGAGGGCCGAGAGTGTGAGGGCCAGGGAGGCGGCTGCCACCGTCGTGCACCGGCGCCGGGCGAGGGCTCGCCGGCCTGGTGTCGTCACAGTGGGCACAACCGTGTCCTCTCGCGACCGTGCGGCGACCCGGCGTCGGTCTCCGGCGGGTTCAGCCGCAATGGTTGGGCACCGGACATGACGTCGTCGTCACGGGTTGGGTGGTCGTCGTGGTGGTCGTCGTGGTCGGCCTCGGACGCGTCGTGGTCGTCACCGGCCGAGTTGTCGTGGTCACGGGTCTCGTCGTGGTGGTCGTCGTCGCTTTCGCCGGTTTGGTGCCGGCGTGGTGCTTCTTAGACTTTACGGGACGGGTCGTCGTCGTGACCGCCGGCCGAGTCGTCGCAACCGTTCTTGCCGCCGTCGTGGTCGAGGCTCGAGTGGTCGAAGTGGCCGGCGCGCCAACCGTAGTGGTCGTGACGGCACTACCGACCCGGTTGCCGGCGGCGGCCACGGCGACGAAGGCGAGGACACCCACGCACAGGATGAGGATGGGCACGCCGATCCGGATTCGGCGCTTCCTGGCGTGACGTCGGGCTCCGAGGCGACTGGAGAGGTTCGAGAGCTCGAGCTCGAGCGGAGCCGGCCCCTGATCGTGGTGTGGGAGGGCTCCGTTGCTTGCCGGCGGGCGGACGGCTTGGCTCCGGTTGCCCGCCCAGTGGACCGTGTCACCTGAGCTCGGTGCCTTCGCCCACTCGAAGGTGTCGGTGGCGCGGGCGGAACCGCCCCGGCCGGTACTCCCGGAGCTCCAAGCCTCAGCAGAGCGGCGGGCGGCTTCGCCGATCGTGCTCGCCGACGTGCTTTCAGCCTGCGTGCTCGCCGCCGTGTGTTGGGCACGCGTGCCCGGCGCCGTGCTCTCGGCGCTCGTGCTCGCCCACGTCACGAAGTCGGCGGGGAGCGGGTCGCCGGCCAGGTAGGCGGCCAGCCGGTCAGCCGCCAGGCCGGTCGATACGGGCACGTCCGCACTGTCGGCGGGCAGCGGGTCGCCGGCGAGATAGGCGGCGAGCCAGTCGCGTGCGGAGCCGCCGGGCACGGGTGCATCCGTGATGTCGGCAGGGGGCGAGGTGCCCGCCAAGTGGGCGCCGTGCGGCGGGACGTCTACGGAGTCGTCGGGGCGCCGGGCGCCTGCCAGGTGGGCACCGCGCGGTGGATCCGCCCACGTCACGACGTCGTCGGCGAAGGGAGGGGTCGACCACGCCCGAAACTCGGCGGCGAACGGCGGGGGAGCAGGGATGGCGGGGACGGCCGCGTCGATTGCCGCCGCGCTCTCGAATCCAGACGGGTTGTAGGGCGGCCCGAAGAGGCTGTCCGCCCAGGCCTCGATAGGGTCGCTGTCGCTCCCGTTGCCGGCGCTGTCGCTCCCGTTGCCGGCGCCGTTGCCGTTGCCGCCGGCGCCGTTGCCGTTGCCGTTGCCGCCGTCGATGCTTGCGCCGTCCGCCGCGTCGGCCTGCTGTGACGGGGTCTCCTGTACGGGAGCTGCTGCGGGCCCGAACAGGCTGTCTGCCCACGCCTCGATTCCGTCGTCCGGCGTCAGGGCTCTCGCCGGCGCATCGAGGACACGACCGGCCGGCACGCTCCCATCAGCGGCCCCGGCGCCGGCGTCGGCTGGCGCCTTCCTGGCGGCGGACGTGCGAGTCTTTCTTGCCGCTCCGCCCGCCGCGCCCGGGCTCTTGGGCGCAGCGCCGCCGCTCTTGGCGGCGGTGGCGTTCCGTTGAGTGCTGGCGCTCTCTGACGGCACGCGGCCGTTCCGTTGCCCGCGTCCTCCGGCGGCGCTCGCCGGCGTGTCGCCCTGCCCAGGTCCGTCGGCCGCGGCGCTGCCGCGCCGGGCGTTGCTGCCGGTGGTGTTGCGAGGGGTTCGGGCGCCGCTCTTTGCTGGCCCGCCGGCGGCCGACGTCGTGCTGCGGCGCTTCCGGGGCGGCCCTACCGGTGCCTCAGAGCTGGCATCGGTGGCCGCAAGAACTGGATTGTCGATCGTTTCGTCCTGCGGGGACGTCGCCTCAGCTGTCGGCGGATCACCGCCCACGGCGGGCGTGCTCTCGGGTGGTGCAGGCAGGTCGCGCGGTGGGTCGGTCGGCGTGTCGTCCACCACGACTCCTCCTCCCACTCCGCCCCGCAGGGCCTGCTCACGCACTACGCCGCAGCGTGTGCTTGGTCGAGGCGACCCTTCGGCGCTACTCAGGCGAGATCGTCTCGTCCTGCGCGGACTCCATCCGGATCACCGTCACCGGCCTCGCCCGTCGTGCCGTCACTGTCGCCGGCAAGTCCTTGCTCGCCCGCGTCGGCGACGGCGCCACTTGCTTCGCCGGCGTCGTCTATATCGGCATCCGCGGCGTCTGTCTTGAGCGGCTCCGGATTGGCCCACGGGTCAGGCGGTCGCTCGCCGTCGGCGACCGGTTGGCGCCTGCGGTGGCGGTCCCGAAACAACAGCCAGGTCAGGAAGAAGATCCCGACCACGATGAAGGCGCCGGAACCGACTTGGACGGCGATCGAGCCGGCCGAGTTGTGCTGCAGGAGAACGGACTCGTCGAAGAGTCGCGACATGCCGTACAACGTCACCGTCGCCGTCACCACGACGCCGAAGGGGCCGCCTCGCCGCGCAACGTACTTCTCCACCTGCAGGGCCAGGATGTAGACGACGAGGCACTCGAGGCCCTGGAAGATCGGCACCGGGACCCGCTTGCCCACCTGGCCGGCGTACTCCATGCCGTACCAGGCTTTCGTGGGATAGCCGCCGCCCGAGACCATGAGCTGGGGTCCGAGCAGACGACCGATCACCCAGGCAAGCGCCAAGACCGGGGCGACGAGGTCGAGAGCGACAGCGAGGCGGAGCGACCGGCACCAGCGGTGGGCGAGGTAGAGCCCGGTCGGGACGCCTCCGAGGAGCCCTCCGTAGCTCGAGAGCCCACCGTGCCAGACGGCGAGGATGTCGCCCGGGTTCTTCGAGTAGAAGCTCCAGTTGGCCACGACGTGGACAGCCCTCGCCCCCACGACGGAGGCGATGATGATCCATACGAACGCCTGGCCGAGCCAGGCGTCGTCGTACCCGTGTGCCCGCAGCCTGCGCGCGAAGTACCGGTAGGACACCCAGAACGTGATCGCCAGCCCGATCCCGTACGTGTGGATCTGCAGCGGGCCGAGGTGGAAGACGACAGGAATCGGCTTCACGGGGCGATCACGGTCTTGATTATCTCCCATCCGAGGCCACGGGCGGGCTCGCCGGCTCGGGCACTACGGTGGCGAGCCGTGTCGGCTACCACGAGGTTCTCCGGGCGCGTGGCGTTCGTGACAGGGGCGGGGTCAGGGATCGGACGTGCGACCGCAGAGCGGTTGGCTGCCGAAGGGGCGGCGGTCGGATGCGTGGACCGGGACGCATCCGCCCTCTCGGACACGGTGCGGGCACTGGCGTCCGAAGCTCTGGCGCCCGTCGTCGCCCTCGAGTGCGACGTCTCCGACCCGGCTGCGGTCGAGGCGGCGTTCTCGGCCCTCGAGTCAGCCGCCGGCATGCCCGATGTCGTGTGCAACGTGGCAGGGATCGGAGGTTTCTCGCACTCGCACGAGACGACCGATGCCGAGTGGGAGCGGGTGATCGGCGTGAACCTGACGGGGACGTTCCTCGTCTGCCGGGCGGCCCTCAAGCGGTGGGCTGCCCTCGTCGCCGAGGATCCCAAGCGGTTCCGGCGGCGCCGCGGCACGCCGGCGTCCGAGGCGTTGCCGCGACCGGCCATCGTCAACGTGGCGTCCTCGGCCGGCATCATGGGACAGCCCTACAGCGCCGCCTACTGCGCCTCCAAAGGCGGCGTCGTGCAGCTGACGAAGGCGCTCGCTGTCGAGTACCTGGAGGTCGGCTTCCGCGTGAACGCCGTCGCCCCGGGCGGCGTGGACACGCCGCTGCTGTCGAGTTTCGCCCTGCCAGAGGACGCCTCCGCCCCGTTGCTGGCGCGGCTCTTGTCCCCCTTCGGGTTCGCTCCGCCTTCGGACATCGCCGCCCTCATCGCCTTCATCGCCTCCGAAGAGGCAGGACCCATGACCGGCTCGATCGTCCCGATCGACGGAGGCCTGACGGCCTGAGAGGGGCGCTCAGGCGAGGCGTTCGATGATCATCGCCATACCCTGACCGCCGCCGACGCACATCGTCTCGAGGCCGACGGACTTGTCCTGGTTCTCGAGGCCGTTGATGAGCGTCGTCATGATGCGGGCGCCCGTCATGCCGAACGGGTGCCCGACGGCGATCGCCCCGCCGTGGACGTTGAGCTTGTCCCACTCGATGCCGAGGTGCTTGGCCGAGGGGATGACCTGGGCGGCGAAGGCCTCGTTGATCTCGACGAGGTCGACGTCGTCGATCGTCATGCCGGCGCGCTTCAGCGCCTGCCGGCTGGCCTCGATGGGGCCGAGGCCCATGATCTCCGGGTCGAGGGCGCTGACACCGCTCGAGACGACGCGCGCCAGTGGCCGGATACCAAGCTCGGCGGCCCGGGTGTCGCTCATGACGACGACGGCAGCCGCCCCGTCGTTGAGCGGGCAGGCGTTGCCGGCCGTCACGCGCCCGTCAGGACGGAAGACGGGCTGCAGCTTCGCCAAGCCCTCCTCCGTCGTGCCGGCGCGAGGACCGTCGTCCTTCGAGACGACGGTCCCGTCGGCCAGCGTGTAGGGCGTGATCTCCCGCTCGAAAAAGCCGTTCTCCTGGCTCTCCACGGCCCGGTTCTGCGAGAGGGCGGCGAAGGCGTCCATCTCCTCACGGCTGACGTTCTCGTACTCGGCGACGTTCTCGGCCGTCTGGCCCATGGCGATGTAGATGTCGGGGAGGCCGGTCGGAGGCTCCCAGGTCGGGGCGCCTCCTTCGGCGCGCTTGGCGGTGCGGGCCTCGGCGTCGGCGAAGGCGGCGTTGTGGGTGCCCGGGACGCCGTCTGAGCTGCCCGCGAAGAAGCGGCTGGTCGTCTCCACGCCGGCGGCGATGAAGCAGTCACCCTCGCCGGCACGGATGGCGTGGGCGGCCATGCGAATCGTCTGCAGGGAGGACGAGCAGTACCGGTTGACGGTGACGCCAGGAAGCCGCTCCAGGCCGGCAAGCACGGCCACGACGCGGGCGATGTTGAAGCCGGCCTCGCCGGCGGGCTGGCCGCAGCCGAGGATGAGATCCTCGATCTCCTCAGGCGGTAGCGACGGCACCTTGTCCACGAGCGTCTTCACGATGAAGGCGGCGAGGTCGTCGGGACGCACGTCCTTCAGGGAACCTTTGAAGGCGCGACCGATGGGGCTACGGGCGGTGGCAACGATGACAGCTTCGGGCATGCCGGCGAGCATAGGCACATCCTCTCGCCCAGCAAAACTAGAACGCGTTACACTTTCGCCCCGGCGCCGCCACCGGTCGAGGTGTGCCGCCACGGGAGGGCTCCATGCAGATCGGCTTGGACGAGGACCAGCAGTCGCTCCGCAAGCAACTGCGCGAGTACTACGCCCGCATCCTGACGCCCGACGTCGTCAGGGAGCTCGAGGTCCCCGGCATCACGCCCACGCACAAGCGAATCGCTCGCCAGATGGGGGCGGATGGGTGGCTCGGCATCGGGTGGCCGAAGGAGTACGGCGGCCAGGGGCGTTCCCCGATGGAGCAGTTCATCTTCTTCGACGAGTCGATGCGGGCAGGCGCCCCCGTCCCCATGCTGACCATCAACACCGTCGGCCCGACGATCATGCGCTTTGGGAGCGACGACCTGCGGGAGCGCTTCCTGCCTCCGATCCTGCGGGGCGAGATCCACTTCTGCATCGGCTACACCGAGCCCGCTTCGGGCACGGACCTGGCGTCACTCACGACGCGGGCGGTGCGCGACGGCGACGAGTACGTCATCAACGGTGCCAAGATCTTCACGAGCCTGTCCTCCGACGCCGACTACGTCTGGCTGGCGGCCCGCACGAACCCTGATGCCGGCAAACACCGGGGCATCTCGATCTTCATCGTGCCGACGTCGACGGAGGGCTTCTCCTTCACGCCGATGCGCCTCTTGCACGGCCACGACATCAACCAGACCTTCTACGAGAACGTGCGCGTGCCGGCCGAGAACCTCGTCGGCGGCGAGAACGAGGGCTGGACGCTCATCACCAACCAGCTGAACCACGAGCGCGTGACGCTCTGCTCGGTCGGCCCGATCGAGAAGGCCTTCGAGGATGTCGTCGCCTGGGCGGCCGGCACCCTCCATCCCGACGGCGGCCGCGTCCTCGACGACCCCTGGGTGCAGCACGAGCTCGCCGTCATCCGGGCCAAGCTCGAGTTCCTTCGCCTCGCCAACTGGAAGGTGGCGAGCTCGCCGGCCCTCGACGTGGCGGACGCCTCGACGGTGAAGGTGTTCGGCACGGAGTTCTACCTCGACGCCCTCCGCCGCCTCATGGAGGTCGTGGGGCCGCAGGCCTACCTGTCCGGCGATGCGCCGGCCTCGGTGTTGCACGGCCGGTTGGAGAAGCTGACGAGGGGTTTCTTGATCCTGACCTTCGGTGGGGGCGCAAACGAGATCCAGCGCGAGCTGATCGCCATGTTCGGTCTCGGGATGCCCCACTCCAACCGCTGATCGTGTCCCTTTAGAGCCGCAGAGGAGCTGTCCGTGGATTTCGAGCTCGACGACGACCAGAAGGCTCTTTCGCAGCTGGCCGCCCGCATCCTGGCGGACAGGGCGACGCCTGCGGCCGTGTCGGCCGTCGAGGAGGCGGCGGCCGCCGACGGGGACGGCGTCGACCACGCCCTCTGGGCTGATCTCGCCGCAGCCGGCTTGCTGGCCGCCCCGCTCGCCGAGGAGAACGGCGGCGCCGGCATGGGGCTCATCGGCGCCTGCGCCGTGCTGGAAGAGGTCGGTCGCCGCGTGGCGCCCGTTCCCTACCTCGAGTGCGTGTTGAGCGCCCTCGCCATCGAACGGTTCGGATCCGGCCCGCTGCGTGAGCGACTCGCGGCCATGGCGGCAGGCGCCTTCGTGGTGGCGCCGGCGCTCGTGGAGGCGCAGGGCGCCCCACGGCGCCCGGCGACACGAGCGGTGACCGACGGGGACGGCTGGCGGCTCGACGGCGAGAAGATCTGCGTGCCGTGCGGGCTGGCGGCGGACGCCTTCCTCGTGACGGCTGCGTTCCCGGACGGGTCCTCCGGTGTGGTGTTCGTGGAGGCCGGCGCCGCCGGGCTCGAGCGGCAGCGCCAAAACACCACCTCCGGCCGACCCGAGGCCCTCCTGCGGCTCTCGTCGCTCGAGGTGGCGCCCGATGCCGTGCTGGGCCAGGAGACCTCCGAGCACGGGGAGGTGCTCGATTGGCTCGTCGACCGCGTGACGGCGGCCCTGACGGTGACGGCCGCCGGCTGCCTCGACGAAGCGCTGCGGATCACGGCGAGCTACGTGAAGGAGCGCAAACAGTTCGACCGTGTCATCGCCACGTTCCAGGCGGTGGGGCAACGGGCGGCCGATGCCTTCACCGACACCCTCGGCGTGAGGCTGACGGCGTGGCAGGCCGCCTGGCGGCTCTCAGCGGGCCTGCCGGCGACCGACGAGGTCACGATCGCAAAGTTCTGGGCGAGCGAGGCCGGGCAGCGGGTCGTGCACACCTGCCAACATCTCCATGGCGGTATCGGGATGGATCGCGACTACCCGGTCCACCGCTACTTCCTCCTCGCCAAGCAGATCGACCTGGCGCTGGGCGGGGCGGCGCCGCAGCTCGCCGACCTCGGGAAGCGCATCGCCGCCTCGGCCTGAGGCCGGCGCCGGGCCGCCCAGCAGGCCTCAGCCGGCGAGCTCCGCCAGCAGCCGCATCTGCTCGATGCCGCCGCCCACGAGCAACGTCGTGACGAGGGACTCGTTCCAGGCCTCGAGGTCGTCCCTGATCTTCTCCCGCGGGCCGATGAGGGCGGTCGCCTCTACGAGGGCCGTGGGCACGGCGGCGGCCGCCTCGTCTTTGCGCCCGTCCAGGTAGAGGTCCTGGATGCGCCGCGCCGCCTCCTCGAATCCCATGCGTGCGAACACCTGGAAGTGGAAGTTGACCTCGCGGGCGCCCATGCCGCCGATGTAGAGGGCGAGGAACGGCCGTAAGGCGTCAGCCGCCTGCTCGATGTCGTCGGACACCATGACGGTGGCCGTCGAGATGACCTCGAACTCGTCCGGCGTCCGGCGTGCCCCCGGTCGCGAGAACCCCTCCGCCAGCGCCTTGCGGTACTCCTCGTCGTGGGCGGGCGCGTAGAAGATCGGCAGCCAGCCGTCGGCGATCTCGGCCGTGAGCGCCACGTTCTTCGAACCCTCGGCGCCGAGGATGATCGGGAGGTCGGCTCGCAGCGGGTGGACGATCGGTTTCAGCGCCTTGCCGAGGCCGGTGCTGTCGGCGCCGACGTAGGGGAGCGGGTAGTGGGGGCCGTCACTCGTGACGGGGGCCTCCCGCGACAGGACCTTGCGCACGATCGAGACGTACTCGCGGGTGCGGGCGAGCGGGTAGCGGAACGACTCGCCGTACCAGCCCTCAACGACTTGCGGCCCGGACACTCCAAGGCCGAGGACGAAACGCCCACCGCTCAGATGGTCCATCGTCAAGGCCGCCATGCCCATCGCCGTCGGTGTGCGGGCCGAGAGCTGGCAGAGGGCCGTCCCGAGCCTCAAGCTGGAGGTGCGTGCCCCCAGCCAGGCGAGCGGCGTGAGGGCGTCAGATCCGTAGGCCTCCGCTGTCCAGATCGAATCGAAGCCGAGCCGCTCCGCCTCGGCAACCTTGGCGGCGGCGTCCGGGGGCGGCCCGGAACCCCAGTAACCGAGTTGCAGGCCGAGCTTCATCCGACCGACACCGGCAGGTGCTTGATGCCGTTGATGAAGTTCGAACAGAGGCGCTCCACGTCGCCGGCGAGCTCGAGCTCGGGCATCTCGCCCAGGATCTCGGTGAACATGATGCGGATCTCGAGGCGGGCGAGGTTGGCGCCGAGGCAGAAATGCGATCCGCCGCCACCGAAGGCGACGTGATCGTTCGGCGACCGTGCGATGTCGAAACGGTCCGGATCCTCGAACACCTCCTCGTCCCGGTTTGCGGAGATGTGCCAGAACACGACCTTGTCGCCCTCCTTGATCTGCTGGCCGCCGATCTCGGTGTCACGCGTCGCCGTGCGGCGAAAGTGCATGACGGGCGAGGCGTAACGGAGCATCTCTTCGATGGCCGAGTCGAGAAGGGCGGGCTGGTCGATGAGCTTGCGGCGCTCGTGCGGGTTCTCGATGAGGGCGAGCATCCCGTGGGAGAGCAGGTTGCGCGTCGTCTCGTTGCCCGCCACGGCGAGCAGCATGAAGAACATGTCGATCTCGAGCTGCGAGAGCTGGTCGCCGTCGATCTCGGCGTGCGCCAGGATGCTCACGAGGTCCCCGTGCGGGTTCGCCTTGCGCTCGAGGGTCAAGGCGTCGGCGTACATGAACAGCTCCATGGCCGCCGCCGTGGCCAGCTCGGGCGCCTCGAGGAACTCGGGGTCGTTGGAGCCGACCATGCGGTTGCTCCAGTCGAAGACCTTGTAACGGTCCTCCTGCGGGACGCCCATCAACTCGGCGATGACCTGCAGAGGCAGCTCGGCGGCAACGTCGGTGACGAAGTCGAACGTCCCCTTTTCACGAGCGTCGCTGACGAGCTGACGGGTGCGGGCGATGACACGCTCCTCGAGCGCGTGCACCATGCGGGGCGTGAAGCCCTTGTTGACGAGTCGCCGGTAGCGGGTGTGCATCGGCGGGTCCATGTTGAGCATCATCATGCGCTGCTGGCCGAGCGTCTCGTCGTCCCAGTCCATCATGAGCGCCCCGCCCTTGTAGGAGGAGAACGTGTGGGAGTCACGGTTGACGGCAACGAGGTCATCGTGGCGCATCACCGACCAGAAACCCACCCCCTCTGCCTCCTCGTGCCAGAACACCGGGCTCGTCCGGCGCAGCTCGGCAAAAAGGTCGTGGGGAACCGACGGCACGAAGAGCTGGGGGTTGCACAGGTCGATTTGCGCCAGATCCATGGGTTTCCCTCCCTGTGGCTCACCGGGTGCCGGCCGCCGCCGCAGCTGCGGCCCTGCCCTCAGATGAGAACACGTTCCAGTTCGGAGTGTAGGCGAGGGCAGGGGACCGTTCCATCGGGCCAGTCCGGCCGCGGGCCGGCCCGGAGGCGGCTCGATCAGCAGGCGGACGCGGAAAGGCCCCGGGTAGCCGGTGGGCTTGCGCCTCCGTACTTCCCGGGGCCTGCTCCAGATGACCGGACTTCCTGCGGTGCAGCGGGTGCCTTGCGGCTGCCCGGCCGTCCCGCCCGGTGCTCCGGCCCCGAAAGGCCAGCTCCCCGGTCTGGTTGCCCTGTCACCCTTTCCTCGGCGGATAGCCGTGGCTCCTCCCTCGGGCCTCCCTTGCGGGCGACCTTCAAGCAGAAGCCGGTTCTTTCGGTCGCACCTCCCTTGCGGGTGACGCTTCCTCCAGTCCCCGTTCCATCGGAGTCACCCCCCTTGCGAGAGACAACCCCTCCGGACCGTGCTCCTCCGCTCCGGCCTCCCTTACGGGCCACCTTCACGTTGGAGCGGCCCTTCCGTTCGAACTTCCCTTGCGGGACGCTCTCCCTTCGGCGCCAGCCCCGGCGCTTAGGTGTTCCTTGCGGTTCACCCTCGTTCCGGCGCTTCGGCGTTTCCGTCCTTGGCGAGGCACACTCTGGTGCAGAACCGTGTCGGCGTCAACCGGACTTTGCCTAATTCGGAGGTTATCGACAGCAATCGCGTACTTGTGAACAGGAAACGTTCACTTTCCCCCTCTCATCCCCAGGGTCGTCCACACCCGCGGCCCGCCAGCCTCACTCATCCTCGAGCCCGGAGGCCTCGAAGCGGTCCACGAAAGTGAATTGCTCGACCGGCTTGCGGCGGAGTTTGGTCACCTGGCGGACGGGGTGACCGAGCACGATGAGGGCTGCGACGGCGAAGGCAGCCGGGACGCCGAGGAGCTCCCGAACCGCCTCCTCCTGCCGGCACAAGACGGTGGTCATGACGCCCCCCAGCCCCTCGTTGCGAGCGGCGAGCAGGACGTCGTGGCCGAAGGGGTAGACGGAGGCGCCGCCGACGATGCTCTGGCGCCCGAGGCCGTTGTCGGTCACGGCGAGGGAGCCGAGATGGGCGAGGAGCACGAGCATGACCGGCACGGTGGCGAGCTGATCACCGAAGGCGTCCGGCGCCGGCCGCTCGCGGGCGGCGCCGAGGTCGACGGCGGGGCCCTCCCAGCGCCCGTCCTCGCCGGGGGCGAACGGCACGAGGCCCCTCTCCACGTGCGCCCAGTACTCCCGCCAGCTGAGCGAGTAGAGATGGGCGATCTCGTGGCGGAGCGAGAAGCTCTCGATCCGCACGACCCGCCAGGGCTGACGGTTGCCGCCACTCGGCGCGAAGCGCGCCGAGTCGAGGATGCGCCAGAGCGTGGCCTCGTCGACGGGCTCGGCCGTGAACTCACGGCAGGCGGCCGTCGTTCGCATGACCTCGATCAGCTCCATCGGGTGGCTCCTCTCCGTGCCGGGCTGGCTCTTTCGTAGGCGGTGACGGCGGTGGAAGTGTGCCGCCTCAGCGGGCTGCAGCCGTGCCTCCGGCGGGCAGCTCGCCGTGGAGGCGGCATCGCGCCAGCCATGTCGTCGGCGTCACGCGCACGGCGAGGCGACGGCCGCAGTCGGGACAGTGGCGAGGCGGCTCGAAGGGCGTCGTGCAGCGGCCCCCCGTCGGGCAGTCGGCGCAGAGCCGCCCGCATCCCGTGCAGTGCGTCACGGCGCCGAACCCGCCGCCCGCGCGGCTCTCGCCTCGCCGTGCCGCTCCCCGCCTGCCGCAGCGTGGCCAGCGGCCGCCACCGCCCTCACAGGGCCGCCGAGAGCGCCGAGACGGGCATCTTCAGGTCGGCGAGCATCGCCAGGTCGGCCGAGGGCGTCCGCCCCAGCGTCGTCAGGTAGTTGCCGACGATGAGGGCGTTGATGCCGGAGGTCATCCCCATGGCCTGCAGCTCTCGCAGGGTGATCTCCCGCCCGCCGGCGTAGCGCAGGATGACGCCGGGGAGGGCGAGGCGGAAGAGGGCTATCCAGCGGATCGCCTCCAGCGGGCCGACGAGCTTGCGGATGGCGAGGGGCGTGCCCGGCCGCGGGTCGAGGAAGTTCATCGGCACCTCGCAGGGGCCGAGCTCGACCAGCTGGGAGAGCAGCTCGAGTCGTTGCGCGACCGTTTCGCCCATGCCGAGCAGCACGCCGCAGCACAGCTCCATGCCGGCGCGCTGCACGCGGCGGCACGTCTCCCAACGTTCGTCCCAGGTGTGGGTCGTGACGATGGAGGGAAAGAAACTCCTCGACGTCTCGAGGTTGTGGTTGTAGCGGTGAACGCCGCCGGCAGCGAGGCGTTCGGCCTGCGAGTCGTCGAGGATGCCGGCCGACACGGCCACCTGCAAGCCCGTCTCGGACCGGACGAGGGGCACGAGCTCGAGGATGCGACTCATCGTCCGCTCGTCCGGGCCACGGACGGCGAGCACGATGCAGAACTCGCTGGCACCGAAGCGGGCCGTCTCCTTGGCTGCTTCCAGCACCTCGGTCGTGTCGAGGAACGGCGTTGCCTGCACGGGGGTGTCAAAGCGCGAGGACTGCGCACAGAAGTGGCAGTCCTCCGGGCAGCCGCCCGTCTTTGCCGAGAGGATGCCTTCGACCTCGACGCCGTCGCCGCACGAGGCGAGCCGCACCTCGTGGGCGAGGGCCGCCAGGCTCGGCACGGCCTGCTCGGGCAGGGCGGCGAGGCGAGCCAGCTCGGCGGGATCGAGGCACCGGCGCTCGTCGAGGAGGGCGATGGCGGCCGACTGGAGGACGGTTCGGGTCTCGGCAAGCGTCACGAGGTCACGCTAGACGCCGACCGGGCCCTGCAGGCGAGCCGGAGGGCGGCGGGGTCCGCTGCGGGGCACCCGGTGATAGGTTCCCGAGCAGGTCACACCCGGAGGTTTGATGACCACTGAATGGAACGGGCAGGGTCTGCCGCCCGCGGCTCAGGCGAGGATGGAGCGGGAGAGAGCCGGTGGCCCGTCCGCGAGCCTCTTCGGTATCTCCGGGCAGGCGGCACTCGAGGCCTGTGGCTTCTCTGTCGTGGGCGAGGTCATGGGCTGCATCGTCCAGCACATCGGCTTCACGGGCTACGGGGGCTGCGGCTACTACGGCATGGGCGTCGGCATGGGCGGCGCCGGCTGGGCGACCGCCGCCAACCGGGGCGGCCCCGGCGGCCCCGGCTATCGCCCGGGCGTGCGGACGAGCTCGGGCGGGGGTATGGCGGGCTTTGCTCCCTATGTTGACGCCCTCTACCACGGCTACGACACGGCGGTCCTGCGCATGCTGCTCGAGTGCCGTGACTTGCACGGCGACGGCGTCGTCGGCGTCCGGCTCGAGCAGCGCCGGCTCGGCCAGGACAACCGCGAGTTCATCGCCTACGGCACGGCCGTGCGCTCGCACGGCAAGACGAGGCCGGCCAACCTGTTCTCCACGATGCTGCCGGCGCACGACGTCGCCAAGCTGCTGCACGGCGGTTGGGCGCCCGCCTCCATCACGATCGGCATCTCGCTCGCCATCCGCCACGACGACTGGACGACGATCCAGCAGGCGCGCACCTGGGCGGGTAACACGGAGGTTTCCGGCTACACCGATCTCGTCAACCACGTGCGCGCAGACGCCCGCCATCAGTTCGCCCGCCGTACGGCTGCCTTCGGAGCCGACGGGGCGATCATGTCCGACATGAAGCTCGACATCTGGGAGATCGAGCCGGGCGAGGGTCACCGCGACCACGTCGCCCTCTCCTTCGTGGAGGGCACCGCCATCGCCCGTTTCCACGCCGGCGCCATCGCACCCACCTCGAGCCTCAAGATCCTCTCCCTCTCTGATCGACACGTGCTTCCCGGAAGGAAACCATGAGCGACACCGAAATCGAAGCCACGGATCTCGGCATCCCCGAAGATGCCATGAAGCGACTGGCGGAGATGAAGCCGGGCCAACCCGGAGCCCTCTTCACATCCGACCTGACCGTGAACGAGTTCTTGCTCGTGAGGGAGGCGGGTTTCCGGCCGGTGGGCCTCGTGCTCGGCTCGAGCATCTACCACGTCGGGATCCAGATCGGCCGTTGGTCGAAGAACATGGAGCTGGACACGCTCTCGCAGGCCATGTACCACGCCCGCGAGCTCGCCATGACCCGCATGGAGGCGGAGGCGGCGGCCCTCGGCGCTGACGGCATCGTCGGCGTCCGTCTCGACATCGAGTTCAAGGAGTTCGGAAACGACCTCGCCGAATTCATCGCCATCGGCACGGCCGTGAAGGCGGATGAGCCCGGCGAGTGGAAGAACAACCAGGGCCAGCCGTTCACCTCGGATCTCTCCGGTCAGGACTTCTGGACGCTCGTGCAAGCCGGCTATGCCCCCCTCGGCATGGTGATGGGGAGCTGCGTGTACCACATCGCCCACCAGGGGACGCTGCGAGCAATGAGCAACGTGGGCAAGAACGTCGAGATACCGACCTACACCGAGGCGCTTTACGATGCACGCGAGCTGGCCATGAGCCGCATGCAAGCCGAGGGAGAGGCGCTCAAGGCCGAGGGGATCGTCGGCGTGCAGCTGTTGTCGCTGGCACACAAATGGGGTGGGCACACGACGGAGTTCTTTGCGGTCGGCACGGCGGTGCGCCCCTTGCGGGCCGACCACATCATCGCCAAGCCGCAGCTCGTGTTGCCACTGACGGACTGAGCGGGCGAGCGAGCCGACGTGTCCATCGAGCCATCTGAGCCCCAGGTCCCCGACGTCGAGCAGCTTGCCGCCGCCCTGCGCGCCGACACGTCCGACCTCGACTCCTATCACCGGGTTCTCTCGTCCTCCATCGGGGACCTGCTGCCGGGCGGTCTCGTGGAGGTCGACCGCCAGCGCTCCATGTCGGACCGCATGGCGGGGCGCCCCGGGACGGCGACGGCCATCCGGCTCCACCTTGGTGACAAGACGCTCGAGCTCGTCGCCCATCACGGCCGCCTCGTGGCCACGATCGCCCAGGAAGTCCGCGGGGTCGTCATCAGCCGGAAGGAAGTGTCCGTGGCCGAGTGGGTGCAGGCCCTCGCTACCTATCTCGCCGCCCTCGCTGCAGAGAGCGCTTCGGCGCGGGAAGCCCTCGGTCGCCTCATCGGCCCTTGAGACCGGCCGGTAGCCGCTCACCGATCGGCAATACTCCGCACATGGACACAAGCACCTTCGTGCCCGACGATTTCCAGGTCCCGCCCGCTCTGAGCACCGAGCGTTTCCGGCTCGAGCCCCTGCGGCGCCGTCACAACGTCGCCGACCACAGGGCCTGGACGGCCAGCATCGACCACATCAAGTCGACGCCGGGTTTCGCCGGGCGCGACTGGCCGGATCAGCCCGTTTCGTTGCAGGAGAACGCCGCTTACCTCGCCGAGCACGAGGCGGACTTCAGCGCCCGGGTCGGCTTCACCTACACCGTCTTGGACCCGGTGACGAGCGAGGTGATCGGCTGCGTCTACATCTATCCGCCGCGGCAGGCCGGCTACGACGTCGACGTCAGCTCCTGGGTCGTGGCGGAGCGGGCCGAGCTCGACGCACCCCTGCACGACGTCGTCCGCCAGTGGCTGGCGGAGGACTGGCCGTTCACGGCGCCGGAGTATGCGGACCGCCCGAGCCCTGCGGGTTCCTCGTCACCAACCTGAAGGTCCGGCCGGGAGCTATCAACCGCCCGTTCCGGCTCGTCGGCCCTTCGAGCGCGCCGATGCACAGGCGGCGGCGATCGCCTCGGCACATTCGGCCGCGCGCTCCACCGGGAGAGCGGCCGTCGTGAGGCGGATCGCCGGCCCCGACGCGATGCGAAACCGCGCCCCGGGCGCCACCAGCCAGCCGCCGGCGAGGAGGGCGCTCACCGCCGTCGCCTCGTCGTCGACGGGGATCCACACGTTCAGCCCCGTCGGGGCGACGACTTCGATGCCGCGCCCGGCGAGGGCGTCGCAAAGGGCGGAGCGGCGTTGCCGGTAGAGCGAGGAGGCGTCCTGCAGCTGCCGGGTGACGGCGGGGGCCTGCCACAGGGCGAGGGCAATCTGCTGCACGAGATGGCTCACCCAGCCGGCGCCGGCCACGATGGACGTCTCGAGGCGGCCGATGGTGGCGGCGTCCCCGGCGGTGACGGCGAGCCGCAGATCGGGGCCGTAGCCCTTGGCGAGGGAGCGGACGAAGCCGTAGCGGCCAGAAGGCCCCACAACCGGCGAGAGGGGCGCTTCGACGAGTCCGCAGGCATGGTCGTCCTCGATGACGAGGCGGCCGGGATAGCGGGCGTGCACGGCGCGCAGCTCCGCCGCCCGCCGCCCGGAGATGGCCGCTCCGGTCGGGTTCTGCGCCCGTGCCGTCAGGACGAGCGCCTGCGCCCCGTTCGCCAGCGCCTGCCAGGTGCCTTCGGCCGTGGGGCCTTCCGCATCGACCGGCAGCGGGACCGTGAGGTATCCCAAGCGCTCGACGAGATCGATGAGGGCCGCCCAGCCGGGATCCTCCAGGGCGACGCGGTCGCCGCGGGCGAGGTTGGACGTCAGCATGCGGCTGATGGCGTCGAGGGCGCCGAAGGTGACGGTGAGGTGTTCGGCCGGCACGCCGTCGTGCTCGAACCGGCGGCGAGCCTCGGCCAGGAAACCAACGTGGCCGGCGGGGGAGCCGTAGAGGGCCGGCTCGTAGGCGATGCCGGCGATGACCGAGAGCGGATCCGGCAGCATGAGGGGATCGGGGTTGCCGCTCGAGCAGTCCGTGACGCCGGCGGGCACCGGTATCTGCCGGCGCACCTGGGCGAGGTCGCTCTTGCGGAGCTCACGCACCCAGGTGCCTCGCCGCCGGTCCGAGGACGTCAGCCCGCGCCCATTGAGGAGGCGGTAGGCGGAGGCGACCGTGCCGGCACTGAGGCCGAGCCCGCTCGCCAGCTGCCTGATCGGTGGCAAGCTGTCTCCGGCAGCCAGCGTGCCGGCGCGGATGGACGCTTCGATCGACTGGGCGAGCTCGGCAGCGGTACGGCCGCTAGGGTAGTCTTGTAGCGTCACAGACTTGTCATTGTATCAGTACATATGACGTAGCAGTCGAGCTGACGCAGGCCGATCCCTCCGGAGGACGAGATGTACGAAGCCAGCGACACCACGACACCGTCCCGCCACAAGGAGCGGGCGACGTGGGACAACGGTGTCGTCCACTCAATACTCGACGAGGCGCTCATCGGCCATCTCGCCTTCATCGATGGGGAGCGCCCACAGGTCCTTCCCCTCCTCTTCGTCCGGGTGGCGGACTCGGTCTTTCTGCACGGCTCGACGGGCGCCCATTTCGCCCGCATGGCCAAGGGTGGGCACAGCCTGCCGGTGTGCTTCGAGGTCACGCTGCTCGACGCCCTCGTGTTGGCGCGCTCGGCCTTCAGCCACTCGGCCAACTACCGCTGCGTCATCGCCCACGGGGAGGCGACCCTCGTCGTCGGCGATGAGCGCAAGGACGCCGTGCTGGCCGCCCTCATGGACAAGCTCATCCCGGGCCGCGGCGCCGAGGCCCGCGGCCCTAGCCCCGAGGAGCTGCGGCAGACGGCCTTGCTGGAGCTGCCCCTCACCGACGTCGCCGCCAAGGTCCGTTCCGGCGGCCCGCTCGACGCCGAGGAGGACGTGGCGCTGCCCGTGTGGGCGGGGCTGCGACCGATCCTGGCCCACTGGGGAGCACCCGTGCCGTCCGGCGATCTCGCCGGCGGGCTCGAGGTGCCCGCCTACCTCAGCGTCGAGGGCTGCGGCGCTGGCTTGCTGCGGACGGCGTCGGGCGCCTTGACGGCGTGAGGGCCGTCGTCCAGCGCGTTGCCTGGGCACGCGTCACGATTGCCGGCGACGTCGTCGGCTCCATCGACGGGCCGGGGCTGTGCGTCCTTGTCGGCGCCACCCACAGCGACACGCCCGCCACGGCGCGCCTGCTGGCGGCGCGCTTGTGGAACCTGCGCATCCTCGCCGACGAGGACGGACGCATGAACCGATCCGCCGCCGAGCTCGACGCCCCCCTCCTTGTCGTCAGCCAGTTCACGCTCCACGGGGACACGAGCAAGGGCCGCCGGCCCTCCTTCATGGCTGCGGCTCCCGGGCCGATTGCCGAGCCCCTCGTCGATCTCGTCGTGACGGAGCTGCGAGCGCTCGGGGCGACCGTGGCGACCGGGCGCTTCGGGGCCGACATGCTCGTCGAGCTGGGGAACGACGGACCCGTCACGATCCTCTTGGAGATCGAGGAGTAGTACCACTGGGACCCGGGCGCCGCCGGGCCTGACCCGCCGCCCGGGCGGCGCCCACCATACTGACGGCATGCGATACCTCATCCTCGGCGCCGGCGCCATCGGAGGCGCCATCGGAGGTCGGCTGTTCCAGCACGGCCGCGACGTCGTGCTCATCGCCCGCGGTGCCCACCTCGAAGCACTGCGAGCTCGCGGGCTCGAGCTGCGCGATCCCGAGGCGACCGCGCTGCTGCCGATTGCGGCGGTCGCCACGGCCGAGGCCGCCGAGCCGAGGCGAGACGACGTCGTCATCCTCGCGACGAAGACCCAGCACTCGGAGGCACTCCTCGCCGCCCTGGCCGTGAAGGCCCCAGCGGGCATCGCCGTCGTCTGTGCTCAGAACGGCGTCGAGAACGAACGGCTGTCGGCACGGCGCTTCGCCAACACCTACGGCATGCGGGTCATCCTCGCCGGCACCCATCTCGAGCCGGGGGTCGTCGAGATCGCGACGGCGCCCCTCTCGGGCATCCTCGACGTCGGCCGCTTCCCCGGCGGCACCGACTCGGTGGCCGAACACATCGCCGAGGATCTGCGGGAGAGCGGTTTCGATGCCCGGGCGAGCGCCGCCATCATGAGCCACAAGTACCTGAAGCTGCTCAGCAACCTCGCCAACGCCATCCAGGCCGCCTGCGGGACGGGGGAGGATCCCCTCACGACTCAGCTCGCCAAGGCGGCAAGAGCCGAGGCGCGGGCCTGTTACGCCGCTGCCGGCGTCGAGGTGGCCGACGAGTCCGACGAGACCGCCCGCCGCCGCCTGCGCGGTCTCACGCAACCGGTCGGCGGGTCGACACGCCAGGGTGGCTCCTCCTGGCAAAGCCTGCAACGCGGCACGGGGAACATCGAAGCCGACTGGTTGAACGGCGAGATCGTGCTGCTCGGCCGCTTGCACGGGGTGCCGACGCCAGTCAACGAGCGCTTGCAGGCCGTCGCCAACCAACTGGCTGCCGAACACCAGGCGCCCGGGTCGATGTCGCCGGAGGAGCTGGCGGCCGGGCTTGTCTGAAACGCCCGCACGGCGACCTCGGTCCCCTTGGCGGCCGTGACGACTCGTGAGAGAGTCTTTCCATGGTCCCCTTCCAGTCCACCGTCCCCTACGAGCTCGGCCTCCACGAAGTCGCCGACGGCGTCTACGCCTACCTGCAACCCGACGGCTCCTGGGGTTACAGCAACGCCGGCCTCGTCGTCGGGGACCATGCGTCGCTCCTCGTCGACACCCTCTTCGACCTGAGCCTCACCGAGGCGATGCTGGCGGCCATGGCGTCGCTCACGGCCGGCAGCCCCATCACGACGATCGTGAACACCCACGCCAACGGGGACCATTGCCACGGCAACCAGCTCCTCGGCGATACCCGAGTCATCACCTCGGCGGCGACGGCGCGCGAGATGGCCGACCTGCCGGCCTCGGCCCTGCACGCCCTCAAGCAGCTCGACCTCGGCGCCGACGGGAACACGTTCGTGACGGAGGCCTTCGGGGCGTTCCGCTTCGACGACATCGACGTCGCCAGCCCGACGGCAACCTTCTCCGGACGCCTGCACGGCGATGTCGGCGGCCGGCCCTTCGTGCTGGAGGAGGTCGGTCCGGCCCACACCGGTGGCGACGTCATCGTGCACCTGCCCGATGCCGGAGTCGTCTTCGCCGGCGACATCCTCTTCATCGGGTCCACGCCGATCGTCTGGGCCGGACCGGTCGGGAACTGGCTGGCGGCGCTGGAGCGCGTCCGTGCCCTCGAGCCGGAGGTCGTCGTGCCCGGCCACGGGCCCGTCGTCGGCCTCGCAGCCCTCTCCGAGGTCGAGGCCTACCTGCGGTTCGTGCACTCCGAAGCCAGCAAGCGGGCAGCCGCCGGTCTGAGCGCCGTCGAGGCGGCCTTCGACATCGACCTCGGCGACTATGCCGGCTGGTCGGACTCCGAGCGCCTCGTGGCCAATGCCGATGCCGTTTATGCCGAAGTCCTGCCGGGCTACGCCCGCATGAACATCCTGACGCTGCTCGCCGAGATGGGGCGTTACCGCCGCGCCCACGCCAGGCGGGACGCCTAATAGCGGGGCGGCCGCTTCTCCCGCAGCGAGGCCACGCCCTCTCGGTAGTCGGGCGCCTGCATCATGGTGCTCATCGTCGTCTCGGCGTCGGCGATGGAGGCGGCCGGGCCGCCGGCGACAAGAAGATCGCGGTAGAGCTGACGCTTCGTGACGGCGATCGAGGCGCTCGAGACACCGGTGGCGAGCGCGGTGGCGTATGCCGTCACATGGCTGGCGAGCTCGTCGAGCGGCACGACTGCGCTGACGAGCCCCATCTCGAAGGCCTCCTCGGCGAGGAAGATCCGGCTCGACAACAGGACGTCGGCGGCTCGGGCGAGACCGATGAGGCGGGGCAGCATCCACGAGAGCCCGAACTCGGCGGGGAGGCCGAGGCGCCCGTGAGCGGAGGTCAGCTTGGTGCCGGCCGCAGCGAAGCGCACGTCGCAGTAGCACATCAACGCAAAACCGAGACCGGCGGCGGGACCGTTGACGGAGGCGATGATGGGTTTCTCGATGCCGAGGTGGTAGGCGAGGTCGGCGTCGAACTCGGCCCGCACGCCGAAGCCTGGTGTCGGGGGATCCTCGGGCAGGCCGGCCCAGTAGCCGCCGCGGTCGAGATGGCTCGCCAGGGCCTCGCTGTCGGCACCGGCGCAGAAACCCCTCCCGGCGCCGGTCACGACGATCACCCGCACGCTCTCGTCGGCTGATGCCTCGGCGAGGGCCGTCCGGTACTCGAGGCTCATCCGGCCCGTCCAGGCGTTGAGACGCTCCGGGCGCTTGAGTGTGATCGTCGCGATTCGCTCTGCGACCTGGTAGTCGGTGACTTTGCGATCCACGGGGTGCGACGCTACCGGCTCGGGCGCGCGAACCTGGGGAGGTGGTCATGGAGACGGCGGACCCCGACGTGCTCGCCCGAGCGGCAGCCCTCGTCGCCGGCGCAGCCTCCATCGTCGTGCTCACGGGCGCCGGCATCTCGACCGACGCCGGCATTGCGGACTTCCGCGGGCCGAACGGCCTCTGGACCCGCAACCCGGGCGCCGAGCGCATGGCAACCCTTCGCAACTACTTGGAGGACGCCGAGGTCAGGCGGGCCGCTTGGCGGTCGCGGCTCGATTCGCCCATGTGGGACGCCGTCCCGACGCCGGCTCACCGGGCCTTCGTGCAGCTCGAGCGCAGTGGGCGCCTGCACACGCTCGTGACGCAGAACACCGACGGCCTCCACCGTCTCGCCGGGACTTCGCCGCAGCTGCTCGTGGAGATTCACGGCACGGCGCACGAATGCGTCTGTTGGGCCTGCGGTGATCGTCAACCCACCCGCGCCGTGCTCGCACGGGTTCGCGCCGGTGAGGAGGACCCGCACTGCGAGCGTCCCACTGCCGACGCAACGCCGGCCCGAGCCAGGGCCGGGTTGTGCGGAGGGATACTGAAGACGGCGACCGTGAGCTTCGGCCAGTCGCTCGACTGGGCTCAGCTCGAGCGGGCTCAGCTGGCCGTGGCTGCTTCCGATCTCCTGCTCGCCGTCGGGACGACGCTCGAGGTGCAACCCATCGCCGGGGTCGTGCCACTCGCCCGCCACCTCGGCAAAGCCGTCGTGATCGTGAACGGCAGCCCGACGGCCTGCGACGACCTCGCCGACGTCGTCGTACGGGGCTCGATCAGCGAGGTCGTCCCGCAGCTGGTCGGTTGAGGCGAGCCGCTCCTGGTCGGCTCAGGCCGGGGTGAAGAGGCCGGCGAACACGGCCTCCCCCAGCCGGCGGGCGGTGGGCACGCTGACGAGCGTGCCGTTGAGCGAGGCCAGCGCCTGCTCAGCCGCCGCCGTATCGCAGTAGAAGTCGATGTGGGCACAGCACGCCGTGGCGATGGAACCGTCACCCGAGCGCCCGAGAGCGACGACGGCCGTGTCGGGTGACCATCTCAGGTCGTCGCCGTGCACCTCGACCTCGACGGAGGTGCCGGAGATCGGGTCGGAGCTCGAGATGCTCGCCTCCCGGCCCACCATGGCGGGCATGCCGAGCGCATCGATGGCGCACATGGCCCACACCGCAGGGCCTTCGCCGAGCTCGACGCGGTGGCGGGTTGGCCTCACGGAGAAGGGAAACGCACCGGTGAGGCTGCCGTCGGAATCGAGGGCGACGAGATCGGCGGCCGCCAGTTCCTGGAGCAGATCCGACGTGGCGGCGTCATCGAGTCCGGCCGCGGTCACAAGAGCGGCAAGATCAGTCACGGTGCCAGTGGCGACGAACGCCCGGAGGAGGGCGTCGTGCAGGCGGCGGGGCCCCTCGGGAAGCTGGGCGCGGCGGTGAGCGGCAGCGGTGACCGGCAGGCCGGCCGCGACGAGGAGGCGAGCGGTTTGCTCGTCGACGGCGTACCGGCTGACAGGCACGTCCTGGCAGCAGCAGCCGTCGCTGCAGACGACGATCCGGAGCCCTGACTCGATGACGCAGGCACAGCCCGCACAACGCATCTGCACCGCCTGAGCCTAAGGCAGTCACGACGGCACGACGCCGGCCTCGGCAGCGCCGTGATGTGGTGGAATCGGCGCATGCTCGAGACGCCAGAAGAAATGCAGGGGCTGCAGCAGCTTCTCGACGAGAGCGCCGCTCGAGCGGGACCACACCTGCGGGACATCATCACCGACGATCGCCGCCTCAGCGCCGAGCAGCTGTCTGAGCGGCTGCAAGGCATGTGCCTGCTTGTCGTCGCCACGGTGACGAGTGACGGCCGGCCCCTCGTCGGCCCCGTCGACGCCTATCTGCTGCACGGATCCTTCTGCTTCAGCTCGAGTCGGGACTCGGTGCGCATGCGCCACCTGGCCGCCCGGCCGGCGGTGAGCGCCACGCATCTGCCCGGCGAGGAGCTCGCCGTCACCGTGCACGGTCGCGCTGAGCTCTTCGAGGTCTTGGACCCGGCGCACGGCGACCTGCGCCGGGCGATGCTCGACTACTACCTGCCCAAGCAAGGGCCGGAGTTCGAGACCTGGCTCGACGGCGCCGACCCGATCGGGGCGCGCATCGTTGCCGACAGGATGTTCACCTTCAGCATGGAGCAATGACCCCTCAGCCTGCGGCGCCGCCGACGGCGTGAAGCACCTCGTCGCGTTTGTCGCCGGGCGTCACCCATTCGACCCGGATGTCGTCCGAGCCCACCCAGGAGGCGGCTTCCCGCAGCGCCACGGCGAGGCCGAGGATGGCGGCGGGCTTGGCGTGGGGCTCGAGGTGGACGCCTTTTGCCACGAAGGTCGTGCCGTCCCGGCCCGGGTCCACCCGGCCGACGAGGGAGTCGCCCACGAGGAGCGGCATCGAGAAGTAGCCATGAACGCGCTGCGGCCGCGGCGTGTAGGCCTCGAGGCGATGGCGGAAGTCGAAGAGGCGCTCCGTGCGGTCGCGGTCCCAGACGAGGGAGTCGAAGGGCGAGACGAGCCGCGGACGGGAGCGCAGCCCAGCGGTACCGGCCTCCAGCATCTCGCCCACGGCCCAGGCGGGCGAGCGCCACCCCTCCACGCTGACCGGGACGAGCCCGAGGTCACCGACGAGGCCGGTCACCTCGGGCTGCTTCATGCCGCAGAACGTGGCGAAGTCCTTGACCGTTGCGACGCCGAGGGCGCCGGCCGCCTGCCGGAGGAGGTGGCGCATCTGGTCGTCGGCGCTCACGGCGGCACCGAGCAGCTCGGCCGGCACGGCCCGCTCGGGCAGGTCGTAGACGCGCTGGAAGCCGCGCCGCTGCGCGCACACGACCTCACCGATGTCGAGCAGCCACTCGACGGCGATCTTCGTGTCGGACCAGTCCCACCAGGGGCCGCCTCGCTTGGCGCCGCCGAGCCCGTTCGCCGTGAGCGGCCCCTCTGCCTCGAGGCGATCGAGAACCGCCCGACAGACCCGTTCGGCATCTTCGAGGTGGTGCCAGCGACGCCCCCGCGCCCGGCGCGCCTGGCGGCGAAACTCGTAGAAGGGCCAGTCCTCCATGGGCAGGACGCAGGCGGCGTGCGCCCAGTACTCGAAGGCACCGAAGGGGGGTCCGCCCCAATAGGCGTCTTCGATCTTCTGGCGCTTCACGGGGCCGAGGCGGGCGTAGGCCACGAGCTCGTGGGAACGCGCCAGCACGGAGATGGTGTCGATCTGGACCGCCCGCAATCGCCGCAGCATCGCCGCCGGCCCGCCCGCAGGGCGCGGGCCGAGCAGCCCTTGGGCGACGAGGGCAGTCCGCCGCGCCTCCCGTGCCGAGAGGGTCTCTCTTGCAACCATGGCAGGTGTTCCTACGGGCTGGCGAGGCGCGATGCAACTCATCCCGCAACATTCCGCCGGCCGACTTGCCGAGGGCGTGTCTGATATATAATCTATCAAAACGCTAACACTGATGGTAATAATCAGGTATTAACCAGGTAGCCGGGAGTCCGGCTACCCCGCCGTTCCCCCGCGAGGTAGCCGGACCCTGGACCCGTCGTCACCCCGAGCACGCGAGGCTCCCAGGCGGGAGAATCAAGGGCGGAGGTGGCAGATGAGCCGATTCAGGGACCGCGCCGACGCCGGCCGGCGTCTTGCCTCCTCGCTCGTGCGACTGCAGGGCGAGGACGTCGTCGTGCTCGGCGTGCCGCGAGGCGGCGTCCCGGTGGCGGCCGAGGTGGCCCGCCTTCTCGGTGCGCCCCTCGACGTCATCCTCGTCCGCAAGCTCGGCCTCCCCTTCCAGGCCGAGATGGCGATGGGTGCCATCGGCGAGGGCGGCGCCCGCGTCCTCAACGAGGGGGTCATCCGCTCCGTCGGCTTGACCGAGTCGCAGGTGAAGGCCGTTGAGTCACGTGAGCGAGTCGAGCTCGAGCGTCGCGCCACCCGTTACCGGAAACAGCGAGGGCGAGTGCCGCTCGTGGGCAGGACGGCGATCGTCGTCGACGACGGCATCGCCACCGGCTCGACCGCCCGGGCGGCTTGCGAAGTGGCTCGCTCGCTCGGCGCCGCTCGCGTCGTGCTGGCGACGCCGGTGGCCCCGATGGGTTCGATCGTGGATTTGCGTGCGAGCGCCGACGAAGTCGTGTGCCTCCTCAGCCCGGTGAGCTTCTTCGCCGTCGGCGAGTGGTACGACGACTTCGAGGCGACGTCCGACGAGGAGGTCGTGGAGCTACTGGACGCCGCCGCCGCGAGGCTGGCGGCGTCCTCGGAGGGCCACCCGTGACGCTGATCGAGCTCTTGCGGAGCCGGTGCGCGCGGGCTCTCGACGAGGATGCCGAGGGCAACCTGCTCGTGGCGTCCAATCTGACGGGGACCTTTCAGCTCTACGAGCTCGCCGGCGGCGCCCTCCGGCGGCTGACCGACTTCGAGGAGCCGGTGAGCGGGCGCTACCTGCCCGGCCGGCGCCAAGGCGTGCTCTCCATGGACGTCGGCGGAAGCGAGCGGCACCAGCTCTACCGCTTCGATCTCGACGAGCCGCCCGGCGGCGACACCTCCCGCCTGGAGGCGCTCACCGGCGACGCCGGCTTCGTCCACGATCTCGTCGGCGTCGCGGACGATGGCCGCCTGATCGCCTACGTCTGCAACCGGCGAAACGGCGTGGACTTCGACGTCTGGACGCTCGACCTCGACACCGGTGAGGACCGCTGTGTCTATGCGGAGGGTGGCTGGTGCCAGGAAGCCTCCGGTTTCTCGCCGGGCGGCCGGTGGTTGTCGGTGACGCGTCCAGGATCGCGTCCACTCGACCGTGACCTGCTGCTGTTGGATCTCCGCACGGGGGGTGTGAGCGTCGTCCTCGAGCATCCCGACGAGGCTGCCATCGTGGGTACTGCGGTGTGGAGCGGCGACGACGCCATGTTCCTCAGCTCGAACGTCGGGCGCGACCTCTCCGCCATCGCCCGATATGACCTCGGATCCGGCCGGGGCGAGGTGGTGGTGGAGCGACCCTACGATCTCGAGTGTTACGGGAGTGCGGACGGGCGAAGGTTGCTCGTGGTCGGCAATGACGCCGGCACGTGCCGTGCGGAGGTCTTCTCCGTGGCAGACGGGGGCAGCCTGACGGGCGCCACCGACGTGCCGCTGCCGGGCGCTGGCGTGATCTCGTTCAGCCTGCTGACGCCGCCGCCGTTGCTCGCTCGCGACGGCGACCGGGTCACCTACACCTACAGCTCACCGAGCGTGCCGGGCGACGTGTGGAGCTGGGAGACGAGGAGCGGAGTGCTGCGGCGGCTGACGACGAGCCCGGGACCGCCGGCTCCGGCGGGGTCGATGCTCATCGAGCCGACGAGGCACGAGGTGACGAGCTTCGACGGGGAGCAGGTGCCGGTCTTCCTCTACCGGCCCGAGGCCGGGTCGGCAGGGGGTGGCGGCGAGGCGCTGCCCGCCGTGTTGTTCATCCACGGTGGGCCGGAAGCTCAATCCGTGGCCGCCTTCAACCCCGTCGTGCAGGGCCTCGTCGGGGCGGGCTATGGCGTCGTCGTGCCGAACGTGCGCGGCTCGACCGGATACGGGAGGCGATATGCCGCCTTGGACGACACGACACGCCGGCTCGATTCGGTCGCCGACCTCGCTGCCATCCACGACTGGCTTCCCTCCGCCGGGCTCGACCCCACGCGGGCAGCCCTCTGGGGCGGCTCCTACGGCGGCTACATGGTGCTGGCCGGCTGCGCCTTCCAGCCGGAGCGCTGGGCGGCCGGCGTGGACGTCGTCGGCATCTCGGACCTGGTGACGTTTCTCGAGAACACCTCGGCCTACCGGCGGTCCCATCGGGAGCACGAGTACGGGTCGCTCGCGACCGACCGCGCCTTCCTCGAGAGCGCCTCCCCGCTGCGAGCCGTCGCCGACATGCGGGCACCCTTGTTCGTGATCCACGGTGCGAATGATCCCCGCGTGCCGCTGTCGGAAGCCGAGCAGCTCGTGGCATCGCTGCGCCGCCGAGGCATCCCGTGCGAACTCGTCGTCTACGAGGACGAAGGCCACGGGCTGCAGAAGCTGTCGAACCAACTGGACGCCTACCCGAGGGCGTTCGAGTTCCTGGGCGGCGTGCTCGGCCCGCCCGCAACGGGTCGCCCGACCGGCTAGTTCGCCGACGGTTGCCCGCCTTCTCCGGCTCCTTGCAGCCAGCGCTCCAGGAAGGCGAGCGTGAGGCGCCACGACTCGCTCGTCGCCGCCGGGTTCGAGAAACGCTCCGAGAAGCTGTTCTCGAAGGCATGGCCGGCGTCCGGCTGCACGTGCACGGCGACGTCGGCACGGTGGGCGAAGGCCTGCTGGATCTGCTCGACGTCCTCGGGCGGGATGTAGGGGTCGGAACCGCCGAAATGGAAGATCACGGGACAGGAGATCTTGTGGGCGGCATCGAGGCGGGCGGCGATGCCCGAGCCGTAGTAGGAGACGCAACAGGCGGGATCGGAGGCGATGGCGAGCTCGTAGGCGAGGCGGCCGCCCAGGCAGTAGCCCATGGCGGCGACAAGGCCGGGGACCTCGGGCAGCAGCTTCAGATGGTCGAGGGCCGCCGTGAGGTCCGCCGCCGTCAGGGCGGGATCGATCTCGCCGAAGCGCTGTGCCAGCCCGAACGCCGTCCCCATGGCCTCGTCGTTGTGCGGCAAGGCGACGTTGCGCTCGACGCGCCAGAAGACGTCGGGGCACAGCACGACGTAGCCCTCCTCGGCGAGAGCGCCTGCCCGGTCGCGCAGGAACTCGCCCACGCCGAATATCTCCTGCAAAAGGACGATGCCAGCACCGTTCGGCCTCTCCGGCACGACGAGGAGGCCGTCGTAGCGCCCGTCGGCGGTCGAGATGGACTCGGTTCGAGTGGTGTTGGCCATGGCCGGCAGATTAGGCCGTTCCTGCTCGCACACGGGGAGCGTGGCGAGATGGCCGGGCGGCAATGGCCGGGCGCCTACCGTCGGTGTCGTGCGAGACGGCGAGGGAGGCGACGACACAGTTCCTCGAGACGGCATCGGTCAGGACCTCGCCGTCATGGGCCGGTGTGACGACCCTGCCGCCGAGCTGGCGAAGCGGCGCATCCCCTTCGAGGGCGTCGTCAACTTTCGCGACCTCGGCGGCTATGCGACGGCATCCGGGCGCGCCACCCGTTGGAGGCGGGTCTTCCGATCCGACGCCCTCTACCGGCTGAGCCCGCACGATCTCGTCAGGTACGAGGCGCTCGGGATCCGGGCGGTGTACGACCTTCGTTCCGACGACGAGAGGGCACGTCACCCCAATCCCATGGCCTCGAGGCAGATCGCTCTCGAGAGCCGCGTGCCGCGAGGTGAGTTCACCGACGGGAGCGCTCTGAGGGATGCCAAAGATGCCGAGGACCGGCTCTGCGAGGTCTACCTCGCCGTCCTCGCCACGGCAGGACCTCTGTTCGGCCAACTGTTCTCGGCGCTTTCAGACGAGGGGGCGCTTCCCGCCGTCATGCACTGTGCCGGTGGCAAGGACCGCACCGGACTGGCGGCGGCGCTGCTCCTCGGCTGGCTCGGTGTCGATCGCGAGACGGTGCTCGCCGACTACGAGCTCACGGGCCGCTCGCAGACGGCGGAGCGCCATCAGGAGATCCTCGAGCGTTTCGTATCGACCGGGATGACGCAGGAAGCCGCCCTCGCCTTTCTCGAGGCACCGAGACGAGTGATGGCATCCGCCCTCGAGGCGGTCGAGAAGGACTACGGCGGCGTCGAGGGCTATCTGCGCGGCCCGGCCGGCCTGCCGGAGGTGACGCTCGGGCAGCTGAGGCGGGTTCTCCTCGATTAAGCGCCGGCCGCCCGGCGAGCCCTAGCGTCAAATTATGGATCGGATCGAGTTGTCGAGGGCGTCGGTGTTTCTCGACTTCGACGGCACCATCACCCTCGACGACACGGGCGTCTACCTGCTCGAGCAGCTCGCCTCGGCCGAGTGGCACGAACTCGAGGAACGATACGTCGGCGGTGACATCGGGAGCAGGGAGTGCATGACCCGTGAGTGGGCCCTGCTGCGGCGGGACCGCCGGCGTGTGGAGGAGACCGTCCGGGAGGTGGGCCTCGACGACGGCTTCCGCCCGCTCGTCGCGTACCTGGGCGGCGAGGGGGCGGAGGTGTGCATCCTGTCGGACGGCTTCGGGTTTCGCGCCGAGGAGGTGGGGATCGAGGTCGGCATCCCCGTCATCACGAATGCCATCGACTGGGAGTCATGGGCTGTGCGCTTCCCGCACGAGGTCCTCGACTGCGACTGCGCTCAGTGCGGCGCCTGCAAGCGGGCGCCGATCCGGCAGGCTCGCTCGAGGGGTCGCACGACCGTGCTCGTCGGCGACGGCGCCAGTGACGTCAAGGCTGCCGTCGTTGCCGACGTCGTCTTCGCCAAAGGCGATCTGGCCGCCTGGTGCGGGGAGAACGGCGTGGCTTTCGAGGCGTTCTCCGGCCTCGCCGACGTGCAGGAGGCCCTGGAATCGGCGCAGCCGCCCTACGGGCGCTCGCCGATCGGCGGGGCCCAAGGCGGCCGTGGGATCAGGCAGAACGGGTGGCCGGCGACGTCGGCGTAGACGTGAGCACCTCGTTCGCCGCTCAGGCGACGGGCGCCCAGTGCGAGCACGCACTCGCCGGCGCTCTCGACGTCGTCCACCATGATGTCGAGGTGGAACTGCTGCGGCTCGGCGGGGTCCGGCCACCGCGGCGGTCGATGGTCCGGCGCCAGCTGAAACGCCAGGCCGGAGGTCGTGTCGTTCTCGGCGACGACCACCCAGTCACGGCTCTCGTAGGTGATGGGGAGCCCGAGGAGCTCTGAGTAGAAGCCCGCCAACGCCCGAGGCTGAGGGCAGTCGATGACGACGTGGTGAAGCCGACCGATCATGAGCGCCATCTTGCCGCCACCGATGCCGATGGGGGGCGGGCCGCTGCTCAGGTTGCGTCGCCGAGGAAATGCAGCAGCAGGGTCCGTCGCGCTTTGTCGGCGTTGGGATCCACGAAGACGACGGACTGCCACGTGCCGAGCACGGGCCGGCCGTCGTGCACGGCGAGCACGAGCGAGGGGGCCACGAAGGCCGGCAGCACGTGGTCGGCGCCGTGGCCCCTCGACCCGTGCCGGTGCCGGTAGCGATCGTCGCGGGGCAACAAGCGGTCGAGGGTGTCCTCGAGGTCGGATTCGGAGCCCGAACCTGTTTCGAGGAGGGCGAGGCCCGCGGTGGCGTGCGGGGCGAAGACGTGACACAACCCGTCGCCCTTGCCCGCACAGAAACCCCGCACCTGCTCGGTGACGTCTGTCACCAACCGTCGGCCCGTGCTGAGCGGAATCTCGGCGCTCTCCATGTTGGCGAGGCTACGGCGCCGGCCGGTAGAGAATGTGGCGATGGCGCCGGACGACCAAAGGTGGGCTGTGAGCACGTGGCGTGATGCAGCGGCCGACGGGATCGGCGCCGGCGTCGAGATTTGGGCCGTCGCCCTCGACGATGATCTCCCGGGCGGCGAGGTCTCTCTGCTCTCCGGCGAGGAGGTCGGCCGGGCGGGACGCATTCGCTCCGAGCTGGACCGGCGGCGCTATGTGACGAGCCGCCTCTGGCTCCGCCACCTGCTCGGCGATCACCTCGGCCTCGCACCTGCCGAGGTCAGCTATCGAACCGGTTCGAACGGGAAGCCAGAGCTCGCCCCGCCCTCGCCCTTGCGGTTCAGCGTCTCGCGCTCGGGCGGCGTGGCCCTCTATGCCCTCTCGTGCGGGCGCGAGGTCGGCGTCGACGTCGAGGAGCACTCGGCGCAGGCCGATCTCTCGGCGATGGAGCGACGCTTCCTGTCGGCGGCGGAGCGGGAAGAGCTCGGGCGGCTCGACGGGGCTGCGCGGGCGGCCGCCTTCTTCCGGTTCTGGGCTCGCAAGGAGGCCTTCTTGAAGGGGCTCGGGGTCGGTCTCGACGCCCCCTGGGCGCTTGTCGACACGACGGGGGAGGTCGTCCGCTTCGAGGGTACGGCCGCCGCCTTCCCGGACGGCTCCGTTGCCTGGTCGGTTCGCGACCTCGACGTCACGCCGGCGCACGCCGCCGCCGTTTCGGTGGAGGGCGACCTCGCCGCCGCCGTGCCGGTGCGGTGGCTGGGTGTCAGGCCCGCTTAGTCGGAGGGGCCGGCGGGCCGGAACGCGGCGTCAGCCAGGCGAGCAAGAGGAGCCGTGACGCCGCCCACCGGAGAGCCAAGGCGCCTGCTCGGCGTCGGGTTGGAAGTCTCCCGTCGCCGGGTCCTGCTCGTAGCCGATGGGTGCCGGTTCACCGGCGGCGAGGCGCCGAACGGCTGCGCAGAGGCGGTCGACGTCGGAGGCGCTGCCATTGATCCCGAAGCTCGCCCGCACGGCTCCGGGCACGCGGCTGCGGTCACCGTCACGTAGCTGCCGGCGGTACGCCGCTACCTCGGCGCGGCCGAGACCGAGCAAGCGCATCAGGTACGGGTGGGCGCAGAAACAACCATGACGCACCCCGATGGCCTCCTCGGCCGACAAACGAGCAGCGACGAGGCCGTGCGGCAGGCCCTCGACGGTGAAAGTGGCGACCGGCAGCGTCTCGAGCGACAAGTCGGGACCGAGCAGCGTGACGCCCGGGATGCCCGCCAGACCCTCCCGGAGGCGCCGTGCGAGGTCGCCGTCGTGCTCGACGAGCGCCGGCCAGCCGACGGCCTCGAGCTCGTCGATGGCGGCGTGCAAGGCGACGGCTCCCACAACGTTGGGCGAGCCGGCCTCCTCGCGGTCGGGCGGCTCCGTCCAGACGACCTCGTCCAGATCGACGAGGTCGACGGCGCCCCCGCCGGCAAGGAAGGGGTCGCCGTGGCGGAATGCCTCGCGGGGCCCGATGAGGACGCCGACCCCGAAGGGGGCGTACATCTTGTGCCCGCTCCAGGCAATGAAATCGGGCGAGGGCGGCAACCTGCGATGCGGCGCCAGTTGGGCGGCGTCAAGGACGACTTGGACGCCGCGGGCGTGGGCAGCCGAGACGATCTCCTCCACGGGGGGCATCCAGCCGGTGATGTTGGAGGCTCCCGTGATGGCCAGAAGGCGCGGGACGGGCCGCTCGTCGAGCCCGGCCAGCACGTCGGCCAGCTCGAAGGTGCCGTCGCCGGCGCACTCGACGTACCGGCAGCGAGCGGCCCGCGACCAGGGAAGGAGGTTGGCATGGTGCTCGACGACCGTCGTGAGGACGACGTCGTCGGGCAGCAGCCTCAGGCGGTAGGCGAGGTGGTTGAGGGCTTCGGTGGTGTTGCGGCAGATGATGGCGATGTCGTCGCCACCCTCCCGGTGGGCGAAGGCGAGGGCGGCCTCGCGGGCACCCTCATAGGCGTCGGTCGAGCGCCGCGACTTGTATCCTGCCCCGCGGTGCACGCTCGAGTACCACGGCACGAACTCGGCGACGCGGTCGAGGACGGCCGCCAGGGACCCGGTGGAGGCTGCGGTGTCACAGGAGAGGTACGGGCGTTGCTGCCCGTCGGCACACGGCACGAGGCCGCCATCGCCGACGAGGTGAACAAGAGCCCCGTGCGGCACCTCCTCGGTCGTCACGGTAGCTGCCCGGTGTGATCCACGGCTCCCGTTGTAGTGCTCAGCGGCGCTGTCCGCTCGGGCGCCGCCCCCGGCGTGCTGCCCGACGCACCAGGCGGCGTCCTTGCACTCAGGTGAAGATGATCTGCCCGCCGGCCGCCAGCTCGTAGAACTCGCCGACCGTGATGATGTCTTTGACCTGGTCGATGAGATCGTCCTTCGTGAGCTCGAAGAGGTCGACGGAGGCCTTGCAGGCGTACAGGCCGGCGCCCGTGTCGGAGATCATCTCGAGGAACTCGGGTATCGGCGGGATGTCCAGCTTCTCCATCTTGCGTTCCATGTAGTGCGTCATCACGCTCGACATGCCGGGGAGGCCGCCCGCCATCGTTGCGACGTGCAGTCCTGGGTTGCCGACGGTGGCAACCTTGATGTGCTCGAACCGCTTCTTGTGCACGGCGTCGAGCCCGAAGAACGTGAAGAACAGGTTCGCCTCGATCCCCTCTGCGCGGGCTCCGTTCGCCATGATGAGCGCTGGGTAGACGCCCTCCAGTGAGCCCTTCGAAACGATGATCGAGACCTTCTCGATGGCGTCGCTCATGTCGTGACCGTCCTTTCTCCTTGCGAGCCGTGCCGTTTTTGGCCGGCGTGCTCGATCAGATGCAGCCGCGGGGTTTCGGGATGCCGGCGATCTTGGCGGCGACCTTCGCCGGTCCCTTCGGGAACAACTGGTAGAGCTCCTTCACCGAGACACCGGAGGTCTTGCCGAGCAGGCGGACCGTCGGACCCGTGCCCTTCTCCTCGTACTCGGTCCTCATGAATTTGATGACGCGCCAGTGGTCCTCGCTCAGCTCGTCGATGCCTTCGGCGCGGGCGATCTCGGGCGCCATCTCCTCGCTCCACTGCGCCGGATCCTCGAAGAATCCCTCCCCGTTCAGCTCCACATCGCGTCCGGCGTAGGTGACCGTGGGCATGTCGATGCCTCCTCTCTACTCATGCAGCCGTTTCGTGGCGCTTGCCGCGCGCCGGCATCGCCGAGGCGACGCCCGGCAGATTCCGTCCCGGCAGCAAGCTGTGCCAGTAGATCCACTGGAACATCAGCTTCCCGAGGTGGTTGAGGCGCGACTCGTGCAGCAGCGGGAGGCCGACCGCCATCGGGAAGTGGCCCGGGAGGGGTTCGGTCTCGTAGTTGAAGTCGATGAGGAGCGCCTTGCGGAAGCCGGTCTCGATGAAGCAGTTCGTGTGCCCGTCGAAGCTCGCCACGAGCGCCTCACCCTTGAGGAGGTGCTCGATGTTCTCGACGAGCACCTCACCTTCGAAATGGGCGACGGAGCCGGCCTTCGATGTGGGGACGCCGGCGGCGTCACCGATGGCGAACACGTTGGGCCGTGCGGAGGACTGCAGGGTGTGCACGTCGACGGGCACGAAACCGAGCTCGTCGCCGAGGCCGGCCGAGCGGGCGACGAAGGGGGCGCCGACGTGCAGTGGCACGACGACCGCCAGGTCGAAGGCGACCTCACGCTCGTCGTAGGAGATGAGGCGTCCACCCTGTCCGTCGACCGTCCCGGTGTTGAACTCCGTGACGAGGTCGATGTGCTTCTCGGCGAAGAGGCCCCCGAGCTTCTCGTTGCAGACCGGCTTGGTGAAGGCGCCATCGAGCGGGGTGACGTACTCGAGCTCGACCTGGTCGCGCATCCCCCGCTCGGTGAAGTACCAGTCGGCCAGGAAGCAGAACTCGACGGGTGCCACCGGGCATTTGATCGGCATGTCGATGACGTTGACGACGAGGCGACCGCCCTCGAAACCCTGCAGGGCGGAGGCGAGCTGCGTGGCGCCCTCCAGGCTGTAGAAGGTGTGTACCCGCTCCATCCAGCCCGTGTCCGTGAGGCCCTCGGTCTCTTCGGGAGCGAGGGCGGCGCCGCTCGCCACGACGAGCACGTCGTAATCGAGAGCACTCCCGTCGGCGAGATGCACGGCGGCGGCTTCAATATCGACGTGCTCGACGGCAGCTTGGCGGAACTCGATGCCGTCGCGCAGTTGAGCGCCTCGCGATTTCGTGAGGTCCTCGGCCCGTGCCAGCCCGAAGGGCACGAAGAGCAGGCCTGGCTGGTAGAGGTGCCGGTCGTCCTGGTCGATGACGACGATCTCCGCCTCCTGGCGCCCGAGCCGGCGACGGAGCCGGTTGGCCGTCAGTGTCCCACCGGTCCCGCCGCCGAGAATGACGACGCGTGCTGTCATGCCTCCAGCTTGATGAGCGTTCCTGGCAGTCGCTAGGGTCGTTCGGCCTTTATACCCCGGGCCGTATCTGGTGAGCGCCTGCTCGGCAACGCCGCCGCCTCCCGACCACAGGGCGCTCGCCAGCGTGTTCAGCTGCCCAAATAAGGCCGTTGGACCCTTGAGAAACCGCCCCGCCTGAGGCAGTGTGCTTACGTGACTGTTTCGCCTGCGTCCTCTCGCGTCCAGGTTGTCATCCCCACATCGGGTCTCGACGAGCTCTTCGGCGCCCTCTCCCAGGAGGGATACGAGGTGCTCGGACCGACGGTTCGGGACGGCTCGGTCGTCATCGAGCCGATCACCAGCAGTCGTCAGCTTCCGCGCGGTTGGGGTGACGCGCAGGAGCCTGGCAGCTACCGCCTGATCGAGCGTGGTGATGACGCCTACTTCGGCTTCGCCGCCCCGGCCGGCACCTGGAAGCGCCATCTCTTCCCACCCCGCGCCGTCCTCTGGCGGTCTCGTCGCGAGGGTGACCGAGTGATCTTCGAGGAGGTGGAGCAGCCCCCGCCGAAGCGCGCCTTTTTCGGGATCCGCGGTTGCGATCTCGCCGCCATCGCCGTGCAGGACCGCGTCTTCGTGCACGGGGAGTGCACCGATCCTGTGTACGCCGGGCGCCGAGAGGGTGTGCTGCTCATCGGCGTCAACTGCAGCGATCCCGCATCGACGTGCTTTTGCACCTCGATGGGCACGGGGCCGGCCGTGGGAGGTGAGTCGGCCGACCTCATCCTGACCGAGCTCGACCCCGGCGACCCGGAGCGGCACCGCTTCATCGTGCAGGGTGTGAGCACCCGCGGCATCGCCATCGCGGAGGGTCTCAGCTCGACGGCTGCGAACGAGGCGGACCTGGCGGGCGCAACGCAGGTGACAGAGGCCGCCGTCTCCCGCATGCAGCGGTCGATGAACACCGACGGGCTCCCGGACCTGCTGCGGGCGGCTGTCAACCATCCCCGCTGGGACCAGGTGGCGAGCCGCTGCCTGTCCTGCGGCAACTGCACCATGGCGTGCCCGACCTGTTTCTGCTCCGACGTCTCCGACGAGCCGAACGCCGCCACCGGCACGGACGATCGCGTGCGCGAATGGGCTTCCTGCTTCCAGCTCAGCCACTCCTACCTGCACGGCGGCTCGTTGCGCGTGACGACGAAGTCGCGTTACCGCCAGTGGATGACGCACAAGCTGTCCACCTGGTGGGATCAGTTCGGGGAGTCGGGTTGCGTGGGGTGCGGGCGATGCATCGCCTGGTGCCCGGTCGGTATCGACATCACCGAAGAAGTTCGAGCGATACGCGGCCCCGCTGCGGCCGCTTCGGAAAAGGAGGGCGGAGAATGACCCGGTCCACGATTGCAGACGAGCTCGCCGAGCACCGCTTCTTCGAGCGGTTCCCCGAGGAGCTGCGAAGGCGCCTCGCCGAGTGCGCCAACAACGTCGTCTTCGAGTCCGGAGCGACCCTGTGCACGGAGGGCACCGACGCCAAGAGCTTCTTCGCCCTCCGCGCCGGCCGCGTCAGCGTCGGCGTGCACGTCCCGAACAAGGGTCTCGTCTCGCTCGAGACGCTGCAGACTGGAGACATCGTCGGCTGGTCGTGGGTGATCCCGCCGCACAAGTGGCACTTCGACGCCGTCGCGCTCGAGCACGTGCGCGCCGTCGAGCTGCACGCCGACTGCCTGCTCCCGTACTTGGAGGAGAACCCGGCTGCCGGCTACCGCTTGATGACCGAGGTCGCCCTGATCATGGAGGAGCGCCTCGAGTCCGCCCGCCTCCGCCTGCTCGATCTCTT
>Ga0181523_10000365_pt1 | contig 50377 bp, 40 predicted proteins | sample PEATcosm2014_Bin_43_FD_119752 | JGI IMG/M metagenome (GOLD analysis project Ga0181523, IMG submission 119752) | Peatland microbial communities from MTU Mesocosm Facility, Houghton, MI, USA - PEATcosm2014_Bin05_30_metaG | ecosystem: Environmental > Terrestrial > Soil > Wetlands > Peat | place... | reverse complement strand
TCACCGGCCACGATGGCGCAGAACAAGCAGTCCATCGATCGCTCAGCTCTCGGACCGCACCGGCTCGGGGTAGAGGTGTTCGAGACTGCCGGGCGAGATGCGGCTGCGGTCGATGAAGGCGACGACGTCGGCCTCCTTCAGACGGATGACGCGGCCGAATTTGTAGGCCGGAAGCTCGCCCTCGTCGATCAGCCGATAGACCGTGCGCGTGTTGACGCCGAGGTACTCGGCCACCGACGGCGTGCTCATCCAGGTGATCGGCTCGGCCATGGGACAACACTAGCCAGGCCGGGCGCCTATCTCGATCACTTTCGGAGTATTTGGGCGTAAGCGGCACGCAACCTCGTTCGCCAGCAAGCGGCCGCCGAGCGTGAGGACGAGATGCCCGTTGCGCTCGTCGAGGGCGACGAGCTCCTGCAGGGCGGGCTCCGCCTCGAGGGCCTCTTCGAGGGCCTCTGGCGGCACCCCCAGGCGGGTGCGCAGGGCAAGCTCGAGGGACTCGAGACGTCGTGCCTCGAGGGGGAGGGCTTCGGAGACGGCCTCGGGCGAGGCGCCCGAGCTCACGAGCTCGATATAGCGGTCGGGCGTGCGGACGTTCCACCAGCGCCGCCCGGCCCGGTGGCTGTGGGCGGCGCACCCGAGCCCCCGGTAGTCACCCTCCATCCAGTAGTTGAGGTTGTGGCGCGACTCCTCGCCCGGTCGCGACCAGTTCGAGATCTCGTACCAGGCGTATCCGCTCCCGCCCAGCTCCTCCTCGGCGATCTCGTAGCGCTTCGCCTGCACGTCGTCGTCCGGGTGGCGGGCGACGTCGCCCGCCAGCGGCGTACCGGCCTCGACGGTGAGGGCATAGGCGCTGACATGGCCTGGCACGGGCTCGAGGGCGAGAACGCCGCGGAGCGTCCGGCCCCAGCTTTCGTCCGTCTCGCCGTAACCGCCGTAGATGAGGTCGACGCTGCAGCGCTCGATGCCGGCGCCGGCGATGTCGGCGACCGCCCTCGCCACCGCCTCGGGATCGTGCCGGCGACCGAGGCCCTTCAGCACGACGGGGTCGAGTGACTGCACGCCGAGGGAGATGCGGTTGACGCCGCTTTCGACACAAGCCGCCAGCCAGTGCGGCGTGACGTCCTCCGGGTTGGCCTCGACGGTGACCTCGGCGCCCGGCTGGCGCGCGAAGGCGCTCACGAGACGAACGAGATCCTCGTTCGCCAGCTGGCTCGGCGTTCCCCCGCCGAGGAAGATCGTGCTGGCGCTCTCGAGACCGCCCGCCCGTGCCTCGGCGTACTCGCGAAGGCAGGCCTCCACGTAGGCGGGCGCCAGGTGGTGACGGTCTGTCCAGGTTGCGAACGCGCAGTAGTCGCAGCGGCTGGCACAGAACGGGATGTGGACGTAGAGGCCCGGCCCCACGCCGGGGAGGCCGACGAGAGCCAGCTCGGCGGCGCTCGGCGACAGGTCGGCGGGAGCGACCGTCAGGTGGCGCCGTTCGAGCTCGGGCGGTAGAGGAGCCCGAGCTCCTCCAGGCGGGCGGCGAGGGCTTCCACGCTGCGACCGAACATCGAGGCCATCACGCGCAGGTCGCCCTCGCGGATGGTGATCACCTTGCCGTTGAAGTCCTGCCGCTGCACCTGCACCGAGGCGAGGAAGGTGCGGAGGAGATCGCGCTCCGGCCCGCTCGCCTCGTTCAATCGCACGAGGTCGACGGTGATCTTGCGGACCGGCCGTTCCGCCCCCGTCGTCGTGCGCGACGCGGCAGAGGCAGCTGCGGCCCGACCGAGCGGCTGCGACATGTCGGCCGGCAGGAGCTGGTCGACGGGCACGGAGTAGATCTGGGCGAGCCGCTGCAGGCGGGGCACCGAGATCGTCCGCTCACCCCGCTCGTAGGCTCCGAGCACCGAGGCTTTGAATTCCTCGGCCGACGCCCGCTCGACAGCCTGCAGGGAGAGGCGCTTCTGGCGGCGGACGGCGCGGAGACGAAGACCCACGACCCGGGCGTAGCGGGCTACGTCGTCGTCGGTCAGCGCCTCGTTGCTCATCCCAGCCACTCCCGTGCGCATCTGTCCCCTCGCACTCGTCTCACGCTCCGGCGTGCCGCCCTCGCGGTCGCTTCCGGTACCTGCCGCGATGGTCGCAGACAGGGCGACACCGCTCCCTGTGCTGACTTCACCACGTTACGCGGTCGAGGTTACTACTCTCAGCGGTCGTTTGTCGCTACGCGTGCGCAGTCAGGAGGCACCTTCGGCCAGCAAACCGGCGCGCAGACCCGTGAGGATGGTGCCGGCGGCGACGGCTGCCGTCTCGATCCGCAGGATCGTCTCGCCGAGGCGGACGTGCGGCGGTCCCATGGCGAGCTCGGAGGGGGAGAAGCCGCCCTCCGGACCGACGAGCACGGTCGGCCAGTCGAGCGAGGGGGCGCCGCCGCCCGGCTCGGCGAGGGCGACACCGCCGCCGAGGCGAGCGACCGCCTCGGCGAGCGGGAGCACCTCGAGGATCTCGGGGAGCCAGATCCGCCGCGACTGCATGGAGGCCTCTCGTGCGATGCGGCGGAGGCGCTCGTGCTGGCGGGCGGCCGCCTGGGGGTTGGAGCGGACGGCCGTGCGCTCGCACACGAGCGGCACGATGCGGTCGACCCCGAGCTCGGTCAGCTTTGCGACGGCCCAGTCCGTGCGATCGCCTTTGGCCAACGAGAAGCCCACGGTGAGCTGCGGTTCGCTTCTCGCCGTCGTGATCACGTCGGCGTCTCGCTCCAGGCCGATGGCAAAGGGGCGGCCACGGCGGCGCTCGGATCGTGCCGCCGCCCCGCCGGCGGTGGCATGCGACCCGGAGGGGCCCGCAGGCCGGAGCTCAGCATCGCCCCCGGCAGCTGCCACGCGGCAGCCGCCGTAGCTTCCGGCACCGTCGGAGACGACGACGACCTCGCCCGGCCGCAGCCGCAGCACGGCGGACAGGTGGTGAGCGTCGTCGTCCGTGAGCTGCGGTGCCTCGAGGTCGGCGACGTAGACGAGGGCAGCCGCTTCCCGCAGCAGCGGCGCCACGGAGCGGCCGTCGTTCACCGACCGTGGACCGTCAGTTGATACGGGAGCGCAGGCGGGAGAACAGGCCGTGCTCGGGCGGTGCCACCGCCTCGCCGCGGAGCTCGGCGAACTGGCGGACGAGGTCCTCCTCCTCCTTCGACAGCTTCGTGGGCGTGTCGACGACGACGTGAACGAGCAGGTCGCCGCGTCCGCGAGCGCGCAGCTTGGGGACGCCGAGGCCGCCGAGGCGGATGATCTTGCCCGACTGGGTGCCGGCAGGCACCTCGATCTGCGACGTGCCGTCGAGCGTCTCGATCTCGAGCTCGGTGCCGAGCGCCGCCTGTGCGAAGGAGACGTGGACCGTGGCGACGAGGTCGTTGCCCGACCGGTCGAAGCGAGGGTCGCTCGCCACGCGGAGATGTACGTAGAGGTCGCCCGCCGGCCCGCCCCGCAGGGCGGCGGCGCCGCTGCCGGTGACCCGCAGGGTGGCGCCGTTGTCGACCCCGGCCGGCACGTTGATGGTGAGGGTGCGCTCCTCGTTGCGGCGCCCCTGCCCGCGGCAGTCCGGGCAGGGCGAGGACACCGTTTCGCCCGTTCCCTGGCAGCGGTTGCAGGGCGTGGCCGTGACCATCTGCCCGAGCAGCGACTGGCGCACCCGCTGCACCTGGCCGGAGCCGCGGCAGTCGGGGCAGCTCGTGGGCGACGTGCCCGCCCGGGCACCGCTGCCCGAGCAGGTGGTGCAGGTGACGGCGCTGTTGAGCGTGACGTCCTTCGTGCCGCCGAAGGCGGCTTCCTGCAGCGAGATCCCGAGGACGACCTCGGTGTCTGCCCCGCGGCGGGCGCTCGGGCGGGAGGCGCCCCCGAACCCGCCCCCTCCGCCACCGAAGAAGACGTCGAAGATGTCGCCGATGTTGCCGCCGAACCCGAAGGGGTCGCCGCCGCCCCCGCCGGCGCCCGAGCCGCGGACGCCCTCCGGACCGAACATGTCGTAGCGCCGCCGCCGCTCCGGGTCGCGCAGCGTCTCGTAGGCGAGCGTGACCTCCTTGAAACGCTCCTCGGTGGCGGCGTCGCCCCCCGTGGCATCCGGGTGCAGCTCCCGGGCGAGGGCGCGATAGGCCTTCTTCAGCTCGTCCTCGTTGGCGCTCCGGCTCACGCCGAGGAGCTCGTAGTAGTCAGTGGCCACGTGTTCGGGATCCGGGGTTCAGGGTGCGGCGGCGCCGCACGGAAGAAGCGCTGGCGATCACCCGCGTCGCAGCTCTCGCGACAACCGCCGGCCGACGACGGCGACGGTAGCGAGGGCTTGCGGGTAGTCCATGCGCGTGGGGCCGAGGATACCGATCGTTCCGATGGCGTCGTCCTCACCGACGTAGGGAGCCACGACGAGCGAGCACTCCGCCAGGGGGGCGAGACCGTGCTCGGAGCCGATCGCCACGGACTGGCCCTGGGCGAGCACGTCACGCAACAGGGAGACGACGACGAACGATTGCTCGAGAATGCCGAGGACGGCCCGCACCTGGTCGACGGCCTCGAAACGCTCGGCCATGCGGGCCGCTCCGCCCACGAAGACCTGGTCGACGGTCTGGGCGGCGTCGTCGGCCTCGGTCAGGGTGCCGCGGCAGGCGGCGATGAGCCGGTCCACCTCCGGGCGCCCGCTGGCGGGCAGGACGACGGCTTCCGGCAGCAGCTGGGTGAGGGCGTAGTCGGTGAAGTGCTGTTGCAAGAAGCTGCTGGCGAGCTCGATGTCGCCGTCGGCGACGTCGGCGTCGAGGGCGATCGTGTGCTTCTCGACGACGCCGTTCGAGAGCACGACGACGAGGAGGCCGGCGTGCGAGGAGATGCGCACGAGGAGCGCCGAGCGCACGACGAGGCGCTCGTGGCCGGGACCGACGACGATGGCGGCGCTGTCGGTCAGCTGGGCGAGGAGCCGGCTCGTGTCGGCGAGCATGCGCTCGAGCTCGCCGTGGGCGTGCGAGAAGAATTCCTGGATCTGCTCCTGCTTCGCCTCTCCGAGCAGCATGGGCGTCGCCAGGTGGTCGACGAAGAAGCGATAGCCCTTGTCGGTGGGGACACGCCCTGCGCTCGTGTGAGGGTGCGTGAGATAGCCGTCCCGCTCGAGCGCCGCCATGTCGGAGCGGATGGTGGCCGGAGAGACCTCGATGGCCGGATCACGGGCGACTTGGGACGAGGCAACCGGCTGTGCCGTCTCGACATAGTCGGTGACGACCGTCTTCAAAATGGCGGCCTTCCGCTCGTCGAGCTCCCGCGTATTCGACGTCCCGCTCACAATGCCCTTTATTTTATCGGCAGATCCGCTTTGAGCAGGGCAAGAGCGATCGGCCGGCCGCCCTTGGCCGTTGCCGGCTCAGTCTTCGAGCCGCAAGGCGGAGATGAAGGCCTCCTGCGGAATCTCGACGCGGCCGATCGTCTTCATGCGCTTCTTGCCTTCGCGTTGCTTCTCGAGGAGCTTGCGCTTGCGCGTGATGTCGCCCCCGTAGCACTTGGCGAGGACGTCCTTGCGCTTGGCCTTGACGGTCTCGCGGGCGATGATGCGTCCGCCGATGGCCGCCTGTATGGGCACGTCGAAGAGCTGGCGAGGGATGAGCTCGCGCAGCTTGCCCACCATCTTGCGGCCGTACTCCTGAGCCCGCGCCTTGTGGACGATGGCGCTGAAGGCGTCGACGGGGGCGGCGTTGAGAAGGATGTCGACCTTGACGAGATCCTCGATCTCGTAGCCGTCCGGCTCGTAGTCGAGGCTGGCGTACCCCTTCGTGCGGCTCTTCAGCTGATCGAAGAAGTCGACGACGACCTCCGCCAGGGGCGCCCGGTAGATCAGCTCCAACCGCTCGGGCGAGAGGTACTGCATCTTCACGAGCGTCCCCCGCCGGGTCTGGCAGAGGTCCATGACGGTGCCGGTGTAGTCGGCCGGCGTGATGATCGTGAGGCGGAGCATCGGCTCGGCGATGGACTCGATGTTCTGTGGCGGCGGCATGACCGAGGGGTTGTCGACCTCGAGGCGCTCGCCGTTCGTGAGATTGGCGACGTAGGCGACGGAGGGAGCCGTGGCGATGAGGGAGAGGTCGAACTCACGCTCGAGCCGTTCGCGGGCGATCTCCATGTGCAACAAGCCGAGAAACCCGCACCGGAAGCCGAAGCCGAGCGCAGCGGACGTCTCCGGCTCGAAGGTGATGGAGCCGTCCGAGAGCTTGAGCTTCTCGAGAGCGTCCCGCAGCTCGGGCAGCTCGTCGCCGTCGACAGGGTAGAGACCGCAGAAGACCATGGGCTTCGGGTCGCGGTAGCCCTCGAGGGGAGCCACGGCCGGATGGGCCGCCTCCGTGATGGTCTCGCCGACACGGGCTTCCGAAACCGCTTTGATGCCGGCGATGAGGTACCCGACCTCGCCGGGGCCGAGCTCCGCCGTCGGCTCGTTGTGAGGGGCGCGCACGCCGACCTCCTCGACGTCGTGGGTCGTCTTGGCGTGGAAGAGCCGGATCTTCGATCCCGACCTGAGCACGCCGTCGAAGACGCGCACGGCGCTCACGACGCCGCGGTACTGGTCGTAGAGCGAGTCGAAGACGAGGGCGCGCAGGACCTCGTCCGGGCTGCCCTGCGGTGACGGGATGCGGGCGATGATGGCGTCGAGCAGCTCCGGGACGCCCTCGCCCGTCTTGGCCGAGATGCGCAGGATCGACTCCGCGGGCAGACCGAGCACGGCCTCGATCTCGCCGGCGTAGCGGTCGGGATCGGCCGCCGGCAGGTCGATCTTGTTGAGGGCGGGGACGATCTCGAGGTCGTGCTCGATGGCGAGGTAGCAATTCGCCAGTGTCTGGGCCTCGATCCCCTGCGATGCGTCGACGAGGAGGACGACACCTTCGCAGGCCGCCAAGGATCGGCTGACCTCGTAGCCGAAGTCGACGTGGCCGGGGGTGTCGATGAGATGCAGCGTGTGGTCCCGCCAGTGCACTCGCACGTTCTGGGCCTTGATCGTGATGCCCCGCTCCCGCTCGATGTCCATCGAGTCGAGGTACTGCTCGCGCATCTCGCGCGCGTCGACGGCGCCCGTCAGCTCGAGGATGCGGTCGGACAGCGTCGACTTGCCGTGGTCGACGTGACTGATGATGGAGAAGTTGCGGATGCGGTCGATGGGGATCATGGCGAGCCAACCATCGTGCCACCTCGGCCGCCCGTGTCCGGTCGAGGCGCCCATCGGATCGCCCGAGCGGCTGCTCGGGCGATCTCTCTTGGGCTCGCCGGCGGCTCGCGGGGGCACCGCCGCCCGCCCTCCTCGCCTCGCCGAAGGGGCCTGCCGGCATCCCGAGGCAGGGGGGTGGGTGCGTCGCTGATACCATCGTGCCCGTAGCGGGGAGCGTGCACCCGGTTGGGTCCTGTTTCGGGACGTGGCCCGGCACACGGTTCCAGGCACACCGAGCTTCGTACCGGTACTGAGACGCGTCTGAGGAAGACATGGCCAACATCAAGAGTCAGATCAAGCGGGACCGCCAGAACAAGCTGCGCCACGAGCGCAACAAGGCCGTCCGCTCGGAGCTGAAGACGCGCACGAAAGGTGCCCTGCGGGCGGCCGAGTTCGGCGACGAGGACATGGGCGAGCGCCTCCGCCTCGCCGTCAAGCGCATCGACAAGGCCGCAGCCAAGGGCATCATCCACCCGAACCAGGCCGCTCGGCGCAAGTCGCGACTCGTGCGGCGCTTCGCCGACCTCGTCGAGGAGCGCTCCGGCGACTGAGCAAGGCACCGGTGAGCTCGAGATCGCCCGGGGGCTCACGGCAGCACACCTGAACGAGATCGCCGCCCTCGAAGCCGCCTGCCTGGCGGTCGACGGCGGTCGCCTCAAGCTCGAGTACGGCGCCCTCCGCCAGCGTCCGCCCGCCGTCGCCAACGACTTCCTCTGGCGGGACGGGTCCGGCTCGGGAGACATCATCGGCTTCTGCGGCATCTACCAGAACCGCCCCGACGAGGTCGAGATCTGCGGGATGGTCCATCCCCGCCACCGCCGGCAGCACATCGGCTCCCGCCTGCTCGACGCAGCCATGGACGAGCTGCGTCGTCGCGGTGTCGCTCGCGTGCTCCTCATCGTGGACCGGTCGTGTGGGGCCGGGGTGGCTTTCGCGGCGGCGCGCGGTGGGCTGCTCGACTCCTCGGAGTACCGCATGCACCAGGACGCCGCACCGCCGCTGCAGGGTGCCTACGAGCAGTTGAGCCTGCGGCCGGCCGTCTCGGCCGACGCCGAGTTCCTGCGCGACTGCATCGCTCGTGGTTTCCGGCTTTCCGAGGAGGCAGTGGCGCGAGACGACTGGGCGGCACGGGTCGCCCGGACGCTCGTCATCGAGCATGACGGCACCCGCGTCGGAGTCCTGCACGTCGAGCGTGATGAGGCGGCGCACACGGCCGGCATCTACGGCTTCGTCGTCCAGCCCGAGCTGCAGGGGCGCGGCTATGGGCGGGGGGCGCTGTCCACGATCACGCGGGCGGTGCGGTCCGAGGGCATCGATTCGGTGCACCTCGAAGTGCTCATCGACAACCCTGCGGCACTGCACCTGTATGAGAGCTGCGGCTTCGCCTCGACTGGGGTCGAGGACTACTACCTCATCGAGCGGTAGCTCCTGGCTACGAAGCGCGGGCGACCTGATCGCGGCCACCGCGCTTGGCCTCGTAGAGGGCGGCGTCGGTGCGCTGCAGCAAGCGGCCGAGGTCGGCGTCTCGAGTCTCCATCTCGGCCACTCCGACCGATGCCGTGATGTCGATGGGCCCGGAGGCCGTGGCGATGGGCGCCTCGTTGATGACCTGGCGGAGGCGCTCGGCGAGAGCGTGGGCGTCCGGCAGGGGAGCCTGCACGACGAGGGCGAACTCCTCACCGCCGTAGCGCCCGACGATGTCTCCGGACCCGATCACCTTCGTGATCCGCTGGGCGACGACGCGGATGACGTCGTCACCGGAGGCGTGGCCGTAACGGTCGTTGACGTTCTTGAAGTGGTCGATGTCGAGCATCATGGCCGACAGGGGGGTGCCGAGCTGGCGGGCGTCGCGGAACGTCCGGCCGGCGATCTCGAAGAAGTAGCGGCGGTTGGCGACGCCGGAGAGCTCGTCGCGCTGAGCCAGCACCTGCACGCGGGCGAACAGCTGGGCGTTCTCGTAGGCGACGACGCCTTGCCCGGCAAGGGCGGCGGCCACCTCCGTCTGGGTCTGCCCGAAGGCGTTCGGGCGGCGGGCGATGATGACGAGGGCGCCCACCGCCTGCTCGCGCTCCACGAGGGGAGCCACGATGAACGAGCCGGCGCGCCCGAGGAGGCCGAACAGTGGGGAGTTGCGCTCGCTGATGACGCTGGCGACGGAGAGCGGCTTGCGCGACCGCAGCGCCTCGGCGATCTCGGGCTGGTCCGCCTTGGCGAGATCGTAGCCCTCCGGTGGGAGCGTCACGCCACCACCGACGGCGGCGGCGACCTCGAGCCGCTCGCCCTCGGCGAGCAGGATGGCGCCCGCGTCGGCGCTGAGGGCTGCCACCGAGGTGTGCAGGATGGAGCGGAGGACCCCACGCGGCTCGAGGCTCTGGCCGATGTCGCGCATGGAGTCGCGCAAGAGCTCTGCGACCTGGCGCTGGCGACGCTCGCTGGCGACCGACAGCTCCATCTCGGCGAGGCGGGCTGTTTCGAGGGCGAAGGCGACGTTCGAGGCGATGGCGCTCAGGATCTCGGCGTCGTCGCTCGTGAAGATCCCCTTTGCGAGCCGGCTGTCGAGATAGACGACGCCGAGGAGGCGATCCTCGATCTGGAGGGGGGCGACGAGGATCGAGCGCAACCCGTGGGTGACGGCGCTCTCCGAGCCGAGGGCGGCGCCCTCCTCGGTGCCCGTGAGCACCATGGGCTCGCGGGTGGCCACGACCCGGTCGACGACGGTGGAGGAGTAGCCCGTGAGCTCCTTCAGGTCGTTGCCGGCGGCGTCACGCCCGAGATGGGGGCGCACGAGGCCGGAGTTCTCGTTCGTCAGGAACAGCAGGGCCCGCTCGGCGTTGAGGATGCGCACGGTCTCGTCGAGGGCGAGACGGGCGAGCTCCTCCGGGTCGAGCACGCGGGCGGCTGCCGCCCCGACCTGCAGGAGAGCCTCGAGCTGGCGGGCCGCCCGGCTGGCTACGCGCACACCGCCGGCCCCGATGGCGTGGAAGCCGGACACCCGCACGTGCGCCCCGCCCATCGACTGCCGGGCCGAGCGGGCGAGCGGCCCTCGCCGCGGGCGTTCCGAGAGGGGGGGCTGCACCCAACGGACGAAGGCGGTGATGCCGAGGTCCTCGGCGAGGCGGCTGGCGGCCACCGCCATCCGCTCGGACTCCTCGTGATAGCCGGCGCCACCGAGGGCGCGGCTGCGGGCCATCTGGATGGCCATCTCGACACCGGGGCCGTCGAGGCCGATGAGGAGCGCCTGGCCTTTCGAGCTGGCGCGCAGCGCCGCCTTGTAGCGGCCCCTCGCCACGAGCAGGCCCGTGCGGGCGGCGTAGTAGTGCGCCCGCATGAGCGGCGTGCGGGCGGCGATGTGCAAGTCCCGCACGGCCCGCCGCGCCTGGCGCCGGCGCTCCTTGCGGTCCTTGTCGACGCAATTGAGCAACTGGGCGAGGCGGCCGTACGCCTGCACGATCCAGAACGAGGACAAGTTGTACGGGCAGTTCCAGGGCGGCAGCTTCTGGGATCGAAACTCCGAGATGGCCTGCTCGAACGGATCGCCCAGCTCGTTCAAGCCGAAGTGGAAGGTCGTGAGGGCCACCTGGTAGCCGGCCATGGAGATCCTCGACTGCTGTGTGCTGGCGAAGCGCTCGTTGACCCGCGTGATGCGCTCGAGGCCGAGGGTCGGCTGCTCGAGGAGGCCGGCGATCCCTATCCCGACGAAGTCGAGCCCGTTCACCGTGCCGTCGGCGATCCTCGTGGCGGTGCCCGAGTGCCAGGTCGCCTCTTCGACCCAGGCCACCTGTTCGAGGATGCGACCGCGCAAGCCGAGCCCGATGCAGGCGGCCAGCACGCCGCTCAGGTACTCGCCCGGCTGCAGCCAGCGCGTCTCGTGGCGGAGCACGTCGGCGAGCACCTGCTGAGATTGCACGGACTCGCCCTGGAACTCGAGGCTGATGGCCTCGAGGAGCTTTGCATGCACGACCGTGCCGCGATCGCCGGTCCGCTCTGCCACCCGGGTCGTGTGGCGGGCGACGATGCGTGCGAAGTTGACGAGGCGTATCTGGGCGAGCACGACGCCGAGATGGGCGTAGACGCCGACGTACTCGCGGGAATGGCCGAGGCGGTTGGCCGGCAGGAGCGCCCGCAGGGCGGCCCCCACCGACAGGAACGAGCGGTGCTCGAGATCGGCCGAGTCGCCCGCCACCTCGAGGAGGCGGCATTCGAGGCGGACCTTCTCTCGTTGCCCCCGCCTCGCCCCCCCGAAGCCGATCCTCGTGACACCGAGCAGGAGGCCGAGGAAGCACTTCCACAACGTCGAGAGCACCACGAGGGCGTTGTTCGACGGCAACGGCTTGCCCAGCTCCGCCAACCCGTCGCGGGCGTGCTTGAGGCCCATGGTGCCGTTCGTCTGGGCGAAGTAGACGCGGGCGACGTGTTCGTGGATGCGCGCCTTGCCGATCCGCTCGCGCTCGAGGCGAAGGGCGTTCTCGTAGTGCTCGAGGGCGAGGCTGACCTTGCCGCCGCGGGCGAGGGCCGTCCCGTAGTCGGTCTCGAAGGCGCTGCCGACCGACAGGTGGTACTCGATGGCGATGGTCTCGGCCATCGCGAGGAACGCCAGGGCGTCGTCGTCGGCCTGTGCCGCCAATGCCAGCCTGGCGGCCCGGTGGTTGGCCTGGAAGGACCGCCTCGGGTCGCCGGCGATCTCGCCGAGGGCGTAGTGGCGGGCAATGTCGTAGACGACCTCCGGCCGGTTGTCGCCTGTCTCCTGCAATGCCCGTGCCAACAATTCGTGGGCCTTGCGGGAGGCGCGCTCGTCGATGGAGCCGAGAAGGACCTCGCGAACGCCTTCGTGCAAGAAGGCGTACCGCTCGCTGCCGTGCGCCTCGACGACGCGGGCGCGGGCGGCTTCGCCGAGGGCGACGTGCACGTCGCCCGTCGGCCAGTGCGTGATCGTCGCCAGGAGGTCGACGCTGAAGCTCGACCCGATCACGGCGGCTTCGGTCAGCAACCAGCGCGTCGCCGGGCGAAGGGCGTCGAGGCGGCGCAGGGCGAGGCCGCGCACGTCGGTCGGCAGGTCGAGGCTGGCGAGGGCCTCTGCGTCGACGGAGAACGTGCCCCAGGAGGGGCGCAGCACGCCCGCTTCGAGGGCCGAGCGCAGGTACTCGACGGCGGCGGCCGGGTTGCCGTTCGCCCGGATCGTGATCTCGTTGGCGAGGCTCGGCTCGAGGGCGTCACCGCCGAGCTGCCAGGTGAGGATGCCCTCGATCTGCTCGTCGCTCAGCACGGGCAGCTCGATGCGGCGCCTCACCGCCTCGCCCATCTCGGCACGCAGTCGCCCGAGGGCGGGGGCGTTGGCGGGGTCGCTGCGGGCCGTGAGGACGACCACGAGCGGCAGCCGGTCGAGCTCGGGAGCAAGGTACGACAGGACGCGGTGGGTGGCGTCGTCGGCGAGGTGGGCGTTGTCGATGACGAGGAGCGCCCCGCTCGAAGAGGCCAGGGCGACGGCCATCAACAGGTGGGCCGCCTCGATGACGGCGAACTCGTGGTAGGAGGCTTCGGCTCCCCGCTCTGCGGCGACCGACACGAACCTGTCGAGGTCAGGAGAGAGGCCGACGAGCGACGTTGCCGCACCGGCGCGGTCGAGGCCCATCTCCTGGCGCAAGTGGGCGAGCCGAACGGGATCGCGCGTCTCGAGATCGGCGAGGAAGCGCCCCAAAGCCTGCGCGAGCGGCCCGAGGGGACCCGGGTGATCGAGGCCGATGTGGGTCTCGAGGACGGTCATGCCGTTGCCACGGGCGATGAGCGCCAGCTCGGCGACGAGACGGGTCTTGCCGCCTCCGGGGTCGGACTCGACGAGCACGGCCGATCCCATGCCGGACGAGCGACATTCGTTCGCCGTCTCGAGAAGGGCCGACAACTCGCTGTCACGCCCGATGAGGGTGACGATCGAGTTGGGGCGGTCGGCGACGGAGTGGCCGAGCGGTGCCTCGACGGCGAGCGTCCCACGGCGGAGCGCTTCGATGTCGGCGAGGAGCGAGCCGGCGTCCTGGTAGCGGTCGTCCGGATCCTTGGCGAGGAGCCGGTCGATGATCCGTGACAGCTGGACCGACACGTTCGGTTCGATCGTGCGGGCGTCCGGGGGGGCCTGCACGGCGTGCATGCGGACGACCTCGCCGGCGTCGGAGGCTCGGAAGGGCGGACGCCCCGTCACGCACTCGAACAGGACGGCACCGAGGGAGTAGAGGTCGGAGCGCCGGTCGACCGGCCGGCGGACCATCCCGGTCTGCTCCGGCGCGCTGTAGAGGACCGTGCCGATGACGGCGTCCTCCGGCTGGCGCGTGCCCGTCTGGGTGGCGAGCCCGAAGTCGATGAGCACTGCCCGCCCGTCGGCTCGCAGGACGATGTTGCGGGGGGCGACGTCGCGGTGCACGAGACCGACACGGTGGGCGACGTCGAGCGCCGAGGCCACGTCGGAGGCGACCGAGAGCACCCGGGACTCCGGGAGGGCCCCCTCCTCCTCGACGGCCTGGGCGAGGGTGCGGCCGCCGATGAGCTCCATGGCGAGGTAGGAGACGCGGTTCGTCTCACCGACTTCGTAGACCTTGCCGAGGCAGGGATGCCGGATGGCGGCGAGGATGGCGGCCTCACGGCGGAAGGTGAGCCGGGACGGATCGTCCGGGCCGCTCAGCTCCTGGATCTTGACGGCGTACTCTTCGCCCTGGCGAACGGCGCGGTAGACAGCCGTCGTAGCGCCCCGACCGAGCTCCTCGACGAGCTCGAACCCAGGAATCGCGTTCCTTGACGCCTCGGCAGGCACCTATTCACCCATCCAAGGTTGTAGGAAGTGGTGGTCAACGGACCACCTTGGGCGATGTGAGCATACTCGGTGGGGTTCCGGCATCCCTGAATCACCTGGGGATTCGTCTCGCCGTGCTCTCGTGGAGCCTGCTCGGCCATCCACGCCCCGCCCACTCGCGGCCGACCGCCCGCCGGCGAGGACTATGGCTGAGTGGCGAGGGGAAGCTTCACGACCGGAGATCCGCCCGCCAGGACGCTGATCATCTCGGGGGCGTCCTGCACCATCCCGAGCTCCCAGGCCCCGACGCCGGCGATGTGGAACTGGGCTGCCAGCGCCGTCTTGAGGGCAATCGAAGCCGGGTTGTCGAACCATGTCTGATGCCATGAACCGGAGCGGCGGAAGACCGTATAGGGCGTCTCCGTCACCGGATCCCAGAGCGGTTTGTGGCCATTGTGGGCGACGGATTCGACAATGGCGTCGTAGGTGACGGCGTACGGCGGACCGCTCGCCTCCGCCCCGACGTTGGAGCCCTGGGCCGGGAAGTCGTAGCCGTAGAACGGTGTCCCGAGGATCGTCTTGTCGGCGAGGCCGGCGGCCGTGTAGCTCGCAAGGGCACCGACGACGCTGAGGGCCGCCCCCGTGAGCGGAGCGTTGGCAGAAGGGATCTCGGTGTCGTCCATGTCGTAGGCCATGACGAACAGATCGTTCACGGAGCGGGCGAGTGCCGGCACGTCGAAGAAGCCCGTCGTGTCCGCCACCGACTGGGGAAAGGTGTTCAACATGATCGTCCAGGTCGGGTCAAGTGCCCGCAGGCGTGAGGAGAAGGCCGCCACGAAGGCGACGAAGCCACTGCGATCGGATGCGTCCTGACCCTCGAGGTCGAGGTCGACCCCGTCGAAGCCGGCGCTCGACAGCTGCGGCGCCAGCTCGTCGGCGAGGCGCCTGCCGGCGCTGAGCGGATGGGCGGAGAGCGCCCCGAGCACGGCCTGGCTCTGCGAGAACACGCTCAGCAGGACGCGATCACGGTCGGCGTGCCCCACCGTCACGAGCTCGCCGGCGCTGCCGTCCTGCAGCGACGTCCACCCGGCGGAGGAACTCGTCTCCTCGAGGGCACCGTTGCGCTCGACGTTGAGGGCGTAGTACACGAGGTCGGTGAAGGCGGCGAGATCGGCGTTGCCGAGCGAGCCGAGCTCGTAGTAGGGGACGAAGCCGACGACTTGATGGCGCCCGAGCGGTTTGCGGTACGGCCGCTTGCCGAGCGGGGGGGCGGCCGCCCCCTGTCGGGTCGGGAGCGTGACGTTCACGGCCTGCGCCGCGGCCAGCAGCGTGCGCGACTCCTCAGCGGCGTACGGGTTGGTCGTGGTCGGGATGCTGGGGGCGGTCGTGGTCGTCGTGCCGCTGCCGGAGCCGCCGACGTTGCTCACGACGACACCGACGGCGGTGAGTGTGCCGGCGAGCACGACGACGGCGGCGATGGCGATGCCGGTGCGTCGGCGTTGGGTCATGGCGCGCCGAGCGTACCGGTGACCAGTGCCTGCCGGGTGTCGAGGGGGCCGGCGCCCCTGGGCGCCCTGTCGTCGACGCGCCCCGGGCGGTCATTACGCTCTCGCCAGTGGTATTCGTCGAGATCCTCCGCCTCATCGTCGTCGTCAGCGGCGCCCTCGTCGGCCTGTCCGTCACCGAGAACGCCTCCTCGGGCGGCCGCGTCCTCGGGGCGACGATCGGCGTTCTCGTCGCCTACGTCATCGGCGGCGCCTTCGGCCGCATCGTGGAGCGCCTCTCGCAGACGGCGACTCGCCGCTGGCGCGACCTGCCGGCGACCGAGATACTCGCCGGCGCCCTCCTCGGCGGCCTCGGCCTCCTCCTCGGCTGCGTCGTGTGCATCCCCCTGTTCGTCTTCGTCAAACAGGACTTCGACTACCCGATCGCCGCCGCCGTGGCGTGGATCGTGGGGTACCTCGGCCTCCGCGTCGGGATGTCGAAAGGGCGCCAGCTCTCCGACGCCGCCCGCCTCTCGCGGCGACTGGCCGTGGGGGACGCCGAGGCCAACGCCGGTGCTCTCATGGCGGACACCTCGGCGGTGATGGACCGGGCCTTTCTCGTGCTCGGGCGCGCCGGCCTGCTCGGCACCGAGATCCTCGTGCCCGAACCGGTCGCCGACGAGTTGCGCACCCTGGCGGACGGCCCCGACCCCGTCGCCTCCCGCCGAGCCAGGCGCGGGCTCGAGGCGCTGGAGGCGATCCGCGAGGCCGGCGTGACCGTCACGATCGTCAGCGGCGACGTGCCGGCGGCCGCCATGACCGAGGAGAAGGTGCTCGCCATCGCCGACCGCCTCGGGGTCCGGGTCGTGACCTCCTCGGCCGAGGTCGCCCGCCAGCAGGCGGCCATCGGCATCCCCATCATCGACATGCGGGCGCTGCTGGCGGATCTGGCGCCGGACCACGTGCCAGGTGAGCGCCTCCGTGTCGACCTCGTGAGAGCCGGCAAGCAGCCCCGCCAGGCCGTCGGCTACCTGCCCGACGGCGACATGGTCGTCGTGAACGACGCTGCCCACCGCATCGGCGAGGACGGCGTCGACATCTCCGTGCTGTCGACGCGTCCGACGAGCCAGGGCCTCATCGTCTTCGGCCAGGCGATCGACGCCTCCAGCGAGATGGGCGGCGAGATCGGCGACGAGGGCGACGACTGGGACGGGGCGGCCTCCGAACGCTGACTACAGGTGCTTGATGGCCGTCACGATCTTGGAGAGCGAGTCCTTGGCGTCGCCGAACAGCAGCGTCGTCTTGGGATCGAAGAGCAGCTCGTTGTCGATGCCGGCGAAGCCCGGGCGCATGGAGCGCTTCAGGAAGACGATGTTCTTCGCCTCGTCGACCGAGAGGATGGGCATGCCGTAGATGGGGCTCCCGGGAGAGTTCTTGGCCGCCGGGTTGACGACGTCGTTGGCGCCGACCACGAGGGCGACGTCGGCCGTCTGGAACTCGGGGTTGGCGTCGTCCATCTCCTTCAGCTGGTCGTAGGGCACGTTCGCCTCGGCGAGGAGCACGTTCATGTGACCCGGCATTCGGCCGGCCACCGGGTGGATGGCGTAGATGACCTCGACACCGCGCGCCTCCAACAGCTCGGCCAGCTCGCGGGCGGTGTGCTGCGCCTGGGCGACGGCAAGGCCGTAACCCGGCACGATGATCACCTTGCGCGAGTACGCCAGCAGCACGGCGATGTCGTCGGCGCTCGCCGAGCGCACGGCGCGGTCCGTGGCGCCCTCGGCCCCGCCGGTGGCGGTGATGACGGAGCCGAACGCGCTGAAGAGGATGTTCGGCAGCGATCGGCCCATGGCGGCGCTCATCATCCGTGTCAGGAGCGTGCCGGATGCTCCGACGAGGGTGCCGGCCACGACGAGCACGACGGAGTGCAGCACGAAGCCGCTGGCGGCAACGGCCAGGCCCGTGAAGGAGTTCAACAACGAGATGAGCACCGGCACGTCGGCGCCGCCGATCGGCAGCACGAAGGCGATACCGAACAGGAGGGCGAGCCCGGCGACGACAGCCAGGAGCCAGGTGTGCGGGCTCACGCAGGCGATGACGCCGAGCGCCAGGATGGCGGCGCCGACGATGCCGTTCAGGACCTGCTGACCGGGGTAGGTGACGGGCCGGCCCGTCATGAGCTCCTGCAGCTTGGCGAAGGCGATGGCGGAGCCCGAGAACGAGACGCAACCGATGATCACTCCGAAGAGCACCTCGACCACCTGGTAGACGGCGAGCTGCGACGGCGTTGCCTTCAGGAAGGTCGTGAGGGCGATGAGGGCGGCAGCGCCGCCGCCGACGCCGTTGAAGGCCGCCACCATCTGGGGGATGGCCGTCATCTTCACGAGCCGGGCGGCCGGGAACCCGACGACGGCTCCGATCGCCATGGCGCCCACCATGAGGGCGAAACGGGAGAGACCGGGCGTGGCGAACGTCATCCCCACGGCGATCGTCATGCCGGCAGCCCCGATGAGGTTGCCGGCCCGCGCCGTCTTCGGTCCGGAGAGGCCGCTCAAGGCGACGATGAAACAGACGGCGGCGATGAGATAGGCGAGGCGGATGCCGGTGTCGATGCTCATGACTGGCTCCCCGTCTCGGCCGCCTTGCCCGCCGCCGGGGCATTCGGGCGCCCCTTGAACATCTCGAGCATGCGGTCGGTGACGACGAAGCCGCCCACGACGTTGATCGTCGCCAGCACGACGGCGGCAAAGCCCAGCGAGATTTCGAGCGAACCGTGTGCCGACCCGAGCACGATCATGGAGCCCACGAGGACGACGCCGTGGATGGCGTTCGTGCCCGACATGAGCGGGGTGTGCAGGATGCTCGGGACCTTCGAGATGACCTCGAACCCAACGAAGGCCGAGAGCACGAAGATCGTGATGAGCGTGAGGATGTCTGAGCCGTTCATGCCTGTTCTCCTTCGAGCAGCCCTCTCGTGGGCTCGTGACGAACCTCGCCGCCGAAGGTGACGCAGCAACCGGCGATGATCTCGTCGGAGAAGTCGGGGTTGAAGGCACCCTCCGACACGAACAAGCCGAGCAGCTCGGCGATGTTGCGGGCGTAGAGGAAGCTGGCGTGCGTCGCCATCGAGCTGGCGAGGTTGCTGGCGCCGTAGACGGTCACGCCGTTCACGATGACGTCCTTGCCGGGCTCGGAGAGCTCGCAGTTGCCGCCGCTCTCGGCGGCGAGATCGACGATGACGCTGCCCGGTTTCATGCGGTGCACCATCTCGGCGGTCACGAGCAACGGTGCCGGGCGCCCCGGGATCGCTGCGGTCGTGATGACGGCGTCGGCACCGGCGACTTCGTTCCCGATGAGCTCGCGTTGGCGGGCGAGGAACTCCTCGGACTGCTCGCGGGCGTAGCCGCCTTGGCCTTCCTGGGTCTCGAGCTCCAATTCGACAAAGGCCGCCCCGAGTGACTTCACCTCGTCTCGGGCGGCCGGGCGGACGTCGTAGGCGCGCACGACGGCCCCGAGCCGCCGCGCCGTGGCGATCGCCTGCAGCCCGGCCACGCCGGCACCGAGGACGAGGACCTTGGCGGGAGGGACCGTGCCGGCCGCCGTCATGAACATCGGGAAGAAGCGGGGGAGCCGGTCGGCGGCGATGAGCCCGCCGCGGTACCCCGTCACGGTGGCCTGGGAGGAGAGGGCGTCCATCGCCTGTGCCCGCGAGATGCGCGGCAGCAGGTCGAGGCTGAAGGCGCCGATTCGCCTCGTCTGCAGGACCTTGACGAGCTCCAGGTTCGCCGCCGGCTGCAGCATGCAGATGAGGGCGGAGCCCTCCGGGAGATGCCCGGCTTCTGCGATCGTGGGCGCCTGTACCTTGCAGACGACGTCGGCCCCGGCGTAGGTGGCGTCGACGTCGGGCGCGATCGTGGCTCCCGCTGCCTCGTAGGCCTCGTCGGCGAACAAGGCGCCGTCGCCGGCGCCCGTCTCGATGGTGACGTCGATGCCCTTGGCGAGCAAGCGTGGGAGGGCATCAGGGACGGTGGCGACACGACGCTCCCCGGGCGCGGTTTCGCGTGGAACGGCTACGTGCATAATTCCAGGTCTAGCAGCGATCGCCGCATTAAGGCGACCTGCCGATGTCTGTCCGACCGCCAAAATGCGGTAGGCGCTCGCGTCGCTTAGAATTCACCGGAAGGAATCGTGAGGGGTGCAATGGCGACGCCACATCTAGACAGAGACGTCCTCCCGCGCTGCCGGCCGCCCGCACCCCGTGCCTGCTAGCCCCGTGCCGATGCCCACGCCTGCTGGCGAGGGCTTCGACCGTACCGCTGCCCAGTTGCGGGGCGTCCTGCGCCTCGCCCGGTCGCTCGCCTCCATGGAGGACGAGCAGACCCTCATCCATATGGTCGTGAACACGGCCCGCTCCGCCCTCGGCTACTCGGCCTGCGTGCTGGCGTTGAAGGGCGACGACGGCAACTTCCACCACCGTGCCGCCGCCGGCGTGCACGTGGCTGATGACCGGGCCTTCCGGAGTCTCGTCGTCAGCGCGGCGGCCTTCGAGGCGCTCACCCACTCCTCCATCGCCCTCGGCGGCGTCCACTGGGTGCCCCCGGGCCATGCCGTGCGAGACCGCGAGGACGTGCGGGCGGCCATCGTGTCGACCGGTGTCTCCGTGCCGCCCCGCACCTGGCAACCGGGCTCCCTCCTGTTCGCCCCGCTCATCGACTCCGACGGCAATGCCATCGGCTTCATCAACCCGGACGACCCGCTGTCAGGGGAGCTGCCACAGCCCGAGCAGGCGCTCATGCTGGAGACGCTCGCCGAGCTGACCGTCGTCGGCCTCGAGATCGTGCGGGCGCGTTCCACGGAACGAGCCGCCAGGGCAATCGCCGAGGCGCAGCGCGGGCAGCTGGAGGCTTTGATGGCCGCCAGTGCCCGCGTGCGCGGCGACGTCGCGCTCGACGAGGTGCTGCAGGGCATCGCCGGTGCCATGTCGAACGCCGGTGGTTTCGAGCGGGCCGCCATCTACCTGCTCGACGAGGGCGAGCGCCTCGAGATGCGGGCCAGCATCGGGCTGTCGGCGGCCGAGGACGCCGAGCTGCGGGCGAACGCCGTCTCCCTGGCGGAGTTTGCCCCCGCGATGCGGCCGGACATGGTCATCTCGCGCTCCTTCCTCTTCGACCACCGCCGCTTCAGCATCCCGGCCGAGCTCGACGCCAAGCTCAACACGCCCGAGCCGGATCCTGATTGGAAAGAAGGCCAGTGGCACGCCGAGGACATGCTGACGGTTCCCCTCGTCGGCATCGCCGGTCAGGTGATCGGTCTCATCTCCCTCGACGAGCCGAAGAACGGCCTCCTCCCGGACCGCGCCCACGTGCAGGCGCTGGAGTTCTTCGCCGACCAGTGCGCCACGGCCGTCGAGCACGCCCGCGAATTCGAAGCCGTCCGAGTGGAGGCGCAGACCGATCCCCTCACGGGCCTCGCCAACCGGCGTGCCCTCGTGATCGCCGTCACGCGGGCGATGGAGCGCCTGCGTCAGCGTGACGAGCCGAGCACCGTGCTGTTCATCGACATCGACCACTTCAAGCCCGTGAACGACACCTACGGCCACTCGCAGGGCGACCTCGTGCTGCAGTGGATCGGGCGCGCCCTCTCGGACCGCCTGCGCAAGCGTGACATGCTCGCCCGCTACGGCGGCGAGGAGTTCGTCGCTCTCCTCGGCGACACCGAGCTCGACGAGGGCATGGCGATCGCCGAGGCGCTGCGTGAGCGCATCGCCTCGCTCGACTCGACGAAGCTCACGGGCGAGCTGCCCATCCGGATATCCATCGGGGTGGCCCCCATCTCGAAGGACTTCGTGACGGCCGACGACGTCCTCGCCCTCTCGGACGCCGCCATGTACGAAGCCAAGCGCCGAGGCCGCAACCAGGTCTGGGTGGCCGGGCTCGGCGGCGCCCCCGACGAGCGCCCGTTCCGGGCCCGGCCGTCGCGGGAGCCACCGGCGACGTGATCGACCACGTCAACGTGCAGGTCTCCGATGTGGCGACGAGCCGCCGGTTCTACGAGCCGCTCCTCATGACGCTCGGCGTGAGCGTGGCCGCGGGCGAGGACACCTGGGTGGGATTCCTGTTCGGTGGGGACGGCGGCTCGTTCTGGCTCATCCCCGCCGAGCGCTCCGGCGACCGAGAGCTGCACGTCGCCTTCAGGGCGCCGTCGCGGGCACACGTGCGCGACTTCCATGCCGCCGCCGTCGCCAATGGGGCGGAGATCCTCTACCCGCCGCAGCTGTTTCCCGAGTACCACGAGCACTACTTCGCCACGTTCGTCCGTGACCCGGACGGGCACAACATCGAGGCCGTCTGCCACATCGCCGAGACGTGAGCATGGCGGCGCAGGGGTGGCAGCTGCTGCTGCCGTCGTACCGCTCCCGGTCCGGCCGGGTAGGTCTCGTAGACTCGCCGGCGTGAGCGACGACGTGGCTGGTGACGCGAACTCGGGCAACTGGGACGAGTGGCGCCGACAATTCGAATCGTCGTCCATACGGAAAGTCGATTACGAGACGCTCTCGGGCGTCCCCCTCCAGCCGGTCTACGGGCCGGGCGACGAGCTGCCCGGTCTCTACCCCTACACGCGTGGCCCCTATGCGTCCATGTACCGGTCGAAGCTCTGGACGATGCGCCTCTTTGCCGGCTTCGGCACGGCGGAGGACACCAACGTTCGCTTCAAGGAGATCCTCCGCTCCGGGGGAGACGGCCTCTCGACTGCCTTCGACCTCCCCACCTTGATGGGACGCGACTCCGACGACCCCGAGTGCCTCGGCGAGGTCGGGCGCTGCGGCGTGGCGGTCGACACCCTGGCCGACGTGGAGGACCTCTTCGCCGGCATCGACCTCGCCGAGGTGACGACGTCCATGACGATCAACTCGCCGGCAGCGGTGCTGCTGGCGATGTACCTGGCGGCGGCCGAGAAGAACGGGACAGAGCGAGCACGGCTCGGCGGCACGATCCAGAACGACATCTTGAAGGAGTACCAAGCCCAGAAGGAGTACGTCTTCCCGCCGCGGCCCTCCGTGCGCATCGTCACCGACATGATCCGTTACTGCTCGGCGGAGATGCCGAAGTGGCACACCGTGTCGGTCTCCGGCTACCACATCCGCGAAGCCGGCTCGACGGCCGCCCAGGAGCTGGCCTTCACGCTCGCCAACGGCTTTGCCTACGTGGAGGCCGCCGTGGCGGCCGGTCTCCCGGTGGACGAGTTCGCCCCCCGTTTGAGCTTCTTCTTCAACGCCCACCTCGACTTCTTCGAGGAGATCGCCAAGTATCGGGCGGCCCGGCGCATCTGGGCGCGTTGGCTGCGGGAGCGGTACGGGGCGGTGAGCGAACGTTCGCTCCAGCTCCGCTTCCACACCCAGACGGCCGGCTGCTCGCTGACGGCGCAGCAGCCCGAGGTCAACATCGTCCGCACCGCCATCGAGGCCCTCGCCGGCGTCCTCGGCGGCACGCAGAGCCTGCACACGAATTCGATGGACGAGGTACTCGCCCTCCCGACCGAGAAGGCGGCTCGCATCGCTCTGCGGACCCAACAAGTCATCGCCCACGAGATCGGCGTCACCCACGTCGCCGACCCGCTCGGCGGCTCGTACTTCGTCGAGGCGCTCACCGACGAGATGGAGCGCCGGGCGGAGGAGGTCTTCGCCCACCTCGACGAGCTCGGGGGCGGGTCGATCCTCGAGGGGGTCTACGCGGGCATCGAGGCCGGTTGGTTCCAGGGCGAGATCGCCCAGGCCGCTTACGACTACGAGCAGAAGGTCTCCTCTAACCGCCGCGTCGTGGTCGGTGTGACGGGCTACTTCGAGGGCAACGAGGAGGGGCCGCCCCCGATCCTCCACATCGGCCAGGAGGTCGAGGAGCTGCAGAACAAGCGCCTTGCCGACGTCCGGTCGCGTCGCTCCGGTGAGGCCGTCACCGCTGCCCTCGACGAGGTTCGGGCGGTCGCATCCCAGCCCGACGCCAACCTCATGCCGGCGATCCACCGGGCCGTCCTCACCTATGCGACCGTCGGCGAGATCATGAACGCCCTCGCCGATGTCTTCGGCCGCTGGCACGAGACGGCGAGCATCTGAGCGATCGAGCGGCGGTGGCGAGATCGAGGGTCAGCGCCGGCTTGCTCCTGTATCGCCTCGGTCCCGGCGGGGGGCTCGAGGTCTTGATCGCCTTCCCGGGAGGGCCGATCTTTGCCCGCCGCGACGAGGGCTACTGGACCGTGCCGAAGGGTGAGTACGAACCGGAGGAGGAGCCGCTGTCCGCGGCGTGCCGCGAGTTCGCAGAGGAGCTCGGGAGCGCACCGCCCGAGGGCGAGCGCATCGACCTCGGCTCCATCACCCAGAAGGGCGGCAAGGTCGTGCGCGCCTGGGCACTGGAAGGCGATCTTGACACCTCGACCGTCGTGAGCAACGAGTTCGAGATGGAATGGCCGCCCCGTTCGGGCACTCGTGCCCGCTTCCCCGAGATCGCCCGGGCGGAGTGGTTCGCCCCCGAGGAGGCCAGGCGCAAGCTCAAGGCAGCCCAGGTTCCCTTCCTGGACCGCCTCGAGGCGGCGCTCCGCTCCGCCGGGCGCCTCTGAGGCCCGCCGTCACCTCTCGGCACACAGCGCTACCGTTGGTCGGCGTGAAACAGGAACATGTTTCAATTGCCACCGAGCTGCGCGGTACCCAGCAGGCGCGGCGCCGCCGCGTGATGGAGGCGGCCATGTCCCTTGCTTCAGAAGGCGGATACGAGGCCGTGCAGATGCGCGACGTCGCCGAACGAGCGGACGTCGCCCTCGGCACCGTCTACCGGTATTTCAACTCGAAGGACCACTTGCTGGCGGCGTCGCTCGTGTACTGGAACGACCAGCTCGCCGACGTGCTGCGGGACGCCCCGGTCACGGGCGGCGACGCCGCCCAACGCGTCGCCAACCTGCTGGAGCGCTCCATGCGGGCGATGAGCCGGCAGCCTCGGCTCGTGGCCGCCCTGCTGGCGGCCATGTCCTCGCTCGAGCCGGGCGTGACCGAATGCCGCGAGCGCGTGGCCACGACGATGGAAGGCCTCATGGTGCGAGCCGCCGGCGACGGTGCCCCGCCCGACATCGCCGAGCGCACCCGCATCCTCGGGCACGTCTGGAACTCGGCCCTGCTCAGCTGGATCCACGGCACGCTCGACAGTCGCAGGGCCGTGGCGGATCTCGAGGTCGCCTGCCGGCTCCTGCTCTGAGTCGCCGGCGGCCTCGCCGGTCTGGCGGTGTCGTGGCCGCCGGCTCAGCGTCCGGCGGCGCGGGCTTCTGCCCAGGACTTGCCCGCCTCGACGTCGCTCTCGTGCGGCAGGCCGAGCACCCGCTCGGCGATGATGTTTCGCTGCACCTGCGAGGTCCCGCCGCCGATCGTCAGGGCGGGGGCAAAGAGGTACCCGTAGGCCCAGGTGGCGTTTCCATCCCCGAACGGGGCGGCATCGGCCAGCATCCCGGCGGCGCCGCAGAGATCCTTTGCGAGCGCCATGATCTCCTGGCCGTGGTCGTCGGCGAGCGCCTTGCGGAGGGAGGCCTCCGGCCCGGGGGAACGACCGGCCAGCGTGGCGACGAGCGTCCGCAGCCGGATGAGGCGGAGCGTCTCGGCGTGGATGTAGAGCTGCGCCAGGCGCTGACGCAGCTGGGCGTCGGCACAGCCGCCGGAGCGGCGGACGAGTTCCACGAGATCATTTGCCGTCGGCCCGCGACCCCAGAGGGCACCCTCTCCCGAGAGCGAGACGCGCTCGTTGCCGAGGGTGACTTTCGCCAAGGCCCAACCGGCGTTCTCCTCCCCCACGCGGTTGGCGACCGGGATGTGCACTTCGTCGAGGAACACCTCGTTGAAGTTGTGCGCCCCCGTCATCTCGACGATGGGGCGCACGGTGACGCCGGGGGCGTCCATCGGGCAGATGAGGTACGTGATGCCGTGGTGCTTTTGGGCCGCCGGGTCGGTGCGGCAGATGAGAATGCCGAAGGCGGCCGCGTGGGCATACGAGGTCCAGATCTTCTGGCCGTTCACGACATAGGTGTCGCCGTCCCGTGTCGCCCTCGTCGAGAGGTTGGCGAGATCTGATCCGGCGTCCGGCTCGGAGAAGAGCTGGCACCAGATCTCCTCGCCGGCGAGCAACGGGAGCAGGTAGCGCTGCTTCTGCTCCACTGTGCCCGCATGGATGATCGTCGGTCCCGCCCAGCCGATCCCGATGGCGTTGTCGGGCCGTCGCACCCCGGCACGGCGGAGCTCGTCGTCGATGACGAGCTGATGGATCGGGTCGGCTCCGAGGCCCCAGGGCTGTGGCCAGTGCGGGGCGACGTAGCCCGCCTCGGCGAGCTGGCGGCCCGACGGGCTCGGGTGTGACTCGAGCCATGCCCGCACGGCCCCCCGCCGCGGATCGTCCTCACCGGGCAGCGACAGGTCCATGGCGAACGGTAGCCCGAGAGACGGCGGAGCTGCCGCACAGCGGCCGGCGCCGCCGCCGAGCGGCCGCAGCGCCAGGCCGGCGTCACCGGCACGAAACTAGAATCTGTTCTAGTTTTTCCGCATGGAGCTGCTGCGGGCGCACCACGTGAGCGAGTACCCGTACCACCGCTCGGTGGGAGCGGTGTTGGGGGGTTTCTTCTCGGGTTTGCGCGACGGGCGCATCGAAGGCGTGCGAGGCGACGGGGGCCGCGTCATCGTCCCTCCGACCGAGTACGACCCGCTCTCGGCGATGCCGACGGGCGGGAGCGTGACGGTGAGCGACGTCGGTACGGTCACGACCTGGTGCTGGGTCGCCCATCCGCTGCCGCACCATCTGCTCGACCGCCCGTTCGCCTTTGCCCTCGTCATGCTGGACGGCGCCGACACGGCTCTTCTGCACTACGTCGACGCCAGGTCGATGGAGGCCATGTCGACGGGCATGCGGGTGCGGGCCGTCTGGCGGGCCGAACGGCACGGCCACATCGGCGACATCGCCGCCTTCGTGCCCGAGGCCGAGGCGGGCGACGGCCTCGTGCCCCGCAACACGGCCGAGCTGGACGAGCCGGTCCCTCCCGTCAGCCAGATCGTCACCCCCATCCGGCTGGAGTACGACGTCACGGCCGGCCACGCTCAGTCGGCGTTCCTGCGGGGGCTCGTGGACGGCAGGTTCCTCGGCCGGCGTTGCCCGGTGTGCCACAAGGTCTACCTCCCGCCGAGAGGGGCCTGCCCGACCGACGGCGTGCCCACGACCGATCTCGTCGAGTGCGGGCAGCGCGGTGTCGTGACAACGTTCTGCATCGTCAACGTGCCGTTTCGAGGCCAGGCGATCGAGCTGCCGTACGTGTGCGCCCAGGTGCTGCTCGACGGCGCCGACATCCCCTTCATGGCCCTGATCCAGGAGTGCGCGGCGGCGGACGTGCGAATGGGCATGCGTGTCGAGGCCGTCTGGCGGGAGCCGGCGGATCGCCTGCCGAGCCTCGAATCGCTCAAGCACTTCCGGCCGAGCGGCGAGCCGGACGCCCCCTACGAGTCCTTCAAGGCTCATCTCTAGGATCCCGAGGAGACCCGGAGGTGACCGATGAGCCGTGACGTCGCCGTCGTCGCCTTCGCCCAGACGCCCATGGTGCGCCGGGTCGAGGACGCCAACGAGGTCGAGCTCGTGATGCCCGTCGTGACGGAGGTTCTCCGGGCGACGGGTCTCGGGATCGCCGACATCGGCGTGACCGTCTCGGGTTCGACCGACTACCTGATGGGGGTGCCCTTCAGCTTCGTGGGCGCCCTCGACGCCGTCGGTGCCTGGCCGCCGATCGAGGAGAGCCACGTCGAGATGGACGGCGCTTTCGCCCTCTACGAGGCCTGGGTGCGCCTGCAGCTCGGCGACATCGACTCGGCCCTCGTGTACTGCTTCGGCAAGTCCTCGCCGAGCGCATCGCTCGCCGAGCTGCTCACCTTGCAGCTCGACCCCTACGTCATGGCACCTCTCTGGCCGGACGCCCTCTCGGTGGCGGCGTTGCAGGCCCGCGCCGGGCTCGACGCCGGCCTCTACACCGAAGCGGACATGGCCGCCGTGGCCGCCCGGAGCAGGGCGGCGGCCGCCTCCAACGTCTTCGCCCAGCTGAAGGGCTCACCCCCCGCAGAGGCCCTCTTGCAGGAGCCGTACCTCGTCGCCCCGTTGCGGCGTCACGACTGCCCACCGGTGAGCGACGGCTCGGCCGCCGTCATCCTCGCCGCCGGCGACACCGCCCGCCGCCTCGCCTCGAGGCCCGCTTGGATCCGCGGCATCGACCACCGCATCGAAACCCACTCGCTCGGCGCCCGCGACCTCACCACCTCGCCCTCGACGGTGGCAGCCGCCCGGGGAGCGGGCGCCTTCGGCCAAGAGGCGGGCGGCGTCCCTACGGCCGGCGTCGACGTCGCCGAGCTGCATGCCCCCTTCAGCCACCAGGAGCTGATCTTGCGCGCCGCCCTCGGCCTTCCCGACGACGTCTCGGTCAACCCGTCGGGGGGAGCGCTCGCTGCGAATGCACTCATGGTCGCCGGCCTCGTCCGCATCGGCGAGGCGGCCGCCCGCATCTCGTCGGGTGAGGCCGACCGGGCGCTGGCGCACGCCACCTCGGGGCCGTGCCTGCAACAGAACCTCGTCTGCCTGCTGGAGGGGGAGTGATGGCGAACGCCTGCGCCGTCGTCGGAGTCGGCCAGACGCGCCACGCCGCCCGCCGCGACGACGTCTCCATCGCCGGCCTCGTCCGCGAGGCGGCGGAACGGGCCCTCGAGGACGCCGGCATGGACTGGGGCGACATCGACGCCGTCGTGATCGGCAAGGCACCTGACTTCTTCGAGGGCGTCATGATGCCCGAGCTGTACCTGGCGCCCGCCCTCGGGGCAGTCGGCAAGCCGATGATCCGCGTGCACACGGCCGGTTCCGTGGGCGGATCGACGGCCCTCGTGGCCGCCAACCTCGTGCGCGGCGGTGTGCACTCACGCGTGCTGACGGTCGCCTTCGAGAAACAGTCCGACGCCGACGCCATGTGGGCCCTCTCCTCGCCGCAGCCCTTCGCCCCCCCGCTGCTCGCCGGGGCCGGCGGCTACTTCGCGCCCCTCATCCGCGCCTACATGCGCCGCTCGGAGGCGCCGCCTCACATCGGCATGCTCGTGGCCGTGAAGGACCGCCAGCAGGCGCTCCTCAACCCCTACGCCCACCTCCACATCGAGGGCATCAACCTCGAGATGGTGGAGGCCTCGCCGATGCTGTGGGACCCGATCCGCTACCTGGAGACGTGCCCCTCCTCCGACGGGGCCTGCGCCATGGTGCTCGCCGACGCCGCAACGGCGCGGGCGGTGGCGGCGTCGTCGCCCGCCGCCGGCCGCCCGCCGGCGTGGATCCACGGCGCCGCCATGCGCAGCGAGCCGACGATGTTCTCCGGACGCGACCAGGTCGACCCACGGGCGTCGCGCGACTGCGTGGCCGACGTCTACCGGCAGGCGGGCATCAGCGACCCGATGGAGGAGATCGACTGCGCCGAGGTCTACGTGCCGTTCTCGTGGTTCGAGCCGATGTGGCTGGAGTCGTTGGGTTTCGCGGCCGATGGCGAGGGATGGAAGCTGACCGAGTCGGGCGACACCAGGTTGGGGGGTCGCATGCCCTGGAACATGTCGGGCGGCGTCCTCTCCTCGAACCCCATCGGTGCCTCCGGGATGCTGCGCTTCGGCGAGGCTGCCCTGCAGGTGCGCGGGGCCGCCGGCGCCCACCAGGTCGACGGCGCCCGCTGCGCCCTCGGGCACGCCTACGGCGGCGGCTCGCAGTTCTTCTCGATGTGGATCCTGCGCAGCAGCGAGCCGTAGGCATCGGTCGCCTGGAGCCAGCCCTCGGCTCTGGGTTTCTTGCCGTTTTCGACCGGAACGGTCGGCCGGGGTCGGCCGACGCCGTCCCCGGCCCGTACCATGGCGTTGACGCCGAGCCGATCAGGAGGGCCTCGTATGCGAGTCATCGTCGACTACGACCTGTGCGAGTCAAATGCCATCTGCATGGGGATCCTCCCCGAGGTCTTCGAGGTGCGCGACGACGACTTCCTGTACGTGCTGAACGAGCACCCGCCCGAGGAGCTGCGCGGCAAGGTGATGGAGTGTGTGAGGTCCTGCCCGAAGCAAGCGATCTCGGTCGAGGAGTGAGCGCCGAGGCGGCGCTCCCGTCCCGGCCCGTCCGGGTCCGCATCGCCCCGTCGCCGACCGGCTACTTCCACGTGGGCGGGGCGAGGACCGCCCTCTACAACTGGTGCGTCGCCCGCCAGAGTGCCGGCACCTTCATCCTGCGCATCGAGGACACCGACCGGGAGCGCCACCAGGAGGAGCAGTACGAGGGGATCCTGGAAGCCCTCCGCTGGCTCGCCATCGACTGGGACGAGGGCCCCTACCGCCAGTCGGAGCGGGGTGCCATCTATCAGGCGACCCTCGACCAGCTGTGGGAGGGCGGTCACCTCTACGCCTGCGAGTGCACCCGCCAAGAGGTGGAGGCGCGTACGAAGGGCCGCCCGACGCCCGGCTACGACGGCTTCTGCCGCCACCGCGGGCTCGAGCGCGGGCCCGGGCGGGCGTTGCGCTTCGCCGTTCCGGACGAGGGCGTCACCGTCGTTCATGACCTCGTCCGTGGCGACGTCGAGTTCGCCAACGAGACGATCGAGGACTTCGTCGTGGCGCGGTCGAACGGGGAGCCCCTCTTCGTGCTCGCCGTCGTGGCCGACGACCGCGACATGGCCATCAGCCACGTCATCCGTGCCGAGGAGCACCTCCCGACGACTCCGAAGGCCGTCCTCATCTGGGAGGCGCTGAATGCCCGGGCGCTCGCCACCGGCAGCGGCGCCGTCTTGCCGCTGCCTCACTTCGCCCATCTGCCCGTGCTCGTCAACGAGAGCCGTCAGAAGATCTCCAAGCGGCGCGACCGGGTAGCGATCGAGGACTACCGGGCGGAGGGGTACTTGCCCGAGGCGATCGGCAACTACCTGGCGTTGCTCGGCTGGAGCTTCGAGGATGGGCGGGAGTTCTTCACGCGCCACGAGCTCGTGGAGGCCTTCCGGCTGGAGGACGTCAACCACTCGCCTGCCTTCTTCGACATCCAGAAGCTCCAGCACTTCAACGGCGTCTACATCCGCCAGCTGAGCGACGAGGAGTTCACACAGCGGTGCCGGACCTGGGCGGCCGAGACGGCCGACCCGCTCGGCACGGACCTCTACGACACACCGGCATGGTCACTGCTCGCCCCCCTCGTGCGTGAGCGGGTGGGCATCTTGAGCGACGTGCCCGGTTACGTGGCCTTTCTCTTTGCCGGCGAATTCGTCGTGGACGGGGCCTCCTTCGCCAAGGCCGTGGCGGGCGACGAGACCGCCGGCTCGATCCTTGCAGCGGTACGAAGCGGCTTCGAAGAGCTGGGCGATGACGGCTGGGAAGCGACGACGCTGAAGGAGATACTGACTGCGGTGGCCGAGGCGCACGACCGCAAGCTCGGCAAGGCGCAGGCGCCGGTGCGGGTGGCGACCCTCGGGCGCTCGGTCGGCCTCCCGCTCTTCGAGTCCCTCCAGGTGCTCGGGCGAGCAGAGACGTTGCGCCGCCTCCGCCACGCCCTCGACCGGCTGCTGCCGCCTAATGTGGGCGCGCACGCCTGAGGACCGATTGGGTGCGGCGCCGGTGAGCGGGCACGACCGATCGAGCTTTCGGCGTGCGGAGGGAGCGAGGATCAGTGGGTTTCTTGAGGGTATTCCGGTGGATTCGGCGCCTCGTCTATCTCGTCGTGGTCGTGGCCTTCGTCTACCTCGTCGTCAGCTCGGCCCAGGTCGTGCTCGCCTCCCGCTCCACCGTCAGCGCCGCGCAGGCGAAGCCGGCGGCGGCCATCGTCGTGATCGGGAGCGCCACCGGCCCCGGCCCGCTCTCGTCGGACCTCACGCTGCGCTGCCGGGAGGCGGTGGCGCTCTACCAGTCCGGGCGGGCTCGGCTCGTCATCACGACGGGGGCAAGCTCGAGCGCCGGCGCAGCCACGGAGGCCTCTGCAGCAGCTGCCTGCCTGCGGGCCAGGGGCGTCCACAACGTCACCCTCGTCCCTGTTTCGCCGATCCCCTCCCAGCTCAGCTCGATCGCCAAGCTCCTGCCCGCCTCAGACGGCGGGCGCGTGATCCTCGTCGCCGACCCGCTGCAGACGAAATGGCTCACCGAGCTCGCGACGGCCGAGAAGCTCCATGCCCAAGTCGTCGCCGTGCCGGCGCCGAAGGGGAGCTTCTGGGGCGACATCGGCACGATCTGGGGACAGGCGGTCGCTGTCGCCTTCGGCCGGCTCGTCGGCTATCAGAACACCGGCTGGATCGGGGGCTGAGCGCCGAGGGGGGTCATCGGCCTCCCCGCTGGACCGGTGGCCGGATCAGCGCCCCCTCGGGCAACTGTTAGCATTCTGCACGCCCATTCGGGGGTGGTGTAATCGGCAACACGACAGGTTCTGGCCCTGTTATTAGGGGTTCGAGTCCTCTCCCCCGAGCTCTCGAATCGCCGGGACCACCGCCTCGCCGGTGGTCCCGGCATCTCGGGAACGGCGGTGGCGTGCGGGCGAAAGGGGCGGTGATGCGAGGACTTCGATGGCGAGCACGATTCGGCCGCGCGGGCGCGACTGCGCTGTGCCTCGTCGCCCTCGTCGCTCTCAGCAGCGCCTGCGGGCTCGCCAATGACGCCAGCAGCGCCGCCACCGGGCCGCTGCTGGCCCTGAAGGACAGCGACACCGTGGTGGAGACGAACCTGAAGACGGTCGTGACGGCGCTGCAGACGGGCGAGTCGGCCTCACAGAGCGGCATCGCCACGACCTCGGGCCCCTCCACGGGTTATGGCGACGTCAGCGTGAGCGACGCCACCGGCCAGGCGACCGTGCTCGCCGGCTTCAACCAGCTCTCCAAGGACTGCCTCGGCGTCGTCTACATCACGACGGCGGCCTCGTCGGTGCTCGGCCAGTCACAGCCGGGCACGTACTACTTCTGGGTGGTCAACACGACCTCGCCGGGATGCGACGCCGCCAGCTTCGCGGCGACGCCGTCGGCGCCCTCCGGCTGGCCGGCCGGTGACCCGTCCGGGACGGGATGGCCGCTCCCCTGACCCTAAGGTCGTAGGCCGGAGCCCATCACGAGGAGTTGACGGCAATGGACAACGGCCCACCGCGGGGCACCCGCGACCTGCTCCCCGACGCCGTCGGGCGCCGGGAGGCGGTGATCGCCGAACTGGCGCGCACCTACGGCCGTTTCGGCTTCCGTCGCATCGAAACCCCCTCCATCGAGGACATCGGCCGCCTCTCCTGGGGCGAGGGTGGCGACAACGAGAAGCTCATCTACCGGATCCTGCGCCGCGGGCTCGACGCCGTCGTGCCAGCCGGCACCCCGCTCGGTGACCTCGTGGATCTGGGGCTCCGCTACGACTTGACGGTCCCGCTGACGCGTTTCTACGCCAACAATTCGGGCAAGCTCCCCTCCCCCTTCCGCTCGATGCAGATCGGCTCGGTCTGGCGGGCGGAGCGGCCGCAGAAGGGCCGCTATCGGCAATTCACCCAATGCGACATCGACACGATCGGCGAGCCGAGCGTGCTGGCAGAGAGCGAGCTGCTCGAGGGCACGCTCGCCGCCCTCGGCGCCATCGGCATCGACCGCGTGACCGTACGGGTGAACGACCGGCGGCTGCTGGCGGCCATCGCCGCAGAGGCGGGCGTCGCTGAGGAGGCCCTGGGATCGTTCTACGTCACGCTCGACAAGCTCGACAAGATCGGTTGGCAGGGCGTGAAGAGCGAACTGGCCGGGCGCGGCTACGACGAGATCGTCGGCGGGCGCTGCGAGGAGATCATCGGTCTGCTGGCGAGCGCCGAGACGCCCGTCGAGGCGGTCGACCGGGCGGCTGACCTCTTGCCGAGGCTGCCGGAGGCGGTTCCGGCGGACCTCGTGACGACGTTCGAGGCCCTCGAGCGCATCATCTCGGCGGAGGCGGCAAGAGGGCACGATGCTCGCCTCGACGCCACCATCGTCCGGGGTATGGGCTACTACACGGGCCAGATCTTCGAGTTCGCACACCCGGACGCCCCGAGCTCCATCGCCGGCGGCGGTCGCTACGACGACCTCATCGGGCGCTCACTCGGCAAAGCGGTGCCGGCGTGCGGCATCTCCATCGGCTTCGACCGCGTCGTCGAGATGGCGAGTTTCGCCACGCCCGATCTCGGCGTCGCCGTCCTCTACGGCGACGACGAACCGGCCACAGACGTGCTCGAGACGGCCCGCCGCCTTCGCTCCTCGGGCGGATCAGCCGCCCTCGTCGTGCGTCGCGGCCAGACGAGGCTGCAGCTGGAGGCCTTGAAGACGGAGGGCTACACGTCGTTCGTCGTCGTGGAGGCCGGTTCGGTGACCGAGGAACGACCCTTGCGGGACTGAGGCGGCGACTGCTCAGCCGCCGGCGCCGGTCCCACCGCTTGCCAGCTTGAGGGTCACGAGCTCGAAGGGGCGCAAGCCGAGCGCCACCTCGCCGCCCGCTCCCAGCTGCACGGCGGAGAGATCTCGCTCGAGGGAATCGGTTCGCCTCGCCGCCTCGATCGGGCCGAGGCCCCCTTCACCGAGACGCAGCGACAGCCGCCGGTGAGAGCCGGCAGGTTCGAAGAGGCGCACGACGACGCCGGCGCCGTCGTCTGCCTGCTTGATGCTCGAGACCATCGCCCCCTCCACCTCGACGATGGAGGCGCGCGCCGGCCGGTGAGTGCCCGGCGCGGCGGCGCGAGGGAGGGCGACCGGGCGGAGCCGAAGGTTGAACGCCTCTGCCTCCTCGGTGACCGAGCCCGGGCGGGCCATCGACGACGCCAGCCCCTCGTGGGGCAGAAGGGCGTAGGAGAAACGGTGCGTGCCTCTGTCCGCTTCCGGATCCGGCCACGTCGGACCGCGGAGCAGCGACAACCGCATGACCGAGGCGCGCACGTCGTAGCCGTACTTGCAGTCGTTCAGGAGGGCGGCACCGCAGCCCGGCTCGCTCAGGTCCGCCCAGCGCTGCGCCGGCACCTCGAAGCGGGCGGCGTCCCAGGACGTGTTGGCGTGCGTCGGCCGCTGCAGGTACCCGAACTGCACCTCGTAGGTGGCAACGGGCGCCCGGATGGCAAGCGGGAAGGCCACCTTCAAGAAACGGTGGCGTTCTCCCCACTCGACCTCGGTGGAGAACTCCAGCCGCCTGGCGCCGGCGCTGAGGCGAATGTCCTGGCTGAGCCGCGAGTTCCCGAAGGCGTGTACGACGCGCACGGCGACACGGGCGGGACCGTTCTCGACGACCTCGATCGACTCGGCGCCCCGCAGCTCGGTGGCGCGGGCGAAGGCGCCCTGGTCGACGTCCCAGGCATCGGCGTCGTTCGGGAGGTCGTGATGCAGCTGAAAGACGTTGCCCTCTTCCCCGGCGGCGACGAGCTGCCTGCCGGTCGTGAGGTCGAGGAGGGAGGAGAGCGCTCCGTCCTGATCGAGGCGCGCCGAGAGGAACCCGTTCGTCAGCACGAAGGCACTCCCGTCAGTCACGACGGCGGCCGCCTCGACGCCGGGCGCGGCGGCTCCTGGCGCCAGGGCGTAACGTGCCCAACCGCATCCTGGCACAGAGGCGACAAAACCCAGCTTGCCGTCAGCCAGCTCCTGCACAGGCACGGCCGTGCCCCCGGCGTCGCGCGCCACGAGGGCGCCCCCGGGCAGCTCAGCGCCAAGGGCGGAAGGCTCCAGCTCGACGAGCTCGCTCCGGGCGTGCGACCCGGCGTTGAAGACGACGACGCCGGCGCCGGCATCGGCGGCCTCGATGCCGGCAGCGATCGCCCCGCAGGCTCGTTCGATGACGTCGTCGGCGATGAGGCGGACGGTGGCGTAGTCCGCCTGCGAGTCCTCGTGCACCCAGTGGATGCTGGATCCCGGCAGCATGTCGTGGAACTGGTGAAGGAGCACGAGGCGCCACGCCCGCTCCAGCTCGCCGTACGGGTACTCGCCGGTCAGGCCGGCGACCGCCCACATCTCCGCCTCCCGCAGGAGATCCTCCGAGCGGCGGTTGCCGAGCTTCACCTCTGCCTGTGTCGTTTGGACGCCGCGGTGCTTCTCGAGGTAGAGCTCGCCGACCCATACCGGCAGGCCGCCGCCACCAGGCGAATGGGCCGTGGCGACCGTGCCTGGACGAGCCGTCGCGAGGGCTTCGTCGGCAGCTCCTGCCTCGGCTTCGACCGCTCGGAAGAAGCCCGCCGCCGTCCCGAGCTCGACACGCGGCAACGGATCGAGGTCCTTGACGCGCTCGTAGGACTCGAGCATCGACCGCGTCGGCCCGCCCCCGCCGTCGCCGTAGCCGTAGGCATAGAGGGAGCGAGCGGAGAGGCCGTGCTGGGCGAAGTCGCGCTGGCCCTTCAACAACTGGGCGATGTGGAACTCGCCGTTGTAGGTGTCCGTCGGTGGGCAGTGGGCGAGCACGCGGGAGCCGTCGATCCCCTCCCACCAGAAGGTGTGGTGAGGGAAGCGGTCGATCTCGTTCCAAGAGAGCTTCTGGGTGAGGAAGAAGCGGACGCCGGCCGACTGCAGGATCTGGGGCAGGTTGCCCGAGTAGCCGAAGGCGTCGGGCAGCCAGCAGTCCTGTGTCTCGATGCCGTAGTGCTCGAGGAAGAAGCGCTTCCCGAACACGAGCTGGCGCACGAGCGACTCGCCCGAGGGCAGGTTCGTGTCGGGCTCGACCCACATGGAGCCCACCGGCTCGAACTGGCCGGCGGCGGCCTTCTCCTTCATCTCCTCGAACAGGCTCGGGTACTGCTCGGCCATCCAAGCGTGCTGCTGGGCCTGCGAGCACACAAAGACGTAGTCGGGCCATTCCTCCATGAGCCGGATGGCCGAGGAGAAGGTTCGGGCGCACTTGCGGCGGGTCTCCCGGATGGGCCACAGCCAGGCGGAGTCGATGTGGGCATGCCCGACGGCGGTGGCGACATGCGACCGGGCGGCGCCCGGCGACTGCAGCAAGGGCGCCCACGTGGCGTGCTGGGCAAGGAGGGAGCCACGCACGTCGCCGAGGTCGAGGGCGAGGGCGACCTTGTCGAGCGTGCGCACGATCTCGATGGCGCGGTGGTCGGCGGCGCCGAGGGCCTCGGTCAGCTCGGCGAGAACGCGCAGGTCGTTCCAGGCCGATTCGAGCTGGCGGTCAGACACGGCCAGCTCGGCGCGCTCGAGGCGGTAGAGGGGGGCGCCTTCGTAGTCGGGGAGCAGGAGGGGCCATTCGATCCCACCCCACGGCACATATGGGTTGGCGGCCGCTTCGAGGTGGAGCTCGACGAGCTCACCCCCGAGGGCCGGTGCGGCAACCGTGATCTCGTTGTGGCGGGGGTTGATGCCCTGCAGCGGGCGTTCTCCGTCCCACAGGAGGCCCTCGCCTCCGAAGCCCACCATGCCGTTGTAGCCGAGCCCGATGCGGGCGACGACGTGCCCGCCCGCCCAGGCGTCGGGGACGGAGCCGGAGAGACGGAACCACGCCGTCGACCACGCCCCGCCCCAGGCCTGCCCGATGCTGAAGGGCCGGAAGTCACGGGCGTAGGCCTCCGCCGCCTCGATCGGCTCGCCGGCAACGAAATGCGCGCTGACCTCGAGCGGCGTCGTCATCGGATAGAGGAGAGGAAAGACGACCTCTCGGATCAGTCGCCGGATGCGCTGGCGCTGGATGTCGGTTTCGCTGCCCACCGGGCCTCCTCCCTGGCTGTGCGAGATGATGGCACGGACCGTGTCAGGAGGCCGGTGAGGCCAGCGCCGCCGCCACGGTGGCGAGCAGCCCGACGTCGTAGCCGGCCGGCAGCAGCCCGTCCTTGCCGAGTGCGGTCGCCTGGGTCTGCGCCTCGGCGACGAGATGCCCGAGATAGATCCGCCTGTCGCGCTCCCCTCGCCCGAGCACGTAACCCGGCCCGAGCGGATCGAACGGCAGCACGTAGCCGCGCTCGGCCACAGCGACGCCGAGGGCGAGGAGGCCGAGGGCCATGACGTCGACGGCGTGGTAGCCGAGGCCCTGCTCGCTGTCTCGGTAACGGGCGTCGAGGAGGGCGAGAACGATCCAGTAGTGGAGATCGGCGAGCCAGGCGAGCCGGCGGGTGGCCGCGTCGGCGATCGTCGTGCTGTCGCCCGGGTAGGCGGTGCCTCCCTGCAGGTCGAAGGCCGGGTAGTCCGGGTTGCCCGGCAGCCAGATGGTTCGGTCGCCGCCAAAGGCGGTTCCCGTGAACATGGCGCGGAAGAAGCCGTAGTGCCCCACCTCGCCCTCCTCGGCGATCCATCGCATCTGCTGCAGGTGCGTCGCCCAGGGCAGATCGGCCCGCAGCCCGGCCGGAGGCGTGGCGGAGACCGCCGTCGCCAGCGCCAGGATCTGGTGGTAGAGACTCCCGACGTGGCTCCTCTCGCCGTCTCCCGGCCCGGGAAACGATGAGCCGGGTCGCTGCGAGAGAACGTCGCGCACCTCCTTCACGAGGGCGGCATCGGGATCGGTCTTGCCGGCGCAGTCCGCTGACAGGCTGAGGGCGCAGGCGTCGGCCTCCACCCACATGAAGGTGGCGACCGCATAACGATCGAGGCCGAGGGCAGGAATTTGGAACGGGTAGAGGTCGTCCACTTCGGGGAAGGGGTGCGGCAGCAGGCACGGGCTGGCGCCGAGGGCAACGAGAAAGCGGTTCACCCCGTCGAGGTGCTGCATCTCCTCGATGGCGACGTCGAGCATGGAGTAGGGGCCGTCGAGAGCAGCCGTCCCAGGAGGAGCCTCCGGGTTGCGCTCCAGGTAGTCGAGCGGCCCGAGCGTCCCCCGCACCGTCTCGTAGCGCGGCTTGATCGAGATCAGGCACCGCAGATCGGCGAGCAGGAGCGTGTGCTCGAGCTGGGCCGCCTCGGTCAGAAGGCGCACGAGCTCGAGGTAGGGATCGGAGAAGGCCGGTTCGATGGCTACCGCCGGCGGCTCGCTCTCGCCCATCGTGCGGTAGAGGCGGATGCTCATCGCGGCGGCCGCCGAAGCGGAGGCGCCGGCACGTCGGAGAGGGCGTCCGGCGTTGGAGCTTCGAAGGGGGCGGCACCGTCGGAGGCTCCGGTGCTGTCCCTTCGTCCCGGGCGCTCTCGGACGGTCGCCGCCGGCGCCGAGGCGGGCCCCGCACCGCCCGTTCCGCCCGCAGGGGTCGGCCCCGAAGGCGACGGCGTCGAACCGGCGGCCGGGCGCGCCGTGACGAGGCGGCAGAACCGTTGCAAAAGGGCGCGTCGCGGGGCGGAGAGGTCGCGGGTGCGCGGCATGGAGAGGGGGGTCGCCCACAGCTCGGGCGCCGTGACCTTCAGCAGGTAGTGGGCAGCCGACGGAGTGGTCCACAGCGTCGGGTCGCTCAGGTCGAGCCGCTCGCTCATGGCCGGGCACAGCAGGTGGTAGTAGCGGAGAACCTCGGAGTAGACGAGCGGGAACGTCACCTCGTCGTCGGACAGCCCGCTGTAGTCGTCGTAGGGCAGCACCCGCACCATCGTGCGGGCGTCTTCGCCTGTCTCGGAGATGAAGTCGCCTGCCTTGAGGGTCGCCGGCCACCAGCCGGGCGGCACGAGCCGGTAGTCGTAGATGCCGTGCTCGGGGGGCGGTCGCAGGTCCAACCGGGCGGAACCGTCGTGCACGACGAGGCTGCTCGTCTGCAACAGGCGCGGTGTTCTCGAGTTGGCCTCGACCGCTCGCCGCCGCAACCCCATCTGCCACAGCTCGACGCCGAGCTCGACGGCGCCTTCGGCCGGACGACCGCGGCGGTGCAGGCGGACGGGAACCTCTCCGTCGAAGGCGCCGTCGGAGACGCGGGCGGGGTCGTTCGCATCGCCGGGTTCCCAGCCGTGACCCGGTAGTGGTTCCTCGAGATAGCTGGCGGCGCAATCGGAGGCGACCATGTACTCGCTCTCCGACAGCAGGACCACGGCCGAGCCGCCGCGGCCGCTCTGCACGACCAGCTCGAAGCCGTCGTCGCCGAGGAGCCGGCGCTCGTCTTCGCTCAGGTCGCCGAGTGGGAGGTCCCAGAGACCACCGGAGCGCAGGTACGCCTCCCGGTCGTTCACGACGACGCCGAGCGTCGTCACCGGCGCCGGGTTCTTGGCGGGATCCGTCCCCGGCGGCGTGACGGCGCGCACGCCGAGGCCGAGAGGCGAGAGGTCGAACTTGTCACCGCCGATGCCGTCTTCCGGCAGGGAATTGACGAAGTCGACGGAGAGGAGGTCGCCGTCGGCGTCGTGGCAGGCGACGGCCGGCCCGAGCTCGTAGGAGGCTCCTTTCAGGTACGGGTTGGGGTAGGTGCCGGCAGGTCTCAGGTACCTACCCATCGTCACGCTGGCAGGCTCCGACTGGCGCCACGGCGCCAGTGTTCCGCAGACGAGCCCGTACGCCGGGTTGTGGAGGGGCTGTCCCTTCGCGAGGGCGTCGGCGACCACCGGATCGGACAGCAGCGGGTGCGTCATGTACAGCGTCATGCGGAACACGAGCCCACGCCAGCCGGGAGACCGCAGCACCTCCGAGAGGGCCGTCGCTCCTGGGGAAGCAACCTCCGGCAGGAGCTTGTGAAACTGCTGGCTTGCCCCCATGCTGAGATCGTCGCCGGCGACGAGATCCTCGGGGCGCACCTCGACGGAGAACTGAAAGATGGCGGAACCACCACCGGCGTGGGCGCTCGAAGTGGGCCCGATCGCGCTCGTGAAGGAGACGTTGCGGCAGAAGTTGAGCTGGCGCAGCGTGGCTCGCGTGGGGGGGCGGCTGATGAACAGCCGGTCGCGCAGGCCCCCGGCTGACTCCAGTTGCAGGCTGCTGGCAAAGATCTGCGTGGCGTCGATCCCCTCGGGATCGATGTCGCACATGACGGCGTCGGTCAGGCTGAGCTTGCCGCCGATGAGGGGGTCCTCAGCGGCGTCGACGAGCATCCGCCCCGCTGCCACCTGCACCCCGGTCACGCGCACGTCGAGGAAGCGCAGCGTCATGTCTCCGTAGTAGTTCCAGGAGCATCGCAGCAGCCCCTCCTCGTTGAGCCCGGTGATCCAGGAGCTGAACTCGGCGTCGTCCATGGGGCCGGAGACTGCCCTCACCGTGCGGGTGTCCGACACGTAGGACCCGGGCGGGACGTCGTTGTTGGCGGTCGGAGGGTCGATGAGGTACGTGCCGGCCACGTTGATGCGGGGGAAGTCGAACACCGACATCGTCCTGCCTCCGTCTCGTCGATCTCAACCTAGTGTGCGGGCGCCGCCCGGCATCGGGCTCAAGCCGTCGCTTCGGAGCGTCCGATGCCGACGAGGTAGAGAGGCCATTCGTCGGCGCTCAGCTCGAGCAGGTCGTGCAGCCGGTCGTCGTAGAAGCCGCCGACAGGGAGCGCCCCCAGGCCGAGCGCGGTCGCGACGAGGCAGAGATTCTGGGCGAGGTGGCCGGCGTCGAGGAGCATGAACCGGTAGCCGCGCTGGCCGTACTTGGTCATCGTGCGGCGTGGCACGCCCACGATCGTCACGACGGCGTTGCAGTCGACGAGCATCGCGTGCCGCAACGTGGCGGCGGTGAGCCGTTCGCGCCAGGCTCCGAGACGCCGAGCCTCGAGCTCGTGGGCGCGGGGGTCGTAGTGGTAGAGGCCGTCTGCGAGCTCACCGAGCGACTGGGTGAGAACGTGCAGCTCCAGTGGGTAGCGCCCCCCGGCCGAGGGTGAGGGCCGGCGGTCGGCCGGCTCGTCGGGACCTGGCCGGGGGCGAGGCTGGATGCCGAAGGAGGCGTGAAGCAGGGCACCGAGGAGCTCGAGCGGCATGGGGTCGCCCGCGACGAAACGCCGTACCGTCCTGCGGCCGGCGAGGGCGGCGCCGAGGCTTGTTTCGAGCGGCGTCTCCCGCCCCGGCAGGGCGACCCGGGCGGCGCCGGGGTAGGTGGTCGCCCAGCCGGTCACCTCGTCGGGGTCCGCCGGCTCCGGCAGCACGTCCTCGTTGTAGGACGAGTGGCGGTGGTAGAGCGAGGCGATGTCGGGTTCGTGCGCCGCCATGGCTCAGGCGAGTGGATGAGGAAGCGGGTTCATCGGCCCCTGCAACCATCGTGCGAGCCGGGGATTGGCCCGTCGTTCCAGCCCCCAGCCGAAGTGGATGCTCTGAGCGCCCGCCCCGAGGGCACGGGCGACCCTCCATCCGCTCGAGCGGACGTCCGGTGACGTCACGTCGGCGACGGCGAGAGAGACTCCCGCCTCGGCGAGCCGCCGGCCGCACTCCTCGACGGTCGAGACAGGCGCCTCGACCAACTCCGCGACCGGAATTGGGGCCTCTGTCGGATCGAAGAGGAACTCGACGTCGTCGGACCGCCCCGGCGGGGCGAAGAGGAGCGCATGGTCGCGGGGCGTCCGCACGGCTTCCGGAGAGGACGGCACGACGCCGCCGCGGCGAAAGGCCCGGCTCAGGGACGGCCCAACGTGCCCGTGCTCCAACACGGCTCCCTTCGCCGCCGCCACGAGGTCCGGCCCGGAGGACGCCGAGAGGGTCACTGCGGGCCAGCGCACGCCGTCGCCGAAGCCCACGCAGGCCACGACCGGCACACGGACGCCTGCCGACAGCATGGTGAGGCGGAGGCGAGCGCCGCAGGCTTCGAGCTGGCGGGCAACCTCGAGGACGTCGGCGCCGAGGCATCGGTCGAGGGCGAGCTCACGGCCCGGCCGGCGGGCGAGCCAGTGAATCATGAGGGCGTCCCGCTCGATGAGCTCGAAGGCCGCCTTGCGGGCGGCCGCCGCAGCCGAGACGCCGGCGGCCAGGCCATTCGAGGTCACCTGCACGAAGTCGTCCGCCGCAGGTATGGGCAGGCCGACGTGCGTCGAGAGAGCGGGCAGCCACGCCGGTTGCCAGGACGGCACCCACCAGCCGGGTGCCCACCAGAGCGACCGGTCCGGATCGAAGGGGGCATAGGCGAAGCCCGGGCGCCCGTACTGATCCCGGTCGTACAGGCCGAGATCACGTGGGTCGAAGCGCCCTTCCGGGGGCAGCTCGTCGAGCCGCGCCCAGACAAGATCGGCCGGGCGCACCCGCGAGGCCGAGTAGCGCTCGATCGCTTCGCCGACGGCCCCGACCATCGCTGCCCCGGCGCTCATGCCGCTGCCGCCCGCCGTGTCGATCCCCTGCGCCGGATCCGCCCACCAGCTGAGCGTCGCCGTCGCCGTGAGGGGAAGCGCAGGCTCTCCGGGCAAGGGGTGATCGATCGTCAGCGAGCGCACGACGCCGACGTGGTTGTCGACCCATCCCGCCAGCCTGTCTCGCACCTGCGCCGGCGTTCCCTCATCGCTGAGGCGATCGTCGGGATTCCCCCCTTGCTGGGCAACCGCGTCGTATCGAGGATCGCTACCCCCCCATGCCGCGCTGCCTGCGGCTCCGCCGCACACGTCGCACCAGGGGAGCTGCACGAGCCGGTGCCAGCTCGTCTCGAGCGAGGCGAGATCCTGGATGAGCACGCGGCCGAGCAGCCGGGACACCGAGGCGGGATCGAGCAGCTTGACCGCTTCGAGGGCGATGAGGCTGCCGAGCAGGGCGGCGGCCGCCGGCGGGCAGGCAGGAGGGGCGGCGGCCCGCTCGCCCTGGTGAAAGGCCCGGTCGAGGGCATCGGCAGCCCACGGGCTCTCCACGGCGGCAAGGCGGCGGTAGTGGTAGCACTGCCAGCAGGCTGTGGAGCCCGGGGCGACCCCCGGGCCGACGACGGCGTCGGTGCCCTGCAACGAGGCGGACATCGAGCGGAGCCCCAACCGCTGAGCCGCTCGGGCGACGCCGAGCAGCAGGTCGAAGTCGTCAGCGGCCCCCGCCACGATCACGAGGTCGAACCGCTCAGGCGGTAAGGCGATCTCGCCGTTCCTCGTCAGCTCCACGGCGCCAGGCACGACCCGACTCGAGGGGAACCGGCGCCCGAGCATGCGGGCGAAGGCCTCGGAGCGCCGTGACCCCAAAAGCTCGCCTCGTGAGTCGCCGAGAGACGACGCATCGGCCGGGACGATCTCGCGGTCGTCGAGGGCGTGGAGCTCGCCCACCCCGGATGCCGCCAGCGTTGCTCCCGCCAGGAGTCCCCACGGCTCGAGACCGACGAGGGCGATCCGTGCGGCCGCAAGAGGCGTGCCGGGGGCTCTCGTTTCACCGCCGACTTCCTCCACGACTCCGTGCTCGATCAGGAGATCGAGCAGCGATGCGTTGCTCGACCGCGAGAAGCCGGCAAGGCGGGAGGCGACGTCGTCCACCGTGACGGTTCCGTCGAGAAGGGCGGCGATCTGCTCGACGACCTGGGCGTGCCGACCATCGAGCATGAAGCGGCCAGAGTCGCCGGACACGAGCAAACCACCGGGTGACGGGACGATCGTGGCCGCAGGCGACCATCGCAATCGGCGGGCCGACCCGCCGGATGACTCAGTCAGCGGCAGGGCTCGAGCCGCTCTCGGTGCCGGTGTCTGCCGGGGCGCTGCCGCCCCCGCCCGAGCCCGGGCTCTCCGCCCGGTACCAGCACGCGGTAGCACCGCCGGAGGCGGCGGGGCCCGCCCAGCATTCGGTGTGCGCCGAGGCGGTCGGTCCTGCCCAACATTCCGTGTGCGCAGCAGCCGGTCCTGCCCAACATTCGGTGTGTGCCGAGGCGGTCGGTCCCGCCCAGCACACCGTGTGGGCCGCCGCCGGTCCCGCCCAGCACACCGTGTGGGCCGCCGCCGGTCCCGCCCAGCACACCGTATGGGAGGCCGTCGGCCCCGCCCAGCACACCGTGTGGGAGCCCGTCGGTCCGGCCCAGCATTCAGTGTGGGAGGCAGCCGCCGGCCCGGCCCAGCAGGGCGTCTGCCCACCGGCCTGCCCAGCCCAGCACGCCGTGTGGCCACCCGTTTGCCCGGCCCAGCAGGCGGTGTGGTGGTGCCCTGCTGACGGCCCGGCCCAGCAGGCCACGACGTGAACATGATGGTGAACGTGCTGGTACCAGCACGGATCGCCCACTTTTTGCAACGACGAAGCAGCGAGCTGATCAACCCGTTGTTCCAGTCGTGTCAGGCGGACGTCGAGGTCCTCTGGCTCGGCTTTCCCCTCATCAGACATGGCTCACCCCCGTCGCGATTTCGCCTGGATCATGGCACATCGAGCGCGCCGTCGCTCCGCCCGTTGTCGCCTGATCCCTCGCTCCGTTGAAGGAAGCGGACGGGTTCTTCGTCTCGCCCTCGCTCCGACTCGGACTCGAAGACGGCGTCGCCGATGGCGAGGCGAAGCCGCCTTTCGAGGCTGGCGCTCAGCTGCGACTCGATGATCCCCCATTGCACGTCGAGTGAGTGCAGGAGGAGCTGCGCACAGCCGTGCATGCGGGCGGCGAGCCGGTCCTCGCCTGCCTCGGCTCGACAGAGGGCCAAGCCAAGTATGGCGTGGGCCGTGCTGGAGCGATTGCCGACTCGCAGCGCTTCGGCCAGGCATCGGTCGAAGGATTCGCGAGCGGTGTCGATCTCGGCATCGAGAAGCTCGGCGACGCCGAGGTTCAGTGTCACGTATCCGGTGAGGCCGTCGGCCCGGAGCGCCTCGGAGAAGTCGAGCGCCTCGGTGAGGGCAGCTCGCGCCGCCGCAAGGTTCCCCGCCGCCATATCGAGGAGCGATAGGTGCATGAGGGCGAGCGCCTGGCCCAAGGGCGCCCGGCTGGAGCGGAAGAGGGCGAGCGCCTCGGCGGCGTTGGACCGGGCGGCGGCCTCGTCGCCGGACATCGCCAAGGCGACAGATCGGAAGTCGAGCGCCGTACCGAGGTGGGTGGCGTCGCCTCGGGCACGCGCCAGCTCGACCGCCTCGTTTGCAGCGGTCTTCGCCACGGCAAGATCGCCGGCGACCGCTGATGTCAAGCAGAGCGTGGCCAGCAAGTCGACGGTAAGGAGAGGGTCACCGACGTCGCGGGAGATGTCGATGCCCTCTTTGAGCGGAGCTACGGCGCCGGCAAAGTGCCCACCGACATGGTTCAGATCGGCGACGACGAGGAGGGCGGCGGCCCGTAGCCGGCTTCGAGGTCGGGCACCGGGATGGTCGAGGACGTCGCGGACCAGCTCGAGCCCCTCGGCGACGTCACCTCTCACCTGCCAGAACCGCCGCATGGCGACGACAGATCGCAGGGCGAGCTCCGCACCGTCTTCTCGTCCGAGACAAAAACGCGTGACGGCTCGGATGTTGGGTCGCTCGAGATCGAGGTCATCCAGCCAATCGACCGCCCCCGAGTCGTACAGCGAGAGCTCGGCCGCCGCCGCGGCGGCCTCGGCGTAGAGCACGAAATACTGGGCGTGCGCCCACCGGGAGGCCATGACCTCTGCCTCGCCGTAGCCGAGAAGCTTCTCGGCTGCATAGTGGCGGATCGTCTCGAGCAGGCGGAACCGCATGCCGGAGCCTGATGGCTCCGCCTGCACGAGGCTCTTGTCGACGAGGATGCCGAGCACCTCGACGATCTCGTCGGCGGAGACGTCGTCGTTCGCACAGACTCGTTCGGCAGCCTGCAGTGACCAACCGTCCACGAAGACCGACAGCCTGCTCAGTGTCCGCATCTCGGCGGGTCCGAGGAGGTCGAAGGACCAATCGACGGTGGCGCGTAGCGTCTGCTGGCGAGGCATGGCCGTGCGGCTGCCGCCCGTGAGCAAGCGGAACCTGTTGTCCAAGCGCTCGGCGATGTCGGTCACCGAGAGCCGGCGCAAGCTCGCCGCCGCCAGCTCCAACGCGAGAGGGATACCGTCTAGCTGCCGGCAGATGGACGTCACCGCGTCGGCCAAAGCACCGGTGGGCTCGAGGTCGGGCACCTGCTGGCGGGCGCGATCGAAGAACAGCTGAGCAGCTTCTGAGTCGCGAAGGTCTTCACCTCCGCGGGGAACCGAGAGCGATGGCACTCGGTAGATGCGCTCCGAAGGAATCGCCAAGGGCTCCCGGCTCGTCGCCAAGATGGAGATCTCCGGACACGACCTCAGCAACGTCTCGGTCAGCTCGGCACACGCCTTCACGACGTGCTCGCAGTTGTCGAGCACGAGCAGGGCCCGCCGGGCGCGGAGGGCGTCGACGAACGAGTCGATGATCGGCCTGCCCGGTTCCTCGCGCACATCTGCGGCGGCGGCGGCCGTGGCCACGACCAACTCCTCTTCCCGGATGGCCGCCAGCTCGACGAGCCACACGCCGGCTGTCGTCTCCTCGAGGTCGTCGTTCGCCAGTTGGAGGGCGAGGCGCGTCTTGCCGGCGCCACCGGAGCCGGTGAGCGTTACGAGCCGGCTCTCACGCCTGAGCGCCCGAATCTCGGCGAGCTCCCGAGAGCGCCCGACGAAGGAAGTGAGGGGAGCTGGCAGATTGTGGCGAAGCCGTGGGAGCCCGGCCGAGCGAAGGGGCGGGAAGTCGCGTTGCAATCCCGTCGCCACGAGCTGGAAGACCCATTCGGGCTGCCCGAGATCCTTCAGCCGGTGCTCACCGAGGTCCAGGAGCGACACGTCACCCGACAGCGACGGGCGCAAGAGCGCAGCGGTAGACGCTGATACGACGGTCTGTCCGCCGTGCGCCGTGGCGGCGAGGCGAGCAGCTCGGTTGACGGTGGGCCCGAAGTAGTCCCCGTCGCGCTCGTCGCACACTCCTGTGTGCAGGCCCATGCGCACGCGCAGCGGCGCTGGCAGTGGCCAGGGTTCGGCGTCGAGGGCCCGTTGGCAGTCGAGCGCCGCCGTGGCGGCTTCGGACGGGTCGCTGAACGCGGCGCAGAATGCGTCACCCACGGTCTTGAAGACGAAACCGCCGCGTGACTCGATGGCCTGCCGCATGAGGAAATCGTGGCGGGGGAGTGCCACCGACATGGCGGCGGGATGTTCCTCCCACTTCCGGGTCGAGCCCTCGACGTCGGTGAACAACAGCGTCACCGCGCCAGTAGGCATGTCCATGTGCACGGACCCCCTATCAAGCCTCACCCGTCGGTCGCGCGGCCGCTGTCTCCTGCGAGCGAAACGCAATCTACTGCAGGTGCTCGGCGAGCCCTCACCCGCTGGACTTGGAGATCGGCGCGCACGCCACCATGGGCAAGCCTCCGGGCTGCGCCGTCGTGACCCGTTCAGCGGGCGACGGTGCCGCGCCATGCCTCGGCGGCAGCTTCGTCTCCGAAGATCTCGATCTCGCCGTCGGTCGGTCGGCCCCAGCACCACCGTGCCAGAGCCCAGGCCGACCCTCGGACGGCGGCATCGGCTTTGGCGTGCCGGCGCGAGACGGTGCGAGCCGCCACGTCGATGGTCCATTCGGCACCGTCGACGTCGCTGGCATGGAGGTGAACGCTGCCCGCCGGAACGCCGGCACCCCCAGGGCCGGACACCGACTGGCTCGCCGCCGTATCGGTCACGTCGGCGATATGGGAGATTGCAAGCAGCTCCGAGACCATGTCTGCGGCGATGTCAGCTTCGAGCGGTGCAACGGCCACGCCGGCAGCCAGCTCGGCGTCCATGCGATGCACGGCTGTCTCGTGCGCCTGCCTGCGATACCAGAACGCGACCCCCGCGGGTGACTCGAGACCGAAGTTCCAGATGGAGACGTCGTTCGGCGTCTCCCGCAGTGCGCCGACAAGCCGAGCGAGCCGGTCCGCCATCCAGTCGGTAGGGCTCATGGTTTCAGGTCGCTGCGGAATGGCTCCGCCGGGCGACGCGAGCAGGCCATCTGCGACGATCGTCCCGGCCCAGTTATAGACGCGGCCGAGATGGATCACGACGTCTTCGAGATCCCAGCCGGGGCAGGACGGCACCGGGGCGGCGAGATCGGCACCTGGCGCAGTTGCCAGCGCGAGCAGGCGTCCTGCTTCCCGTTCCACGATGGCGACAGCTCGATCACGTTCCATGCTTTGAGTCTGCCTTCTCGATGCGCGCTGGAGCACGACGAGCGGTGACGCGTCTCGATGGGGGTCGAACATGCCGCGCTGGCGCTGTCCTCGATGCGAGACGGCCGGCTCGGACCGCCGTCGAGCCAAGATGGAGGCATGCCCCCCCAGGTCACACCGTCCGCTCTCGCCGCCGCCTTGGAGCGCTATGAGCCTGTGGGCGAGCGCGAGGAGTTGGACGTCCGGCGATTGCTGGACCTCGTAGCCAGCGGCGCTGATCCCTGGTCACGATCAGAGCCCCTTCATGTCACGGCCTCGGCACTCGTCGTCGACGCACGGTCGCAACGGGTGCTCCTGCGCTGGCACGAGCGCTTCGGGCGCTTCCAGCAGGTCGGCGGTCATGGGGATGCCGGAGAGGACGACCCACTCGAGGTGGCCCTGCGCGAAGCCCGGGAGGAAACCGGGCTGGAGGACGTCTATCCATTCGTGAGGCCCGGCCGGCTCGGTTCGGGCGACCTCGTGCATGTCGCCGTCGTCCCGGTACCGGCCCGGCGGGACGAAAGCGCTCACGAGCATGGCGACCTCAGGTATCTGCTCGGTACGGACCGTCCCGAGGCGGCCACGGCGGAGCACACCGGAGCTCCGCTCCAGTGGGTGTCGTGGGACGACGCCGCCGGGCTCACGGCGAGCGCCAACCTCAGCGTGTTGCTCAGTCGTTCCAGAGCGCTACTCGAGTAGTCCCCGGCGCCGTCCGTTCGCGAGTCCGAAGCGTGCGGTCAGTGCGTAGATCCTGGTCGGGCTCGTGCGCGCCGGCGGCTACGATGAAGCGCTCCCAGACACCGGACCAGGCGTCCGGCGGGAGCCGCCGGGAACGCTCTGCGAGCACCCCGGCCCCATCGTCTAGAGGCCAAGGACACCACCCTCTCAAGGTGGAGACACGGGTTCGAATCCCGTTGGGGCTGCTCAGGATTCTTGTCCATCAGAGCAGGTCAGACGTGATTTCTGACTTCGCCGTACTTTACCGCTCGGCACCCTCAGCGCCCGACTTTTCCCGTTGCTTAATGCACGGATAATGCACGACGGAGTCATTGTGCTACACCGCGCACCGCGCACCGCCGCAGACTCAGCCGGATGCGGTCAGGCAGGCGGGCGGAATCGGGACGGCGGCGATCACCTCCGACGGCCCACCGTAGGCAGCAACGAGTAAGTCTCGATGGTGCGATTCGATCCCGACGGGATACCCGCCGCCCAAGGAATGCTCAGTCGTGATTTGAGGTCGTCGGCCTGTTGAGCGTTGGTGCCGAGTGTCGCTCAGGCGGCTTGTATGGAGTCGAGGATCTCGAGAGCTGGGATTCCTGAGCGGCCGAGGCTGAGTTCGAAGACGACAGGGTAGGTCCTTCCGGGCACTTGGATCGAAAGTGTCAAGACGTCGGTCTCTTCGCTCGAGGTGGCGACGCACGATCGGAGACCACTCAGTTCGAGGCATGGCCCCACGACAGCTTTGCCCACCCAGACGGTCGCCTTCGGGCCTGCCCCGACGAGTACCCCCGTTCCGTACTCTGCGGACGAAGCATTCGGACCAGCAAAGTTCGTACAGACGCCCGCGAGCAGGCGCCTCGCCGAGCTGAGCACGACTTGGTCCGGGCTCACGTAGATCGGAGGACCGCACTCGGCGCCCCAAATCGCCGTCGTGGTGTCACGCCAGGTGCTCGGCACGCTGAAGCGGATGCCGCCGAAGGTGACCGCCCGCCAGGTTCTCGGTGCGCCTGCGCCTGCGCCTGTTGAGCCGACGACGTAGGACAGCGGCGAGTACGTCAGGGTGTGCACGACCTTTTCGGCCAGCGGCCCGATCGCGTCGACCTCGACCCCGAGGCTCGGGGCGTCAAGGACGTACAAGGTACGACTTCCTGCGCTCGTAAGGAGGAGCCAAGCAGTGATGCCGTTCACCACGACTTGCTTCGCCTCCGCTGGACGTGGCATCGGGGCTGGAGCGATCGACGCCTCGTCGGCTGTGCCGCCGCTGACAGGACATCCCTGAACAGGGAATTGAACACCGGTGAACACCTCACCGGCACTTGTAGAGCACTCTTGCTGCCTCGCCAGTCCCCAGTCCGACGGCAC